>Ga0335069_10000015_pt1 | contig 330043 bp, 292 predicted proteins | sample Lox_Sample_11_FD_206714 | JGI IMG/M metagenome (GOLD analysis project Ga0335069, IMG submission 206714) | Soil microbial communities from Loxahatchee National Wildlife Refuge, Florida, United States - Lox_Sample_1.1 | ecosystem: Environmental > Terrestrial > Soil > Wetlands | place: USA... | reverse complement strand
CGCCTACGCCTCCGCTACGCTCAGCATGGCTTCGCTCCGGCTCCGGCGGCTCATCGGTCGCTGGAACGCGGCAAGCCAAAACCCGAGGCTCAGAACCTCGGAGTAGACAAAACATCATAGGAGAAACAAATGAGTGAACAAGACGCGACCATGCCCAAGAGTCCTTATGGCGGAGGTCCGAGCACGGGCCTGCAATTCCCGCCATACTACAAACCAACCCCATCGGTACGGAGCCGTAACAACTACTTTCCCGGCAGTGAGACCCTTGGGCCGGACGAGATGCGGATCTCGTTCGTCGGGAGTTGCCCCTACCCGCCCCGTCGCGATCAGGCCGGCACGTGCATCATGGTCGAATTGGGCAACGGCGACCGCTTCTTCTTCGATTTCGGCCCTGGCTGCGTCAAGAACATCATCGCCATGGGCGTCCCGATGGCGAACATCAACGACATCTTCATTACCCACCTTCACGTGGATCACTACCATGACTTGTCCTATCTCCTCCCGTTTTCGGCGTGGGCAGGACGTTGGAAGATGCCGCTCCGTGTGAACGGGCCCTCGGGACGCACGCCGGAGCTGGGGACCAAGGCCATGGTCGCCGGCATGAAGCAGATGCTCAAATGGCACCTGGAAGCTTTCGACTCCTGTCCGATCGGAGACGGCTATGAGGTCGAGGTCAACGAGTTCGACTGGAAGGACGAGAACGGCATCTGCTACAACAAGAACGGCGTCACCATCCGCCACTGGCGGCGCTCGCATACCAAGGATGGCGCCTCGGCCTATCGTCTGGACTGGAACGGCCTTTCGTTCGTGTGGACCGGCGACGGCCGGCCAGACGACCTGACGGCCAAGTACGCCAAAGGCGTCGATGTCTTTGTCACCGAATTGCAGCCCGACCTGGCGCATATCAACATGCTCAAGTACGGGCTACCCGAAATCCTCTTCAACTACACCGTCGATATACACCATACCTTGGCTTATGCTTCCGGCTACCTCATCAAGCAGGTCAACCCGCGCGTCGGCATGGTGACGCACCTCGCGTTCGACAACGACACGCTCAACGAGCAGAGCGCTGACGTTCGCGCCCATTGGGACGGACTTTTCCTGTACGGCGCGCCGGACGTAGCGGTAGTCAACGTGACCAAGGACGCGGTCTGGCACCGGATGGCCGCTCTTCCAGGATTCTCGGGCGCATCCTTCCCGAGTCCCACGCTGCTATTCGGCGACCCGCTGCCGATCGCTACAGGCAAGGGCATCGTCCCGCAGCCCAAATTGCCGCGCGAGCAGCAGCAGGAGCAACTGACGCGCGACCTTGAGATTGATCCGCACAAGTATTATCCGCCGGACGTGTACCGCGAGCCGATCACGAAGCTCGGGAACCCGGAAGAGGTCGATCTCATCGCGATGGCGAAGGCGATGGGAATTGACCTGAGTAAGCTCATGAAGAAGTAGGAGCGTGGTCCCAGCGTCCCGCCGCGTCGGCCGCAGCGGGACGCACCTGACAGAGGAGGGCAACCTGAACCATGGAACTCATCGACGACAAAGGCAAGACTGTTCCTATTACAATCCTGACCGGCTTTCTAGGGGCGGGAAAGACGACTCTGCTGAATCGGCTCCTGACCGGGAGTCATGGTCTGCGCGTGGGGGTTCTGGTCAACGACTTCGGCTCGATTAACATCGATGCCGAACTCATTGTCGGGGTGGACGCCAACATGATCAGTCTGGCTAACGGCTGCGTCTGCTGCCAGATTCGCGACGACCTCGTCGAGTCGGTCGATGCCTTGCTCTCACGCCCGGAGGCAATCGAGTACATCCTGCTCGAAGCCAGTGGGGTCGCCGATCCGGCCGGGATCTTCGTCACCTTCAACGATCCCAATCTGCGGGACCGGATCAGGCTGGACAGTGTGATCTGTGTGATCGACGCCGACCAGGTCTTCGCGCATCCAGAGTATCCGCCCCTGATGGACCTGAAACTCCACCAGGTCGGATTTGCGGACATGCTGATCCTCAACAAGGTCGGCCTCGCCGGACGGGTGAAGGTCGAAAAGGTCAGAGCTTGGCTCGATGACCGCTTCAATCGGCTCCGCGTCGTCGAAACCGATTACTGCGACGTGCCGTACGAGATCCTGCTGGGTGTCGGGCGTTTCGATGCTACCCGGGCTGGCCTCAGTTCGCGCTCCGGCCACCAGCACGACCACTCGAAGGTATTCAGCACCTGGAGTTACGAGACGGACCAGCCGCTCGCGCTGGAAGCATTGCGGGAAACGATGCGTAAATTGCCAGGGACCGTTTACCGGGCCAAGGGAGTGGTCTACTGCACCGACGCGCCACATCGAAGGGCGGTGTTGCAAGTGGTCGGCAGGCGGGTGGATATCTCGCTGCAAGAGGAGTGGGGCGAGCGCGCGCGGCGCACGCAAATTGTAGCCATTGGCGCGGCCGGCGGCATCGACGCGTCTCTGCTGGAAAAGACTTTGGATTCCTGCGTTTCCGTCACAGCGGGGAGCACTCGATGACCCAGGAGCCGCAGTAACTGATTCTAACGTATTGATTATAACGGAGCTTCATCATGCGAAAGATACTGGGACTCGGAGCTGTGATCGTGATTTCCGCGATCACATGCGGCATGGCTCACGCTCAAACGGATCACTACGTGCCGGGCTCATTCAATATCCGTGATTTTGCCACCCCCGACCCCGGCTTTTACGGGGCTCTCTACAATTACTGGTATTCGACAAACGACCTCAGGGACGCCAACGGCAAAAAGATCAACTCCGTCACCATCACAGGCCCTGGCGGCAAGTTGAGCGCCACGGTCAATCTGAGTGTAAATGTTCATCTCTACGCACTGGCTCCCGCGCTGATCTGGGTGCCCAAGAAAAAGATACTGGGGGCGAAATATGAAGTGATGCTCTACCCCAGTTTTGCAAACGCCAGCCTCGGCGGCCTGCTCTCCCTTGCGGAACGATCTGGCCAGAGCCTTCATGCGGGGCAGTTTAATATCGGCGACACTTATGTGTCTCCGGTTTGGCTGGATTGGGGCGGGAAGCACTACGACGCCATCGCCAACTACGGTTTTTACATCCCGACCGGCAAATACAGCATTGAGACTGTCAATGTGCCTGTGGTCGGCCCCGTGCGCGTGGCCTCGTCCGATAATACAGGTTTGGGTTTTGGGAGAACCAGACTCAGGGCGGATTTTACTATTATCCGTGGGCCGATAAACGGATGGCTCTCGAGAACATGATGACCTGGGAGGTGAACCGCAGCAAACGGGGCTTCGACGACACCCCAGGTCAGTACCTCACGTGGAACTGGGGCGTGAGCGAGTACCTTCCTCTGAAAAAGGACCAGTCGCTCTTAGCCGAAATCGGCCCTGCGGGCTACGGTAACTTTCAGGTGTCGGACGACACCGGCATGGACGCCCGCAACCCCAGTGCGCACGACAGGGCGTGGGCAGTTGGCGTACAAGCTGGGGTGACGATTCCGAAGCGGATGATGTCCTTGAACTTCCACTGGTTTCACGAGTATTCCGCGGTGAGCCGTTTCCAGGGAACGGTGCTCGGTTTGAGCTTTGTCGCCAAGTTATAGTTCGGGTCCGCTCAAGGTCTCAGCTTCGCGTACTCAGCCTTTGCCGCAATGAGGATCCGGAACCTCGGGGTCGGCATCCTTCCACAGCGCAAGAAAATCCTGGTAGGCAGTCCTGGCTCTTGCGGAGTCTCCCGCCATGGCGTAAGCACGGCCAAGTCCCAAGTGCGCCAAAGCGCCGATCGGCTGGTATTGGACCAAGCCGGGGTGGTCGATAATTTTCTGGAAATCAGCGGCCGCCTGAACACCCTGGTGCGCGGCGAGCCAAGCCTGCCCACGCAGGTAAACTAGTTGCATACCCCACAGAAATGGCGGAAGGCCCAATTCGTAAGGTGCACCGACCGCAAACTCCTCCGTAGCCTTGCCGGGATTCCTGTTCGCGAGCGCAATGGTCCCGCGAATCATGGGCAGGTAATGAACCTGGATGCCGGTGGCCTTCGGGAAGCGTTGGCCGAGGTCATCCGCTATTTGCTTTGCTTTTTCCGGGTCTCCGGTCAATCCCAGGACCAGCGCCGCTATTGCATCGACGTACTTATTGGCTGCCTTAAGCTTTAGCGCATCCTCCGCTTGGCTCCTCGCAATGGCCAAATTGCCTACCGAGGCCTCGCGCAACGCCGCTTGAGCCCCGAAACCTCCCGCGATAACCGTGTTCCCCCCGCGCCGCTGACCCTCGAGTACGCGGCCGATCAGCTCGCGCGCGCGGGACATCTGCCCTCCGTATGTAAGGGTCACCGATTCGATGGTAAACATCAGAGCGTCGTTCTCCGGCTTGCTATGCAGGTAGTTCGCTTCCCGCTCCATTCCCGCGGCGTCATGCTCCAGGAAAGAAATCGAATAGAGCAAGAAATGCAGCTGGGAGGAATCCATCCCACGGGACTGGGTTTCCCGGATGGTGGCCTTGGCCTCGTCAAGGCGATCGAGCCAAAGATAGGCTTGCGCTAAATTTCCGAATCTGGTCGGGTTTTCGGGGTTTAGTCGCACAGACAGTTGAAATCCGGCGAGCCTCTTCTGGTGGTCCCCCAGCACTTCATAAACAGCGCCAAGATTATTTTGGGGGATGTCGTCGCGCGGGTAGGCCTGCTCCCAGGCCTCATAGATTTTGCGGGCTGATTCGTAATCCTCTGTGGCCATCAGCTCGTAGGTGGAATCAATGTAGAATCTCTCCCACTCGCTCACTCGATTACGCAACGCATCCGCCCGGCGGGCATATTCTGCTGCCTTCTCGGCGTCGCCTGAGTTGCGGTAAGACGCTGCCAGCCGCACGTAAGCCATAGCGAAATTCGGGTCTTGACTGGTGGCACGCTCCAAGAGCGAAATGGCGCTCTTGAAATCCCTATTTATGTTCGCTGCTCGATAGCCCAAGCTATAGGCCTGCAATGCTTCGATCGAGCCAGTGGTGACATTTTCCGGCGGTACGTCGTATTTCTGAACCGAAGCCAGCGTTTCGCCCAGTTTCTCGCGCAGCCGGGCTGCCGCTTTGCCCAGTGATTGGAGCACCTGATCTTTACCGCCGGCTGACTCCTCGATTTCCGCAAGCACATCGCCGTTGTGGCAGTCCACCGCTTTCACGCGCAGATCGTACTTGCCGCCCGATCTGGAGATTTCGCCTTGAATGGTCGCCTTACTTCCCACCCGCAGGCACACCTCCCGCGCCAACTGTTGGGTCAGCCGCGAATCCTTGGGCTTGGTCATCAGCGCCAGCGTCGCCACGATACGGTCGTCAGGAATCAGACTCAGAAAGGGGGACTGCTCCAGCTGCGACGCCAGGCTCTGACGAAGGCTGACGTCGAAAATAGCGTCCCCTGTGGTATTGGTGAAATCGGCGAGAACTACCGTGTCCTTGTCCGTCAGCGCGTGCGCGTGGGGTAGAAACAGGCGCGCCCCGATGGTCAGGCTGAGGATTACGGCCGCGGCGGAACCGATCCACGTATAGAGGCGTTTCTTGGTCCGGACAACCGGTAGCGCGGCGGGGAGGGCGGCCGAAGGAACTTCGGATACGGCACTGGGAGGCGCCATAGCGCGTGGGGCCGACGGGAGCCCCGAATCGATATCGCGCTTCAGACGCAGCAATTCCGCTCGCAGTTCATCAATTGACTGGTAACGAAGAGCCGGATCCTTCTCCAGCGCCTTGTTGACAATCTGCTCCAGCTCCGCCGGAAGGGTAGGATTCAGCCGGGCCGGCGCTTCCGGAGCCCGGTTGAGCAAGGCGTCGAGAGTATCGATAGCGGAACTGCCGCGAAACGGCTGAACACCTGTCGCCATCTCATACAGAACACTGCCAAAACTAAAGATGTCTGTCCGCGCGTCCACTTCCCTGCCACGCGCCTGCTCTGGCGACATGTAACCGAGGGTCCCAACCGTGAGGCCCACAGTGGTCAGCGTCTGGTCGCAGGTCGCATCGTCATTTTCATTCATTCCGCCAACCACCTTCACGAGGCCGAAATCGAGCAGCTTTGCCTGACCGCCGGATGTGACGAAGATGTTCGCGGGCTTGATATCGCGATGGATGATGCCTTTGGCGTGCGCCGCGCGGAGAGCGTCGGCAATCTGGCTGGCGAGATCAAGCAGGACTCCTGTCTCGATCGGTCTCCCGTCGATCCTTTCCTTCAGCGTCAGGCCCTCCAGCAGTTCCATGACGATGAAAATATAGCCGTCGGCCTTGCCGATTTCGTGAATTGTGCAGATGTTCGGATGATTGAGCGTCGAGGCCGCGCGCGCCTCGCGCCGAAACCGTTCCAGCATCTCTGGATCCCGAGCAAGTTCTTCAGGTAGGAATTTCAGCGCGACATGCCGCCCTAGGCTTGTGTCTTCCGCCTCATAAACCACACCCATGCCACCCGCGCCCAGATGTTTCAGGATGCAGTAGTGCGAGAAGACTTGGCCAGTTGGGAATGGGGAGTTTGGCATTAGACACACGCCTATGCTCGCGTCACCTGACGGGATAGGGATGAGCCCATCGAGCTCTGAGTTCTATTTTTTGTGAGCCGAGTTGCAGCGATGCGGCGTTCCCATGAGAGACGCTGGACATCCTGCCGTTTCTTAACGTAAGCTACTGCCCTAGTGGCGAAATATTTTGAGCCCGCCGTCCTGTCAGTTCATCGTCTCAAGCTGGAAAGCGCCTCTTAGGGAATAAAGCGCGAAGTTGGGAGAACTCTATCATTCTGCGAACTCTTTTTCGTAATTGCGTTCGGGTGGCGTTCGCGCTGCCGATGCTCGTATTGTGTCAATGCGCAAACGCCCAAATCGACCAGTTCCTGCCCGAGATCGATTTGAACTACAAGCTGACGTCCGTAGTTCGCTTGACTTTCCAGGCGAAAGAGACGAGAGAAGGCGGGGAACCGACATCGGCCGAGTTAGGCCCCAGCGTCGAGTTATATCTGAAGCCGCTGGTAAGACTTCAGGATGTTACGCTATTCGACTTGGACGACGCGAAATCCCGGCCGCTGGTGTTTTCGATTGGATACCGCTACCTTCCGTCGCCTGACGCGCCGACGGCAAACCGCATAGAGCCGACATTAACTTCTCACTTTCCCTTGGCGAGGTTCTTGCTCACCGACAACCGCAGTGCAACATTGGCGCCGGGTGCGGTCGCTCAACGCGATGGGACTCGACCAACATTTCAGCATCGCGTTCGTTGTGGCGCTGCTGTTGGCCGCCGTTGGAGGTTTTGCCCTCTCGGCGCTGGTGATGTCGTTATAGATGAAAGTCTTTTTAGCCCTCTACCTCCGTGCTCCGTGTCAACACCACGCCAAGGCCAAAGGGCGCGGCCGCGCGGCGCGTGAAACGAAAGTGGATGTCCATGAAATCGGCAACGGGGCCCGCTCAATGCGAGCGCAGGCACCCGCCTAGGCAGAAATTGATGCTGCCGATGTCATTCGCACGACTGCGAACGTTGAAAACCCTGGAAGACCTTAATGGCGCTGCCAAGTTGTTCAAAGGAGTTGCCCACCGGTTTAGAGAAAGCCGAGCCAAAGAACGCACGCCCTGATGTTCCGCATTAACGGTAGCTTCCCGTGCGTCGCATTGGCCCACGGGCCGAGTACTCAGCCATCCGAATGCAAGACAGCGGATTGTTACTTCGTGCCCGAATTAATCACTGCCCGTACGTCGAATCTCGATAATCAGTTCAAGCGAGTTAGACCGCTTTCGCGTCAGCTTCGCGGATATCAGAGAGTCGTGTGTTTCGAGAGAGATTTCCCGGCCTAATACCAACGTTGGCTGCATCTCGATAACCGGCGGAGGGACGCTCAACCCAGGCGTCGAAACTTCGGCCGCGAGATAAGGGAAGCTCGGCCCGAAAAATGCCTTCAACTTCCCCAAGGCGCGCGGGCGAGGCGTCTGTCTGCACTCCAAGTAGTTGATGAGCGAAAGACGAGGAATCCCAATCAGTCCAGCAAGGTTGCCTTGGCTGGAGCCGCTTTTCTCCATGTGTGCGTTTAGAGCGGCGGAGATAGCCAGTCGCTCGTCAGTTCGATTGATGGGAGGCCGAGGCATTGTATATCTACATATATAATTATTGACTGGAGTTCCTCATAAGTATACTATCATATACAGCTCCAGTTATTGACCCCGCGACGGTAGGTAGGTCGCTACAAAGGAAAGCGAATGCAGGTGATGGGCATCGGGACGTATACTGAAGTACGGCTTTCGCACACCTTGGTGACCGAGCGATACCGCATGTGGACCAAGAATCTACGTGGCATTCGCGCGGCAAGAAGCCCCAACTCAAATGGCGGCGTTGCTCCTGACTCAAGAAAAGGCGCTGATCTTTCGTATCACACATCTGGACAATGTGCCTTGGATTTTGGACAACGGAATGCACGCTCGCAACGGCGAAAGGTTCGACCCGAACTTCCGAAACATCGGCAACGTGGATCTAATCGACAAACGATCTCGACGAGTCGTCGAGGTGCCTCCTCGCGGGACGCTAAGCGATTACGTACCATTTTATTTCACACCTTACTCGATCATGATGCTAAACATCCTGACCGGCTACAACGTCAAAAAAGTGCCTGCTGAAGAAATCGTGATCTTCGTCTCGTCGCTTCCACACGTCGCGGCCCAGGGCATTCCGTTCGTGTTTACCAACCAACACGCTTACCCGCCGATGGCGGAGTATTTCGCGGATCTGGATCGATTAAATGAAGTCGACTGGCCGTTACTGCAGAGCCGCAATTTCGAACACGACCCTGACGACCCGGGCAAGAAGGAGCGGTACCAGGCCGAGGCGTTGATTTGGAAACAAGTCCCCGTTTCCGCGTTGCGTGGTGTATGCTGTTACACCACGGCGGTTGAGGAGGATCTGCGAGCTGAAGTCGAGCGACGCGGCTTGGAACTCAAGGTTGCGGCACGCACGAGTTGGTATTTCTGATGATGAAGTTTCTAGAAGGCAATTTGCTCGACGCCCCCACAGAGGCTGTGGTCAACACAGTTAATACCGTTGGCGTCATGGGCAAAGGAATCGCGTTGATGTTCAAGGATGCGTTTCCGGAGAACTTCCGCGCCTACGAGGAAGCCGCAAAGCGCAAACAAGTGCGGATCGGCCAAATGTTCGTGACGGAGAACCGGACATTGGACGGACCGAAATGGTTGATCAATTTCCCGACCAAGAAGCACTGGAGGCAGCCGTCAAGACTGGAGTGGATTGTTGAAGGACTCCAGGACTTGCGTCGTCTGATCGAGGAGAAAAAGATTCGCTCGATCGCGCTACCGCCATTGGGTTGCGGAAATGGTGGACTGGAATGGAGCGAAGTTCGGCCGGAAATCGAGCGCGCGCTCGGGCAACTATCCAACGTGGATGTATTGGTCTTCGAGCCTACCACTAAGTATCAGAATGTGGCGAAGCGTACGGGGGTCTTGAAACTGACGCCGGCTCGCGCGCTTGTCGCCGACATGATTCGGCGCTACTGGGTGCTTGGAATCGAGTGTACCTACCTCGAGGTTCAGAAACTTTGTTGGTTCCTCGAACGGACAATACACGAACTCAAATTTGAAGATCCGCTGGATCTGAGATTTGTCGCTGACAAGTATGGGCCATATTCGGATCGGCTCCGACATCTGCTGAACGGGCTCGACGGAAGCTATCTTCATTGCGATAAGCGCCTGAGTGACGCGGGTCCCTCAGACACAATATGGTTCGATGAAGAGCGACGTCCGTTCGTCGACCTGTACCTCAAACAAGAGAGCACGCGATACTTGCGACAAGTCCTGGACCGCACAGCAGAACGAATCGACGGCTTCGAATCGCCCTTGGGCATGGAACTACTCGCGACAGTCGATTGGCTTATCGAACGGGAACATTGCGAACGGGACTTGGCGGGTATACGAGAGGGCCTGCGGCGTTGGCCGGCAGGTCCAGCCGCCGCCGAACGGAAGCAGAGGCTTTTCGACGATCGGCTCATCGGCTTGGCCCTCGAACGCTTAAACTCTAGCTCTCAACCACACGAATAGAGTCGAGTGCTGACTGTTCCCACTTTGTGCCCACTCCCTGCATTTAGGCGTTACGGGCGGCTGCTAGGCGGGGCGACACAGGCTCTTTGAATTACTCGCAACAATTCGCAATACGGACAACCCCTGCGCCCATAGCTAGTTCTATGAAAGTACGTTGGTTGCGAGCTACGAACCAGTAGGTTCTGAGTTCGAATCTCTACGGACGCCATACGATATGAGCGACTTAAGCGAAGGCCAAAGTCATCTCATCGCCGATGTTGCGGATGGGGATGCGGTATTCGGCCGCGCCGCTGGCCGCGAGCAGACGCTCGATGGGTTCCTTCAACGGCTCATTGCTCAACTTGAACGTTTGATGATGGACTGGGAGGACGAGATCCGCGCCGGCGTGGTTGGCCATTGCCAACGCCTGTTCCGGATTGCAGTGGGCGCGAATCCATGGATCGTAGGCTCCGATCGGCATGATGGCGAGGTCGACCGGCCTCGAGGAGCGGACCGTGCGGAAAGTGTCTGTGAACGCCGTGTCACCGCCGAAGATGATCCTGTAACGTCCGGATTCGATGAGATATCCGTTGTAGCCGCGATGCGTGTCCGTCTGCATGCGTGCGCCCCAGTGCTTCACTTCAAAGGCCTGGATTCGCACAGGACCCACCTGGCATGATTCGTCCCAGCGAAGCTCCCGCACCGAACGATAGTTGCCGACGCGCAGGAGATCGCTGGTGCCAGCCGCGGTCACCACAGCAGTTCGCGGATTTTCGAGCTTCCGCAGAGAAGGCAGATCGAAGTGATCCATGTGGGCGTGGGAGAGCAGGACGAGATCGGGCGCAGGGAGATCCTTGATGCTCAGGGCGGGGTGAACCAAACGCTTCAGGCCGATGACGAGCGGGCCGACGCCAATGCCGATTTTCGTGCTGAGGACGGGGTCGGTGAGGATGGTGAAACCGTCGACGCGAAGAAGGACCGTGCTGTGGCCGATCCACGCGGCGTGAACTCCTCTGGCGGACCAGGCGCCGACGTCCGGAATCTTCGGCGAGAGATGAACCGGCCGCTTTCGCTCCTCCTGCACTTTTCGCCAAAACATGGGTGCTGCCTGGAGTGCGAAGTTCGAAAGCGTCTTCAAGTTACGCCACATACGCTTCATAGGATGCGGTAAGTTCGCGGCGGATTCGTGAAACGGCTAACTGCTCGGAGCTGCCCGGTGCGATTTGCTACCGAACTGTGCCCATTTTTGTGCCGACTCCCCGCATAGCAGCCTTACGCACCTTTGATAGCGCCCCGCTGCGAACGTCGCGGAACTGTTTGATAACTCGCAACAATGCGCGATGCTGAACAACCATTGTGCCCTATGCTAAGTCTTTGAAAGTACGTTGGTTCCTGGCTACGAACCAGAAGGTCGGGTGTTCGAATCACTCCGGGCGCACCATTCTTTTCAATCATTTCCAGATCACTGGCTCTTAGCGACCCTCCAGATAACTGCGGGCATCGGGATGCGCCCCTGCTTGTGCATCCAGATGCCCTCGTGACCGGCCCGCCACCTTGAGGGCCAGCTTCATGGTAGGCCTTCGGGCCAAAGCAAAGAGCTCTGACCGACGGCCGTTTATGGCATGCCCACGTCGAGTTTAGCCGCAGTGCGCTCGGCTGCCCCACGCGGATTTTTCCAAACGGGGAAGTGAAGGGCCTTGCCTATGGCTCCGGATTCGAAGCTCCGTAGCGCATAGATTCCGTGTGAGTCCACCAGGACCATCCTACCCTTCTCAGTTCCTGGAGTGAGGTCGTAGCTAGCGGCGAGAATCGAAACACTCCCTTTGTCACCCGTAATGCGGATTCCCTTCGCTCCTTCTAACATCGAAACGGTGTAGCTTCCCGGCTGCAAGATGACGTTGCCAAAGCGAGCCTCAAAGGGCAGGTCGAAATCGCCACGATAGTGTTGCGACTGTGCACTTGCTTGCGGTGTCGTTCCCGCGAGCGCGGCTGCCAACATAATGGCACTCACTGTCCACTTCATATTCAACATGGGTAAATTCTCCTTATTTTGCGGTCAGTCTCGAACCTTTCGGTCTCCTGCTTCGTCAATGAGAAAGACGAAACACTAACCTGATCGCATCTCAGCAGGAGATCAATTTGTTGTCAGGATCTAAGTCGAAGACACAGGATCAGTTAAGCACTGGTGTGATTTCCGCGCGGGTTCAATTCGGCGTCTTCGAAGTCAATCTGCGGGAACGTGAGCTACGTAAGTTCGGGCTGCGCGTTAAACTGCAACAAAAGCCGTTTCAAATTCTCCACCGTTTGCTCGAGACTCCAGGGGAGTTTGTGAGCAGAGAGGAACTCGCGAAGGTCCTATGGCCAGATCTGCATGTGCTCTTTGACCGGAGCCTGAATACTGCGGTGAACGCGCTTCGGCGCGCGCTGGGCGATCCGGGGAGAAACCCGCGGTTTATCGAATCTCGACAGGGTTTAGGATATCGATTCATCGGGCAAGTCGTGCATATTCAGACTGGGCACGCTCCTATCGGAGTTCGCTCACCGCGGCGAAGCACCGAGGCATATCGGGATTATCTCAAAGGTCAGTATTTTTCGAACAAGTTGACTGCGGAGGATCTCCACAAAAGCATCGCCCACTTCGAATCTGCTCTTGCGCGGGATCCGGGCCATGCGCTCGCCTATACTGGCTTGGCCGATACGTATATTCAGTTCGCGTTTCAGGGAATGCTTCCAACTCAAGAGTCTCTTGCGCATGCGAAGAAGTTCGCCGAGGCTGCGTTGCGAATCGATGACCAGCTGGCGGAGACCCACACTTCGATCGCCGGAGTGAAACGCTATTGTGATTGGGACTGGACTGGCGCCGAGGTCTCCTATCGTCGAGCTCTTGAGTTGAATTTCAACGACCCGCGTGCGCATCGCCTGTACGCCGATTACCTTTCAACCATGGGGCGCTCCGAGGAAGCTCTGAGAGAAATGAGCGCAGCACACGAGCTGGATCCGCTTTCATTGGTCATTAACATGGAAATGGCTTGGATTCTCTATATGGCGCGCGATTTCCAGGGAGCTGCCGAACAGTCCTGGAAGACTCTGGCCATGGAACCTCGGTTTGCGCCGGCACAAAATACGCTTGGGCTCGCGTATCAGCAACTCGGGATGATTGAGGAAGCCATTGTGGAGCTGGATAATGCCCGCACGTGTTCGGGAGATCATCCCGCGGCGCAGGCGGCGCTCGCGCATGTTCTCGCCGTCGCCGGGAGACGAGCCGAAGCCGAGATCTTCCTGGAGCAACTCAAGAGAATGTCGTGCACGCGCAACGTGTCCCGGTATTGGCTCGCCATCGTAAATACAGCACTTGGCGCAAGTGACGAGGCCTTCCAGTCCCTTCACGAAGCATGCGAGAACCGCGAGGCATGGCTTGTCTGGCTCAAAGTCGAGCCGCGTTACGACCCATTGCGCGAAGATAGCCGATTCGACCATCTGTTGCTCCGGATCGGCCTCGCATGAGACCGATGGATCGCGTCAAGGAGCGAGATCGCGATGTCAACTCCCACTTGTTCGTTCAGGTGACTTGTTCGCTCTCATTGGCGCTATTGGCCGTGCACGGGCCAAACTCGTGTTAGCGGCGAACGGCCTGAAATCGAAATGAGTAGCCAATCCCGATGAAATGATCGATCGCTGCCGATGAGAGGCCGACTCCGACATGGGCATCGACCTGGTGCCGGGCAGCGATCCTATACGCAGCCCCGAAATGAAGCAGGTGCTGCGGCCCGCCGCGCTCCGGAAAATCGCCAGCATACTCGATGAAAGCATCCATCGGCTTCGTGAGTTGCCGGTCGAACAAGAACGTCGACTCTCCGGTGAGATTGCGTCCGTCAGATTGAGTCGGCCAATAGAGTGCAAATTGCCCTCCCACGCTCCAATTGTCAGAGAGCTTTCGCGACCAAGGTAGTTGTAACCCCGGGTCATATCCGTGACTCGAAATCGCGTTCGCTCCCGTCGGGAAGCTCAAGAAGGCAATGAGAGAGACGTCAAATCCAGCGGCCGGGCCGAACTGCTGTTTCAGACCGATCGAAATGTCCCCGAACCCAGTGGGGCCATTGAAATAATAGTCCGGAACGGACAAGCGCAGTTCCGTGGTGGCGGTTAAACCGAAACGCAGGTTGGTCTCCGGCAAGTCGAAGCTATGAGCCTTGCTCAAGAGGAATCCGTTCTCGATCTGGAAACTGCCTTGCGGCACCACGGTGCTCGCGTTGGCGACCGCCGGCCGGTCGGTCGAGATCGCGTCGTCGCCCGCGGGCGGGTTTTGGCCGCGAAGCAAGATTGCGCCCAGAAGGGCAATCAACCAGGCTTTATTGGGTCTCGACATCGGCTGCCGCCAGTTTCTCCAATTCGGATAAGCGAGCTCGCATCGGCAGCAGTTCCTGTTCACCAAGTTTCTCGGCGCAACCTTCCACGATTCGAATTCCCTCCGCATAGAGAACGCCGCGAAAAGCCGGCTCCCGACTCGTCCACGAAATATCGCTCAGAGCGCGCAACATCCGCAGGCTGACGGCGACGTCCGACTTAGAGTAGAGGCGTATTTGCTGAAATGCCGATTTCAGCAGCCCTTCAAAACCAATCCACGGGATCATCACCCTTGGGATACCGGGTGGATCGTAGAGGATCGAGGCGGGCGTCTCGCGCGACGCCACGCGGATCAAGATGCGGCTCAACTGGTCGACGCAGGAAACCGCGGTGGTCGGATCGTTTACCGCGGGGGAGATGGCCTTCAACGCGACATCGACAATCTGCAAAATTCCAAACTCAACGTCCTGCTGCAGCGTTCGCGAGGGGCCCAGGTCGAACGCGCCGAGAATCTCATTAAGACTTTCAGCGGACAGCCGGTTCGCCTTGTAGACCAGCACCAACGGCGTGCCGGCGGGAACGAAGTGACCAACTCGCCGGACGGCGCGGATCTTAACATGATGCCGCTTTGCGAGCGTGACCAAGAGGCCTGTGTCGATGAACCGAATGTAGCCGGATTCCTCGCTCAGTAGAGGGACGTTCCAAGTCTCAACTTCCCGTGGCAGATTTTCGAACGATCTGTGGGTTGAGCGCGGTTGCGGCATCACATCGTCGATAATGCCTTCGGTTTCCGTCGCGATCCTGTCGACGATGTGGCTGACGCTAATCGCCTGCGAGACGTGATGGATGAAGTACAGCAACCAGGCCACGCAGGCCAGCGCGAGAAGCATTGCTCCGAAGACGGTAACTACGGGCACAAACACTTGCGGGAGCGACCGCGCTGTTGGAAGCGCGGCCATGCAGTAGCAAAAAGTGCCCAGGAAAATGCCAAGCGTCCATTGGGTCACGCGATCTTTGGAGAAGCTGACGATAATCCTCGGCGAGAACTGCATCGAGGCCAGAGTAAGCGTCATGAGCAGGATCGCGAAGACGATGGACACCACCGTCATGATGGAGGAGGCAATCCCCGAGAGAATGACCTGCGCCACCTGTGGATCGGAGTGCGACGGGAACAGAGCTTTCGGTACTAGCTCGCCCAAGGCAGGGAAGGTCTCATCCAGCCACGCCAGCAGAGCGCCGGCAAATCCTAGAGTCAGCGCGATGATCAGCGGACGAAGCAGAAAGCCGCCCCGCAAGTTGTACATTGCGCGGCGGAGCCAGAATGGTAGTCGCTTACCCACGGTATGTTTGTTCCAGTGTAGTCTCAGTCCGAAGGCTCCGGCCTGACTTTCGCCCTTATCTTTATGAAATCTTGACAACTTTCGACATGACTTTTGCTGGTCTTGCGCCTTACAGTAAGAAGAGGGAATGACGCAACACATTCGTCCGGTCATCCTCGGCGTAATCCTGCTCACGTTGTTGACCGGTTGCGTCTTTCCCGTGGGAGTGTTCGCCGTTGGGCGGCTGTTCTTCCGCGATCGGGCAGATGGAAGTCTCTTGACCCCGGGCGGAACTGTCATCGGCTCCCGGCTCATCGGACAGAATTTTACGCGGCCGGAGTATTTTCACGCACGACCCTCGGCGGCCGGGACAGGTTATGACGGCACCGCATCCGGTGGTACGAATCTCGGCCCATTGAATCGCAAGCTCATCGAGGACGTCCGCAAGTTGGCGGAGGATTACCGCCGAGACAATGGATTGGCGCCCGATGCCACGGTGCCCATTGACGCGGTCACACGATCCGGCAGCGGACTCGACCCGCACATCAGCCCGGTGAACGCCGCGTTGCAGGTTCCTCGGGTGGCGCGCGCGCGCGGCCTCAGCGAAGACGTGGTTCGTCGTCTGCTAACCGACTCCACACAAGGGCGGCAATGGGGGTTCATCGGCAACCCCCGGGTATCCGTTCTCGATCTGAATCTCGCTCTGGACCGGGCAGGCCCCCCTGTGACTCGCTGATCATCCTATGCGCTGGGCAGAATATGTCGTTTTTCTCGCAATCGTAACCGGACTGGCACGGCCGGTGGGTCTCTACCTGGCTAGGGTATTCGACGGGAAGCGAACCTTCCTTGATCCCGCACTGCGCCCGATCGAATCGCTCTTGTACCGGTGGATGGGAGTGCACCAAAGCCGGGAGATGTCCGCCCGGCGATATACCCAATGTTTCCTGCTGTTCAGTGCGGCGGGCACCGCAGGGTTGTTCCTGCTGCTGCTGGCCCAGCGCTGGCTTCCGGGAGGTCCGGGTGATCGTTACCTGACCACTCCCATGACGTGGGACCTGGCGGCGAACGCGGCGATCAGTTTCTCAACCACCACCACCTGGCAGGCTTATGGCGGCGAAACGACGCTTCGCTACCTGACTCAACTGGTGGGTTTGGTCTCGCAAAACTACCTGGCGGGCGCGGCCGGCCTTGCCTTAGGTATCGCCTTCATCCGAGGTTTTGTCCGGGAACGTTCGGCGACCATCGGCAACTTCTGGGTGGACCTCGTCCGGGCACTGCTTTGGGTTCTGTTGCCCGCAGCGCTGGTGGGTAGCCTAGCTCTGATGTGGCAGGGCGTGCCGTTCAACATGGCGCCCTATACGGAAGCCCACACTCTGGAGGGTGGAGTTCAGACCATCGCGCAAGGTCCGGTGGCCGCGCTGGAGTTCATCAAGAACCTGGGAACCAATGGAGGCGGCTTCTTCAATGCCAACGGGGCGCATCCCTTCGAGAACCCGACACCGTTAGCCAATTTTCTGGGATTGCTGGCCATCGCCGTGCTGCCTGCATCGCTCACGCTCACGTTCGGTCACATGACCGGCAGACCTCGCGCGGGCTGGGTGTTGCTGGCGGTGATGGTCGTGTTGTTTGCGGGGGGCCTCGCGCTGTGCGATCTCGCCGAGGCCGCGCTGCCGCCCCAACTGGCAGGCCTCCATGTCTCCGGCGGGAACATGGAGGGAAAGGAATTGCGTTTCGGCATCGGCGACTCCGTCCTCGCGGCGGTGGTCACGTCGAATGGAGCGACCGGCTCGTACAACTCGATGCACGGCTCCTACCAGCCGGTCGGCGTGCTGGTGCCGCTGGTAAACATGCTGCTGGGCGAGGTTATCTTCGGAGGCTTGGGAACCGGCCTGTCCGGTATGATCATGATCGCGCTGGTGGCGGTGTTTCTTGGTGGTCTGATGATCGGCCGCACACCGGAGTATCTTGGGAAGAAAATGGCTGCTGCCGAAACCAGGCTGGCTGTCTTGTATGCTCTGTTGACGCCAAAGGCGGTGTTGGTATTGACTGGTCTAGCGCTCGCCACGGCCGCCGGCAGGGCTGGATTGGTCACCAACGGCGGGCCACGAGGCTTCACTGAAGTGCTGTTCGCTTACGCCTCGTCGATGGCCAATAATGGCCAGAACATGGCCGGCCTCAATGCCAATAGTGTCTTTTACAATTTGACCACTGCTGTCGCCATGCTGATGGGACGATTTGGCTTGGCCGCCCTGGCGATGGCCCTGGCCGGGCGATTCGCAGCCCAGCGGCGCTGGCCAACGACAGCGGGAACGCTGCCGAGCGATTCAGTGATGTTCGGAATCCTCGTCCTCGGGACGATCTTGCTGGTGGGAGCGCTGAGCTTTCTGCCCGCCCTGGCCCTCGGCCCGGTCGCGGAAGCGCTGCAGCACTAGTAAGATGTCCCGGTGATTCTGTTTGGGGTTGAGTCCCCTGGCTCACGCCCGCACGTTAGTGCAGGGACCCGGTGTTCGGCAGGCCGGTAACGATATCGCCGGGACATCTTACTAGGGTCCAGCCAAGGCCGCGTTTTTCCAAGCTCCAGGCCGGAACTAGGCCCAGCCAAGTTCCTTCAATGCCAGTCCGGCGTTCCAGATCTTCGTCATGTGGACGATCTTGTCTCCGTTAAACTGCATGACATAAACGTAATCGGTACTCGTGCTGCGTCCGGTTGGCGGAACCGGACCGCCTGGGCCTGTGTGGGTCGCGTGAAAGACACCATAGGCCGCGACGTTGTTCCGCACTGCATCGGTGGCGAACGACTTGACCTCATACCTTGCATCCGGCAAAACGGTCATGAGGCCTTTCATCCAATCGGTGTACTGCTCCAGCGTCTTGAAATCCAAAAGTGGCTCCGCCTGTGCGGAAAACGTTGCGTTGGGTCTGCAGTAGGCACGGCAGCCCTCCCATCCTCTGCCCGTCTCGCAGGCGGTAAAGAAAGCTTCGGCAACATCTGTGATCGCTGGCACGCATGGCCTCCTTCTGGAGTGGGAGAATAACACAAAACTCATCAGGAATATACTGTTAGGGATGCGCCACGCCCCCTTCTGCCTGCTTGCGCTCGCCCCGCTCTTTGCTCAAGAACGAACGCCTGACGACCTTCTGAAGCTTCCCGTCCCCGACGCTACCCGCATTGCTTACGGCACCGCCGCGCTACAATTCGGCGAACTGCGCGTCCCCTCCGGCAGAGGGCCGCATCCAGTCGTCATCCTTGTTCACGGGGGCTGCTGGGTCGCCAAACTCGGGAAACTCGACGAACGCGCTGTCGCGCTGGATCTCGTGCGCCCCATCGCCGCCGATCTCACCGCCAGCGGCTTCGCCACGTGGAATCTCGAATACCGGCGCCTCGGCAACGAGGGCGGCGGTTGGCCGGGCACTTTCCAGGACATCGCGGCCGGAGCCGATTACCTTCGCCAGATCGCTCGAAAGTACCAGCTTGATCTTACCCGCGTTGTTGCGATCGGCCACTCCGCCGGCGGACACTTCGCGCTCTGGCTGGCGGCGCGTCCCAAACTCCCGCAATCGAGCGAGCTCTACGTCAAGGATCCGTTGCGCATTAAAGGCGTTGTCGATCTTGACGGTCCCGGCGACCTCAAGGCAACACTTCCTCTCCAGCAGCCCGTCTGCGGCGCGCCCGTGATCACCCAACTCATGGGCGGGTCACCCGAGGAGCGCGCCGAACGGTATCGCGAGGGCTCACCCATTGAGTTGCTGCCACTCGGCGTCCCTCAGGAAATCTTCGCCGGGCGCATGTTCGCCGGCCAGACACGCGCTTACGTCGACGCCGCTAGACGGGCCGGCGACGCGGCAAACGCGACCGTCGCCGCGCAGTCCGGCCACTTCGTATTCATCGATCCCGGATCGTCCACCTGGCCCCAGGTGGTCAAAGCCATCCGTGCGCTAGCGGAGCCGCGACCGTAACAGCCAAACCGGCCTGCGCACCGGACAAGGCGTGTCGTTTCCTATTGAAAGCGCCTTGAAAGCGCCGAATCGTGTTGTCACCGCCCGTGCCCTGTGATAACGTCGGGTTCGTACATCTTGAAAAGCGAAGGAGAACGATGACCCGCAATACCCACTTTTTTGGTTTCCTTGTGCTTCCACTCGCCGGATTGGCCGGCTGCTCCAGCGCGCCGTCCACCAAGCCCGCCGCTCCCGCGCGAGACAAGATCCAGGGAAAGGCCCTGGTTGCTCTCAACGAATCGACCGCGTTGGACGCGGCCCTGAACGCAGGCGGACCTTCCGTCTACCTGGTAGATGGCCTGAAGCGCTATCGCCTGTTCTTCAACAAAGCCTTTGAGGTTTCACCCGGGAAAGAGTACGTTGCCGAGGGCATCTATGCGCAAAAAGCCATCGATGCGATTGGCGATCCCGGCCAAGGTACGAACGGATATCCGCCTGAAGCAAGCTGCGGCCGCGTCGTGAGGATGGCCTGGCCCGGGCTGGCCTTTGATGTTACAGATTCCTACGCCAGCAGCCTGCGTGCCAAAGTGAACCGCTTTCCCGCCAGAGCCGTATTCCTGGTGACGGGGATCCAACTCGCGCCCAGCGCCACCGATTCCGCGAAAAAGAAAGACGACGCGGGGAACGAGGAGAAGGAAGAGCCGAAAGTCTCGGTTCCCGCGGATAAGCAGAGCGCTCTCCTGATCGAGGGTCCTACCGTTCTGCCCGCGCCTCTTTGGGAACCCTCGGGCGGAACGGCTCACTGCAAAGTGGTCGTTGACGAGGAAGGCAAGATTGCGGAACTCAACAGTGGCGCGCAACTTTGCGAGACCGTGCCGTGGTCTCAGTTCCGCTATAAGCCAGCGGTAAAGGGCGGCCACCCGATTCGAGTGAATACTGAGGTGGAAGTGCGTTTCGACAAGCGGACGTAGAACTGTTCGATTGACGCACCAGTCGCGCCCGACATCCCTCACTTTGAGGCGTCGCCTATTTGCCGGCGGATTTGATCGCCGCTCCGCTCTTCTCCATGCCGGAGCCGGTCCCGATCGCGACCTTCTTCGCGCCCCATTTGATGCCCCGGCCCGCTGCTTTGACGCCGCCAACAGTTGCCTTACCGGCAGCAGAGCCAGTCTTGACGACCGCGGTCTTGGCAGACCCGCCCGCCACCTTGATGTCCTGTCCAGCGCCGTCCTGGCCAAAGGCAGAGACCGGCGCAATAAAACAAATTGAAAGAAAAATGTTTCTTGCAGCGCGCATGGATCTACTATAGCGAAAATTTCAAGCGCTCATCCGGGGCGAGCGCCGGCGACCTAAAACGCGGACAGGAAGGAACGTCAACGCGAAACCCATCTATCGCTAAAGAGCTCGCCCAAGCTGTTAATCGTTCGCATTTTCCCGTCCCTTAAATCAAAAACTGGAAGGTGGCCAATGAGTTCGGTTCTTTTCGTGCCGCCGACCTTGGAGAGACGGCCTTGTTCATCCCGCGATTCACGGATTCTGGAGGGACGCGCGTACTTGTCCGCAATTAAGTTACCGATTGTCGGCATCAGATCGTCTCTCAGGAAAAAGGCGTTCGATCCGGATGTGTTGGAGCCGAGGAGCGTATATCCTTTCTCCGTCGCCAAGTGGCTCAGCGCGGCAATCGATGCCCCAAAATACAGGTAGGAATAATGAGCGTCTGAACGCCGGAAAGCCGCCGAGTACGGTATCGTCACTGGGCACAGGTCGCCCAAGACCGCGTTATATTCGCAGATCACGAGCGCCGGTCTGACCGCCGAGATGGCCTTCCAGATCCAATAATCATTCCCGTCTACGTCCACGCTCAGGATTCCTACGTCCCCCGAAAACCCGGCATCAAGGAAGAGTTGATTGATGTTCTCAGCCGTTATAAACGCGGCCTTGGCGATCAGCTCGTGTCGCCAGGAGATGGCATGTTCCCGGACCACTGCCATGTTGCTCTCGCTTTCGTCGATCACGAGGCCCCTCCAATTCCTGTGCTCCAGAAGGAACCTGGTGTTGGCCTCGGAGTAGTCCTCGACGCCGAATTCTATGAAGGAACTGGCCATCGGCACGCGCTGGATGAGCCATTCGATAATGCCATCCTCTCCCCACTGAGAGTAAATCTGGAACTCCGCATCTTCCAGAGCGTTGAGTGTGAGCAAAGATCTGAGTTGAAAACAGCACTGATACCCCTGCGCGAGCAAGATCTTCGGCTCGATCCGGCTGGAGATTCGCGCCGCGAGGGAGCTGGAGAATCGCGCAGCGAGGGAGCGCCACATGGTGTAAGTGATTTTCCCACACCATCCGGTGTGGCGAGCAAGCCCGGACCGTCGCTGTGAGGCGGCTTCCTTTTTACGGAAGTGCTACACTCTCGCAATGCACCAGCGTTGGATGTGCTGCCTTGCTGACGGCCTCCTGCGTGGCCGTCGCGCCGTCGCCTGGCTGTTCCATGCGCATGAAGCCGCTCTCTAACTTATCTGAGTCGCTCCGAACGATGGATCCTGTCCTGAATCCGGGCGTTTTTGTATTTGCGTCAGTCAAACCCGGTGTCGCCATTGAACCAGAGTTCATCCTTGCGTCCATCAAGGAACCCGAAGGTCTGTCCGTGGTCATGAACGAGGCCGACGCACAACATCGCAACCTGGAGCCGCTCTTTCGGTGCGCGTGGATCACGCTCTCCCTGAACTCCGATCTACATTCGGTAGGACTGACCGCCGCATTCGCGGCCGCACTTGCGAGTGCCGGCATCAGTTGCAACGTTATTGCCGGTGCGTACCACGACCATATTTTTGTGCCGGCTCAGATGGCGGAACAGGCGATGCGCGAGCTACATTCCCTGCAGGCTAGGGCTAGCATCCGTTAAGCTCGTACAACAAGAATCATGTCTGACACTGCCGCAAACTTTCTCAGGCTTTCGATCACCCGCGGGGACAACGCGGCGGTTGTGCGATGCCACGGAAAACTCGTGGCGGGCGTGAACGATCAGCTCTACGCCGAAGTCAAACAACTGATTCCGGACACGAAGCGAATCGTTCTGGACTTGACGGATCTCACCCACATGGACAGCATGGGCCTGGGCACCGTGGTCCGCCTCTACATTTCAGCCAAGTCGGCTGGCTGCGATTTGGAACTCATCAACCTTGGTGAACGAATTCGGAAGCTTCTGGCGGTTACGCATCTCTTGTCGGTGCTTGGCGCCATCGGCGAACAGGGCATTACCATCATCTAGACGGCGACCTGCGAGGTCCGGAGGGCCCTCTCAGACGACATCCGCGCCACGCTCCGCCAGAAGTTCCCGCAATACGGACCGATGGCAACGGCTTTCGTCCTCGCAGTAGCAGCCTAGCGACAGATTCGTCTGATGCGACAGCGCCGCCAGCATATCCAGTTCGCGGCTCCGATCCGGCGCGCTCATCTCCCGCCGAAATCTCCGGCGGAATGCGGCCCACGCCGCCTGGTCCGCAGCTCCCAGCCCCTCTTTCACAAGTTCGGCACTGGGTGACAGGTTCGGGAACCAGACGTCATAATAATCGAGCCGCGCAAAGTCAGCCTTCGGAACTCCACGCGGAGGCCGCCTTACCGTGCCAAGCCGCAAACCTTCGGCGGTCTGCCGGGGCGTACCGAGCCTGACGATGAAGATTGACATATGTCCCTCAACGCCAGTGTGCCACGTGTCGCATCCGTCCTGTCGCATCCGTCCTTGCAAACCCATCCGATTATTGATATCGTCGAACCCTACAATCTTTCCCAGGAGATAAAACAGAACCCATGGCAGCTCCTGTTCTTGTCTGGAAGAATGGCCGATTTGGGCAGACGTCGCGGCTCGACGCGTGGTGGGTCTCTCCGCTGCTTGTTTTCCTCGGCCTGGGAACGTTCCTCGTATACGCCAACTGGGCCGCCTGGCAGGGCAAATTCTATACGTCCGGTCCTTATATCTCTCCGTTTTATTCTCCAGAGCTTTTCGGCGATTCTCCTCACGCTCTCTTTGGACCCAAGCCATCCTGGTATCCCAGCTTTCTGCCCTTCTCGCCCGCCCTGCTGATTCTCTGGATCCCCGGCCTTTTTCGCCTCACCTGCTACTACTACCGCGGCGCATACTACAAAGCTTTCTGGGCGGACCCTCCCGCCTGCGCGGTAAGCGAACCGCGGAAGAAGTACCTCGGCGAACACAGTTTCCCGCTCATTCTCCAGAACCTCCATCGCAACTTCCTGAGGCTCTCCTATCTCGTCTGGGGATTTCTCGTCTACGATGTCTGGAAAGCATTCTGGTTTAAAGACGGCTTTGGGGTCGGCCTGGGAACCGTCATCCTGGCCGCGAATGTGGTCCTCCTCGGCGGATACATCTTCGGATGCCATGCCTTCCGGCATCTCTCCGGCGGGTCACTGGACCAGATTTCCGATCATCCCGTACGGCACCAACTGTATAACTGCGTCACCTGCCTCAACGGCAACCACAAGAAGTGGGCCTGGGTGAGCCTGTTTTCCGTAGGCTTCGCCGACGTCTACGTACGGCTCTGCTCCATGGGCATCTGGTCGGACTGGAGAATCTTCTAACATGGCCGAATTTCAAACCTACTCCTACGATGTTCTGATCGTGGGAGCCGGAGGCGCGGGATTGCGCGCGGCGATCGAGGCCGCTGCCTCCGGCGTGAAGGTGGGCGTCGTGTGCAAGTCGCTGCTCGGCAAGGCGCACACCGTGATGGCCGAGGGCGGCGTGGCGGCTGCGATGGCCAACGTCGACGACCGCGATAACTGGCGCGTCCACTTCGCCGACACCATGCGCGGCGGGCAATATCTCAACAACTGGCGCATGGCCGAATTGCACGCCAAGGAGGCTCCCGATCGCGTCCGCGAACTCGAGGCCTGGGGCGCGCTGTTCGACCGCACCAAGGACGGCAAGATCCTGCAACGCAACTTCGGCGGTCATCGCTATCCCCGCCTCGCTCACGTCGGCGACCGCACCGGCCTTGAGATGATCCGTACTCTGCAGGATCACGGCATTCATAGCGGCATGGAAGTGCACATGGAATGCACCGTCCTGACGCTGCTGATGGACTCCGGCCGCGTGGCAGGAGCCTTCGGCTACGACCGCGAAAAGGGTCATTTCATCCTCTGGCGCGCCAAGGCCGTGGTGCTCGCTACCGGCGGCATCGGGCGCGCGTTCAAAATCACCAGCAACAGTTGGGAATACACGGGCGATGGACACGCTCTCGCGTATCTCGCCGGCGCCGAGCTTACCGACATGGAGTTCGTCCAGTTCCACCCCACGGGAATGATCTGGCCCATCAGCGTGCGCGGCATCCTGGTTACCGAAGGCGTGCGCGGCGAGGGCGGCGTGTTGCGCAACAGCCTGGGCAAGCGCTTCATGTTCGACGACATTCCCGATCTCTACAAAGCGCAAACGGCCGACTCCGAGGAAGAGGGCTGGCGCTACTGCGTGGGCGATAAGAACGCTCGCCGTCCTCCGGAACTGTTGACGCGCGATCACGTCGCCCGCTGCATCAATCGCGAGGTCAAGGCCGGACGCGGCAGTCCTCACGGAGGCGTCTTCCTGGATATCTCCTGGATCAAGCAGCACATTCCGAAGCCCGAGGAGCACATCAAGCGCAAGTTGCCCAGCATGTACCACCAGTTCAAGCAGCTCGCCGACATCGACATCACCAAGGAGCCCATGGAGATCGGGCCCACCACGCACTACATGATGGGCGGCGTGCGCGTGGATGGCGATTCGCAAATGTCCAATGTGCCCGGACTCTTCGCCGCGGGCGAGGTCGCCGCCGGTCTGCACGGCGCCAATCGGCTCGGGGGAAATTCGCTCTCTGACCTGATCGTGTTTGGAAAACGCGCCGGCCAGTATGCGGCGGAGTTCGCCAAACGCAGCGGCGAGGCCTCCGTGGATGAGCGCCAGGTGGACTCCGCCAGCAAGGCTGCACTCGAAGTGTTCGACCGCGGGCCAACCGGTGAGAATCCCTACGCGATTCAGCACGACTTGCAGGAGAAAATGCAGGAACTGGTGGGAATCGTGCGTGTTGAGAGCGAAATGGTGCAGGCCCTGGAAACGATCGAACAGTTGCGCCATCGCGCGGCGAAGGCCGGCATCGCCGGGAATCGCCAGTACAACAATGGCTGGCATACCTGCATGGATCTTCCGAACATGCTGCTCGTATCCGAGGCGATTACCCGCGCGGCCCTGCTGCGCAAGGAAAGCCGCGGAGCACAGTTTCGCGATGACTATCCGGAGAAAGACGCCAATTATTGGGGCAAGCGCAACATCGTCATCAAACAGGATTCCAGCGGCGGGATGATCGTGGAAGAGCGTCCGGTTACCCCGCTTCCCGCCGAGTTGGCCGGCGTTATCGAGGAGATGAAATAATGCCCGATCAAGCAACCTTCCGCATCTGGCGCGGCGACTCAAGTGGTGGAACGTTTCAGGATTACGCGGCCGCCGTCGATCCAGGGATGGTGGTCCTCGACGCAGTTCATCGCATCCAGGCGGAACAGGCTCCGGACCTCGCGGTGCGCTGGAACTGCAAGGCCGGCAAGTGCGGGTCGTGCTCGGCTGAGATCAACGGAATGCCGAAGCTCATGTGCATGACGCGCCTCAGCGACATCGATCTCAGCAAGCCTGTCACCATCGCGCCCATGCACACGTTTCCCTCGATTCGCGATCTGGTGACCGACGTCTCCTGGAATTTTCGCGTGAAAAAGACCATCCCCAAGTTCCATCCACGCCGGCCCGACGCCAAGGACGGAACCTGGCGGATGAAGCAAGTGGATGTGGACCGCGTTCAGGAGTTCCGAAAGTGCATTGAGTGCTTCCTGTGCCAGGACGTCTGCCACGTCCTGCGAGAGCACCAGAAGCACGACGAGTTCATCGGCCCGCGCTTCTTCGTCTACGCGGCCGCACTCGAGATGCATCCACTGGATACCGAGAACCGTGTCGCCGATCTAAAGAAAAAGTATGGAATCGGCTATTGCAACATCACGACCTGCTGCCGCCAGGTCTGCCCGGAGTCCATTACCATCACTGAGAATGCGATTATTCCTTTAAAAGAGCGGGTGGTGGATGAGTTTTACGACCCGCTGAAGAAAATGTTCCATATTCTATAAGACGTAGGAGGTCCGCCATGTTTGCATTGAAACCTCTCTCCCATGAAGGCGTCGCCGGCGCTTTGGCGAAGGCGGAGCACTACCGTCACTTAAATGAACCGGCAGAAGCGGAAAGCATCTGCCGCGACATCCTGGAAATCGAACCGGAGAACCAAAGTGCACTGATGTGCCTGGTCCTCTCGTTAAGTGATCAGCTCGCGCATGACCAGCACGCGTTTGCTAACGCCTCGCAAATCCTGGATCGTCTCCAGAGTCCGTATGAGCGCACCTACTTCGGAGGGATTCTCTGGGAGCGCCGCGCGAAGGCTCGCTTCAACGCGGGCGGACACGGCGTGCATCACACTGTCTACGAGTGGATGCTGAAAGCGCTCCATCTGTTCGGAGAGGCGGAACACCTGCGACCTGCCGGAAACGACGATGCCCTGCTGCGCTGGAATACCTGTGTGCGCTTTCTGTCGCGCCACCGTCAGCTTGCGCCGCGATCGGAAGAGGCGGCGGAGCCGATTCTTTCGGAGTAAGATATCCAGTCAGCGATAGGCCGCGGCCTGGATGCCGTACAACTCGGCGTACTGGCCGCCCTTGGCCATGAGAGCTTCGTGGGTGCCTACCTCGGCGACTCGCGAGCCGTCAAGCACTACGATCACATCGGCCATGCGCACGGTACTGAACCGGTGTGACACGAGAACCGTGATGCGCCCATCGGGTGTGCCATCCTGTTTCCCGCCCCGCGCCACGGCCGCGTACCGTTCGAACAGGGCGTGCTCGGTTTCCGCGTCAAGCGCGGCCGTCGGCTCATCCAGCACCAGCAGCAAGGGCCGGTCGCGCATAAACCCTCGCGCCAGGGCGAGCTTCTGCCATTGCCCGAAGCTCACCTCAACTCCGCCAGGCCAAGTGGGGCCAAGCTGGGTTTCAAGGCCTGAAGCCAGGCGCTCCACAACATCGCCCGCGCCAGCCCGCTCGACGGCGGCGGCGACCGCCGACTGGTCATCGAGCCGCGGCACATCGCCCACGCTGACGCTGTGGCGCGCGCGAAACTCGAAGCGGAAGAAATCCTGAAATGCACCCGCGATGCGCAATCGCCACTCGTCGGCGCGAATGCGCGCCAGATCGACGCCGTCGATGAGAATTTTTCCCTGGTCGGGTTGATACATCCGGCACAGCAGCTTGACCAGCGTGCTTTTGCCGGCGCCATTTTCGCCGACGATGGCGACCACCGCGCCGGGTTTCAGATCCAAATTGACGTCATCGAGCACACGCCGCTCGGTTCCGGGATAGGTGAAAGAGACGTGCTCAAAGCGGATGCCGTTGACGAGACGCTCCGGAGCGGGCGCGTCCGCGTGTTCCACCAGCGATGCAGCGTAATCCTCCAGCCAGGCCATGCGCCGCGAACCGTCCAGCCAGAAGCCTCGTAGAAATCCAATCTCCCCGACCGTGGCGCCGATATAGGCGGATAACCGGGCACCCGCGGCCAATACGAGCAGCACATTCCCAGGCGATGCTTTCAGCACCGACGATACGAAAATCACCGCGCCAACGTAGCCCGCGCCAAAGATCGCCCACGTCAGCGTGTGCCAGCCCGCCGTGGTCCAACGCGCGCCAGCCACGGGACGATACCAGCGCTCCCAGGCTTCGCGGCGCTGCCTCACCAGTTGGCCGCCAATCCCGGTGACCCGCACTTCCTTCCCCGGCGGAGCCGTCGTGGCGATATTGAACAGGTGCGCCGCCAAACGGAGGTGTGGCACAGCCCGTTCCTGCACCTCACGCTCGACTCCAGGGCGCCATGTGGAGGTGAATACGGTCGGCACTGCAAAAACCACCAGGAGCGCCAGCGCCGGGTGAATGGAGACCAGCAGCGCCACCGTAACGGCCAGGCGCAAAATCCATCCGCATGTCGAAAAGAGCGACATGTACATGTGGTCCAGCACGAACACCTGGTCGCGAAGCATCGCCAGGCGGTCCACGAACTCCGGGCGTTCATGATGCGCGATGGTGGCCACCGACGCCTGCAAGCCCGCCACGTGGGACTCGAGCGCGACAGCCACACGGTCGCGAAATCGCCGCTGCGCACGGTCGCTGGTGACTTTGAGGAACCATGTCGCCACCGCGGAAACCGCGAGTCCGGTTCCAGCCCACATCACCAGGTTCGGTTGGTGGTGTAACACTCCGTCGGCTAGCAACTTCATCCACAGGGCTAGAAGGGCATCGGGCAGAGCCGAGAGCAAGGATAGCCCGAACGACACCGGCAGCAGCCGCGGCTCCGCGTGATAGGCACGCGTGAGCGCACGCCACATCGCGGACAAGGCAGGCGGAAGATCGTCCTTAGGCAGGGGCATCGAGCGGCACTCCTTCCTCGCCGGCCTCAGGCTCGAAGCGCGACGCCTGCAGTTCAAACATCGTGCAATAGCGTCCGCGGAGGGCCATCAACTCTTCATGTGTGCCGAGTTCGATCACGCGGCCATGTTCGAGAACGCAAATCCGGTCGGCGTGACGCACGGTCGAAAAACGATGGGAGATCAGAATGGTCGTGGCCTTGCGAGTGGCTTTCAGGATGCGTTCAAAGATTTCCGCCTCGCCACGCACGTCGAGCTGCGCGGTGGGCTCGTCGAGCAAAATCAGTCCCGCGCCCATTTTCACCGCGCACAACGCCCGCGCCAGAGCGACGCGCTGCCACTGTCCGCCGGATAGATCCGTGCCGTTCTCGTAACCGCGCGCTAGGATCGTATCGAGGTTGGCTAGATGCGCGGCTCCGGCCTCGGCAAGCGCAGCTTCGATCACGGAATCAGGCGCACCCGCGGGGGCCACATTGTCGCGCAACGGCAGCTCGAAGCGAATGAAGTCCTGAAAAACCGCCGTGACGCGTCCGCGCCATGCGTCGATATGCAGCTTGCGTAAGTCGACGCCGTCGCTTTCGATTGCGCCACTTTGCGGATCGTAAAGGCGGCACAGGAGTTTGGCGAGTGTCGTTTTTCCCGCGCCGTTCTGGCCGACGATCGCCAGGGAGGAACCGGCGGGGATGGTCAGATCGAAGCCGTCGAGCACGGGCGCGCCGTTGGGATACGCGAAGGTGACGCCGCGGAAACGAATCTCACGCGCCGGCATTCCCTTCGCCGGCAGGTTTCCCTCCGCGAGCGCTCCTTCGGGTCCCATTTCCTTCCGCAGCCGGAGCACTGCGGTGACGGGAGCCGATGCGCCGTCGATGGCCCACGACAATCCCCCGAATGCGATCATGCTGGTGCCGACCGCAGCGCTCACGAAGGTGACGGCCATCCCCAGCGCCAATCGCCCTTCGGATGCGTCGCGGGCGATCGCCCAGAAGACAACAAGGTTAGCGGACAGCGCCAGCAACAGGCTCCACAGGACTGGACGTTCTCTCAACCGGGTCGCGCGCCATTGCAGATCCAGCAACTGACGCCGACGCGACGCGAATCGCTCGACCGTCCAAGCGGCGAGTCCGAACAGACGTAGTTCCTTGGCGGCTGGCGGTTGCACCGCCAGACGGTAGGCGTAGTCGGCGTGCCGCTCTGCCTCGCGAACTTCCTCGGTTCTGCGATCGTACCAGACGGCGCTCTCGCGCAGCAGCCAGTGTGTGGCGAACCAGGCCCCGGCCAACAGGATCGGCGCCCACCAGGCGTAGGCGGCCAGCACCAACGCCGATACCAGGCCGCCGGCCATCTCCACCATTCCGGAAGCGATGAAGTCCATTGCGATCGAGAGTGGCGGCCCGCTGATGCCGAGGTCGAAATCGCGCGCCATGGTGAGATCGGTTGTCAGGCGCGGGTCCTCGAGGTGTCCCATCCCGGGCGGCGCCACGCAGGCCGCCGCCAGTTGATCGTTGAGCCATGCGGCCGTGCGGCTGCCGAGGTTCGCTCCAATCGCCTGGTGCAGCGGCGACAGGACTTGGAGCAATACGAACACCGTGCCGACCATTCCCAGCGATGCCGCCAGCGAATCACCGCGCTGTACGGCGCCGACCAAAACACCCATAGCGATCATGAACACCGCCGGCAGAGTTCCCCGCAGGAAGAGCGCGAGCCACCATGCGAAAGCGAGTGGGCGGTCCGCCTTCGGGAGCACGGCGAAGAACTTCCATTCGTTGCGCATCGAGAGACGCTGCATTACTGTGTTCTCCGCAATTAAAAATGCAAACCACGGGGCCCAGGCGGCGGGCGCTTGGCCTCATTTGATCATGCTACCCGCTTTCGCGAGCAACGCGGGCGGCTCTCCTTTTACCGGAACCGCACCTTCACGTCCGGGCGATTGTCCAAGTGCGTCGTCTCAACGAAGCGGACGCGCGCCGGCGTTGAATTCATGACGACGGATTGGGTGTGCGCTCCATCGCCCGTAAACCGGACGCCTCGCAGCAGATTACCGTCAGTGACACCGCTGGCCGCAAAGATCAGCGTCTTTCCCGGCGCCAGTTCCGGCGTCGTGTAAATGCGATTCACGTCGCGAATGCCCATGGACTGCATTCGCTCCTTCTGGGCGTCATCCTTCACAACCAGACGCCCCAGAATTTCGCCGTTGAGACAGCGCAGCGCTGCAGCGGTCAGCACTCCCTCCGGCGCACCGCCCGAGCCCATCACGGCATGCACGCCCGTTCCCGCCACCGCGGCGGCGATTCCGGCAGAAAGGTCGCCATCCGAGATCAGGCGAATACGCGCGCCGGCTTCGCGAATGTCGGCGATCAGCCCTTCGTGGCGCGCCCGGTCGAGAACGACCACTACCAGATCGTCGACGCCGCGTTGAAGGCGACGGGCGATCGCCTTCAGGTTATGCTTCACCGGCGCATCGAGATCCACCGCGCCCTTGGCCGCGGGGCCCACAACAATCTTTTCCATGTAGCAATCGGGGGCGTGCAGCAAGCCGCCGCGTTCCGAGGCCGCGAGAACGGTGATTGCTCCTGCACCGCCCGTGGAGCAGAGGTTTGTTCCCTCCAGCGGATCGACGGCGATATCCACGGTCATGGCCTCAGCGCCATCGCGCGCGGAGCCCGCGCCGACTCTTTCGCCGATGTAGAGCATGGGCGCTTTATCGCGCTCGCCCTCGCCAATGACAATGACGCCATCGATGGCAAGCGTATCGAGCGAGCGACGCATCGATTCCACCGCCGCCTGGTCGGAGGCGTTGGGGTCTCCCATCCCCATCGTTCGAGCAGAGGCGATCGCCGCGTCTTCCACAACCCGCAGCACCTCTAGGGAAAGATCGAACATAATGGCAGCCTTTCTCCAAGGACGATAGCACATAGAATGCCCAATTCATTTCAGGCGACAATAAGAAGGAATTGCTTAAAAAAGCTATGGGCGACCTTGCCATTCCGAGATTGAGGGCGAGGTCCGCCCGGTCCTGCGCTTGAGCAACATGAAGAAGAAAAAACGACAGACCCGGGCTGCGGCTCGGAGCAACACAGCGGAAGCATGGCCTTCCCAGGCGTGGTTGTACTGGCTGATTGGCCTCGGAGCGCTGTGTCTTGTCTTCGAAGCCTATGGGCCCTCTCTCCACGGCCCATTCGTCCTTGATGATCTTTATTTGCCCTATGCCGACGCGCATCCGCCTCACCAGCTGCTTCATTGGGTTTACTCCGTGCGGCCTTTGCTGATGTTCAGTTATTGGGTGAATTATCAAATTGGAGCGGGCGATCCGCACGTATATCACACGACCAACGTGCTGCTGCATTTTGTCGCATCGAGCATCGTGGCGCTGATCGCCGCGCGGCTGCTGTTGTGGGCAGGGGTTTCGGGAACCATGCGGCTCACGCTGGCCGTATTTTCGGGCGGGCTGTTTCTGCTCCATCCGCTGCAGACCGAATCGGTGGCCTATGTCGCCAGCCGTTCCGACGTCTTGAGCGTCCTGTTTTATTACGCCGCGTTTGCGGTCTTCATTTACTCCAATCGTGAAACGATGTCGATTCTTCGCGCCATCGCCGTGGTGGGCCTGTTCTTGGCGGCGGCCGCGACCAAGGAACACACGCTGACGCTTCCCGTGCTGATCCTGATGACCGATTATTATTGGCATCGCGGGGGGGTGCGAAAGAACGCCACTCTCTACGGGCTGCTCGCTATCGCCTGCGCCGCCGGTGCCGTAGCCGTCGTTAGAGTGCTGCAGAGCGCCAACACAGCCGGATTCAGCATGAAGGACCTTTCGCCCGCCGCTTACTTCTTCACGCAATGCCGCGTGATCTGGATCTACGTGCGCATGTTCTTTCTCCCTATCGGACAGAACGTCGATCCCGACGTTCCCATTTCCCAAGGGTTGATGGATCATGGCGCTGTCATCGGATTGGCGGCTCTGCTGGCGGTTATGGCGGCGGCGTGGATCTATCGAAAGCGCTGGCCACTGGCCTCGTTTGGCGTGTTCGTTTTTCTGCTCCTGATCGCGCCCACCTCTTCGGTGATCCCTATTCGCGACGTTGTCGCCGAGCGGCGCGCGTACCTGCCTTTTCTCGGCCTTGTTCTAATCGTCCTGGAGGTTCTCCGGCAGCTGGAACTCCGCCAGATGATCGGGGTGGCCGCGGCGGTGCTGACCGCTTGCACGGCGCTCACGTATCAACGCAGCGAAGTTTGGTCCAGCTCCCTTGCTCTGTGGACGGATTCGGTCTCCAAATCGCCGCGTAAGATGCGGCCGATGTTCCATCTGGCCTTCGCCCAGTATCAGGCGGGCGATTGCGCGATTGCCGTTCACAACTTCGAGGCGGCTTCGCGCTTGGACCCTCCGGATTACCGTTTACTCGTCGATTGGGCAAACGCGCTCGATTGCGCGGGACGGGAGGATGACGCCGCCGAGCAATTCAAGGCGGCGATTCGCTTGAGCCCGGGGTTGGTGGAAGCTTATGTGGGCCTCAGCGCCGTATATGGGAAGCAGCGCAAGCTCGACGAAGCGCTCCAGGCTCTGGAAACGGCTCAAACCATTGATCCAAACGTCTTTCAGATTTACGTCAACCGCGGCGGAGTTTATGAGCTGCTCGGCAACACCGCCGGCGCGCGCAGGGAATATCAGCACGCGTTGCAACTCGATCCCTCAAACAGCGCTGCCCTAGGCGCGCTTCAGCGCTTGCGCCGCTAGAGAGCTCGCCGCAGCAGGGGGCCAACGGCGCGAACACCCGGCGCCGCGGCCATCCGGTCGATCCATGTCCGGCGGCGCTTCATCGAATCGACGCTACTCCGTGCCCGCGTTGCCTCTTCCTCGAGTGCTGGCGGAAACTCCACACGAACGTCGCCGGCCGGGATTGGACCGGGGTCGATCCGTTCAAAGGCCTCGCGGATTGCGGCGTGCGCGTGTTCCTTAGCGGGCCTCATCAGGAGGTTCAATCGCTCCTCGTCCGGCGTCGGGCGGGGCCGATTTGGATTTCCAGCAAGCACCGGCGTGAAGTTAATCTCCCAGGCTTGTGGGCGGCCGCCGCGAATGCCATAGTCGAGGCGGCCATATTCGATGTGCGCCATTTCAAAGACTTCCCGGGCCCACGCTTTGTGCGGATTTCCGCTCAGGTAGGCCATCTCTTCGGCAATGAGATTCTCGTCGGCGCCACGAGTGTTACTCTTCGTCATCCAGTAACCGCCGATGTGAAGATACCGTGGAATATACGCGTCGCCGATTCGAAAGATGGAGTATTTACGATACAGGCCATCCGTGCTTGCTGTGTCACAAAATTCCACGACGAGAAGTTCGCGGCGCGGAAGCCCGCGCAACCCGAGGTACATCATCGCCCTCCAGAGCGCTGCACGATTGTACAGCAGCGGCGTGAGACTGCCGTCGTGTTCCTTTTCGACACGAACGAAAACAGGGAAACGGACGCCGTCAAGAGGTTGATCGGCGCGGTAAGCCCGGAACTCGTTTCGACCGGATTTATGGAGCGCTTGCAACAACTCATACCGTTGCATCACTTCGCGGGCTGAATTGAATACGGGCAGGCTAGCGTTGCGCGCGGCCTCTTGAATGTGGTGGACCATCCACAGTTCCGGGTCCGTGAGAGCGTCTAGCGCGGTGAAGATCCAGGCGCCGCGCGGAAGGGAGCGTTTGCGGAACAGCTCGGGATACGTGATCTGACGAAAGCGATCCCGCAGCGGGCGGCCCCACTCCCGGTCCAAATAATGGGTGACCAGGTCGACGCGCGGCTCATCAACAGCGAAGTAAATCATCTCGCCTCCGCATATTTGCGGCTGACCACTGGACTCTGCTGCGCGCGCCACATCTCCTCATAAAGAGGGCACGTGGCGAGCAGGTCGGAGTGCGTCCCGAGCCCTTCGCACCGGCCGTCCCGCAAAACAAGAATGCGGGTGGCGTGACGCAAGGTGGAGAGGCGATGCGCAACGACGAACGTCGTGCGGCCCACGACGGCGGCATCGACGGCACGCTGGAGTTTCGATTCGGAGAGCGAGTCCAAACTGGACGTAGCCTCGTCCAGCAGCAAAATGGGAGCGTTCTTCAGCAGCGCGCGGGCAACGTTGATGCGTTGGGCCTGACCTTCGGATAATGCGCGGCCTCCCTGTCCAATGCGGGTTTCGTAGGAGCCGGGCAAGGCGGCGATCTCATCGTGAATCTCGGCGGCACGGGCAGCCTGGACCACGTCTTCGTCGGATGCCCCGGGCCGCCCAGCGCGGATATTCTCCGCGACAGTTCCCGAGAAGAGGAACGGCGACTGCGGCACCAGCCCGATGTTGCGATGGAGATCCGCCAGGCGGAGATCCCGCAAATCCGCGCCGTCCCAGGCGATGCGGCCGTTTTGCGGATCAAAAAAGCGCGCCACCAGGCTGAGTAAAGTCGTTTTCCCCGCGCCGGACGGCCCGGCAATGCCGAGCGTTTCCCCGGCATGGACTTCAAACGAGATGTCCTGAAGTGTCGGCCGGTCGCCGTAGCGAAAGGTGACACTCTCAAAGCGAATCGACTGCGGGGCGTTGGCGGAGAGCGGGCCGCTGGTCATCTCCGGGCGCTCGCCCATGAGGGATTGAATCCGGTCCACGGATGCGGCGTTACTCCGAAATTCCATGAAGGCCGCATTTACGTTGTGGAGGGGCGAATGGATCGACCGCACGGCCATCAGGAACGCAAGCAGTGAAGGCCAGTTCAAAAAGCCGTGTAGCACTTGAAATCCACCGGCGATCACGACCAGGACAACGCTCAGCCCGGCCACCGATTCGAGCAGCATCCGGCCCATGGATTCGGCCTGGGCGATCTCGATACAGGCGGCGAAGTAGCGGTGAGCTTGGCGCTCCATACGTGCGCGCTGGCTCTCCTCGCCGCGATAGATCTTGATAACGCGGATGCCGCGGAGAATCTCCAGAACCGAATCGTAGAGCGCGGAGGCGCGTCGCCGGATGCTGAAGGACTTATGCATGGCGCGGCGGGCGAACAGCAAGATCGGCGCCACCGCCAGAGGCATCGCCAGAAAAACAATCGCCGAAAGCTTCGGGCTGATCCAGATGGCGCCGGCCACATAGCCCGCGGCCAAGAGCGATTCCAGGATCATGGTGGCGCACGCGGCGGCCGCGTTGCGGACTTTCGTCACATCCATGCGAATGGCCTGGATGAGGTCGCCGTGGCTCTGGCGCTCGAAGAACCCGACGGAAAGAGTCAGCATATGACCCACCAGCCGGTCCAGCAGGCCGAGCTCGAAGGCGCGAATCAGGCGCTGTTCGACCATTTGCGCCTGATACGTGAGAGCGCTTGACGCGAGGTAACAGACGAATAAGAGAGCCGCGGCCGCGTAGAGCGCGGGAGTCCGGCCCAAACGAACGGCGAGGAAGCCGGGCAGACCTGCCTGCCCGGCCAGCACTCCCGCCAGAAACTGCTGCATCAGGACGAGAATCGCCAAGGACACGCCAGAGCGCGCCAGGGAGGTCAGGCCGAACCGGATCAGCAGCGTCCGGTCGACATGCGTCGCGCGGAGGAGGAAGCGGGTGTGGGCTAGCGTCATGATGCCGATCGCGCCGCCGCAACCTGTTCCAGACCGGCGGGGAACTCCGTGGGAGCCCGGCGTTCCGACCAACGGGTAACAATGGCGGCCACCGACAGGTCCCCGGTGACATTCAAGAGCGTCTTGCAAATGTCGGAAAGCGGCTCGAATACCTCGAGGAGCACGACGGCCTCAATGGGACAGCCAGCGGCCAGGTAGGCGGGCAGGGTTCGGAATTGCGTGCCGCCGGGCAGTCCGAGTTCGGAAAAGCTAAGAAGGATGACGGTCAGCAGGAAAGGGAAAACCCGCGACGGAGACGCGGGAATCGCCCAGAAGTGGAAGATCACCAGAAGCCGGCAGAGGGCGCTGGTTGTTCGGTTCACCTTAAAGATATTCACAGCCAGCGGCAGGATGATCCGTCCGGGCTCCGGGTTGGACGGCGCGATGTTTTCCCCGGCGGCGAGCAGTGCGGGAAGGGCAGCAAGCGAGGAGCGGGTACTGATCGCCACCATCTGGGGGACCAAAGCGGGCCTGGCGAAGGCCTTGAATGACAGGCCGCCGGCAAGCATGGTCAGCGGATAGAGAAGCAGCACAAACCCCAACATCAGGGCACACTCGAGCAGAACAAACCGGCCAAGAATCCCCACTAGGTGGGCGCCGGAACTCGCCGCGAAAGTCGCCGCGAGGGCGAACATGGCGACGGGCGAGCACCAGACGATCCATCGGACCAGCACCATGAGGGTCTCGGTCACGCCTTCGATGAACCGGATGACCGTGCCGCCCTTCTCCGGGCTCGCCCGCCGTAGCGCGAGTCCGAACACGATCGTGAAAACCAGCAGTGGGAGGAACTCTTCATTGACAGCGGAGCGGACCAGATTTCGTGGGACCAAGCCGACGAGCATATCCGCAATACCAGGAGCGGAGTGAGATTCGCCGGCGAGCTTCTGGGCCTGCGCCGAAGCGCCTTCCGTCATCGTCGCGATGGCGGCGCTGTCCACGGTTACGCCACGCAACACGGGCGGTACCACCGTCAGCACGATCCCCGCGCCCAGCAGCAGCAAGGCCAGATAGATCGCCACCGCGCCGCCGATGCGGCCCGCTGTGCGCGCGGCCCTTTCGCTGACCATCGCGCAAAGCGTGTTGGCAATCGCCAGAGGGAGAGCGATCATGCGGAGCGCGTTCACCCAGAGCGTCCCAATTCCGCCCAAGGCGTCGAGCATGGGGCTCTTGTGACTGCCGATCAGGCTTCCTGCGGCTACGCCGGCCAGCAATGCGGCCAGTGCCCAAAGGGTCGAACGCCCCGTACTCTGAAGTGGCTTCCCCAAACTTCCTCCGTTCCCGCAGACTTCATCCTGCAATGACGGGCTTTTGAAAATCATCGCACATCGCGGGGCAGAGGGCGGTTCACCAACGTTCGCGCCAGCCTCTCGACGGATATTGAAAGAGCGGAATGCTCCATGCGATGAAGTCGATGAACATTAGGAGCGGCAGCGTTACCAGCATCGTTGGCGAAAAACGCAGGCCCATCCACCGCGCCGCCACGTTCAGATAGCGAAGCCGGGATAGATAGGCATGCAGAAAAGCAACCGTCCACACGCCCCCGAAGATCCGTGCCGCCGCAGGCGAGGTCCACGCCAGTGCGACCGAAAGCAAGGGGAGCGCAATCATCGCCAACCCGACGAGGGAGGTGGCAATGCCTGCAGCTACTTCCCCATATGCACCGTAGCCGATGCCCCGGATCACCACATTCCGAATCCAACGGGCCTGCTGGCGCAGATAGGGGCGCACATCCGTGTGGAATTCCGTCGGGAAGGAGGCATCGACTTCATAGCGTATGCGCCTGCCTTGGCGCAGTAGCCGCTTGCCGAGATCGTAATCCCCGCCAGTGAGGACGGCGGCGTTGAAGCCGCCTGCCTGCTCCAACGCGCTGCGCAGTATGGCGCAGTTCGCTCCAAGGAGGCCGGTGCAGTACTCGGGCTGATAGATCGAAGTATAGACCTGAGAAGCGCACTGGCTCACCGCGAAGGGATTGTCGATCTGTTCGCGAACAGGCGTGCACGGGTTGGCGGTTACAACCTGTTCGTCGCCGCGCAGGATTGGTGCAACAATCCGCGCGAAGGCCGCATCGGTAATGCGGCCTCCTGCGTCGAGGAGGTAGATGATCTCACCCCTCGCCCGCTCCAGACATCGCCGCAGGGACTCTTGCTTGCCGTCCCCCGGCTGCTGGGCAATGAGAATCAGGCGGAGATCGCGGCACTCCGTCGCGATCTTCCAGGTGAGGTCCGCACCGCCCGCGCTCAGGACGATTTCGAAGTTAGCATAGCTCAGACGCCCGATGGCCTCCAGGCATGATCGAATTGTCGACTCGGCGTTCCAGGCGGCCACCAGGAAGCTCACCCGCGGAGCAGCGCCCCGATGCCGGTCGAGGGAAGGGTTCTCCGTTCGCAAGGCTGTCAGCTTCCGAATGCGCGCGAGATCCCGCAACCACAGACGCAGATTGAACATCGGTGGCAGCAAGAAAATCGCCGAAAACAGAATCCACGGGTGGAGGCTGCTGAAAGAAAACGGCAAACTCCCATTCTGGATTCCCGGCCCGCGAAAGTAAACACCGAAGATGCCCCGAGCGTCCGCCTCAGTATTACCGAATTCCCGCGACGATGTGCGTAGGCACCCTTGGCCATGGGCGTGGTGGCGCAGAGTCCCAGGGGCATCAAATTGCAGTAATGCCTGCGAGTGTGTGGGACGAAACGCCGAATCTTGTGGCGCGCACTACTCCACCTGATATCGTCGCAGACTAAGCGCAGCGATGCCTTGAGGATGACTCTGCCGGCGGTGGGATCGTCGGCTTTTTCTTACGCAGCTTCTTCTGGTCTACTGAGGACGCAAATCTATGATTTCCACATATGACCGCGCGGTTGAGGTTTCGCTCGGCAGAATTACGCTGGCGGCCGACATTTCGATTCCGTCCGAGGCGCGAGGCGTGGTTGTTTTCGCCCACGGCAGCGGCAGCGGGCGGCACAGCCCAAGAAATCGCCTCGTCGCGGATGTGCTGAAGGATGGCGACATCGCGACCATTCTCATCGATCTGTTGACCGAACAGGAGGAGTCGGTTGATCTGGAAACTGCCGAACTGCGCTTCGACATCGGGCTGTTGGCGGGCCGCCTAGTGGCGATTTCGGATTGGACAGCGCTGCAACCTCGCCTGAAAAAGCTGGGCTTGGGATACTTCGGAGCCAGCACGGGCGCCGCGGCGGCGCTGGTTGCGGCTTCCGAGCGCCCCAAAGACGTCCAAGCCGTGGTTTCCCGTGGTGGACGGCCGGACTTGGCTGGCGATGCCCTGCGTTCTGTGGTCACTCCTACGCTGTTTATTGTGGGCGGCCGCGATGCTGCCGTACTCGATCTGAACTACTCAGCCATTGCCCGCCTTCCGCAGGGCACCGAGCATAGGCTCGAGATCGTGCGCGGAGCAACCCACTTGTTCGAGGAGCCGGGCACGCTTGACCAGGTCGCGATTCTGGCGCGGGACTGGTTTCGAACCCATCTGAAGACACTATCCTAAGGCATTGTAAAGAAAAGTTCCCTCGCTCCGGGCCAATTGGCACACTTCCTCACCCAACAGTGGGGCTAAGAGCGCAATGTAAATTGGGTTTTCTGGCGGACTCTTTCTCCCGCCGTCGCGCATCGGGAGTGCCACTGCACGATTACAAGTAAGACCTTGGCTACCCACCTTTTGGCAGTTCGCATGCTCTCCTAGTGCGAACTGATTAACTCTTGTCCGTGTCGCAGGAGGAGACTATGCGTTTTTTCGTGATCCCCGCCGCCGTTCTAACGATCGCGATTCCGGCCATGGCCGCCGCGTCCGTCACCTTTCACAACGACGTCTTGCCAGTGCTCCAGAAGAAGTGTCAGGAGTGCCACCGGCCAGGCGAGGCCGCACCAATGTCGTTTCTGGACTATAAGAGCACACGCCCCTGGGCCAAGGCGATCAAGACCGCGATGTTATCGCGTAAGATGCCGCCGTGGCCGGCCGATCCGCACTTTGGCTCTTTCTCCAACGACCGCAGCCTGACGGAGGCCGAGCTGAACACCTTGGTGGCTTGGGCGGATACGGGAGCGCTGGAAGGCAACTCGAAGGACGCACCCGCCCCGGTGAAATGGGTGGAAGGCTGGACGATCGGCGCTCCGGACGCAGTGGTCGAGATGCCGCAAGCGTTCGACGTGCCCGCCAGCGGGACCATCGACTATCAATATGTTGTGATTCCGACTGGCTTCACCGAGGATCGCTGGGTGCAACTGGCGGAAGTGCGGCCGGGTGACCGCGGCGTGGTGCATCACGTGATCGCGTTCATCCGTCCGAAGGGCGCAAAGTGGCTGGCGGGAGCGGCTCCAGGCGTTCCCTTCGTGCCGGGTCGCGGCTCAAGGCAGGCCGAGGGTGGGTCCATGCTCGGCACCGAGCTACTGGTGGGTTATGCGCCGGGCATGCCGGCGACCATCTGCCGCGACGGCTCGGCGAAGCTGCTTCCGGCGGGCGCGGATATCGTCTTCCAGTTGCACTATACGGCCAACGGGAAAGCAGCCTCGGACAAGACCAAGATCGGCCTGGTGTTCTCGAAGGAACCGCCGCAGTTCCGCGACGTGACCATGTCCGCGGCCAACAACCGGTTCGCGATTCCAGCGGGCGATCCCAACTATGAGGTGCACTCTCAGGCCACGCTGCAGCAGGACACCGAACTGGTAGCGTTGATGCCGCACATGCACCTTCGCGGCAAGGATTTTGTGTACAAGGTTGTGTATCCGGATGGCAGGACGGAAACGGTCTTGAACATTCCCAGGTACGATTTCGCCTGGCAGCTGGAGTACAACCTGGAAGAACCGCTACCGATGCCCAAGGGCACGCGGATCGAATGCACCGCGCACTTCGACAACTCGGCCAACAATCCGGCAAATCCCAACCCGAACATCGTAGTCCGCTGGGGCGACCAGAGCTGGGACGAAATGATGATCGGCTGGTTTGACGTCATCATCCCGGCGTCGGCGGACCCAGCGAAGCTGCTGCTGCGCGTCGGAGCGGGCGAGTAGGCAAGGCGAATGGAATTAACGTGGATCTCCATCACCGCGAGCATCTGTATGGCGCTGGGAGCGGGCCTGCTGTTTTTCTACGCGGTGAAGAAGGACTGGTTTCGCGACATTGAGGACGCGAAATACCAGGTGTTCTGGTCGGACCTGGAAGATCTCGTGAATAAATCACCGGAGAAGGGAAATGGGACTGAATCCAAGAAGAAGCAGTGAAGCGGAGGCGGCGGAGCAGCAAAATGCCAGTCGCCGCCGCATGTTGGGATGGCTTACCGGCGTCGGGCTGTTTGGATCGGGAATCTTAAGCGCATTTTCGAACTTCGTTTTCATCAAGCCGAGGGCTACCTACGGAGCTCCGCAGCGGTTCACCATCGGTAAGCCGACGAGTTATCCGGAAGGGACGCGCGTGGCGATCGAACCGCGGCGCATCTGCATTGTGCGCGACGGCAATAGACTGGCCGCGATCTCGACGACCTGTACGCATCTAGGCTGCATCGTCGGATTGAGCGATACCGGCTTCGCCTGTCCCTGCCATGGATCGCGCTACGACCAGGACGGGACGGTGACGGGCGGACCCGCTCCGAAGCCTCTCGCCTGGTACAAGGTCTCGCTGGCGCCGAACGGCGAGCTTGAGATCGACAAAGACGTCGAAGTCCAGCCGGGAACCTATTTGAACGTATGACGCCCAAAAAAGGATCGCTGCTTGAATCTGCGCGAGAGTTGCCCTCCAATGTATGGAGCTCGATTTTCCGCAATCCGCTGCCGCATAACGATGTGGAGCGCTCCGCTACGAGCTTCACCAATTTTTTCCTTCACATCCATCCGGTGAAGGTCAATAAGAACACGCTGCGGCCCATGTACACCATGGGCCTTGGGCTGATGTCATTCTTCCTGTTCCTGATTCTGGTGGTGACCGGCATCCTGCTGATGTTTTACTACGTGCCGTCGACTAACCAGGCCTATGACCGCATGCTCGATCTGCGCGGCTCTGTGGCGTTCGGCACCTTCTTGCGAAACATGCACCGCTGGTCAGCCCACGGCATGGTGGCGATTGTGTTCTTCCACATGTGCCGCGTTTTTTTCACGGGCGCGTACAAGAAACCGCGCGAGTTCAACTGGCTGCTGGGTGTGGTGCTGCTTCTCGTCACGCTATTCCTGAGCTTCACCGGATACCTGTTGCCGTGGGATCAGCTTGCATTCTGGGCGATTACGGTGGGAACGGCGATCGCGGGGTACGCGCCGCTGGTGGGAAAGGAAATCCGCTTCCTGCTGCTGGGCGACGCGAACGTCGGCCAGGAAGCGCTGCTGCGGTTCTACGTTTTACACGTCGCCGTGTTGCCCGTAATCGCAACCCTGCTGATCGCCGTGCACTTCTGGAGGATCCGCAAGGACGGCGGGCTTTCGCGTCCCGCGACGGCCGAAGTGAAGCCGGATCTGGCGATCACGGTGAAAGCCGTCGAACTTGATCCAAAGCGGACCTACGGACTTCAGGGACTGGTGCGCGGGCCGATGGTAAAGGTCGGCAACGTGCCGGACAACTCGGTCTATTCGTGGCCGAACCTGCTCATGGCGGAGCTGTTCGCCTTCGTCGTCACGCTGTCCATCATTCTGGTGCTCTCCATGCTGTTCAACGCACCCTTGGAGGAACCGGTCAACGTGATGCATCCGCCGAACCCGGCGAAGGCTCCGTGGTACTTCCTCGGCCTGCAGGAAATGGTGAGCTACTCGGCGTTTTGGGGCGGCGTGGGCATTCCGGGTCTGTTCGTGCTGCTGCTGGTTCTAACGCCTTACATCGACAGATCGCCGGAGGGGGTCGGCGTCTGGTTTTCAAAGAAACGGCTGCTGGCGAATACGGTGTTTCTCACATTCGTGATTCTGAACATCGGGTTTATCATCATCGGGACATTCTTCCGCGGCCCGAACTGGAGTTTTGTCACCCCGTGGTGAGGACTTGAACGATGAGACTTGCTCTAGCAATCGGTGCTTTCGTCATCCTGCTGATTCACGGCGTGGTGTTTTACCAACAGTTCTTCCACGACTGGGAACGCAACCAGAACGCTTATTTCGACCAGGCGCGCAGCATCGCCAAAACGGATGCCGAGCGGGCCACGGTCACCGGCCGCTCGCCGCGCATTGAACAAGTGGTGGTGACCAACTTCGGCGAAACGCGCGTCGATCGCTGCATGACCTGCCACATCGCCGCCGACGATCCTCGCTTCGCCACCTATGCCGAGCCGCTGAAGTCGCATCCCTATTCCGCCGCTCTGGGCGATCATCAAAAGGACGGCCACTGGGAGCGGCGCCACAACTTCGCCGACTTCGGCTGCACGGTCTGCCACGACGGCCAGGGCCGCGGCCTCGAGCCTGTCTATAGCCATGGTGGGGATCCTTATTGGCCCGATCCTCTGCTCGGCTACGTCACGCAGCCGGGCTGGCGCAAGGATTATCTGCCGATGCTGAAAAACAAGGTGTACATGGAGGCCAACTGCGCCCAGTGCCACACCGAGGAAGGCTTCGCCGGAACGTCTACGGTGGACAAAGGCCGCAAGCTATTCTTTGCCAACAATTGCTTCGGATGCCATCGCATCGAGGGACTCTCCGACGGCACGCTGGCGCCGGATCTGACGGAGGCGGGGAAGAAATTCAAAGTCGATTATCTGTGGGAGTCGATCGACGATCCGCGCGCGAACCTCGCGACGTCCTTCATGCCCAAGTTCAGCCTTTCCGAAGACGAGATCCGGGCGCTGGTGGTTTTCCTGAAAAGCCGCAAGGGGCGCAATTTTTCCGAGACGGAAATTCAGCGCTATCGCGCGCATCTGACCGGCGGCGCGGAAGTGGTGCAAGCCACGGTGAAGCCGGTGGAGGTCAAGGCCGGCGCGGAGAGGGAGATCGGCCAGAAGCTGACTACGGATCGTTCCTGCACCGCCTGTCACAAGCTGGGCGCGAAGGACGGCGGCATCGCTCCGGATCTGAGCTTCGAAGGCCTGATGAGGGACGGCGACTGGTTGTTCGATCACTTTATGAATCCGCGAGCGCGGATTCCCGACAGCGTGATGCCTTCGTTCCGCTACACCGATCCTGAGTTCCACGCGATGGCGGCCTATCTGGAAACGCTCAAGACTCCTCCGAAGTTCGCCGCTCCGGCCGACACGTACCGCGATTTCTGCCAGCGCTGCCACGGCGAAAAGGGCGACGGACATGGCAAGATCGCGTATTACCTCGATCCGTATCCGCGCGATCTGACCAAGGCCGGGTTCATGAATTCCAAGCCGTACGACCGCCTGCTGCATTCGATCATGAACGGCGTAGCGGGCACGTCGATGCCTGCCTGGGGCAAGGTCATGACCGAGAGCCAGGCGCGCGGCATGCTCGACTACGTGCAGGCCACGTTCGTCAAGGAGGCTCGCCAGGAGCGCCAGCCGCACAAAGCGCCCACGTCGAATCCGGTGGCTACGAGCGCCGATTCGATCGCCCGCGGCGAAGTGATGTTCGTGAAACGCTGCTCGGGCTGCCACGGCAAGAAAGCGGACGGCAAGGGGCCGAACTCGGTGGATATCTTGCCGCATCCGCGTAACCTCCGCAATTCGTGGTTTGTGAATTCGGTGGACGACGCGCGGCTGTTCGATTCGATCCTTTACGGCGTCCAGGGAACGGCTATGCCGAGCTGGATCGACTACGGGCTGACAAACGAAAACGTCGGCGATGTGATCAATTTCATTCGGAGCATGAACCAGAAGTCCAAGAGGAAACAATATGCAAGTGCAAATTAGCCGCGCTGAGTTGGCCGGAGCGGCCGCGCCGGAAGGCGCCGTCGTACACGAGGACCTGACGGCCCGCTGGTTCCTGATCAGCGCCGTGAGCTACTTCTTCATCGTGGGAATCATCGCGCTGACCATTGCCGCCAAGTTCGTCTGGCCGGACCTGATGGGCACGATCCCGCAGCTCACCTATGGCCGGCTGCGGCCTCTGCATGTCAACGGGATGCTGTTCGGCTGGTTGCTGGCCGCGGACATGGGGTTGAGCTACTACATCATTCCCAGGCTGTGCGGCGTGAAGCTGTGGAGCGAGAAGCTCGGCATGGCGACGGCGGGGCTGTGGAACATCATTATTCTTGGCGCGGTAGTAGCGCTGCCCATGGGCTGGAACCAGGGCCTCGAATACGCCGAGCTGCCCACTCCGCTGGATGTCCTCGTCGTCATCGCCTGGATCATGTTCGGCGTGAACCTGTTCATGACCATCGCGAATCGCAAGTACCTGGGGATGTACGTCTCCATCTGGTACGTCATGGGCACGGTGCTGTGGACGGCGTTCGTGTACCTCACCGGCAACTTCGCCGTGATGTTCACCACCGGCGTGACGCAGGCCAATCTCAACTGGATGTATGTGCATAACGCGGTGGGTCTTATCTTTACGCCGATCGGCCTGGCGATGGCGTATTACTTCATCCCGAAGACCTCGAACACGCCGCTCTATTCGCATAAATTGTCGATGATCGGATTCTGGTCGCTGGCCTTCGTCTATGTCTGGACGGGCGCGCACCACATGCTCCACGGACCCATCTCGCAATGGCTGCAGACCATCACCATCGCGTTCTCAGTGATGCTGCTGATTCCGGTCTGGGCGGCGGTCTACAACTTCTTCACCACGATGAAAGGCCAGTGGCACCAGTTGCGCGACAGCGTGCCGCTGAAGTTCCTGATGTCGGGCGTGGTGTTCTACCTGCTGACCTGCTTCCAGGGTCCGATGCACAGCCTGCGCATCGTGAACGCGATCGTATCCAAGACGGACTGGATACCCGGCCATGCACACATGGCGGTGCTGGGTGCATTCAGCTTTTTCGCCATCGCCGGTACGTATTATTCGTTCCCGCGCATGATCGGCCGGCCGCTGCACTCCGACGCGCTGGCCAACTGGAGCTTCTGGATGATGATGATCGGCGGTCTAGGCTTCTTCGTGACGCTCTGGCTGGGCGGGTTCTGGCAGGGCTGGCAGTGGAATGACTGGACGATTCCGTTCATCGACACGGTGGTGGCGCTGAAGCCGATCTGGCTGGTGCGCTTTTTCTCCGGGGCGTTGATCTTCAGCGGGATCACGATGTTCGCGTTCAATATTCTGGCCACGGCGCTCGGCACCAAGTCGAGCGATGCGGCGGCGTGAAGGGAGACCTCGCATGTTCAATAAAGCGAACAATAGCGCGGGTTGGGCGGTTGTCGGATCGCTCGCACTGTTCTTTGTCGGCGGTCTGCTCACCACGGTGGCTCCGCCGCTAATTGATACCAGTTGGAGCAAGCCGTTTGAGAACAACGACCCGTCCAAGGGTCCAACGGGCAAGCTGATGCCGCCCACCGAATTGCAACAGCAGGGCCGGATGATCTACGTTCGCGAAGGCTGCTGGTATTGCCATACGATGCAGACGCGCACGCTGTTGGCGGACACCAAACGCAGCGGCTGGAGAGGCGTCGATTCGCCCGTTTCCACGCCGGATGAGTTTGTTTACGACTCGCCGCACCTGTTCGGGACCAAGCGCACCGGCCCGGATCTTTCGCGCATCGGCGGGAAGTACGACGAGCAGTGGCACCGCACGCATTTCCGCAATCCGCGCGACCTGGTGCAGGGTTCGGTGATGCCGCCATTCCCCTGGATCGTCGAGAATCCGCAGGAATTCAAGGCCCTGGTGGCGTTCCTGCAGAGCGTCGGGCGGGCCAAGAACTGGCGGCCGAACAACGATTACGAAAAGTGAGGATAAGGCGATGAATCTGATTTTTTTTGTTTCCGTAGCCGCCAACGTGGTCTTTGCCCTGATCGTGGGGGCCACCGGCTTCTTCCTCATCCGCTCGGTGAAAGATGGCTATTGGGGTAAGCGCGGCGAGGATATCAAGTACTTGATTTTCGACGAAGACGGGAAAAGGAAAGACTCATGAGCGAACATACGACAGGCGCGCCTCCCTCCCAACAGGAGGATCTGCAGGAATACGCCGGCGGCTGGATGACTGAGCGCAAGAACACCGACGCTCCGGGATTCCTGAAGCTGGCGTTCGCGATCATCGGCCTGTTCGGCGTTGGCTACCTTGTGGTGTTCATGAATGGCGAGATCAACCACACCGAGCGCGGCGTCCTGGTTCGCCAGTTCAACCAGACCTCCAAATCCGCGGACGGTTTGATGTACGGCATCGCTGCGCTCGTCTTTGTCTACGTCTGCATTGTGGTTGCGTTTGCCGTACGAAAGTCCACTAAGCACGATGAGCACTAACGGCCAGTGGCAGCTTCGGGTTCCCGACGATTCGCAGTACTGGATCGAGATGGTGAAGTGCCGGCATGCGTGTCCGGTAAAGACCGACGCCTGTGGATACGTCACCGCGATCGCGGAAGGGCGCTACGAAGACGCTTATCGCATCGCGCGCGCGACCAATCCCTTCGCGTCGATCTGCGGGCGCGTCTGCGGAGCGCCGTGCGAGGTGAACTGCCGGCGCGCGTCGCTGGACGAAGCTGTCTCGATCCGGGCGTTGAAGCGGTTTGTGGCGACGCAATATGGGCCTGAGACGGGTGACTATACCCGCCATCGCGAATTCTGCAATCAGAAGATGCTGCCGCCGAATCGCGGCGACTATGAGCGGATTGCGGTGGTGGGTGGGGGCGTCTCCGGCCTCACGGTGGCGCACGATCTGACGCAGATCGGCTACAAGGTGACGGTGTTCGAAGCGGACGCCGAACCGGGCGGGATGATGATGGTAGGCGTGCCGGTTTTCCGTCTGCCGCGCGATCTCGTGCGCCACGAAATTCAAGCGATTCTATCGCTGGGCGTGGAACTGAAGTGCAACATGCGCCTGGGCCGCGATTTCACCATCGAGGGCCTGCGCAAGGACGGCTTTAGAGCGATTTTTCTGGGCATCGGGCTGCCACGCGGACGCAAATTGCCTCTGCCAGGATCGGACGCTGAGGGCGTCTACGACGGCATGGAGTTTTTGCGCGCGTTCAATGAAGGGCGCCCGATGCCCCTGGGCCGGCGGGTCGTGGTGATTGGCGGCGGCAACGTCGCCTATGACGTCGCCCGTTCGGCGCTCCGTCCCGTCGAAGCATTCAGCCGCGCCGAGGCACTCGAAGAAATGGGTCGAGGCGAGCAGGTGGCCTACGACGTTGCGCGCTCGGCGCTCCGCATGAGCGGCGATAAAGAATTGCACATCGTTTGTCTGGAATCCGAGGAAGAAATGCCGGCCGATGCCGTTGAAATCATCGAAGGCGAGGAAGAAGGCATCCATCTTCACAACCGGCGCGGGCCGACGGAGATTCTGGCGGAAAAAGGCCGTGTGACAGCGCTGCGGACCGTCGCCTGCACGTCCGTCTTCAACGAAGCCGGCCGCTTCGATCCGCTTTTCGATCGCGCGCAAGTCGAAGACATCGCCGCGGATACCGTGATCTTCGCCATCGGCCAGTCTTCCGATCTGTCCTTCCTGTCTCCACAAGACGGCGTTGAAAGCGAGCGCGGGCTGATCAAGATCAACTCCGAAACGTATCAAACGACCGCGCCCGATGTCTTCGCCTGCGGCGACATCGCGCATGGGCCGAGGCTTTTCATCGACGCCATCGCCAGCGCGCAGATCGCGGCGCGGTCGATGCACGATTTTCTGCGCGGAACGCGGACGGACGTGGTGGTTCGCAAGAACTGGTCGCCGGCCGCGTATACGATGGCGCAGGGCTGGTACCGTTTCGAGCGCGCAAATCCTCCCGCGCTCGAAGCGGCCCGGCGCTCCGCCTCGATTGAAAACGTCGAGGAGAATTATCCCGAGGAAATCGCCAAGAGGCAGGCGGCGCGCTGCCTGCGCTGCAACATTAACACCGTGTTTGATACGTCGACCTGCATCGCTTGCAACGGCTGCGTCGATGTCTGCCCGGAAAACCTGATTAAGCTGGTAGGGATCAGCAATCTGAGCGACGAGGAAGCGTTCGCCCTGGTGGAAAAGGCGGGCATCCCGCTCACGCGCGACGAGTACGGACGCTTCAGCGCCAGCGAAAAGGATGAGTTGGGGGGAGTGATGGTCAAGGACGAGAGCCGCTGCATCCGCTGCGCGATGTGCGCCTCGCGCTGCCCCACCAGCGCGATCACCATGAAGCGCTTCGAGTTTTCACGCGAATGCGTGACCATTCCAGCGCTCAATCCGAAGATCCTCTATTCGAGAAACGGCCGATGACGGCATTGGATTTTTCCGCCCCGTTCGTTCTAGGGCTAATTTCGAGCTTGCATTGTTCGCAAATGTGCGGGCCGATCGTGCTGGCCTATAGCCTTCCGCTGAGGGCCGGGTCCCGATCGGCGCTGTTAGGCCATTTGGCGTACAACTGCGGGCGAATCACCACCTATTCGATCCTCGGCGGAATCGCCGGCGCGGCGGGCGGCGGGATGTCCTCCATTGGCCGCCTGGCGGGGATCGAGCGCGGAGCGGCCATCGTGGCCGGCATCGCCATGATCCTGGGGGCGCTACTGATGGCTTTCCACTGGCCGAAACAAGTCCTGATCCAGATCGGCGGGGCGATGCCAGGCTGGTTGTCGAAAGCAACGGCTGGACTACTCAAGTCCAGCCATCCAGCGGGCAAACTGGCCCTCGGGTTGCTCCTGGGATTACTGCCATGCGGATTGATCTACGCGGCGCTTCTGAAGGCGGTGGACACAGGTTCGGCTGCCGGAGGCGCGCTTTCGATGCTGGCGTTCGGCTTGGGCACTTCCGGCGCGCTTCTGGCGATCGGGCTGTTTTCCTCGGCGATCACCGCGCGTTTCGGCCGCTATGCAAACAAACTCGCCATGGCCGGCGTGATGATTCTGGGGGTGCTCTTGCTCGCCCGGGGCATCGGATTTGGCCCGCCCATGGCTCACCATCATCATGAGCACCACTTCGTCTAACGCGAAGCCGAGGCCCGTGATCAAACGGCTGCCTCCGCTGCCTCCACCGGACACCATCTACCACCGCATCCGAAAACGCTTCCAGCTGATCTGTTTCCTTATCTTTGTCACTCTTCCTTTCTTGAACGTCATGCGGTTCGATATTCCGCGGAAAAGGTTCTACCTCGCCGGAGCCGAGCTTGATATTGACGAGTTCGCGATTCTGTTCTTCGCGATCATGTTTCTGATGTTTTCCATCGCCGCCGTAGCGTTGTTCTACGGCCGCCTGTACTGCGGCTACGCCTGTCCGCAGATGATCTTCAGCGAGTGGAGCTGCGATGTGGAGGCTCGCGCGAAGAAGTGGGTTTCCAGACGCTTTTCCACCCTCACCGCGCAACAAGGCAACATCGCCGCACGGGCGATTTTCCTCGCGGTCCTCGGCGTCGCCAGCGTCTTTTTGGCGTTCGTCTTCACCTCGTATTTCGTTGAGCCGCGCGACCTGATCCGTCGCCTGATGCATCTCGATATCGAGACCGCCGGAGGCATCACAGGAGCGCTGGTCACCCTGATCACATTCCTCGATTTCGTCCTGATCCGCCAGAAGTTCTGCACTGCCATCTGCCCCTACGGATATCTGCAGGGAGTTTTGCAGGATAAGCAAACGCTGCTGGTGATCTATCAGGACGGAAAAGACAACCAGAAGCTCTGCATTGAGTGTGGAAAATGCGTGCGCGTCTGCGAAATGGGGATCGACATTCGCGACTCTCCGTATCAGGTGGAATGCGTACACTGCGGCGAATGCATCGACGCCTGCGAGGATGTCATGCGCCGCATCGGCAGGCCTGGCCTGATCCACTACGCCTGGGGTGAGCAGGCCCTGTTAGGAACGACCAGCGAGCCCTGGTACAAGCGCATGGGATTCCGGGACGCCAAGCGCGTTGTCATCATGCTCGTGTTGACGTTCTATCTGGCGGGGCTGGGTATCGCGCTGTCGCGGCGGCAGCCGGTTCAGGTGCTGGTCTCTCCCGACCGGACGTATCTATACAAGACTCTGGACGATGGCCGCTTCGCTAACGTGATGCGCCTGAAGATCGCCAACCGCGGCGCCAAGCCGACCCATGTTCGCGTCTGGACCGAAGGTCTCCCCGAAGCCGAAGTCGCGCTGTCTCCGAATCCGCAGACCATCGCGCCCGGGAAATCCGTCCAGACGAGCTTTGAACTGCGCGTCCGGCCCTGGCCCGGATCGACTACAGTAAACAGATTCCGTCTGCTCGCCCAGGCGTCGGATGGAACCAAGCCCGATTCGTTCGAGTTGACCTTCATTCTTCCGGAGGCGAAAAAGCCATGAATCAGAAGAAGAAATCCTCCTTTTCGCCGTTTGCCCTGTTCCTGGGGCTGGTCATGCTGCTTTTCTGCGGGATTTTGGTCTTCGCTTATTACGAATCGAAGCTCGCCAACCCGATCATGCTCGATGAGACGGGGCATGTGAAGGATAGCCACTGAGCGCGTCTCTCATCGTGGCTGCCGCAACCTGCGATCTGTGCGGCCTACCCGCGGGGCGCGAACCTCTTTCGCGGGACTTTGAAGGTTCGGCAAGTGTCTTCTGCTGCCTGGGTTGCCTGAACGTTTATACGATTCTCTCGGAAAGCGGCCTTGCCGCGGGTGACTTCCGCCAAAGCGAGCTCTATCAGCAGAGCCTGCGCATGGGCCTGATCGCCAACGCGCCCGCCGCCACGCCCGAGATCCCCGAAACGGCGGAACGGCGCGAGGCTCTCTATCAGCTTTCCGGATTATGGTGCAGCGCCTGCGGCTGGCTGATCGAACACGCCTTGCGCAAGCAGAGAGGCATCGTTTCCGCCGACGTCCTTTTCACGTCCGATCTGCTGAAGCTCAGCTATTGCCCGCAGTACATTGCCGCCGGCAAGATCGAGCAGACGGTCGCATCGCTCGGCTATCGGGCCGCTCCGTACACGGGAGAAACAGAGCCGGCGCGGCAGGAGCAGCGCGATCTGTTGCTGCGGCTGGGCGTGGCCGCTGCGCTGTGGATGAATGTGATGCTGTTCAGCCTGGTGATTTACGCCAGCTATTTTGAACGCATCTCCGATTGGGCGGGTCGCGCGGTGCCGGTGATTCTGATGGCGCTGGCCACGCCCGTTATCTTCTACTCCGGATGGCCGATCCTCCGTATCGCCTGGCAAAGCGTCCGGCAGCGGACGATCCGCATGGAGACGCTGATCGCCACCGGCGTGCTGGCGGCCTACGTCTACAGCGTGGTCCAGATCTTCCGCGTCGGCAAGCACTTCTATTTCGATACAGCCTGCGCCATCGTCACATTGGTGCTCGCCGGCAAGGCCCTCGAGCAGAGCGCCAAGGCGCGAACCGCCGAATCCCTCAGCCTGCTGCACCGCCTGATGCCGAAGAAAGCGCGCGTCCTGATCGGCGATAAGGAGCACTTCGTGGCGACGGAGGCCATCGAACCGGGCATGATCCTCCTGGTCAAGCCGGGCGAGCGCATTCCCGCCGACGGCATCGTCGCCGAGGGCAAATCATCCGTCGACGAATCGGTGATCACCGGCGAATCCGAGCCGCGCGAAAAGAGTCCCGGCGATCCGGTAGTCGGCGGCAGTCTGAACGCAGCCGGCATTCTGCAAATTCGCGCGACGCACCCTCCAGCCGAAAGCGCTCTGGCGCAGATCGTACGCAGCGTAGAGCAGGCCCTGGCGTCGCGGACGCAAGTGGAGCGGACGGTCGATCGTGTTTCGCGCATCTTCGTTCCCGCCGTTCTCGCCATCGCGTGTTTAACATTCGCCGGATGCGTCGCCGCGGGAGTACCCGAGATGGAGGCGCTGATGCGCTCCATCGCGGTGCTGGTGATCGCTTGTCCGTGCGCCCTAGGCATCGCCACACCCCTCGCTACCACGGCCGCCGTCGGCGCGGCATCGCGATTGGGCATCCTGCTGCGCTCTCCGGCCGCGCTCGAATCGATTCGCAAACTGGACGTGCTGATTCTCGACAAGACCGGAACCGCGACCGAAGGAAAGTTTCGCGTGCAGGAAACCTGGTGGCGCGATCCGAACGACCTCGAATTGCTGGCGGCTCTCGAGTCGCTTTCCGAACATCCCGTGGCGCGAGCGATTGTCCAGCACGCGGGCGAGCAAAAACCGCTGGCGGTGGCCAATCCGGCCGTATATCGAGGGCTCGGAATCGCCGGGCATGTGGATGGCCGCGCGATTCTCGCGGGCAGCCGCCAGCTGTTTCAGTCCGAGGGACTGGAGATTGCCGGCGAACTTGCGCAGCGTGCCGATTCATGGGAGCACGAAGGGTTCACGGTGGTGTTTTGCGCCATCGATCGAGCCTTTGCCGGAATGCTCGCGCTCGGCGACCATCCGCGCGCCGATGCGGCTGAACTGGTACGCACCCTGAGCGTCGAGGGCGTTCGCGTCGCGCTGATCTCCGGCGATTCCATCCGCACCACCACGCGCGTCGCGGAACAACTGGGAATCAGGGAACTTCGCGGCGAAGTGCTGCCGGAGGAAAAGGCGGAAATCGTCCGCGAATATCGCGCCAACGGTAACTTCGTGGCGATGGCCGGCGACGGCATCAACGACGCGCCCGCGCTGGCCGCCGCCGATCTGGGCATCGCCATGGGATCCGGCACCGATCTGGCTATGCAATCGGCGCCGGTCGTCATCATGGGCGAATCGCTGATGAAGATCGTCGACGTGATGCAGTTGGCGCGCCGCACCAACCGCGTGATCCGCACGAACCTGTTCTGGGCGTTCGGCTACAACCTGGCCGGTATTTCTCTTGCCGTGGGCGGCAAGGCCAGTCCGATTCTCGCCGCCGGCGCGATGGTCCTGTCGAGCCTCTGCGTGATCGGCAATTCGCTCACGCTCGGCCGCGCGCGACCCGTTAGTCCCTTGTAACCACGGCGCTCCGCCAGGACGAATTTCCCGCCGCGTCGTATGCCCGAATCGTGACCGCGTTCGAGCCAACCAGCAGCGGAATCGAGCAGGACCAGTTCGTCGTGCCGCTGGCCGTCCCTGAAGCGCCTGTGTTGGTGGACCAACTCACACCCGTAACCCCGACGTTGTCGTTCGCCGTGCCGCTGAAGACGATGGCGGTCGCACTGGTCGAAACTGAGGTGGCCCCGGGGGAGGCGATTGTCAGAGTCGGAGGAGTCGTGTCGGTACCGGTGCCCGGATTAGAAGAAGTCTGCCGCGTGACGGTCAACACATGCGAGACTCGGGTCGAACCTGCCGCCGCCGTTATTGTGATGGTGTTCGTGCCCATCTCCAGCGGGATATACGAAATCGTCCACGCCGAGGCGCTACCCGCCGCAGTTCCCGATGATGTTCCTGCGGTCCACGTCACCGTGATGGTTCCCGTCCCTCCCTGCGCCGATCCGGACAGGCTTATTGAGGACGCCGTAGTCGTCTCGGGGGAGTTCACCGTTAACGTCAGGGGCGCACGCGCGGGCGACGGAGTGGAGCCTCCCTGCGCCGCATACAACGTCTGGATCGCCGCGATGTCGCCCGCCGCCAGGCCCGAAACCATCTTGTAGTAGGGGTACATCACGTCGCTGGGATTGTCGGAATGCCCTAGGCCGAGCGCGTGGCCCAGTTCGTGCAGCGTGACGCTGAACAGGTCAGTATTCGCTCCGATGCGCCAGGATTCCGAGTCGTCCAGGTGCATGTCGCCTGCGATCGGTTCCGGATTGGGAGGCGCAGGATAAAATGTATGCGCCAGGATCCCACCAGGCCCATCGAACGGATAGGCATCGCCATGGGCGTAGCTCGCCCAGAGGATGTTCACGGTCTGCGGCGCGGTCGCGCTCACGCCGGGAGCCCAGCTGACTTTCACCACATTGGACCATTGGGTCATGGCCTGTGCGATCACCGCCTTGGCCGAAGCCGCATTCAATTGGCTGCTGACGTTGGAGTAATAATAGTAGATTGTCGCCGAGCCGAGCCCCGGCCCGTCCCATCCGTTGCCGTACGTCGGAATCGATTGCACCGTCGCGCCGTTGGTGGTGAACGCTCCGACGCACGCGCTCACTGGAATTCCTTGCACTAGTTCGTCCGACGCTGGGAAAATATACGACACAGCGTCGAGTTGGGAGAGACTCCGAACGAGATTCATGTCGCTGGTTTGGATCATCAGAACGTGCGGCCCGAGGTCAGGGTTGCCGCCCAACACCGCTCCGGAAGAAAGCAGCAGCACCCGGGCATCGTCCAGATTCACGTCGGAATGAAATTCAACCAGCAGGTACCCGTTGGCGTTCGATGCCGCCAGTGGGCTGATTTTGTCCGCTGCCTGAATGGGCGCGGCATACCGCACGCCAAGCCCGGTTAGCATCACCGGCCTCAAGACAGAGACCAGCAGTCCGTTGTCCGGGACATCCGCCAGAACGGTGACGCCGCGCTTCGCCAGTTCGGCGACATGGGCAGCCGAGGGAGGCCGGCTGAACTGCAGCAGCAAGTGCCCGCTTCCACCAGGCCCCGGCCCTTCCGCTTCAAGAACGAGTTGTGCAGGGTCAGTGACGATGGAGCGTGTTTTCAACCTCAAGGGGGACTGCGCGAAGGCGGTCCACGAAACGAGAAGTGCGGTCAATACGGACCGGCGAAGGTAATGTGCCACAAGCTTCTCATCGTGTTGGGTCAGGAAAATAAAGGGGTAAATAACACTGAGGGCGCATAAGGAAAGACCATTACCCTTCGATCCCGTTTCTTCGCCTGACCCTTCTGCATGAGAACTTTTCCCCCCTCCTAGCACTCTGTTTCTTTAGGAGTATCCCGCGCCCATGCGGACTATTTCTTGGCTTGTCGCCTTCATATCTCTCCTCCCAGCATCAGCGGGCTCTTACACCATCTCCACCGTGGCCGGAAGCGATTGGGTAGGCGAAAATGTCCCGGCGACATCCGCAATCTTCCTTCAAGCCGAGGGCATTGCGATGGATCCGGTTGGGAACATCTACGTCTCCGACGCGAATAACCATCGCGTTCGCGTGATTACGCCCAATGGACTCATCCACACCATCGCCGGAAACGGGACACCCGGATATGCGGGCGATGGCGGCGCGGCGTCCTCGTCGCAGCTTAACTCGCCGTATGGTCTGGCCTTCGATCTATCGGGCAATCTCTACATCGCCGATCTTGGCAATGCGCGGATCCGCCGCATCACGCCAGCCGGCGTCATTTCAACCGTTGCCGGGGGAGGTTCGCTCCCTGCGGGCGGAGCCAACGAAGGCAGTAACGCGAGCCTGGTGTCCTTCAAATCCCCGCGCAACATCACGATCGATGATTCAGGCGTGATGTTCATATCGGATTTCGGAGGAGCGCGCGTCTACAAAATGGCTCTGGACGGCACGCTCACCACCGTCGCCGGAACAGGCTGGCCGGGCTACTCCGGCGACGGCCCCGCGCCGTTCGCTCAACTGAACTATCCCACCGCGCTGGCTGCGGACCATCAGGGAAGCGTTTATATCGCCGATAGCGGTAACCATCTGATCCGCAGGGTTTCGGCGGGCCAGGTCACGTCCATTGCAAGATCCACGTTGCCCACCGGCTTGGCGTTTGACGGCTATTCGACTCTGTACGTGGCCGATCATTCGGCCGGCCAGATTCTGGAGATCCCTCTCAATTCGGGGAAAGCGGCGGCCATGAACATCTCCGCCGCCGATATTGTGTGCGGTTACGAGGGAAGTTTGTACGCCGCCGACATGACTGTTCTCCGGCGGGTGAGCGTCACGGGAAACGCCGTTGTCATCGCCGGCGGGGGCAGCATGGCGGAAGGCGATGGAGGCCCCGCGTCACAGGCGAGGCTCAACAACCCCACCGGTGTTGCCATCGACAAGATCGGCAATTTATACATCGCCGATCACGATAACAACCGCATCCGCCGCGTTGGTCTGGATGGGACAATCACGACACTCGCTGGAACCGGCGTCGCAGGAAACACAGGCGACGGAGGAGCAGCCACGCTCGCGACTCTGAACGGCCCCACCTCGGTGGCCTTCGACGCCAACGGCAATTTATACATCGCCGACACCGGAAACGCTCGCATCCGTGTTGTGTCCAAGGGAGGCGCGATTTATCCGGTCGCCAGCGGAATCCTTACCGCTCCCGCATATATGCTTTTCGACTCCTCGCAGAACCTGTACATCGCCGATGCGGCTGCGATTTATAAGACCACCCCGCAAGGCGTGACTACAACCGTCTTCGGGGGCCTTTCCTCGCCACGAGGCATGGCGTTCGATGCCGGCGGAAATTTCTATTTTTCCGAGCCCAAGCTGAAGCAGGTGTGGATGCTGACTCCATCGGGCAGCCACTCGCTGGTGGCCGCCGGCGCGTGGAGTTCGCCCGAAGGCCTCGCGGCCGACGCCTCGGGCAACCTTCTGGTCGCCGATAGCGGTCTCGCGAAGGTGCTGAGCGTCAATTCGTTTGGCCAGGTGACCGCACTCGCCGGCACCGGAACCGCGGGATTCGCGGGTGATTCGGGCGCGGCGGTACAGGCGGAGCTGAACGCGCCCTCCGACGTAGTGGCCAGTTCTTCCGGCGATTCGATCTACATCGCCGATTCGGCGAACGGCCGTGTCCGGCAACTCACCGGCTCCTCGTCAACCCAAGCCCCCGCTCCGATCGTAATAGTCAGCGCCGTGAACGCCGCGAGCTTGACGCCAGGTCCGGTCGCGCCGGGCATGCTGATGGCGATCCTCGGCACAGGCCTCACGGCAAACGATAGTCCGCAGGTTCTGTTCAACTCGACGGCGGCGTCAATTCTAGCGATTACGCCAGCGGAGATTCTGGTGCACGCGCCGGTCTCGCTGGAAGGCGCCGCGACCGTGCAAATCACCGTGAACAATCAGAACATGCAGATCGCGCAAATTGTGGCGAACGTCGCCGACGCAGCGCCCGCGTTGTTCGCCAATACGAGCGGTCAAGTATCGGCCATCAACCAGGATGGGTCGCTGAACAGCCCGTCGAATCCGGCCGCGCCGGGCAGCATCGTTTCGTTGTTTGGCACCGGCGAAGGCGTTACCGGCCTGCCTTTTAGCGTGTCGATCGGAGGCTACAGCGCGACGATTCTCTATGCGGGTCCCGCCGGAGCGTATCCAGGAATGTTTCAGATCAACGCGCAGTTGCCGGGAGGGTATTTTTCCGGGGGCACGCTGCCCATCGTAGTAAACGTCGGATCGTTCACGACGCAGACGGGTCTGACGTTTTCCGTGCAGTGATTCGCTGCACCTCTTCTTCCAGGCGCACGCCGAATTTTTCCCATACACCGGTCTTCAGCGTTTCGATCAAGTGCCATAAATCCCGAGCCGTTCCACCGCCTTCGTTGTAGATCAGATTGGCGTGATAATCGGCAACGCGCAGGCCTCCTATGGCAAGGCCCTTGGCGCCGGCGGCCTCCAGAAAATAAGCCGCGGGCACCTTGCCTTCACGCACCACCTTCCCGGGCACCGTGACTCCCGGCGGCAGATCCGCCAGCATCAGGTTCTTGAAGATGCTCCCCGCACACTTCATCGTCGGCGGGTATTTCTCATTGCGGATCTTGAGGATGCCATCCGCGGTGGCGCGTAATTCGGCGGCGTCGGCTTTCTTGAGGCCCAAGACAGCGTCCAGAATCACCCAATCTTTGAATCGTTTGAAAATACTGTCGCGGTATGCGAAATTCAGCTTGTTCGACGCCAATTCCCTGGCCTTTTCGCCGTCGAAGAAGCGAACGCTTTCCACGCTCTCCTCGATCGAATGACCGTAGGCGCCGGCGTTGCCGTAGATCGCGCCGCCCACCCAACCGGGAATCCCGGTCAACGTTTCAAGGCCCTGTAAACCAGCGTCGATGGTCCGGTCGACCAGGTCTTGTAGCACCGCTCCGGCCTGAACGCGCACGCGCTCGCCGTCGATCTCGATCGCGCCAGCGACATATCGCGCGATCACCCCGGGAAACCCCTCGTCATCGCAGATCAAATTGCTGCCGCCGCCGATGACCGCATGCGGCGTGTCGCTCTCCTTTGCGAGCCGCAATGTCTCCGCCAGCGCCTCCTCAGTGGAGGCATTGGCCAGCATGCGCGCCGGGCCTCCGATTTCGAAGCGCGTGTAGCGCGCCAGGGGAGCGTTCAAAAAAAGTTGTACGTTGGGAGTCGCCGAGAGGCGAAAGAGCATTATCTTGATTATATGTTCCCACCGGAAGCAATCAAATTCCTGAAGGGTCTTGAAAAGAACAACAATCGCGACTGGTTTCAGCCGCGGAAGGAAATTTTCGAGACCAAGCTGAAGGCTCCCATGTACGATCTGGTGGAGTCGATCAACGCCGAGCTGCTGAACTTCGCGCCAGAGCACATCACGGAACCCAAGAGAGCCGTTTACCGCATCTATCGCGACACGCGATTTAGCAAGGATAAGACGCCGTACAAGACGCACATTGGCGCGATCTTTCCGCGCCGGGGACTGGGCAAGGATTCAGGCGCCGGGTACTACTTTCACGTGTCGTCGAAAAGCGTTGGCGTAGCCTGCGGAGCGTATGCGCCTGGACCGGAGGAGCTGCTCAAGATCCGCCGCTTCATCGCCGAAAACCCGAAACTGTTTCGGGCAACCAATAAGCTGATGGGTCCGCTGCAAGGCGAAACGCTGCAGCGTCCGCCGAAGGGTTTTGACGCCAGCCATCCGGCCATCGACCTGATCAAGAAGAAGCAGTGGTATTGCTGGACGGAACTGGACCTGGATCTGGCGACATCGCCAAGGCTGAAGGCGGAGATTGCGAAACGATTTAAGGCAATGGCCCCCATGGTCGCCCTGCTGAACCAGCCCCTGCTCGCGAAACAAGCCTGACTTCCGCGCGCCCTTCCTCCGCGGTATACTGGCCCCCAAATCCGCCGTTGCAGGTTGTTCATTGGAGGTACGCTCATGAAGATTCAATTTTTCGCACTCGCGGGCGCAATGGTTCTTGCGGCGCTTACCGCCTTTCCGCAGGAGACCAAATCCGCCACCCGTCTCACTAACGATCATTACTTCGACTTTGAGCGCGTAAGCGATGCCCAGATTTCGCCTGACGGCGCGCATATCGTCTACTCCCGTCAGAACGTCAACAAGATCGAGGACCGCTGGGACTCCTCGCTCTGGATCATGAACTCGGACGGCAGCCATCACCGGTTTCTGACCAAAGGCTCCAGCCCTCGTTGGGCATCCGACGGGAAGCGCTTCCTCTACATCGCTGACGGCGAGCCTCGCGGTCCGCAGATTTTCGTCCGCTGGATTGACGCCGATGGCCCCGGCACGCAGGTGACCCACGCGACCGAGAACGTCGCCGACGCGCATTGGTCGCCGGACGGGAAGTGGATCGCGTTTTCGATGTTCGTGCCGGCGAAGGACAACTGGAACATCAGCATGCCGGCCGCGCCCAGCGGAGCCAAGTGGACCGCCGCTCCGCGCGCGGTGGATACACTTCATTACCGGCAGGACCGCGTGGGCTTCCTGCAGGATGGGCATACGCATCTGTTTGTGGTTTCCTCCGAGGGAGGCGCGGCGCGCCAGCTCAGCAACGACCAGTGGATCGCGGGCGCCGGCGAGTTGCGCAGCGGTGTGCAAATGGACTGGACCCCCGACAGCAAGGCCATCGTGTTTCAGGGCGACCGCGTCAAAGAAGCCGATCTGCACTATCAAATTTCTGAACTTTTGGTCGCTGACATGGCTTCCGGCGCGCTTCGCGAGCTGGTGTCCGCGCCCGGCAACTGGGGGCGACCCTCGGTTTCTCCCGACGGCAGGACCGTCGCTTTCACCGGGTACCCGCACACGAATCGCACGCATTCGGTGGCGGATCTTTACGTGATTCCGCTCGCGGGCGGTGAAATGAAGAAGATCAGCGGTAACTATGACCGCGATCCTCTGAATTTGCGCTGGACGCCGGATTCCTCCGGCCTGTACTTCGATGCCGACGATCACGGCTCGCGCAATATCCAGTACGCGGGGTTGACGGACGGCGTGAAGCCAGTGACTATCGGCGTGCACGTGCTGACGATGGATTCCGCTTCCAGCGATCTGATGGCCGCCGGCACGGAAACCGATCCCGACAATCCCCCGGATGTGGTGATGTACAACCTGCGACGTCCCTTCGAGAAGAAGAAGCTCACCGACGTCAATGCTGGATTACTGGCCGGGATGCACCTCGCCAAGACCGAAGAGATCAACTTCGCCTCAAGCGGGAACGCGAAGGTGCAGGGCTGGGTGGTGAAGCCGCCGGACTTCGATCCGAACAAGAAGTATCCGCTGATACTGGAAATCCATGGCGGGCCGTTCGCGATGTACAATGTCGCGTTCAACTACATGTTCCAGAACTTCGCCGCCAACGATTTTGCGGTGCTGTATATCAACCCTCGGGGCAGCACCGGTTATGGCACGGCGTTCTCGGGCGGCATCGACCACAACTACCCCGGCCCGGATTACGACGACCTGATTGCGGCGGTGGATACGACGGTGGGCAAAGGCTTCATTGATACGACGCGCATGTATGTGTCCGGATGCAGCGGCGGAGGAGTTCTTTCGAGCTGGGTGATCGGCCACACCGACCGCTTCGCGGCGGCGGCCGTGCGCTGCCCGGTGATCGACTGGCTCAGTATGACCGGCAACACCGATATCCCTCTGTTCACCTATAGCTTTTTCCAAAAACCGTTCTGGGAGGATCCGACCGACTGGCTGTCGCATTCCTCTGTGATGACCGTTGGCAAAGTCACCACGCCGACGCTACTCATGACCGGCGTGCTCGACCGTCGTACGCCCATGCCGCAGACCGAGGAATATTACGCGGCGCTGAAGGTCCGCGGGGTCCCGGTCAAGCTGCTGCAGTTTGAAGGAGAGTATCACGGCACGGCGTCGAAACCGTCGAATTTCATTCGAACGCAGCTTTACATGATGAGCTGGTTCAAGAAATACGCGCGCACAGCGAGCGGGCAATCGACGGCGGTATCGACCGGAGGCAGCCCTCAGGAGTGACGAGGTCGCGGCTCAACAGATGATTAAACAACTTTAATTGTCGAATCGCCCGGTTTGTCATCGAAAAAATCACTTTCTGGCATAGAATGCTCCTCTCTGGAAAGGAGCCCCGATGTACAAACTCGCCCAAGTTGGCGCGGCGCTCGCGCTTGGAATCGCATGGAACTCAATCGCCTCCGCTCAGGAGACGCCGCAGTACAACTCAGTGAATTGCGTGAAGGTCCGGGACGGGAAGGGTGCCGAATACACCGCCTTTCTGAGGGACGTAGGGATGAAGCTGTCCAAGGCTCGGGTGGACAGCGGCAGGGCTGCGTCCGTGATCTACGCGCAGGCGGCGTATCCGGCAGGCAGGCAAGCCCGGTGCGACTACAATATCGTCACCACTAACGGCTTTCCACCAGAACCTCCTACGGCCGCGCAAACGGATGCGGACATGAAAACGGCAGGAATCACGATGGGCCGGCAGGAGATGGTAGCCAAGAGGAACGACCTGAGCTATCTGGTGGGATCGGAGATTTGGCGCGGACGCGCAATCGTGGGCGGATTTCCTAAGCAGGGCGGCTACGTACGGCTGAACTATTTCAAGACCAAGCCGAATATGGGGCCGGAGTGGCTGAACCTGGAGACAACCGGTTGGAAACAGCTCGCCGAGAACGTGGCAAAAGACATGCCTGGAACGAGCTGGTCCCTCTGGACGCTGACGATGCCCGGTGGGGCGAGCCTTCCATACGACGGCCTGACGGTGGACGGGTTCCCCAGCTGGGAGGCATTAGGAAAAGGTATTCCGGTGCGGGCAACCTGGAACAAGGTGCATCCCGAGATGGACTACGCGCAATTCACCGACAGAGTGGCCAACACTGTGGACCGTCCGCGAATTGACGTTATGAGGATCGTAGACGTGATCACGAAGTAGAGGCGTCAGAGCCCCTATGAGCCGATTACGCTGGCGGTGACGCTGACCGACGTTCGCGCTGCGCCTAATTCAGCGTGTCGCGTTTGGGTTTCAGAGTGGCCGGCATCAGATTTCGGTCTAGCATGAACATAATGACGGCGTCAGTACGGCTAAGCCGCCTCACTCTGGAGTCAGGTAATCGTCCGAGGGGGACGAGGGAGATGCAGTGCCTTGGGTTCTGGAAGGGCTGCAGGTCGGGGGACGGTCTCGTCCGTCCCGCAGAGCCCGTCCTACAGCCAGGGTTCCCGCGTGGTCACGGCCATTTCTGCGCGCCATGGAGGACGCGGATGACTTCGATTACTCGCTCGCGGATGCGGTAGATCACCAGAAACGGCGATTTCGGAATGCTCAACTCGCGGGTGCCAGCCCTGCGGCCTTGCCGGCCCTTGAGAGGCAATTTCCTAAGGGAGTCTGCGCTATTGTAGATGGCCAGGGCTGTGCGGCAAGCCTGAGCCGGGCCAAAGTGTCTTTCGGTGTAATCGCAAATGTGAGTCAGGTCGGACGCGGCGGGTGCCGTCCAGCGGACGCGCATCAGCCAGGATACCGGCTGTCGATGAGTTTGCGGATCTCATCGTGCTCAACGAACTCGCCACGGCCTGCGGCCGCCAGGCCTTTGTCGACTTCCCGCAGGAACCAGTCGTCATGGTCGACGAGGCGCTCCACGGCCTCCTGAACGAGCGTCTCAGCGGGGCGTCCCTGATCAGTGGCGAGGCGCGACAGCTTCGCTTGCACCTTTGGCTTGAAACGCACTTCCATGTCGTCAGTTTAGCAGGGTGATAACAGTCTGAAGGTCCGGGATGAGCGAAGAAGCGGTGGCAGGGGAAATGCGTCCGTTCCATTTAACCCCAGGCCTCACTCGAGGGCGGCGCGAACGTCGGCGAGAGTCACCATCAGCGTCAGCGGCTCATGCGGGCTTGCATCGAATCCGAGGGCGAGGTAGAAGTTTCGCGCCTCTTCGGAAATCGCGTGAACAACGGTACCCCGGATGCCGATCGCTTCGGCCGCGTAGGCGACGCGCAGGGCGGCGTCGCGGAAAAGCGCCCGGCCGAGGCCTCGGCCCTGCCAGCCGCGGTCGACGGCGAGCCGGGCGAGAATGGCCACGGGAATCGGATTTGGCATGTTGCGGCGAAATCGCCCGGTTGCGGTATCGACCGTCACCGCACCGGACGCGAGCGCATAATAGCCGACCACGCGTTTCTCGACACAGACGACATAGGTACGGGACGCGCCGCTCGCCTGGTTAGCGCGAGCACGGCGCTTCAGCCAGTCGTCGAGTGATGGCTCGCCAGAGTCGAAGTCCGCGACGTCGTGCGCTTCGGCGAGCGGCTCGGGCGGTCTCATTTCTCCCATGGCGCGGCAGTTTTCATGGTGCGGCGCAAGCGGGCGTTCGGACGCGGACGGGCGTCGAGCCGGGCGAGGAATTCGGCGTAGGCTTTCGGAGTGACGGCGAAGACCGTGCGATCCAGAAGGGCGTTCTCGGCGGCGTTCCGCGCGGCATCGAGCACGAAATCAGTGCGGTTTTTCCCCGACAACTCCGCGGCGCGGTCGATCAAGCCGCGAAGCTCCGGTTTGATGCGAAGATTCAGCGTGTCGCGCTTGGGTTTCAGAGTGGTCGACATCAGATTTCAGTCTAGCATGAGCGTAATGACGACGTCAGTACGGATAGGCCACCTCACTCTGGAGGCAGGCAATCGCCCGAGGATGGACGAGGGGGGAGGCTTCCATCATTGAAGGGCAGTGGCGCAGGGCGGTCTCGTCCGTCCCTCAGAGCCCCTCAGAGCCACTTGTTGGCCAAAGCCGCAAGATGGCCCTTGTTGGTGCTCTGAAAAGCGACGCGAGTCGAATCCACGGTTCTGCCGCTTGGCCGCCGCGATCCTGAATCAGGCGGAAAGCCGGGCGCGTCAAGGGCCTCCCTTCGGCGAGCTTCGCTCGGCCTTCACCCGCCGCTGGGACCTGTCTCGCACGAACCCCTCATTGGCATTTACAGACTGGTGCCCGTTGACAATTGAACGGCGGAACTGTCGCTGCTTGGCCGGGAGTGCAGACTGAGACCTTACCAACCGGGCATGTAATGCTACACGTGGAACAGTAGCCCGGCCCCACCATCGTGCAGGTGGATGTGGTGCAACCGTCCGCGCTTTTTGTTTGTGCGGAAGCTGCCGGGGCGTGAAATCTAATTACGGCTAAGAAAACAAGAGCGCAGAGGCAACTTAGTGTTAGCAAGGGCCTTATTTTCATAGGTGTTTCTGCTAGAATATCCGACGCTTTCCTGAAAATCAACCGGGAAAATCCGAAAATCCGAAAGAGAAACTCCTTCCTCCGGCACCCAGCCGATCCGGCGACAGGGCATGGCCCTGCCCCACAAGCGCTACGGCGCGCCTGGGCTCTCACCTGTCGCCGCAGCTCCCTCCGTCTCCTTCTTGATCTTCTTCAACTCCTTCTCGCGGTCGAGCACCGACGTCCCTTTGGTGATCCAGTCCGGAGCCGGGTCGCCTTTGAGGTAATGCCCGAACCATTCGAGAATCCGGTGGTGATAATCGATCTGGTTCGCCTTGATGGCAAGCGAGTGATTTTCGCCCGGGTACATTAACATAACCACCTGTTTTCCGGCGCGGCGCGCGATGTTGTAAAACTCGAGCGTCTGGTGCCAGTCCGATGCGCCGTCGTGGTCTGCGGTCGACATGAGCAGCGGGCCCTGCATTTTATTGAGGCTGAACACGGCCGAGTTGCGGATGTAGGCCTGCGGGCCTCCCACAGAGGCACCTGCATGCGCTCCTGGCCGACTTCCATGTGGCCCGTTTCCGGGACGCCGTTGTTCCAGTACACTTCGCCGAAGTTCGAAATTAGATCCGTCAGCGAACCGCCCACGGCTCCGGCGGTGAACAGGTCGGTCTGGGTCATGATGAACGTCGAGCCGTAGCCTCCCCAGGAGTGGCCGGTGATGCCCAGGCGCTTGGGGTCCACCATGCCGGTGGCGATGACGGCCTTCGTTGCCGCGACCGTGCATTCCAGGATCGAAATGCCCGGCTCGCGCGGGCGGAACACAATGTCCGGCATTAGGACGAAGTAGCCCTGCGCGGTCCAGACGGCTTCGCTGTAGGGCGAGCGCTCTGAAACAGAGAAATAGCGGTGCAGAAAGTTGCTCTCGCGCTCGTAGATGTGGACCAGCATCGGGTACTGCTTGCCGGCCTGATAATTGGCGGGATAGAAGAGCGCTCCTTGCAGGCGCTCGCCTTTCGGGGATTTGTATTCGATCAGCTGCGCCTTGCCCCAGGCATAGTCCTTCTGGAACGGGTTCGTGTCGCTGATCAGGCGCGCGTCTTTTAAGTCTGCGCCCGCCGCGTAGAAATTCGGCGAAGCGTCGAATGCCTCGGCGACGTAGGCGTAGGTATCGGCTTCCTTGGCCTTGATCAAGCGGCTGACGCCTTTGTCGAGCCACACGGGACGGTCGACGTTCTGCCCGTTGAGGATCGCATAGCCGGTTTTCTTGGTCCAGACGCCGTAAAGACTGAGATAGACAGGCTTCGACAGGTCGATGGCCTGGTCACTGTTGCCGCCTCCGCGGCCGCCCCGGCCTCCGCCCGCGGTTTCGAGGGAGATATAACGATAGCGGACCTGCTCGGGGCTTCCGGTTGTCAGCTTGCGGGCGGAGGCGCCATCGGCGTTGAGTTCGTAGAGGTCATACTCGTCGTAAACGATGACGGATTTGTCATTGGCCGTCCAGCCGGCGACTCCCCAGGACGGTTTGTGCGGCGGGGTGTGATCGTCCTCTTTATCGGTGAACGTCACACCAGGGGTCAGCTTGGCGAGGTTGCGGACGGCGCCAGTCGTCAGATCGTAGATGGTGTACTCGTTGTCTTTGAAGCTGAGCGCATACTTACCCCCTGGGCTGTACCAGACGGGAGGAATCAAGCGCCGGGCGACGATGCTGCGTCCGCCGGTGGCCAGATCCACCTTGTAGACGTCGGCATAGCGGCGGCCGAACATGCCGTCGGTTTCATAGGGCGTTTCGTCGAGGGCGATGGCGATGGTCGCGTGGCGGGGAAGTTCCATTGTCTCCTTGGGATTGGTCCCGAGCGGCACGATTTTGCCCGTTTCCAGGTGCCAGGCGGCGACGACATGCCGGTCGCGATCGCGCTCCAGTCGGAGTTTCTGCTCGGCCACGACGTTGACGTCTTTGGCATGCCAGATTTCGACGTTGGCAGGGTCGCCCGGGACCGGGTCGACGCGCTTGCCCCAATCGGCGATGCCAAAATACACAATTTTTCCATCCTCGGACCACTGCGGCGCGCGGGAGGAGACGATGCGCTGTGGCGCGGGCATGTCGGCGGATTTTTTATTGGCCAGATTGGTCCAGGCGAGGACGATCTCCGAGTCGCCGTCGTAGGACTTGTCGCGCTTGGAGCGGAGAGCGGCCAGATCGGAAGAATCCTTGCGCCAGACGAGGTTCGAAAAAACGGCGTCTCCCGAATCAAGGGCCTTCAACATGTTGGTTGCGGCATCGAAAAGCTGGATGCCGTTGCCGGCGCGGCCGTCGGCGCCGATCGTCATGGCCAGATGCGTGCCCTTGTCCTGCCATTTGAAGTCGGTCACGTTGCCGAAGGTGGTGTCGACGCCCGAGGCGAGGTCGCGGACCAGGAGCATGGTGCCGACGGGGTCATTCGCGCCGCCTCGCCCGCCACCGCCACCGCGTCCGCCCCGGCCACCGGCGGGGGCTGGGGCTGCGGGAGCCGATCCGGACGCCGAGCGGGGAGCGTAGCGCCGCATCGCAAGAAAGGCTCCGCGCGTGGAGAAGCCAAACTGGGTGATGTCGTCGACGGTCACGGCCTTGCCGGTGGACAGATCCATCAGGCCGAGCTTATTTTGCGGCTTGCGATTGGCCGGGGCCTTCTCGGTGTCGGCTTCTGAAACACCGATGGCGTAGGCGATCCAGTTCGAGTCGGCGGAAAACGCGGGGTCCGTAGCGAGATTGGCGATAAGGGTCTTGCCGCCGCCAGTGGGGGCGATGCGAAGTTCGTAGGTGCCTTCGGAGCGGCGAATGGGGTAGGCGAGCCATTTTCCGTTGGGAGAAAAGACTCCGTTGCCGAGGGTTTCCCACTTGCCGTAATCGGCCGGGGTGATGGGTTTTGGCTGCGCGGCCAGCGGAAGGGAAAGAGCGAGGGCGAGGAGGTATCGCATCTAGCGATTGTAGTGCGATTTTAGGTGGGGCGGTACTCAGCCGCCCTATAAGAAACAATGTTCCTCGCGCTTTTCGCCGTCGCCCGATGCGCTGCGTCCGCCCGAGAATTCCTAAGAAATGTTATTTTTCGACCGCAAGGTCGTTGGTGACCTTGAATACTCCAGAAACCCCGTTGGCGGCCATCCCGGCGATGGTCTTATCGCTTTCCGTGGACACGACGCCGATCAGGGTGACGTTGCCGTTCTTCACAATAATGTGAATCGGCGGCACCGCGCCGAGCTGATACCGTTGCAACGGGGGCTTGGAGAAGATCGCCCGGTAGACGGCGCGGCGGATGCGGTCATCCATGGAAGACACAGGTAAGACCTCGATTTCATTGACCACGACCTCCACTCCTTCGATCCGTTTCACCACCCTTTCGGCGTCGGATTTGAGCGTCGGACGGGTGACCTGTCCAAAAAGGGTGACTTTGGCGCCATCCACCCGATAAGCGAGGTTGTCAAAGACGCCGTAGTAGGGCAGCATCACCAATTCATGACGGACTTCCCGAACAATTTTTTCCTGACCGGGCTGGGCGAGTCCAATGGCGGCAAATACTAGCAACAAGATGGTTTTCATAGGATCTCTTCTCAGTGTTAATGACGAACGAACCTCAAAATCGACTCATAATCCTGTTTACCGGTCTTTGGTGAATGTGATAGGATGTTAGTGCCCGAGGGAGCATGCACTCGAGGCAATCCCCGCCAATGGAGTCGAAGACAACCGCCGAATGAGTTTTACGGTCTTTTTGGGCAATCTGCCCGTTTGGGTTACCGCGGATGATATTAAGGGCTGGCTTTCAGCCGAAAACCTGGTTGCCGATGCAATTAAGGTGATCCGCAATCCGGAAACACAGGAGTCCAAGGGATTCGCGTTCATCGAAGCGCCGAATAACGAGGAAATGAACTCCATTATCCGCCGTTTTGATCGTGCCCCTTTAGAGGACCGTTTACTGCGAGCGAATCCAGCGCAACCCCCGAAACCGAAGGGTCAGGGCAGGCCGGGGGACCGGCCGGAGCGTGGCTTCCATGGTGGCGGGCAGGCCGGGCCGGGCCATCATGCCGCGCCGCACGCGGCAGCGCCCACTCAGAGCGCGGCGACTCCTCCGGCAGCAGCAGCAACAGGCGCTCCGGCGGCGGAACAGCGTCCTCCTCGGCGGGGTAAGCGCAGCGCGGCAGGTGCCAAGCGGGCGTCCAACGGTCCGCAAAGCGCGTTCGCCGAGGAACTGGCAAAAGCGCTATAGGGAATGTGATTCGCGCCCGTCCGGATGGGATTATCACCCCTGGCGTGAGCCAGGGGATTCTGTCGGTACCGCGTGGATTTCCTGCAGGCTCCAGACGCGAATCGGATCGCGGCGGCGGGACGCGATCGCTTCTACGGCTGCCTTGGCGCCGCTCATCGTCGTGATGCAAGGCACCCGGTAGATCACCGCGTTCCTGCGGATCGACTTTTCGTCGGAGAACGCATGTGCGCCGCTGGTGGCGGTGTAGATGATCAGGTTCAGCTCACCCGCCTTGAGCAGGTCAACCGCGTTCGGACGGCCCTCGTTGACCTTAAAGACCACCTTGGTGGGGACTTGGGTGGCTCGAATCGCGGCAGCCGTTCCACGCGTGGCCGCGATCTCGAAGCCAAGCTCGTGGAGTCGTTTGGCGAGCGCCACGGCAACGGATTTATCGCGATCGTTCACGCTGATGAAAACGCGGCCCTTGTCCGGTAAAGGCTGACCGGCGGCCAGTTGCGCCTTCGCGAACGCCTCGCCGAAGTTTTCGCCCACGCCCATAACTTCGCCCGTGGAGCGCATTTCCGGCCCAAGCGTCGGATCGACGCCGGGGAACTTGTTGAACGGGAATACCGGCGACTTGACGAAGAACTGCGGCACTTTTAGCACGCCGGTCTGGCTGGTAAACTCGCTGATCCTCTTGCCGAGCATTAAGCCGACCGCGATCTTCGGCAGAGGCACGCCGGTGGCTTTGCTCACGTAAGGCGCGGTGCGCGAGGCTCTTGGATTCACCTCCAGCACGTAGACTTTCCCTTCTTTGACTGCGTACTGCACGTTCATCAGGCCGATGACGTTCAGCGCCCCGGCCAAGCTTTCGGTGTAGGAGCGGATGGTGGCGATGACCTCAGGCGCGAGCGAGGTGGCGGGTAGAACGCAACTCGAGTCGCCGGAATGGATGCCGGCTTCCTCAATGTGCTCCATAATACCGGCGATCAGCACGCCGCCGTGGGAATCGGCCAGCGCATCGACGTCCACTTCGGTGGCGTCCTCCAAGAACCGGTCGATCAGCACCGGTCGATCCTGCGAAAAGACCACCGCCTCCTGCATGTAGCGGCGCACCGTATCCTCGTCGTAGGCGATAACCATGGCGCGGCCGCCTAGCACGTAACTGGGGCGGACGAGCACCGGGAAGCCGATGGACCGCGCGACGCGGCAGGCTTCCTCAGCGCTGGTGGCCGAACCGTTTTCAGGCGATGGAATTTTCAGATCGTCCAGCAGCTTGCCGAAGCGCTTGCGATCCTCGGCGAGATCGATGTTTTCGGGATCGGTGCCGATGATGGGCACACCGGCCGCCTTCAGAGGCAGCGCCAGCGTCAGCGGGGTCTGCCCGCCGAACTGCACGATCACACCGTCCGGCTTTTCCGTATCCACAATGTTTAGAACCTCTTCCATGGTGAGAGGCTCGAAGTACAGGCGGTCACTGGTATCGTAATCGGTGGAGACGGTTTCCGGATTGCAGTTCACCATGATCGACTCGATGCCGGACTCCTGTAGCGCGAACGACGCATGGCAGCAGCAGTAGTCGAACTCGATGCCCTGGCCGATGCGGTTGGGCCCGCTGCCGAGGATCATGACCTTCTTGCGGTCACTGGGCGCGGATTCGCATTCTCTCTCATAGCTCGAGTACATGTACGGGGTGAAGCTTTCAAACTCGGCGGCGCATGTGTCGACGCGATTAAAGACAGCCGTAATGCCCAGTTCCTTGCGCCTGGCGCGCACATCGAGAGGCTTTACGTTCCAGGCTCGCGCGAGCCCGGAATCCGACAAGCCGTCGCGCTTGGCCTCGAGCATCTGATCGTGAGGAACGGTCTCCAGAGTGAGGGAGGCCATCTGTTTTTCGAGATCCACTTGCTCGCGCACGTTGCGCAGAAACCAGGGATCGATGGACGTAAGCGCGTGCACCTGATCCTCGGTGTAGCCTTTTTCGAAGGCGTAGCGGATGTAGCCGAGCCGGTCCGGGTTGGGCGTGATGAGGCGCGGCTCGATCAGTTCTTCCACATACTTGGTCGCGCCGTCGGCTTTGCCGGTTTCGAGACTGCGAATGCCCTTGCCGAGCGCCTGTTTGAACGTGCGCCCGATGGCCATCACTTCTCCGACACTCTTCATCTGCGTGCCAAGCACGGGTTCTGCACCAGGGAATTTTTCGAACTGCCAGCGTGGGATCTTCACGACCACGTAATCGATGGTCGGCTCAAAACAGGCGGGCGTCTTGCGGGTGATGTCGTTCTTGATTTCGTGCAGGTGGTAGCCGACAGCCAACTTCGCGGCGATCTTGGCGATCGGAAATCCGGTCGCCTTCGACGCCAGAGCCGAACTTCTTGACACGCGCGGGTTCATCTCGACGATCACCATGCGCCCGGTGGCCGGGTCGATGGCGAACTGAACATTCGAACCACCGGTATCGACGCCAATTTCGCGCAAACAGGCGAGAGCGGCATCGCGCATCACTTGATACTCGCGGTCTGTGAGCGTCTGCGCGGGTGCGACGGTAATGGAGTCGCCGGTATGCACGCCCATGGGATCGAAGTTTTCGATGGAGCAGACGATGATGGCGTTGCCGGCGACATCGCGCATGACTTCCAGCTCATACTCTTTCCACCCGAGCACGCTTTGCTCAATCAGCGTTTCGTGGACGGGCGAAAGATCGAGGCCGCGCTCAAGGATTTCCTCGCACTCCTCGCGATTGTAAGCGATGCCGCCGCCGGTGCCGCCGAGCGTGAAACTGGGGCGCAGAATCACCGGATAGCCGACGCTGGCCGCGAATTTCAGGCCTTTCTCGACGGTGTTGACAAGCTGAGATGTCGGCGTTTCGAGACCGATCTTGCGCATGGCGTCCTTGAACAGGAGCCGATCCTCGGCCTTCTTGATGGAATCGACTTTGGCGCCGATCAGTTCCACGCCGTATTGATCCAGCACGCCCGCCTCGGCCAGCGCGATCGCCAGATTCAAGCCGGTCTGCCCGCCGACGGTCGAAAGAAGCGCGTCGGGGCGCTCGCGGCGAATCACTTCGGCGGCGAATTCGACGCTCAACGGCTCGACGTAGGTGCGGTCGGCCAGATTCGGATCGGTCATGATCGTGGCCGGGTTGGAGTTGATCAACACGACCTCGTAGCCGTCGCTGCGCAGAGCCTTGCAGGCTTGCGCGCCGGAATAATCGAACTCGCAGGCCTGGCCGATGACGATCGGGCCGGAGCCGACGATCAGGATGCGGTGAATATCGTTGCGTCTGGGCATCGCTTACCGGGCCGCCTCCATCAATTTCACAAAATCGTCGAACAGGTAGAGCGAATCGTGCGGGCCGGGCGCGGCCTCCGGGTGATATTGCACGCAGAAGACGGGGTGACTGCGATGGCGGAAGCCTTCCAGTGTGTCGTCGTTCAGATTGGTGTGCGTGATTTCCAGCTCGTTCATGTTGAGCGAGTCCGGATCCACCGCGAAGCCGTGGTTGTGCGCCGTGATTTCCACTCTCCCGGTGATTTTATTGAGCACCGGATGATTGCCGCCGCGATGGCCGAACTTCAGCTTGTAGGTCTTGCCGCCGAGCGCGAGGCCCAGAATCTGATGCCCCAGGCAGATGCCGAACACTGGCACGTGGCCGACCAGTTTAGCCACCTGCGCTGCGGGATATTCGAGAGGCTCAGGATCGCCGGGGCCGTTCGAGAGAAAAACTCCGTCGGGCTTCAGAGACAGCACATCCTCGGCAGACGTTCCCGCGGGAACGACCGTCAACCGGCAGCCGACCTGCACCAGGCGGCGCAGAATATTGCGCTTCATGCCGAAATCGTAGGCGACCACATGGAAGCGGGGTTCGGCCGGTTTGCCAGCCAGATCAGAAGGCGAGCATAGGTCGACTGCCTTCGACCATTCGTAGCGCTGGGTCGTGGAAACGCGTGTGGCCAGATCCAGACCAGCCATCGAGGGCGAATTTTTCGCCCGAGCGACGAGCGAATCCATGGTTCTGCCAATGGTGGTTCCACCAATGCTGGAGAGCACTCCGCGCATCACGCCTCGCGATCGGAGGTGACGCACTAAAGTTCGCGTATCGATGCCGGTGATGATCGGGACGCCGTTACTCGCGAGAAATTCCTGCGCGGTCTCGTCGGCGCGCCAGTTGCTGGACAAAGGCGAAAACTCGCGCACGGCCAGCCCCTCTATGTATGGCTTCGCCGCTTCGTTATCGGCATCGTTCGCGCCGTAGTTTCCGATCTGAGGATTGGTGAGGACGACAATCTGGCCGGCGTAGGAGGGGTCGGTGAAAATTTCCTGGTATCCGGTGAGGGAGGTATTGAAAACAACTTCCCCCGTTCGTTCGACGGGCGCACCAAAACTGCTGCCCTCGAAGACCGTGCCGTCTTCCAAGGCGAGGACTGCTGTGTTCAAGTGGGCTGATTCCTCCAGGCGATGGGGGTAACTTCTATTTGACCACAAAATGCGACCATGGTGGAATGTTCGAATCCGCCGCGGACGCCGTCGTCGCAGGCGACGCCGCCGCTCTGGCGCGAATGCTCGGCGAGAATTCCGAGCTGGTGCGCGAGCGTTCGGCGCGGGACCATCGCTCCTTGTTGTTGCACTACGTATCCGCGAATGGGGTTGAGGATTTCCGGCAGAAAACGCCGCCTAATATCGTCGAAATTGCGCGAATGTTGCTGGACGCCGGAGCCGATGTGAACGCCGAATCGAAGGCGTACGGAGGCGGTTCGACGGCGCTTGGGCTGACCGCGACCAGCATCCATCCGGAGAAGGCTGGCCTGCAGATCGGATTAATGGAATTGCTGCTTGCGCGTGGCGCAAGGATCGACAAGGGCATGGTGAACGCATGTCTCGCCAATGGCCGCGGCAGAGCAGCGGAGTTTCTCGCCTCGCGCGGCGCGCATCTGGACTTGGAAGGAGCGGCAGGCGTGGGACGCCTGGATCTCGTGCAAGAATTCTTCGACGCAGCGGCAAAGCAGATTACCGACGGCCTCGGCTGGGCCTGCGAATACGCACGGCTGGATATCGTCAGGTTTCTGTTGGACAAGAACCTCAGCCGCGAGGCGCTGGATCGCGGCCTGCATTGGGCGGCCTATGCGGGGGAGCCCGAGATTGTGAAGATGCTTCTGGATCGCGGCGCGCCAGCCGGCGAAAAGGACGAGCGGTTTCATGCGACTCCGCTGGGTTGGGCGATGCACGCCCGGAACAGCGGACGGCCGGGACGATTCTCCGAAGTGATCGAACTGTTGATCGCCGCCGGGGCCGCGCCAATTACGCCTTCGTCCCCGAAGTGATGAACGTCCGCCTCGGCCAGGTGACTCCACCAGAAGTTTGCTTCCTCCTCCGTCGTGTGCGCCGTGTGGGACCGCGCGCGACGTAGCCGCCAGCAGCAGCTCCAGGAAGTGAGGGGAGCTGGGAAGGCTAGAGTCTTTCGGTCCCTTCGACCTTCGCCAGACTCCGATCGAAAGTCCCCAGCGGCAGGTTTCCCGCGTTTCGAGCGAGGCTCATCATCAGACAATTCGAATAACCCAAGGCACGACCGCACCGTCCTTTTCGTCCCATTCGAGCACCGAGCCAGGCCCGATGCCGAGCTTCCGTTGGATGTCTGCGGGTACAGAGATCCGACCGTCGCGCGCTGGCCGCGACAAGACATGAGTTTCAATTCCCCGGCGCCCTCACGTCCTTCGCCGTATATACCATCACGATTGGATCGAATCCATAGCGGCCCATCCCTTCGCCGTAGATCGACAACCCTTTCGAGCCGTCAATTCGGATGAAAAGATCGCCTGTTCCCTTGGGTGCGGGTGCGAGGAAATGCGTCAAGTATCCGTAACTCGCGTGATGGAACGCGGCCGCGCTGGAGAGGAATCCGCGAATATCGGCCGGATCGTCGGGGAGTTCGAACTTGCCCGCATCGATGCCGGCGATCAGAACGTGCGCTTCGCCGGGATATTTCTTGGCGTCGGTTTGCGGATAATCCACTACTTTCTGCCGCCAGGGCCAGTCGAGCTTTGCCGTGCCTGCGTGCGTTCCCATCTCGGCGATGAACTCGATCTGCACAGGATCTGCTGCGACCACCCAATCCGGCATGGTCACGCGATAGCCGACCTCGGCTTCGCCTGCGGCCCAGAATTTACCTGGGTGAATGCCGCTGTCCGGGCCCTGCTCCCTCACGTCAATGGGCGAAAATCGCAGTGCGATGGTTTGCGGATTGATCACCTCGATGCGGGGCGACATCGCAGAACGCGTTGCGACATTCACGAAATTTGCTGCAATCCGCTGGCCAGAGGAATCCAGCAGTTCCAATGCGAGCGCCCCGGTGAACGGCCTTGAGCCGGGGACTCGCACATCCAGCGGAACCTGATTCAGAACGCGGAGGCGCTCCCATTTCACGGGCTGTGTTTTCGCTGGCGCGGCCACCGGCTTGCCGAAATCGTCTGTTCCGGTGAGCCACCAGCGCAGGGTGGCCTCGCCGGTGCGGGCCGAAAAGTGGCTCACGAAGACCGGCAGCGTGAATGCCTCCGCCTTGATCAAGGGGGGACCCTCATAGCCCACAAAATCCTCACCCTGCAGATCGCGCGTGGTCATCCCTGGCACAAAGGCGTCGTAGCCAAACTCCTTGGCTGAGCGATCGTAATTATAGAAGCCGTTGTGCTCCCATTCGATGTCGCTCAGTTCGGTATAGATGTAGCCCTGAATCTTTTCGTGGCGGCGCAGCTCGTTTGTCAAATAATGGAAACCAAAGGAGATGTCGCGATCGCCTCCGCCGGCGCTGACGGCGCCGTATTCGGAGTTGATCAGCGGGGCGGTGTCCTGCACGCGGCCCTCGACAAAATTGAAATTGGAACCGGGGAAGGTCTTGGCGATCACATCTTCAATCGCCGCTTTGGCGCGAGCGTAATCGTCGATGTAGAAGTGCCAGGAGTTGATGTCGGTAGCGACGTGATCGTGTTTGTCCGCGGAATTGTCCTCCACCAGACGCGATGGATCCAGAGCCTTCATTTCCTTGAACACCGTTTCCACCCATTTCTGAGTGTCGGGATTTCTTGGATACGCAGGCTGCGCGTTGCGATCGTACGACAGGCCCCAGGTCTCGTTGAAGGCGACCCAGGCGAAGATCGACGGGTGATTGCGGTCCCGCGCAATGGTGGCGCGCATCGTTTCCTCCCAGGCCGAGCGCTTGACCGGATTCTGATACGACGCGCTGGGCATATCCTGCATGATCAGCATGCCGAGCTTGTCCGCCCAATACGTGCGCCTCGGTTCATCCGCCTTGATATGGACGCGCAGGAACTGGATACCGGCGGCCTTGGCCAACTCGATATCGTGCTTCAGAAATTCGTCCGAGGGCGCGGTGTAGATTCCCTTGGGATTGAACGACTGATCCAGCGCGCCGCGCCAGTAGACGGGCTGGCTGTTCAGGAAGATCGATTCATACGGCAGGTCGCCGAATTTTCCTCGCGAGACGGTGCGCAGGCCAAAGTAGGTTTTCACCCGGTCGTCGCCGGCTTGCAGAACGATGTCGTAGAGATTGGGCGAGTCGGGGGTCCAGAGCCTGGGGTTGCGGATTTCAATCGATCCGTGGGCGCGGCCGTTCTGAAATTGGAAGGGGATGGAAATAATGCCGGAGATCAGCAGAGGCGTGGCGAAGTCGCCGGTGGCGTCGACGTCGAGGAACCAGCGTTCGCCCTCATGATTGAGAACGACGCGGGGCGTCAGCGCGAACGTCTTGATATAGTGTTCCGGCCGGGCTTCCAGCCAAACGGTCTGCCAGATGCCGGATGTATACGTATACCAGCCCGGCGTCTGCTTGCCGACCGGCAGTTCCTGATCGGTCAGATCGGTTGCGCGGACGACGAGCGTCACGTTGTCGCCGGGCTTGGCGAATTGATCGAGGTCGTATTCGAAAGGAATGTAGCCGCCGTGATGCGTGCCGAGGTCGTGGCCGTTCACCCAGACCTGCGCCTCCTCATCGACGGCGCCGAAATGCAGCCAGGCGTGTTTTCCCTGCCATTCAGAAGGAATGCGGAACGTGCGCCGGTACCAGCCCGTGGTTTCGCCTCGCTTTGCAATGCCCGAAAGCTCGCTTTCCCAGCAGAACGGCACGGTGATGGTCTTGCCGAACTTGTCCGTGAATCCAAAATCCCACTTGCCATTGAGGTTCAGCCATTGGGCGCGTTCGAAATCGGGTCGCGGATGTTCGGGGCGCTGGGCGAACACGGCCGAAGCCACGGCAAGAACTAGAACAAGTCGCATGATGATATTCTGTCGCAAGCGGGGATACTTTATGCGCTCCCTCGTTTTTTGGCGCGCGATTTCGACGGCCGCGGCCCAGAGCAGCCCGAGGCTGGAGTTCGAGCTCGCCTCCGTGAGGCCCTCTTCGGTCGGCCAAGCTGCCTGCGGGGTCGCGCAAGGAGGATGCCGCGCCGATGCTGCAATCGCTGCTGGCGGACCGCTTCAAGCTGGCCGTGCATTGGGAGCATCAGGAGGAACCGGTCGTCCGCTCGTGGTGGGCAGCGATGGGCCGAACATGCGGGGCTCCGTTGCGGTTCGCTTTACGGTCGACCAGGCACACTCGGTGGTCCATCTGGACTCTCATAATATGCCGATGCGGGAACTGGCTCGCGCGCTGATGAGGTTCGATCTTGGCAATGGGCGGCCGATTGTGGACATGACAGGGCTCGAGGGCAGTTACGACATCTCCCTCGACATTCCCATGTCGATGATCGGTGGACCACCCCCGGAAGCCGGCGCGGGACATCCCGCCGACACTGTCGCTGACCCGCCTGAAAATGGCCGGATGATGCAATCGCTCAAGAGCCTCGGGCTGGAGCTGAAGAAGATGAAAGCGCCGGTGGACCATTTAGTCGTCGACCACGGGGAGCGGAAGCCTACGGAGAATTGATATTCTGTCGTGGGAGTGGGAAGAGCACGCATGCTCACGCATGGCGGCTCAGTGTGGCCAACGGACCGCCATGCACAGGATGCGGAAAAATGCCCGCGTAATCCCCGCCCTTACGGACGGGGCTGCGCAGCCCTCGGCGTCAGCCGGGGGATCGGCCGCAGTTTGCGACGAATGAAATTTGAGTGGAAAAGTCTGGCGAGCCTCGCCGGCATCGTCATCCTGGCGGCTATTTTCACGCCCACGCGAATTTTCCTCGATCCCGGCAACCTGACCGACATTTTGCGGCAGGTGGCCGTCACGGGAATCATCGCGCTGGGCATGACTTACGTGATCCTGACCGCCGGAATCGATCTGAGCGTCGGCAGCACGCTTGCCCTCGCTACATCGGTGGTGGCGATGGGCGTCAGCCGGCCCGATGCGGACATTGCGAGGGCGATCTTCGTCGGCGTCGCCGCTTCGGCCACGGTGGGCGCAGTAAACGGCGCCTGTGTGGCGCTGCTGAGAATCCAGCCGTTCGTGGTGACCCTGGCGACCATGATCGGCATCCGGGGACTCGCGAAGTGGTTGACGGGAAACGCGAATATCGACATCGGATTCGGGCAGGATACGGCCGCGCGGTTCGCCGAAATGCTGCGGACAAAAACGGTTGTGATCGGGGCCTGGGCGGTTCTGGCGGTGATTTTCTGGGTGATTCTGGAGCGGTCCGTGTTCGGAAGGTACGTAAAGGCGTTAGGCGATAACGAAACGGCGGCCCGGTATGCCGGACTGCCCATCCGCACCGTGAAGATCTGGGTCTATACGCTCGCTGGAGCGCTGGCGGGTGTGAGCGGGGTGCTTTACGCAGCTCAAAATCATCAGGGAAATCCGAACGCCGGGATCGCCTATGAACTGGACGCGATTGCGGCGGTGGTGATCGGGGGCACGAGGCTGGCGGGCGGGAGCGGTTCAATCCTCGGCACGATTGTGGGAACCCTGACCATCGGCGTGCTCACCAACATGTTGCGGCTCAATAACGTGGACAGCAACGTGGAGATGATGCTGAAAGCCGTTATCATCCTGCTCGCGGTGACCGTTCAGCGGCGTGATAACGACTAAAGAGAAGCATTTTCGTGATATCATCGCGAAGAGTTGACGCTGATCGTTATTGCGTCTATTGCCGATAGAACCTGACCACGGAGGGCTATGATGAATCGACGAATTGGACTTGCCTTATTTTCCGCTTTCGCCGCCGTCGGTTTGCTGTTTCTCACCTACTTCCAATTGCACGGCCAAGCGCGCCGCCTGATTACCAGACCGATCGACGAAAACAAGCTGGTGCGACTGGCAGGCAATACTCGCCCCCAGGCGAACGAGGCGAACGACCGCGGCCCGGTGGCGGACAGCATGCGGATGGACCACCTGTGGCTGCAACTGAAGCGGCCGGCCGACAAGGAACAGGCGCTTGATCAGTTGATCCAGCAGCAAAGCGACAAGACCTCGCCGAATTATCACAAGTGGCTGACGGCTGACCAGGTGGGGGAACAATTCGGTCCCGCGAAGGAGGATATCGCCACTGTGACGAGATGGCTGGAATCGCATGGATTCACGATTGACGGTGTTTACCCGCATGGTATTGTGATCGAGTTCAGCGGCACGGCGGGGCAAGTCCGGCGGGCGTTTCACACCGAGATTCATCATCTGGAAGTGGATGGGGAGCGGCACATCGCCAACATGAGTGATCCGCAGATTCCCGAAGCTCTGGCGCCGGCCGTCGCGGGAGTGGTCTCGTTGACGAATTTCATGCCTCGCCCAACGCTGCTGAAGCGCACCGACTACTCGCTGGGGAATTGCACTGTCGCCTCGCAAACCTTCGAGTGCCAGGCGGTTGTACCGGGAGACCTGGCCACTATTTATAACTTCAATCCGCTGTTTTCGGCTGGCATCTCCGGTCAGGGACAAACGATAGTAGTGATCGAGGATACCGACGTTTATGCCACCGGCGACTGGAGTATTTTCCGGAAGACATTTGGACTCGCCAGGGCTTATCCCTACGGGACGTTTACGCAAATCCATCCCGTCCAGGGCACCGGCTCCGTGGGTGGCAGAGCGGCAGCGGTGTGTACCCCTCCTGGATCGAACTCGGACGACGGCGAAGCAATTCTGGACGCCGAGTGGGCTTCGGCCGCTGCGCCGAACGCCGCCATCGTTCTGGCGTCCTGTGCGGACACCTCTAATTTCGGCGGCTTCATTGCTCTTCAGAACCTATTGACGAATGGAGTTGGCATCGGCGGAGGAGTGCTTCCTGGAGTCGTCAGCATCAGCTACGGCGATTCCGAGCCCTATGTTGGCGCGACCCAAAACGCGTACATCAGTGCGCTTTACCAACTCGCCGCATCCGAGGGTGTTTCGGTCTTTGTTTCGTCTGGCGACGAAGGCGCGGCAAGTAGCGATGCGAATGCAAGTTACGCGACACATGGGATCACGGTGAGCGGATTTGCTTCCACGCCGTACAACATGGCCGTGGGCGGCACTGACTTCGGCGACACCTCCGCAGGCACGGTATCGTCCTATTGGAGCACAACCAATGGAGCGAATTACAACAGCGCGCTGTCGTACGTACCGGAAATTCCCTGGAACGATTCCTGCGCCAGCGTTCTAATCGCAAAGTACGTTACTGGATCCGTACAGACGTATGGAGCGGGTGGGTTTTGCAATAGCCCAAAGGGGTCGCCTTACCAGACAACCGCGTCCGGCAGCGGCGGCCCGAGCAACTGTGCCACCGGTACTCCGAGCATTTCTGGCGTCGATAGCGGGACTTGCGCGGGCTACGCGAAGCCCAGCTGGCAATCGGGACTCGTCGGAGTACCCACGGACAGTGTGCGCGACATTCCGGATGTTTCCCTGTTTGCCGCCAACGGAATTTGGGGGCATTATTACGTGGTGTGCTGGTCCGATCCAAGATTTACATCCAGCGGATCGACTGTCTGCACGGGAGCGCCGAATACGTGGAGCGGATTCGGCGGAACCTCCGTTTCTTCGCCCATCATGGCGGGGATTCAGGCTCTGATCAACCAGAAGGTGGGTATCTTAAACCAAGGTCTCGTCAATCCTACTTATTACTCCCTGGCCAAGACCGAATATGGCGCATCGGGCAACTCGAGCTGCAATTCGTCGAATGGAAATACAATCGGAAGTAGTTGTATTTTCAATGATGTGACTCTCGGAGATATGGATGTGCCGTGTACCACCGCGAACAACTGCTATCGCCCGAGTGGGACCTATGGCGTGCTTTCGACGTCGAACTCCTCTTATACGCCTGCCTACGGAACGGCGGTGGGATGGGATTTTTCCACAGGGATCGGAACCGTGAACGCCTACAATCTGGTAATGAACTGGCCGTAGCGCGCATCTAGAAAGGGAAATCTGATTCATGCGCACAGCCATTTCATTCATTTGCCTCAGTCTCTTCGCAGCGGTCCAAGCGAACGCTGGCAATACGTCTTCGTACTGCGACTCGATCAGCGCCAATCTGGTGTTGAACTGCGGATTCGAGGCAGGGGCATTTACGAATTGGACGTTTTCGGGCAACATATCCAACCCGGGGAACAATTATTACGGCGTCGATTCCTTCGACACTAATACGGGCAACTACGGCGCTTACTTAAGCAACGACCCCATCACAGACGGAGGAGCCGCCCTCGTGATGAGTCAGACCCTGAGCCTGCTTCCGTCGACGAACTACATCGTGAGCTTTTACGTTGCGCAACCCATTGTGTCCACCGGAACCTATACTCACGACTTCTCAGTTTCCTTCGACGGAACCACTTTGTTATCGCTGGTAAATCCGGCGGCATTCAATTACACCGAATACACGTACAGTTTCACGACCGCGGCGTCGGGCAACAACGACATCCTCAGTTTCACAATCATCAACCAGGACGATTATTTTTCCCTGGACGATATCGTCGTCCTGGCAGTTCCGGAACCGTCCACGTTGGCGCTGCTGGGCATCGGCCTTTTGGGGCTCGGAATAGCACGGGTGAGACTGTTTTCGCGGCCGCGAAAGACTTGATTAGTCTACGCTTCGGGTTTGGCGGCAGCGCGAGCACGCAGCGCAGGGGGCCTGGGAGCGACGGGCGCGCCGACCAGGGCGTAGGGATGGTCAGGATCCTCGGGCGGGCGATTGAGCAGGCTCCTGATCTTCCGCTTCAGACGCTCTACCAAAGGGTTCAGGCGCATATGCTGCTCCTTGGAATGATGGTAACACCGGCTACCGCCCTGTGAACTTCGGCGCCCGTTTTTCAAGGAACGCCTGCACGCCTTCGCGATGATCCTGCGTCTCCCCGCAGCGCAGATGCGTCTCCGGTTCACGGTCCAGCATCGTGCGAAAGTCCGTTGAGGCCGCGAGGTTCACGTTGGCTTTCATGTAGCGATAGCTGGTGAGCGGCCCATTGGCGATGCGCGACGCGAGGGCAAGGGTCTCCTGGGCAAGAGCGTCCGGTTCCACCACTCGGTTCACCAGGCCGATGCGGTGCGCCTCGGCGGCATCGACCGGATCCGCCAGGAAGAACAACTCCTTCGCTTTGGGCGCGCCGGCGTACTGCGTCAGCAACCAAGTGGTCCCGAAATCGCCTCCATAGCCCACCTTGGCGTAGGCGGTCCCGAACTTCGCCCCGCTGGAGGCGATGCGCAGATCGCACGACAAAGCGATTCCGAGGCCCGCACCCATCGCGAATCCGTTGACCGAGGCGATGGTGATCTTCGGGCTGCTGTAGAGCAGCCAGGAGAGCTCCTGCATGTCGCGCAGGCCGTCGACCTTTTCCTCGAGCGTCTGGCCGGTGTCTTCGCGCACCATCATGCTGACGTCCCCGCCGGCGCAGAAGGCCCGGCCCGAGCCGGTAATGACGATTGCGCCGATGTCCGGATCCCGGGACCATTTCTTGAGCACCGCGGCCGCTTCGGCAAGCAGGGGAACCGTGATCGCGTTCAGTTTCTCGGGGCGGTTCAAGGTCATGGTGGCGACGCGGTCGCGCACACTGGTCAGGAGCACATTCTCAGACATGGAGCGACTATATCATCAATGCGCGACCCCGCCGAGGCGGCCGGCAGCGTATAGGCGCTTGTCCATGGGAGCGAGTTTGCGCATCATAACGGGAGTGAGAATTCGCGTGTGCCGGATCTCGCAGAGATGATTGGGCACGACCCAGACGTCTTCCTCCGACGTCATCCACGAATGGCGGTCGAACGGCCGCAAATTCACCGGCCGTGAGTAGGCGCGCAGCGTTTTTTCGCCAGCGGGGTTGAAATAGTGCTCGAAGTAACTCATTGCCAGCTCGCGGATGGTGCGATAGACGGGTTCGCGGGAGCGGAGGCCGGAGTAATCGGACTTGGCGACGGCACCCCAGTGCCCGTGCTCGCGATAAACAGCCAGAACGTGATCCGTATCGCGGACGGCTTCCAGATCCACCAGGAGCGGCGGATGTCCCAGCAGCCGCAGGGCCAATGCGGCGAACATCGCTCCCTCCATGCAGTGGGCGACGCCCCGGTCGAGCACGGTCCGCGGAGAATGGCAGGTGACGCCCTCAGGCTCCAGGTTATAGCCGAGTTCCTCGTCCAAGAACCGTTGGATTCTGGCCGGGCTGGTCAGGCGGCGCAGAATTTTCCGCTGGCGCGCGTCAAAGGCATGGAGCAGATCGGTCATCCTCGTCAGAGATTAACGCGTTCCGCATGCCCGTTGTTGTTATACTCACGAAAGACGCCATGCGGGAACTGCGATTAGGCGATGTTATCGACGATTTTTGCGTCAAGTGCCGCCGGCTGACCAATCATGCGATCGTATCGCTGATGAACGGCGCGGCGGCCAAGGTCCGCTGCCGCACCTGTTACAGCGATCACGACTACCGCAACGAAATCGCCCCTCCCACTAAGAAGGAACTGCAGAAGCAGAAGGAATTATATCAAGCTGTGCTGGCCGGCGTAGCGCCTGCCGACCCCGCCGGCACGCCCGATACCTCACCGGAAACCGAAGCCTCTCCCTCAACGAAGAAAAAGAAGAGCAAGGGATAGCGGTCAGCTCTTCCGCAACTCCTTCTCAATCTCGTTGATCACCGCGTCATGCCCTTCCTTATCCAGGTCCTTCTGTAGCCGCCGCAGGGCCGCGCCCACCACATCGCGATGGTGCAGCTTCGAGCCGAGCGCGTCGGATGCCGCCAGTTTCAGCCATAGGTCGTGGAGAAGGTCCAAGTCTTCCGGCCAAAGGCGCGGCGGGTGCGGACCGAGGTTCACATAGATCGACGGACGGTCCGGACTGATCACTTCCAACGAGAACGGATGCCTGGGCTCGGGCAGGGACTCCCATGCCAGCCCAATGCTGCGCGCCAACTCCTCCGATTCCATGCGCGCGCTGACTCCCGTGACCAGGCGCGACGCTTTCAGCGAGTTGGCGGCCTGCGCCAGCGCATCGAAAATGTTCACAGCGGGGACGACCAGCAGTTCCACCGGCTTGCCTTCCTTTTCCGCCATTTCCACGACATGGCTGAACAGTTCCTTTTCGTAGTCGCTGAAGAGCTGGGCCTCGGACAGTTCGTACTCACCCGCACCGGTCGAAACCGGGCGCACGGTCATCACGACGATGTCGTGGCGCCGCAAATTGGTTTTGTCGAGCACACGTTTCAGATGCTCCATGCGATGGTAGTCGCGCACGGCCACCAGAACGCATCCTGGACGCGCATGGAGGCTGGAGGCGTCTATCCGCGCCTGATGATCCAGATTGAACTGCTCCAGCCCTTTTTTCTCGTGTTCGTGGTTTCTCAGATTGATCTTTTCCGAGATCTCGAAAATGAGGAAGAACGCGATGGTGAATGCGACGCCATACTTCGTGGCCACCTGCTTGGAGAAAAGATTGGCGATGGCCACCAGGCCCAGCACGAGCGTAGTGACGCCGAGACCGATGGGCAGCTCCACGCCGCGGAATCGCAGATTGAAGGGAAATTTATACTCCTGGTCGGAGCGATGGTAACGCAGCACCAGTACGCCGAGAGACTTCATGAAGAAGCTCCACACCACGCCAAAGGCGTACGCTTCAGCCAGGATGGTCATGTCGCCGCGGCTGCCGATGATGGTGGCGATTTGCATGATGGCGATCAGGTTGATGATGCGGTAGGTGGTTCCGAACTTGGTATGCGGCCTGCGGAACCACGGCAGCAGTACGCCATCCTCGGCCACGCGGTTGAGAACGCCGTTGGCCCCGATGATCGACGTATTCACCGCTCCGGCAAGGATCAATCCGCCCACTGAGACCACAAAGATGTGGAACGCCAAGCGCATCAGATAGGGCCCGCTGAGGCTCATGGCGAGACCGCCGATGAGATTATCGAAGTATTTCGGACGGTCTGCGTCGGGGATGATCATGCCCGCGAAGACCGTCACCACGCCGGTGCAGATCACCGCATACCAGCAGACGATATTGGCGGTGATTTTCAGGTTCTTCAGCTTCGGGTAGGCGATTTCGCGGTACACCTGCGCGAGCGTTTCAAATCCGCTCATGGACAGCAGAGAATGTCCGAAGGCAACGATGATGGCGACCATCGGAATTTGAATCCAGAATGTTCCCTTAAACCAGCCTTGCGCTTCCGGGGCAAACATCAGGTTGGAGGCTATCGGGGCAGGAGGAAGCTGCCAGCGGCCTTTGAGCAGAATCGTCAGTGGGCACCAGATCATCAGGATCACCACCATGATGGTGGTGATCTGCATGATGCGCAGCGCTTTACCGCTCGATTCGTGAACGCCCTTGATGTTCTGCCACCAGAAATAAATCGTCACGGCGACCGCAGCCGTCGCGGCGAATAAATTGACGTTGACCCGCACGCTGGAATGCAAGAGCTCGGCGACCTCGTTCAGCAGGGCGGCCAGGTACAAGCCCGCGCTGACGACGCTGATGGGACCGGTAAGGATATAGTCGAAAACCAGCGAGGAGACCGAGAACTTGGCCAGAATCGGACCCATGCTGTCCCGCACGACAACGTATACCCCGCCACGGACGAACATGCTGCAGCTTTCCATGTAAACGCTGCGGACGGCGAAGCTGAACAGCATGACACCCAGCACGAACCAGGGGGCGGACTTGCCAATGGCCTTCTCGGCGGCGCCGCCCGCGTAAAATGCGGAAGAAGCGAGGTCGCTCAAAACAATGGATGCGCCGCGCCAAAAACTAATGAATGAAAGCGCTACCGTCGTCGCGACCACAACTTTGGGCGACAACGACGGCGAGCAACCGTCGGATGATGACATTCTCCGCACTAGTGTAACGGCTTTTGGGAAGGAGCGAAGCTAGACGCCGGAAAATAATCGCGATGCAAGAGGGTCAGGAAGCCCCGCCGCGCGGATTTTTTCCGCCGCGGCCGCCACGTCATAGGCGACGCGGTGGAACTCCACCCGGCGCTCGTCGGGATAGTAGATAGCGTAGGCGGCGCGAGGGTCGCCGTCGCGAGGCTGGCCGACCGAACCAGGATTCACCAGGTAGCGGTATTTTTCATCCAACTCCAGCGTTACGTGCGGATCTATTGGTTTGACGCTGGTGTGAGAACCGGCGCGCGCGATGAGAAATCCGCCCTGAACATGGGTGTGGCCAATAAACGAGAGCCAGGTGGTGACTTCGCCGGCGACTGCGGTGACATCTTGCATCGTCACCAGGTATTCGTCTTCATCGAACGGAGAGCCGTGAACCAGATCGAAATCCTTGTAGGGCAGAGGCCCGCGAGGCAGCCGCTCAAGGTAATCGAGGTTTTCCGGCGTCAGAACGTGGCGCGACCATTCGGCGGCGGCTCGTGCGGCCGGACGGTATAAATAGAGCGACTCGAGGCCCGCGCAAACCTTGTCGTGATTGCCCCGAATGATGGCGACGACGTTTTCCCGCGCCCAATCGACCACGAAGTTAGGATCCGAGCCGTAGCCGACCAAATCGCCCAGGCAGAGGATCCGGTCGTAACGTCCCTTCGCGGCAGCCAGAACGGCCTCCAGAGCCTCGCGATTTCCGTGAATGTCGCTGACGATCAGGAACGGCACAAGCGCAGTAGCGCGACCTCCGGTGGAGCGCCAATGCGCGCCGGCAATCCGATCGTCCCGATTCCACGGGAAACGAAGACCGCGCGGCCGTCACGGCGATAGAGGCCGTCGACATAAGGAGTAAAGAACCGTGCCACGTTGAGATCCTGCCTCAGAATCTCGACGCGAACCTGGCCGCCGTGCGTGTGTCCGGACACAGTCAGATCATACCCTTGCCGCGCCGCCACGGGAAACACGTCCGGATTGTGAGACATCATCATGTTGAAAACTCCGGGCGCGACCAGTTTTTCCGCGCCGGTCAGGTAGGGTGCATGAAAGCGCTGGTAATCGACGCCCGCAAGATTCATCGTGGCGCCGCCGAATTTCAGCCGCGCCGATTCGTTCCTCAAATAATGGATGCCCAGCCTTGCCCCTTGCGCCGCCGCGTAGTCCTCGGCGTTGGCGTAGATTTCGTGATTGCCGAGGCAGCCGTAAATACCGGCCTCGGCGCGCAGGCCGGCAAGATGCTTCAAACAAGCGTCCAAGGGATCGCTGCCGCCGGAAATCATGTCGCCTGTCACCAGCGCCAGGTGCGGAAACGTCTCATTGGCCATCGCCACGGCGTGCATCAATTCCCGTTCGCTCAAATAAGGACTCAGATGAATGTCGGTGAGCTGGACGATTCGGATCCCGTCCAGGTCCCCCGCCAGTCCGGGGATCACGATCTCCTGCTCGCGCAATCGCAAGTTGAACCGCTGAACGAATATGCCATAGCCCAAGACCGCGGCAGGGGCTAAGAAAAGAGACGCTCCGGCTGTGTTTAGAAATCCTCGCCGCGAGGAAGAGTGCGGCGTCGCGAGGCTCGCCCTCAGTGCGCGATGAATCAACCACGCAGCCGTCCACAGCATGGACAGCACCGCCCAGATCATGGCCGATCCCCGGACCCAGGCGCCGATCCAAGCGGGGAAGTGCCGATTGAAGCGGGCAAACAGAAGCAGAAACCCGATCAGCAGCAAACAGGCCGACGCGGCGGCGGCCATCAAGATCCCTCTTCGCGCCCGGAGCCCGCGCAATGAGGGGGTTCGCAACAGCAGAAACACCACGCCTGCCTGAACCAGCAGCACCACGGCGAGAAGCATCATGTCCAGGACGTTGCGCGCCGCGAGGTTAAACAAGAACACCATTATTTCTATTTTATCGGCCTCCAGGCGCAGGTTCCAGCTACAATGAAAAAATGTCTCTTGTAGTGGTTGGGTCCGTCGCTTACGACGGCGTGGAAACTCCTCACGGCCGGGTGGACCGGATGCTGGGAGGAGCCGCTACCTATATCTCGCTTGCGGCCAGTTTTTTTACGAAGGCGAGCCTGGTGGCCATCGTCGGCGATGATTTCACGAAAGAAGACTCCGATCTGCTGGAGGACCATGGCGTCGACCTGACGGGCCTCGAGCGCGTTCCCGGAAAAACGTTTTTCTGGGCAGGAAAATATTCTGACGACATGAATGACCGGACCACGCTTCAGACCGATCTGAATGTGTTCGCCGATTTTAACCCCAAGCTCCCTGACGGCTACAAGTCTGCCCCATATCTACTGCTCGGCAATATTCAGCCGGCGCTGCAGGCGGGCGTGCAGTCCCAAATGAGCAATCTCCGCTTCGCCGGCGGAGACACCATGAATTACTGGATTCGCGATTACCGGGACGAATTGCTTGCCGCGATCCGCAATTGGGATTTCCTGTTGATCAACGACAGCGAAGCGAAGATGCTGTCCGGCGAATCGAATCTGCGCAAGGCCGCGCTGAAGATTCTCGACATGGGCCCGCATACGCTGGTGATCAAGCGCGGTGAATACGGTGCGATGCTCTTCCGCCGCGACTCTTTCTTCGTGGTCCCCGGTTATCTTCTGGAATATGTCTTCGACCCCACGGGCGCGGGTGACTCCTTTGCCGGCGGCTTCGTGGGCTACCTGGCTGAACAGGGTTTCGATCTGAAGTCGGAGCATGTCACACTGAGCGAGTTGAGCAGCGCCGTCGTCTACGGCTCCGTGATGGGAAGCTTTTGCTGCGAGCGTTTTGGCGTCGACCGATTCCGCACCCTGACACGAGCCGAGATCAATGCCCGATTCGACGAGTTCCGGCAATTCACGTACTTCTAACGCGATCGCGTACGCCGCCGCGACGCTGATCGCGGCTGCCGTGGCGATCTGCGCAGCGCGCTGGTCCCTGGCGCACGGCTACGTCCTCTATTTCGGGGACGCGGAAGCGCATTACAACATTGCCCGCCGGATCCTCGACTCGCAGACGCCCGGACCGGAGCAGATCGGCACGGGATGGCTTCCTCTTCTGCACATCTTGCTGATTCCATTCGTCATGCACGGCAACTGGTGGCAGACGGGTTTCGGCGGAACGATTCCGTCGACGGCATGCCTCATCCTCGCAGCGGTGTTTTTCTTCGCTGCTGCGCAGAGAGCGTTTGCCTCCACACCGGCGGCGTTCGCCTCAATGCTGGTATTCCTGCTGAACCCCAACATGCTATACCTCGGCACCACCCCGATGACAGAACCGGTGCTGGCCGCCTCCATCGCAGTGCTGCTGTTTGCGACCCTTTGGTTCCGCGATTCGCAGTCCATCTGGGCCTTGCTGCTCGCCGCGGCTGCATCCAACGCTGCGTCACTGACGCGCTACGAAGGCTGGTTCCTCATTCCGTTCGCCTCGCTCTACATGCTGTTCGTGGCCAGGAATAAATGGCTGGCGATTCTGTTCGGCGCATTGGCCGCCCTGGCGCCTCTTTCCTGGTTGGCGCACAATCAGTTTTACAACGGCGATCCGCTCGAGTTTTATCGCGGCCAATGGTCCGCGCTCGGCATTTATCAGCGGCAACTGGCACAGGGCATGCAGAAATATCCAGGCGATCACGATTGGCGCAAGGCAATTCAGTATTTCTCGACCGCGGTCGATCTGGTCGCCGGCAAGGCGGTAGTGATTCTGGGCCTGGCCGGGATCGGCGCGGCGCTGTGGAAGCGCGCTTGGTGGCCCGCGCTGCTTCTGATCCTGCCGCCTGTGTTTTACGTGATGGGAATGCACTCCACCGGCAACCCAATCTTCGTTCCGACGCTTTATCCCTATTCCTGGTACAACACGCGTTACGCGCTGGCTGCTCTCCCGTTGATCGCCGTCTGCTCCGGAGCATTGGTCAGCCTCATTCCCCCGCGTTGGGGTTGGTACGCACCCTGGATTGCCGCGCTATTCGTCACGGCCGTTCCCGCGATGGCGTGGTCGCGGAGTCCCGAATCGATTTGCTGGAAGGAATCCGAGGTCAACTCCGTGGCTCGCCGCGAGTGGACTCGGAAGGCCTCGGCGTTTCTTCAGGCGCACTACAATCCCGGCGACGGGATTATCTTCCCCTTCGGCGATATGACCGGCATTCTCCGCCAGGCGGGCATTCCCCTGCGCGAAAGCCTGCACGACGGCAACGGAGCCGCCTTTGCCGTGGCGCTGGAGCGTCCCGATCTATTCCTTCAATCGCGCTGGGCCCTGGCGTTTTCCGGTGATCGCATCGCCACCGCGATTTTGCGCGGCGACAAGCGCGGCCCGCACTACGAACTGGTGGCGACCATCGTGGTGAAAGACGCGCCCGTGGTCGAAATATACCACCGCGACCGGAGCCCGCTGCGTCCGCCGCTTCTGTGTGAGGAATACACAGGCCAGGTCTGCGCCCCTCACGTCGAACATGTGGAAGTACCGCAACAGCCATGAATATCCCCTTCACCAAAGCCCACGGCGCGCGCAACGACTTTTTGTTGACATGGCGCGAACAACTGCCGGCGAGCTTCGACGCCTCAGCCGCGGCCGTGGCCATCTGCGATCGCCACACAGGAGCAGGGTCCGACGGCTGGCTGCTGGTGTCCCGCGCCGACGGCGCCGAGGGCGCGATTGAGCTCTGGAACTCCGACGGCAGCCGGTCGGAAATATCGGGCAACGGCACCCGCTGCGCCGCCGCGTTCCTCATCGAAGCCGGACGCGCCAGCGACAACGTGCGCATCCTCACCGGCGCGGGCCTGAAATACCTTCACCTGCTTGACCGTGCAGGCCGTCGCTATTCGTTTGAGATGAACATGGGCTCAGCGAGCATCGAGGAGCTTCACGCCGCCATCCTCGATCTGGACGCGACCATCCTCAACGTCGGAAATCCGCAATGCGCGGTGTTCGTGAAGGATTTTGATCTGGACTGGCGGGCTCTGGGCGCACAAATCGAACGTCATCCGCGCTTCCCCAACCGAACCAACGTATCGTTTATCCGGGCTTTGGACGATCATACGCTTGACGTGCGTTTTTTCGAGCGTGGAGCCGGCGAGACCATGAGTTCTGGTACCGGCTCGACCGGCGCGGCAGCCGCCGCGGTTGCCCGAGGCTTGGTCTCAACCCCTGTGCGCGTGCTCACCCCCGCCGGGCCGCTCGAATTAAGATGGAAAGAACAGGATATTCTGGTCGCCGGACCCGCCGAAATCGTGGCGTCGGGCGAATTTTACTGGGATGCCTGAGGAGCGGAGGAAAGTTTTGAATCATTCAGCGCAATTGCGCCAGAAAATTGAAAATCATACTGCCAGGACCGGCGTGGTTGGCCTGGGTTATGTCGGCTTGCCGTTGGCCGTGGAGCTGGCCCAAGCCGGATTTTCCGTTATCGGCATCGACATCGACCGGCGGAAAATCGACATGTTGAACAAAGGCGAGTCCTACATTCAGGACGTGCCGACTTCAGTTCTTACGCCATTGGTTGAAAAGGGCTTAATTAAAGCCACCAGCGATTTTTCCACGGTGGCGGATCTGGACACGATCAACATTTGTGTTCCCACGCCGCTGCGCAAAACCAAGGACCCGGATATGAGCTACATCGTCAGCTCCTGCCAGTCCATCGCCAAGTATTTTCACGCCGGCATGCTGGTGATTCTCGAATCCACCACCTATCCCGGCACAACCGATGAACTCATGCTGCCGATGTTCGAAGCCGGGGGCCTGAAGGTGGGCGAGGATTTCTTCCTGTGCTTTTCGCCGGAGCGCGTCGATCCGGGCAACGAGAGATTCCAGACCAAGAACATTCCCAAGGTCGTCGGCGGCATCACCCCGGCCTGCACCGAAGTGGGTGCGCTGTTCTACGGCCAGTGCCTGGACACGGTGATCCCCGTGGGCAGCACGCGCGTCGCGGAGATGGTGAAACTGCTCGAAAACACCTTCCGGATGATCAACATCGGCATGGTGAACGAAATCGCGCTGATGTGCGACCGCATGAATATCAACGTCTGGGAAGTCATTGACGCCGCAGCCACCAAACCATTCGGCTTCATGCCGTTTTACCCCGGCCCGGGTCTGGGCGGCCACTGCATCCCGATCGACCCGTTCTACCTGTCGTGGAAAACCAAGCAGGCGGGCATCGAGGCGCGGTTCATTGAACTGGCCGGCTATATTAACGGCTCCATGCCGCACTTCGTGGTTGATAAGGTGCAGAACGCGCTCAACGACTACTCCAAGCCTCTGAAGGGCTCGCGCGTGCACGTGCTGGGCGTGGCGTACAAACGCGACATCGATGATGTGCGCGAATCCCCGGCCCTGGACATCATCCATCTGCTGGCCAAGCGCGGAGCGACAGTCACCTACAGCGACCCGTTCGTCCCCCAGCTCCGCGCCGACGGCGTGGTGCCGGATATGGACTCACAAGATATCGACAAAGCGGTCGCTGAATCCGATTGTGTGGTGGTCGTCACCGACCACAAGAGCTTCAACTATCCGAAGATCGTCGAGAAAGCGAAGCTGATCGTCGACACGCGGAACGCCCTGAAGGGAATTTCGTCGCCCAAGATCGTGAAGCTGTAGCTGACGAACTGAAGCTCGTTTACTTCCCGAAGTACGCGTCGTTATACACGGCCGGCTTTTTCGCCTTCAGTTCGCTCAACGTCTTCTGCGCCAGCTCGCCAGGGAGCTGCTTCTGGATGTTCACCTTCACTTCGTCGAAAGGCTTCGAGCCGTGCGATTCCACTTTGATCAAGTGATAGCCGAACGGGGACTTCACCGGCTGGCTCACTTGGCCGATCGGTAATTGGAACGCCTCTTTTTCAAACTCCGGCACCATCTGGCCCTTGCCGAACGCGCCCAGATCGCCGCCGTTGGCGCCCGATCCTTTGTCGTCCGATTCTTCCTTGGCCACGGTCGCGAAATCCGCCCCGGCGACGATCTTCGCGCGCAGTTCCGTCGCCTTGGCGAGAGCCTCGGCTTCGGTCAGGTCTTTCTTACCCTCGGCCAGGGGCATCTTGGAGCCCTGGAAACGGATCAGAATGTGACGCGCCTTCACCTGCTCCCAGTCCGCCTTGTGTGCGTCGTAGTAGGCGTGAAGCGCTGCATCGTCCGGCTTGGTGTTTTCCATGATGTCACGAAACATGGTGTTCGCAAGCAATTGATCAGTGGACAGCATGATCTGTGTCTGGACTTTCGGCGTTTGATCCAGCTTTAGAAGTCTTGCTTCCTGCGCCAGAGTAAGAATCTCCGCCAGTTTCTCCGCGACTTCACGGCGTCCCTTACCCGTCTGCACCTGCGCCTGCTGTTGCGGCGAGAGGTTGGACAAAATCATGTCGAATTGCGCCTTGGTGATCTTATCCTCGCCGACGGTGAGCACCACCGTGTCCGGCGCGACCATGGAAGGCACGGGGGTAGGCGCGGGCAACAGCTGCGGCGGGGCCAGCGCGGGTGAAAGAGGCTTCGGCGCCGGAGGGGGCGTCGTCTGTTGGGAAGCTTGCTGCCCCCACGCGAACACCGCGCCGAGCAGAAGGAAAGAAAATCTCATCTTTATAGAATAACAGCCGTATCATAGGAAAACGGACCCAAACGCATGAGACTGTTCGCTTTTCTCCTGGTGACCGGCGCTGTCTTTGCGGGCGACGAACTCACCGTCTATGACCTCCTTGCCCCGGAAACCCATAAATTTGCCATCATTTACGACGTTTCCGCCACGCGCGAGGGCGCTCCGTACTATCTGAACCCCATCCGCCCCGGATCCGTCGCCGAAAAGGAGCGAGTGATCGACCGCGCCAGCGGGCAGGATCTGAAATTCGACATCATCGACGGCAAGACCGCCAAAGCGGAGGGCATCGGCGCGCGCAACGCCGCCGATGCGGACCAGTTCCTTCGCGTTCACCTGCTCAAACCAGTGGCGAAAGGCGCCGAGACCCGTATCCGCATCTACAAGACCTACACCGACTCCGCGTCGTATTTCGAAAAGGACGGGAATCTCGTCTGGGCTCGCCCGCTGGGGATCAAGCGCAACGTGGTGATTCTTCCGCAGGGTTATGAACTCATTGGCTCGGCATCGCCGGCGATCGTTTCCACCGATTCCGACGGCCGCGTCCGCCTGAGTTTTCTGAACGACCGTGACGACCAGTTGCCGGTGAAGATCACTGCCCGGAGGACGAAATGAAATCCGTCCTATTCCTGATTCCTTTGCTCGCGTTCGGACAATTCCATCGCGCCGAGCAGGATCGCGAGATTCGCTATTGGCTGCTTGAGCCGGACACGCATCAGTTCCGCATTTCGCACGATTTCAACGTCTACAGAGTCGGCCAGAAATCCGTGCACAGCTTCGTCCGCAAGGGTAGCGACGTTGCACCGGATTCGAAGATGTTCAATCTCGACACTGGAGAGCCGCTTTACACGCACATCGTCAAGGGGAAAGACGTCAACGCACTGAACTATTACCCCAACCCCGCCGATTTCGACTCGCTCGTCGTCCAAGGAGATCTTTCGCACGCCATTGAAGCGGGCCAATCCGTCCGCATCCGCGTGGAAGAGACGTATACCGATCCAGTCGGCTATGCGATGAAAGGTGACGAACTCGTTTGGACGCGCACGCTGGGCCGTCCGGTGAATCATGTCACCCTGCCAGAGGGTTGGCGGCTCACGAGCGTGAATGTGCCCGCCGTGATCACACTGGGTGCCGAGGGCCGGATCATGCTGCGGTTCACCAACATCCGCAACGACGAGCTGGCTGTGACGATCCGCGCGCGCAAGCGATGATCCGCACGGAGCGGTTGATTCTCGACGCCTGGCAGTCCTCCGATTGGAAGGCGTTTCGCCCCATCGCCACCGATCCCGAGGTGATGCGCTACATCAACGGCGGCATTCCTTGGACCGACGAGAGAATTCAGGAATTCGTGGGAAGGCAGATCGACACCCTGGAACGACGCGGCTTCTGCCGGTGGAAGCTGATCGAGGCCGCAAGCGGTCAATTGATCGGCTTCTGCGGCCCCGGCATATGGCGCGATCGTCTGGAGCCGGAGATCGGCTGGTGGCTTGCGCGCAGCCACTGGGGAAAAGGCCTTGCCACGGAGGCCGCCCGCGCCGCGCTCCGCGATGCCTTCGAGCGCGTTCAACTGCCGCGCCTGATCTCCGTGGCCATGCCGGAAAACCTGGCATCCATAGCGATCATGAAGAAGTTAGGCTTGACGCTCGACGCCGAGTTCGAAAGCGAAGGAACCAGGTTGGTGCGATATGCAATGTCGCATGGCCAATTCGGTACTCTCAAAGTGTACGAATGCTGATCAAGCCGCCCAGGATGTACATCATCGAAGCGGGTGCGATCTCGCGGTTCCTGGGGGTCCTGCGGGCAGCGTTGCTTCGAGCGTACGAGGACAACTGCCTGAGCGTGGCCAAGGGCGCGGCCTATTCGTCGTTGCTGTCCTTCTTTCCCACCTTGACGACGCTGGCCGCCATCCTGGTGCAGGCCCAGGCGACCGAAGTGGCGCGCAACATCGCTTCGTTTCTGTACGAAGTGGTTCCGCCCGGTACGGAAGACGTGGTGCTCCGTCTCTTTCTGGTCCACGGCGAACGGCCGAGATATCTGCTGGTCAGCGCCCTCACTCTGGCTCTGTGGGCCGCTTCCGGCACGATCATGAGCATGATTGAAGGATTCCGCTCGATCTATCGCATCCCCTCGGGCCGCCCGTTCGTGCAGGAGCGCCTGATGGCGATCTTTCTGGTGCTGGTTTCCGCCGCGCCGGTCGTGGGAGCAGCGGCGCTAATCGTCTTCGGCACGAGAGCGGAGAGCTTCCTGATCCACCGCCTGGGGCTTGCGGCGCCGGATGCGGCCATTCAAGGATGGCTGGAGCTATTCGGCCAGGTGCTGCGCCTGGGGCTCGCCTTCGCGTCCTTCGTCCTGGTAACAGCGCTGCTTTACTATCTTGGCCCCAACCGGAAACAAACCTTCGCCAACGTGTTTCCCGGAGCGGTTCTCGCCACGATCCTGTGGTTGATCTCCACCTTGGGTTTCAGCTGGTACGTGCGCCATATCTCCAACTACAACGTGCTGTACGGTAGCGTCGGCGCAGGACTGGCCCTTCTGGTCTGGATGTACGTCTGGAGCGTAATCACGCTAATCGGCTGTGAATTCAACGCCGCGCGTGAGCGGCTGCTGGCACAGCCCACGGAAGATTAAGTCCATTCTCTGAACATTCATGGCCCACAGGCGGGGCGGGCTATTGAGCCGGCAGCCGACTGTTTGGTCGGCTTGGTGGGTCAAGGAGCAGGGCCGGAAGCAAGTCTGGCGGGAACCAGTCGAAGTCGAATCGACCAACGATCCAAAGGAACGTTCAGCGGTTTTGAAGACCGTGCCTGCCACCGGGCAAGATTGGCTCCCACAACAATCTTATGATGACTGCATGAGAAAAAACTCCGTTTATTCCGTCCCCCCAGGCTACGCGATGGAGGAAGCCTACCTAGCTCACCTCAAGGAACGGACCAATCGCACGCTGGAGGAATGGATTCGCATCGTCAAAAAATCCGGTCCGGCGGCAGAAAAGGAACGGATGGCCTGGCTCAAGAGCGAGCACGGCTTCACCACCAATTATGCGATGTGGGTAGCAAAACGCGCGGGCGGTGGAGGAGGCGTGGAAAATTACGACCCTGACGGGATGGTGGAGGCGATGTTCTCCGGAAAGAAAGCCGGACTGCGGCCGATTTACGACCATCTGCTTGGGCTGGCGCTTGGTTTGGGCAAAGATGTGAAAGTCTGTCCCGCGAAAACGATTGTTCCGTTCTACCGCCATCACGTCTTCGCCCAGGTGAAGCCCTCGACAAACACGCGCATCGATTTCGGGTTCGCGCTGAAAGACCGGAAGCCGACGGGAAAGCTCATTTCCACCGGCGGTCTTGAGAAAGGCGATCGGATTACTCACCGAATTCCCATTTCCATTCTGAGCGAAATTGATAAAGAAGTTAAGAACTGGTTAACCGTGTCTTACGAAATGGACGCGCAAGACTAAATTTCCGTCGTGTTATCCTAATTTGGCTTGACGCGGCGGGCAGCACTCCCTCGCATATGTATCGCTCTCGGATTCCCCGAGATTGACGCACTCCTCTCGCATGCGCGCGAGGAATACAACGCGGGCGAGCGTTTCTTTGAGTTTAGGCTCGACTACCTGGCCTCGCCCGAACAAGGCGTGGCCGCCATGAAGAAATTTCTGGTCCGCAATTCGGACTGCACCGTGCTGGCCACCTGCCGGCGCCATCAAAACCACGGATACTTCAACGGCAGCATCGAGGAGCAGTTGCAAATCCTCGACGCGTCGATAGAAGCCGGCGCGCAGGCGGTGGATATCGAAATCGAGAGCGCCGAAACGTGCCCGACGAAGCTGGAGGCGCTACGGTCCCGGGCGCGCCTGGTGATTTCCTATCACAACTTCGAAGGCACGCCGCCGCTCGATGCGGTTGTCCGGAGGATGACGCGCATCGCAGCCGACGGTTACAAGATCGTCACGACGGCGAAGAAGCCGTCCGATAACGCCCGCGTGCTCGCCCTGGCGAAGACCTATGCCAAGACTCCCACCATCCTGCTTGCCATGGGCGAAACCGGTTTCCCCACGCGCGTGCTTTCGCCCGCCGCTGGAGGCCTCTATACCTATGCAGCGCCAAATTCGGCCGAAGGCACGGCATCCGGCCAGGTGAGCGCGCACCAGCTTCGCCATCTGTATCGCGTGGACAAGTTCACCAAGGACGCGAAGATGTACGGCGTGATCGCCGACCCGGTGCGCCATTCGATCTCGCCCGCGATTCATAACCGGGCCTTTCAGGCGCGCCGTCTGGACGCGGTCTATCTTCCGTTTCTGGTGAGGCCGGCGCATCTGAAGGACTTTTTTGTGTTTGCGGCGAAAATGCCGCTATCTGGCTTCAGCGTGACGATTCCGCACAAGCAGAAGGTGATTCGCTATCTGGATCTGGTGGATCCGCTGGCGCGGCGCATCGGCGCGGTGAACACCGTCTGGCGCAAAGCCGGGAAATGGCGCGGAACTAATACCGACACCGACGGCGTAATCCGAACGCTGGAGAAACGCTTGCGCCTGGGCAAATCCAGCGTGCTCTTGGCCGGGAACGGCGGGGCGGCGCGCGGAGCCGCATTCGCGTTAAAGGAGGCGGGCGCGAAACTCGCCATCACCGGACGCAACATCGATCGCGTGCGTGCACTGGCGAAGGCCTGTGATGCGGAGCCCCTCGCGCGGGAGCAAGCCTCCACGAGGATGTTCGACGTGCTGGTGAACTCGACGCCACTCGGCATGTTTCCCGAGGTCGAAGGGAGCTTTTTTGACGGCAAGATTCCCGCCAAGCTGGTGTTCGACATGGTCTACAATCCGCTCGAGACGCAACTCTTGAAGATCGCGAAGGACCAGGGAGCCACGGTCATTCGCGGGATTGAAATGCTGCTCGAACAGGCCGCCCGCCAGTTCGAAATCTGGACCGGAGAAAGCGCGCCCCGCCCCGTGATGGAAAAAGCCGCACTGGAAGCGCTGCAAGCGCACAAGGTCCACGCCGCCGGCGGCTCATCGAGTGAATGATAATGGCGCTATGGCACTCACTCGCAGATCCCTCGCCAAAGCGCTTGCGGCAGCGGCCGTCGTTCGCCCGTCAGCCCCAGCACAATCTGCGGCGCAAACGGACGCCGACCTGCAATCCGCGCGCGACCAATTGCGCTCCAATATCCAGCAGATCGCCAAGGTGAAGCTGCCGATGGCCACCGAGCCTGCGTTCCATTTCAAGGCGTAAGAAATGCCGAAGTTCACGTTTACGGGCAATATTTTTTTCGCGACGATCTCCGAAATCTCCGCGGCGCTGCGCAAGAAGGAATTTTCCGCCGTCGAGTTGACCCGCGCGTTCTGCGATCGCCTGGAGCAGTTCGGACCACGCTACAACGCGCTCGCGCTGACGCTACGGGAAACCGCTCTCAAGAAGGCCAAGGAGGTCGATCGCGAATTGAAGATCGACCGCCCGCGTAACGCTCTGCATGGGATTCCCTACGGCGTGAAGGATCTGCTGGCCGTCAAGGGCAAGCCGACCACCTGGGGCGCGAAACCCTACGCGGGGCAGGTGTTCGACGAAGACGCGCATGTGATCGCATCGCTCGACAAGGCGGGCGCGATCCTGATCGGAAAACTGTCGATGGTGGAACTCGCCGGCGGCGGTGGATACCGTTTCCCCTCGGCCTCGCTGACCGGACCCGGCTTGAACCCCTGGGACCGTTCGCGCTGGAGCGGCGGATCGTCGAGCGGACCGGGCTCCGCCACTGCCGCAGGTCTGGTTACGTTCTCCCTCGGATCGGAAACGTCTGGCTCCATCCTCACGCCGAGCGCATACTGCGGCGTCACCGGCTTGCGGCCTACCTACGGGCTGGTCAGCCGCCACGGCGCGATGGCGCTTTCGTGGACGCTCGATAAGATCGGCCCGATGTGCCGTTCCGCCGAAGATTGTGCACTCGTGCTCAGCGTGATTGCCGGTGGTGACGAAGACGATCCCGGCTCGGCTGGAAAATCCTTCCGCTACGCGCCGCAGTATGCCCGCATACCCAGTGAAATTAGTGTCGGCTACGCGCCCTCCGATTTCGATCGGTCCTCCGATCCGGCGGTGCGCGCCGGCCTTCAGGAGGCCTTGACGGTAGTGAAATCCCTTGGCGTGAACCTGAAGGAAGTGGAGATCCCCGACTTCCCATATGGCGCGCTCACCAGCACGATCATCGGCGCGGAGGCGGGTTCGATTTTCGAGGACCTCATTCTCTCGGGAAAGATCGACGAACTGGCCGACCACCGGCAGGCGCAGGGCCTCAAAGCCGGCCTTGAAATCTCCGCCACCGAGTATCTGCGCGCCATGCGCGTGCGGGCTCTTGTGAAGGAGGCGTTCCGCGACCTGTTCCTCAACGTCGACCTTCTTCTCGCGCCCACGCGTCCTTCGGTCGCCACGAAAATCTCGGAGCCGCTCGACCGGGGCGGGGCGCCAGCCGCGCCGGATACCAAGCGCGGCCTCAACGGCCTGATCCCCGCCGGGAATCTGGCCGGCCTGCCCGCGCTTTCCCTGCCCTGCGGATTTGCGGCGGGCCTGCCGATTGCAATTTCCCTGGTCGGGCGTCCGCTTTCCGAAAATCAGCTAATCGCCACCGGCAAGGCCTTCCAGAGTCGGACCGACTGGCATCGGAGGCGTCCTCCCGTCGAAACCTAAACCATGCGTATACTGGAAAAATTCGCATGGAGACACTCACACGCCGCACGTTCTACTCCGCCGTGATCGCGGGGCTGGGCGGAATTATGACCGCCGCACTCGCCGCACCCGCCGCGGCATATCTCTTCATCAGGCCGAAATCCCAGAAGCAATCCGATTTTGTGCCCGCCGCCGATTTGTCTCAATTAACGGTCGGCAAGCCGGAGGAGGTTGTTTTTCGCCGTACGCGCACAGATGGATGGCGCGTGGTCAACGAAAAATCCACCGCTTGGGTGCTTCGCAAGGACGAGCAAACCGCGGTCGCCTACACGCCGCAATGCACGCACCTAGGCTGCGCCTACCACTGGGATGAAAAGGAAAACAATTTCCTCTGCCCCTGCCACACGTCGACGTTTTCCATCGACGGCAAGGTGCTCACCGGTCCCGCGCCACGGCCTTTGGACCGTTATGTGACGCGCATCGAACAGGGTAAGATCCTCATCGGCACGGAAATTCAAAAATCATGAAAACGCTGCGTGCCGTCATCGATTGGCTCGAGGAGCGCACTGGCGTCGAGTCCGCCCTAAAACACTTTCTCTATGAAGACGTGCCAGCCTCCGCCGGTTGGCACCAGGTGCTGGGCAGCGTCGCGCTATTCGGGTTTCTCACGCAGGTGTTCACAGGAATCCTGCTTGCCGGGAACTACGCGCCCACCCCCGGCGATGCCTATAACAGTCTCCGTTACATCGTCACGGAATTGACCGGTGGCCAACTTATCCGCGGCCTGCATCACTGGGGCGCGAGCCTCATGATCGTCGTCGTCGGGTTTCACATGATCCAGGTGTTCTTGTGGGGCGCGTATAAGAAGCCTCGCGAGGCGACATGGATCGTGGGCGCAACGCTGCTGATGCTGACGCTAGGCTTCGGGCTTACGGGCTATCTTCTTCCCTGGGACAATCGGGCCTATTGGGGCACCGTGGTCACCACGCAGATCGCCTCCCTGCCGCCCGGCGCAGGCCCATACGTGTTGCGCCTGCTCGGCAGCGACGGAGGTTCCATCGGCGCAATCACGTTCGCGCGATTCTACGCCGCCCACGTTCTGATTCTGCCTCCCCTGACGGCGTTGTTGATCGCGCTTCACGTGTACTTGGTCCGTCGCCACGGCGTTACCCCTATTCCAGGCGACGAGGCGCGTCCGAAGAAAAAGTTTTACCCGGAACAGGTGTTCAAGGACACCTTCGCGACGTTTGCTTGGTTCGCCGTCCTGATGGGTATGGCCATCGCCGTGCGCGTTCCGCTCGGACATGTGGCCGACCCCACGGACACAAGCTACATCCCGCGTCCGGAATGGTATTTCCTGTTCCTGTTCCAGATGCTAAAGGCATTCCAGGGACCTCTGGAAATCGTGGGTGCCGTCATCATTCCGACGCTCGCCATCATAGCGCTGTTCCTGACCCCGTTCATCGACCGCGGCAAAGTGATTCGCGTCCGCCAGCGCACCGGCGCAATCTCGCTGGTGGTCCTCGCCTGCCTCGGCTGGATCGCATTGACGGCGCGCGCTGTGGCGACGACTCCGCCCAGCACCGAGTCCCCCGACGCCGGCCTCGCTCTGGTCGAACCATGGCAGGAGATTCCTGCCGACCAGCTGGCTGCCATCGGCGCATTCAGGAAAGACAATTGTGGCAACTGCCACGTCCTCGGAAAATCAGGCGCCGGCCCGGATCTCGCTCGCGCGGTCTCGCAGAAACCCTCCGATTGGTTGATGGCGCATTTCAAGCAACCGGCGCCGAACGTCGCGACGCAGCTCAAGAACCCCGAACTGCGAGGCTTGGTCGCGTTCGTGACCAAACGCAACGACGAAGGCGTGAAAGCGTGGTCAAGCGCGTCGCAGGCCGCCGTTGAAGGCGCGATGGTCTACCAGGCGAATCAGTGCGGGGCGTGCCACAAGCTGAATGGCGCCGGGATGCAGACCGGGCCGGTGCTGAACGGCGTCGCCGATCACCGCACTCGCGAGTGGTTGGAAGGCCACTTCGCGGATCCCGGGAGGTTTTCGCCCGGCTCGACCATGCCGCCGTATAAACTCAACTCGCACGATCTGGATCGCCTCACCAGCTACTTGATGGCGATTCCGAAGTAAACTCGGGATATGAACCGGCGCTCGTTTCTTCAAGCCACGGGAGCGGCAGCGCTCTCCCAGGCCGTCGACGCACAGAAATCCGCAACCACCATCACAAGCTCCGTGATGCTCTGGACGCTGAAAGGCTCTTTCGAGCAGCGCCTGGAGGTCGCCTCGCAGGCAGGCGTCGAATCGGTGGAGCTGGTCTCCGAGCACATCAACTGGACCGAAACGCAAATACGCGACATGAAGAGGCTCGCGGCATCTCTGCACCTGAAGATGGATACGATCCTGGCGCAATCGGACTGGGGCAGGCGCCCGGTCACGATGGTGAAACCAGAGGATCGCGAAGGATTCTTAGCCGACGTTCGGCAGGCGATAGTCTTCGCCCAGAAGCTGGAGATACCGCAGATCATCCTGATGAGCGGCAACGACGTCCCCGGCCGCACGCATGAGCAACAGTATGCATCGATGCTTGAATCGGCGAAGCGCGCCGGCGACTTGGCGGCAAAGGCGAATCTCGACCTGATCGTCGAGCCCTTGAACAATAAGGTCGATCACAAGGGCTTTTTCCTGTCGACCTGCGTCGAAGGGCTCAAACTGGTGAAAGAGACCCAGAACCCGCACGTGAAGCTGCTGTTCGACATCTATCACGAACAGGTACAGGTGGGGAACGTGATCCGCACCATGCGCGAAGCCGCGCCGCACGTGGCCGTGTTCCACATCGCCGACAATCCGGGCCGCAACGATCCCGGCACCGGCGAAATGAATTACGAAAATATCTATAAAGCCATCGGGTCGTTCGGCTTCAAAGGCTACGTGACGATGGAATACATTCCGCTCGCCGATCAAACCGCCAGCCTGACGCGCTCCGTGCGCCAGATGCGTTCTACTCTTCCGATTTCCCAATCAATATAATCGACACCAGAGTGTCGCCCAGCTTGGCGGACAGCACCCAGTCCTTTTCGCCCTGCTTTTCAAAGCCCGGCTTCTGATCGGAGTCGGCTTTCCAGAAGCTGAGCACGGCCGGATGGGCCGAAGCAGCGGCTTTTCTAGACAGATCCATCAACGCGTCGAAGTCAGAAATCGGATCGGCGGATTTATCGAGCGCCGCAGGAACCAGAATCAGAAAATCCCGCTGCGGCGCGACGCCCTGATGGTTGCCGTTGATCGGATAGTCTCCGTAGCGCAGTGTGTAAACGCCCGGCGCGATGGTCTGCCCGCGCCGGTCGCTGCCCTTGGCGGGGAATCGCAGCACGCCGAGCAACGCGCCCTGGGGAATCGTCGGCAACGTCACGCTGGGCTCGCTCGAAGCAGGACCCGAAGGCATGGTCGAACGCAGCCAGAGTTCGACGAGTGTCGATCCGCTGTCGGCGACGATTTTGGATCCGGCCTTGTTCAGCGTCGCCAGAATGGGCGCGGCGGCTTCGGAAGGAGGATCGCCTGAAGGTTGCAACTTGTACTGGGCGAAAGCGGCGGTCGCCGCAAGAAGAAGGGAACAGACTCGCTTCATAGTTCCCTATTCTAACGGCAGCGCACCATCCAGCTCCGAATCGGTCCACTCGCGGATGACTACGTTGCGTTGCAACGGCGTGACGGTGAAGAGATTCCTTCGATCATTTGATTGCGAGAATTGCATCGAGAGGCGCACCCGTCACCTTGCCTGTGATGTTTTCAAATCCAGCCGCGCGCAGCAGCGCGGAATATTCGCTCTGCGTCCGTTCTCGGCCCTCCGTGCAGACCAGCATATTCAGGGATTGCAGATGCGTGGCCAGCTTTCCGCTGCGGTCTTCGTTCAACAGCTTTTCGGCGATGAGCAATCCTCCGCCGGCAGGCAGCGCGGCGTAGATCTTCGCAAGAAGGACGGCGATCTTTGGCTCTGACCAGTCGTGCAGAATGCGGCCCACGGCGTACAAATCGCCGGCAGGCAATGAATCGGTGAAAAAATCGCCCGGAACCAGCGCGACACGGTCTCCTACGAATTCTTTAGCAACTTCGACGACCGTCGGTAGGTCGAACACAGTCGCTTTCATGTTCGGATATTTCTCAAGCACAGCCAGCGCCAGGTGCCCCGTGGCCCCTCCCAAATCCACTAACGACGTGAATCGCGACAGATCGAATGCCGCAGCCACGGCAGGCGAACTGATCATGCCGAATCCGTTCATGCCCATCAGGAAGTCGCGCCGGGCTTCCGGAGTGCGGAAGAAATGTTTAAACAGGCCTCCTTCCGCGCCAAAAACCTGCGACCAGCGGTTCGTGCCCTCAATCACCGCGTCGTCCAGATGTTCCCAAAGCCTGTACAGCGCGTCATTGGAATAGCGGATGTAGCCGGAGAGCGTTCGCGGGCTCGTTCGCGTCAAGTACTCATCGGCCACGGGCGTGTTGACGTACTCATCGCCCCGCTTTTCCAGGAGTCCCAGCCCGATGCAGGCGTCAAGCAGACGATCCATCGCCGCGCCTTCCGGGCGATCGCCGTCGAAAATCCCAAGTTTGACTGCGGTAAACATGGTTTTCGATTTGCGAAACGCGTCAATGAGTTCCAGAACAGGTCCCGGATCGGTCATTTTGTCCCCCGAAAATGATCGTAGCCTCGAGGCTCCAGCGGATGGCCTTGAAACTGGATCGATCCGGGTTTGCCTCGCACCACGCGACCGATCCACGTCACGCCCCGTGGCGCGTTTGCGCCCTCTGGCAGGGTGAACAGGAGTTCGTAGTCTTCGCCACCATGCAGCGCGCTCTCTACCGTTGACCCGCTCATCACTGGCACGCGAACGATCTCTGCGGCCACGCCCGACGCCATGCATAATCGAAATAAATCGAGCGAAAGCCCGTCGCTCAAATCGATACACGCCGTCGCCCGCCCCCGCAGGCTCCGGCCGAGCGCCAGACGCGGTTGAATCCTTCGATCCCACGGTTTGCCGAGCCGTCCTGAGACGAAGACCGCATCGCCCACCCGTGCACCATCACGCCGCAGAGCTTTTCCGCGAGGAGCGGACCCGCAGACCATCACGTCGCAGCGGACCTTCTCGTCATGCGCCAAATCGCCTCCGGCCAGCGCCAAGCCGGTTCGCCTCGCAAGCTTGAGCAGTCCCTTGTAAAAATTCTCGATCCATTCCACGTCCGGCGCTGACAACGCGACCAGACAGAACCGCGGATCGCCGCCCATCGCCGCGATGTCGCTTAGGCTGCGCGCCAACGCGCGCTCACCGATCGACGGCGCCGTTTGCGCTCGGGTGAAGTGCACATTCTCGATCATCTGGTCGGTAGTAAACAGCAACTCCTCGCCCGCGCGAGGCCGGTAGATTGCGCAATCGTCGCCGACGCCGAGCGTCATCGCACCCTTGGGCGCGAGCCGCCGCAGCCGCTCAACCAACTCCAGCTCATTCATGGAAAACAAGACCCGACGGAAGTTCTTCGCCGAAGATCCGGTTCATGGCCGCGATATCGCCGCTCGGCTCCGCATCCAGATCGAGCTCTGGAAATGCGCGCCGCGCCAGGTCGAGCGTCGCCGGAGGGAGATCGCGTGTCGAATCGCCCGTGCGCCGGGCGATCGACCCCACCGCATCCTCAGCCTTCGGCATCTTCAGGAGAGGCTCCAGCCAGCGCGCCGCCGTCGACGCCGGCAGCACCTGATTGATGGGCCCGTAGAAAAGCTTTCGCGCTGCCAGCCGGGCGAGACACCACAGTCCCGTGTCGACGAAATCGCCCTTGGCGATCCGCCCGACGAGTTCATCACCCAACTGAGTCTTCGTTTGCAGCGGCAAAAACTCCAGGCTCGCCGCCGCACGCCACATTTCCCGCAGCAGGCTCGGATTCACGCGCGCCCGCTTAGCCTGCCGGGGAAGCAGCGTCGGCGACAACCGTTGAAACACATCCGTCTGCTGATTCTTATTCAGCCCGCCGGCCACGCGTCCCCAGAAGATCCACCATTCAATCTCGTTCTGTACCTGATTGGGAAACGTCAGCCCGCCGGCATAAACCCGGCGCGCCTGCTCGATGCGGAAATCATCGCCGGGGAAGCCAAAACCAGGGCGCAGGCAGAATCCGCATAGGTTCAACCAGCGCAGCTCGTGGGCCGCGCTGCGCTTGCGGCCCTCAGCCAGCTCGATCATCGCATCGGCCAGCTTGCGGATCGCCGCCAGAGGCCATGAATTGCGTCCTAGGCCCAGCGCCTGTTCGAGCTTTGCCGGCAGCTCTTCCGGAGCGATGCCATCCCCCGCAAAGGTCGCGGGAATCAGCTCCAGCGCCGCCGACAATGCTTCATCGGAAATTACTGCCGCCGGACGCGCGATTGTCTGCGCCGCCGCGGCCTTTCGCAATTCGAACTGCAAGCGCCAACGATGCTCTGTCTCTTTCGAATCCGCCCAGATTTCGAGCGTGCCCACTTCCGTCAGCTTCGCGCCGAGCTTGATCGGCACCAAGCGCTCGCCCGTTTTTCCGAACCGCAGCACAGCGTTCAACGGCGCATGCAGATGCAGTTCCTCGCGAGCCTCACCAGAAAACTCCACCACGTCCCCTGCCTTGTCCTCCGTCCGCGTGCGCGAGCTGTACAACTGGAACGACACGGGCTTGTTGGCGACAAGATGCAGGCTGCCTGGGTCGATCTCAATCGTGGAGCCTTCCTCCGTCCCTCGCGGCATCAGGCACATCGCGCGCAGCGAATCTTTTTGCCCATCTTTTTCTGTGGCGCCCAGGCCGATGAAATACGCGCGCGGCAATCCTCCGCGCACGATCAGGCCCGCGCCCGTCTTGCGGACGTAGGAGTAATACGCCGCGCCCACCGCGACCGCCAGATCCAGGTCGCGATTCTCGAAGATCACCGGGCGCTTGCCGTACCAGTGCTCCATCACATCGGCCACACGCTGGCGCAGAATCTCCGGAATGAAAAATCCGCCGTTGAACAGGATCGCGTCCGGCCGCGCATCGCCCGCCGATTCCAGGAACGCCGCCAGATGTCGCGTAACGGCGGGATCGGACACCAAAGGCAGCCCCATCTCGCGATACAGGCTCTTGTCTTCTTCCTTCGGCTTATCCGTCAACTCGCAACCCGGCAGAAAGCCGTCGAGCGCCAGCTCCAGCACCTCGTCGCGTGTGATTTCGGTCTTCAGCGTCCCACCGACCAGCGACGACCCCCCGCCGAGCACGGTGATCTCCACGCTCTGCAGATGCGCGTCCGACAGCAGCCTTTCTTTTGCCGATGCGCATTGACGCCGCAGGCCGCTACGCTGCCGGATCGACAACGTCTTACCGAGCTTCGCCTCCACCAGCCACGCCAGCGTCAGATCCAGATTGTCACCGCCCAGCAGCAGGTGCTTCCCCACCGCCGTGCGCGTGAAGTCCACGCGATCGTTCTCGCGCGACACGCGAATCAGCGTAAAATCACTCGTGCCGCCGCCGACGTCGCACACCAGCACGATCTGCCCGTCGAACAAACTTTTCTGCGACCGCGTCAGATCATTCGCGATCCAGGAGTAAAACGCCGCCGCCGGCTCCTCGAGTAGCGTCAATTGTTCGATCCCCGCCTCGCGCGCCGCGGCGACGGTCAACTCGCGAGCCTCTTCGTCGAAACTCGCGGGCACCGTCAGCACCACGTTATGCTCGCCGAGCTTCGATCCTCTCTCGCGTTCCCACGCATCTGCCAGAAACCTGAGGATTTTCGCCGAGACATCGACGGGTGACAGGATCCGGCCGCCTTCTTGAGCGTCCCACGGCAGAATCTTGGCGGTCCGATCCACTTCCGGGTTCGACAGCCAGCTCTTGGCGGAGTGAATGGACTTGGTCGGCGCCAGCGCGCCCTGTTCGCGCGCGTAGACGCCGATGTATTCCTGATCGCCTAGATACAGGAAAGACGGCAGCGTACGCTGCGCCTCCACGCGCCCGGGCGCCACGGTCTGCGGGACGTCCAGCACGCGGATCGACGGATAATCCGCCTCCGCCGCTTCTTGGGGATCGATAAATGCCAGCGCGGAATTGGTGGTGCCGAGATCGATTCCGACGTTCACTCGACTTCAATCTCCGCGGGCGCCAGAATATTTCCCGGAGGCAGCGCGGGCAGATCGACCTTTTCCGCTTTCCAGCCCTTGTGCCGCAGCACGCCGCCCGGAGCCTTCCCGCTCGGCGGAACTTTGCCCACCAGTTTCAGCGCCGCGTCGGGGATACCGTCGGTCTTCGTGAAATCGCCTTCCACGCCGTCGATCACCGGCGCCAGTTTCAGATACCGCTCCAGCGTCTGCCGCGCCTGCAGCTGCACGTCGCGCACCGCCGCGCCCACCTGCTCGTCCGAATAAGACGAAATGTCCTCCATCAAAAAATCCACCAGCCGCGCATCGCGTTGAAGGACCGAAAGAATCTGAACCGCTCCATCATTTGGTCCCCCTTGAGGCTTCGGCGGGGGCGCGGGCGTTGTCTTGATCGGGATCACTTTCGAATACCCGAACGCCTGCGCGATGTCTGCCGGCAGAACGCCGCTGAACAGAATGGAAAAGAAACTGCGAAACGCTTGTGAAATTCGACTCATGTATCTAATTGCTATTTTAAGGCCTTTAGCCCCGTTGCCCCGGCACCACCGCCGCTTCGCGCAGCTTCGCCAGCTCCCGGCGCGCAATGTTGGCCCAGTGGCCCGACGGATCCAGCTTCAAATACGTGGTCCAGTGCTGCACGGCGCGCATGGTTTGATTGGACCCCTGATAGAGCAGCGCCAGATTATAGTGGGCGTCGGCGTAATTGGGCGCGATGCGCAGTGCAGCCTGGTAATGTTCCATCGCCTTGTTGCGCTCGCCGCGCTCATCATAGAGATTCGCCAGATCGAAGTGCGCCAGCGCGTACTGCGGATCCACTTCGAGGGCGCGCTCATAATATTTCTTGGCCGTGACATAATCCCGGCCATTGAAATAGATCGTGCCCAGGTTCACCAGCGCGCCTGCCGATTTTGGGTCCAGTTCCACGGCCTTTTCGTACGCCACGATCACATTCTCGACGGCCGATCCGGCCTGCTCCAGCTCCAGCCCGCGCTGGAACCAGCGTTCCGCGTCCGCGCGGCGCTCCCGCTCCTCCGCGGCCGGATCTTTGCCTGGAAACTCCAGCATCCGCCGCAATTCCACCTGGTCGAAATTCAGGATCAACTGGAGCGACTCAGCCTCCATCGGCTTGCCTTCCAGCTCTACGCGGATGCGTTTCCCATCGGCGTATAGCTTCAGTTCGGTGAGGGGATCTTCCACGTGCGCGAGTTTCTTGCGCAACGCCGCTAATGCCCGCTTAATTTGCGCCGGGGCCACGCGGTCGCCGCGTAGCCGGATGAGCGTGCGCAGGGCCAACAGCTCGCGAAACGAATAATGAGGGTGCCGCGCCAGGAGCTTCTGATTTTCCCAACTCTTCAGTTGGCGCTCGGAGACGCCGACAAGCCTTCGAGCTTCCTCACGCGTATACGCTTGCTTGGCTGCTGGACCGGGCACTGGCTTCGACTCGATTTTAGCAACTCTGAAACAGAGTGATCCCCGCGACGCCCGCCGCGCCTGCCTCGACACACCGGGAGGCGTTCACCCATGTGATCCCTCCCAGCGCCAGCACCGGAATTTTCACTGCCTTGCACACGCGCGCCAGCTCGTCGAGCCCTCGCGGCGCGAGATCGGATATTTTCGATAATGGTGCGAACACCGGCCCGAATAGTACATAATCAGCGCCTTCGTGTTCCGCCTGCACGACCTCCTCCAAGGTGTGGCAGGAGACTCCGATCAAAAACCCCGGCGGCGTGATTCTCCGCCAAACAGACGGTGCAATCGAGCCGGCCGGCAGGTGCGCTCCCGCAGCTCCAGCCGCGATCGCGACATCCACCCGCGTGTTCACCATGATCTTCACGGCATGCAAACGTGCCTCACGCACAATCGCAATCAATCGCCTCGCCGGCAACTCCTTGTCGCGAATCTGCACCCAATCGGCATCGACGGCTCGCTCGAGCCGCTTCGTGATGCAGCACCGGATCATTCTGACTCCAGTCTCCTGACTCCTGTTGTAGAATTGGCCAGGAGCCTTCGTGATGACGAAAGAAGAGATCATCCTCGCCAACCAGCAATATCTGTTCCCCAGCGTCTTTCACTACTATAAAGACCCGCTGGTCATCTCGCACGCTAAGGATCAGTTCGTCTGGGACGCCGATGGCAACAAGTACCTGGATTTCTTCGGCGGAATCGTCACTGTCAGCGTCGGCCACTGCAACGAGACGGTCAACAAGAAGCTGCATGAACAGATCGATAAGCTGCAGCACGTCTCCACGGTGTTCGCTAACGAGCCTCAGGCCGCGCTGGCCAAGCGCATCGCCGGTATCACACCCGGCGGCAAGCTCACTAAGAGCTTCTTCACCAACAGCGGCACCGAAGCCAATGAAACCGCCTTCCTCGCCGCGCGCTGCTACACCGGCTCGCATGAAATCGTCGCGCTGCGGCACAGCTATCACGGGCGCTCAGCCGTGGCTATGGCTGCAACCGGCCAGTCAACTTGGCGTCTCGGCGGCGCTGCGCCTTCGGGCTTCGTCCACGCGATCAACGCCAACTGCTATCGCTGCCCGTTGAACCTGAAATATCCGTCCTGCAACGTGCAGTGCGCACGCGATCTTGAAGACGTCATCCGCACCACAACCTGCGGCCGCATCGCCGCCTTCGTTGCCGAGCCGATCCAGGGCGTCGGCGGGTTCATCGTGCCTCCCAAGGAATATTTCGAGATCATCCACGGCATCGTGAAGAGGTTCGGAGGCCTGTACATCAGCGACGAAGTGCAGACCGGCTGGGGACGCACCGGCGGAAAATGGTTCGGCATTGAGCAGTGGGGCGTCCAGCCCGATATCATCACCGCCGCCAAGGGACTCGGCAATGGCTCGCCCATTGGTTTGACCGTCGCGCGGCCGGAAGTCGCCGATTCGGTGAAGGGCGCGACGATTTCCACCTTCGGCGGCAATCCGGTGACCGCGACAGCCGCCAAGGCCGTGATCGACTTCATCGACGACCAGAAGCTGATGATCAACGCCGCCGAAGTGGGCGCGTACCTGCGCGGCAAGCTCGAGGAGATGAAGGCGAAATACCCGCTCATCGGCGATGTGCGCGGCATGGGATTGATGCAGGCCATCGAGTTGGTGGAAGATCGCGAATCGAAGAAACCCGCTGTCGAAGGCACGCTCGCACTGATGGAGATGGCTCGCGAAAACCGCCTGTTGATCGGCAAGGGAGGCACGTTCGGCAACTGCATCCGCCTGTCGCCGCCCCTGAACATCGCCAAGAGCGACGTCGACGAGTTCACGTCGCGTCTCGACGCCAGCTTGAAGCAGGTTACGCAGAAAATGATGGCCGCCGTTAAGTAAGAGTGTTTAATGGAAGAAAAAGCTTTTTACCGCGAGTCCCCGACGACGAAGCCCGCGATGCTCAATTGCCCCTACTGCCGCACGCAGGACACTTATGATCTGCGTTGGATGGTCCGCAAGAAAATCGACCAGCTCCCCAGGGGCGCCGACGAACGCGACCGCGCGAGATTCGCCAAATTCCTCAGCTACATGGTGCTGATGGACGATAAAGCGGTGTGTAAGAACCTCCGCTGCCGGAAGCGTTTCGACATTTCGGGCATCAAGACGATGGCGTTTATCTAGCTGCTAGCCCCGCGCTCGCGAGTTGCCAGATGGACAGCCCCATGCGTCAGCTTGGGGCTACCCTGGAGTTTCGTTGCCCTCATGTTACGGTTCGACCTCAGTTTCCCGCCGGCCTCTCCGCCCGGTCGATGACGATCGTTTCCACCGGCCCCTTGCCCGCCTCCAGCTTCAAGCCGAGCTGCTGAATGGAGACCAGGATCGAAGATGTCACGTCCGGGTTGGCGTCGTCCGGCTCGTATTTCACCAAGAAGTCGTAGGAGCCTTGATGTCCAGTCCTATCCACCACTGGTCGCTCCAGGTAACCGCCTAGGCGAGCCGCCAATTGCGGCATTGAGATGTTGTCTCCGGCGATTCCGCCGCCATGAAAAATACCACCTTCGGGATCGCCAGCCCATCCGCCGAGATGGTCCGGGTGCTTCGGCTCCTCAAGCTTGAGTTTCTTCCTCGTTCGGACAAGAAAGTAGACAGGACCTTCCCGCATCTCCCGGTGGTATTTCAACTGGAACCGATCGACGAGCAGCGCCAGCAGCATCTGCCTTTGCTCGGCGTTCAGAGAGACACGCCGCAGCGTCGATTTGGCGGAGACGGAAGACGCAGGCGATCTGGCATCGAGGTCGAAGCGCTCATCTCGCATCCACGCCGGCCCGCCCTTGAGCTGGTAGCGGTGTATGCCAAGCGCCTCCAGGACCAAGTTATCCAGAGTGCAGCGGATGCCGACGACCCGGCCTCCGGGATAAGACATCAGATCGCCGATAAACATCCGGGCCGGGTCCGCAGGTTTGACGGTCGCAACCTCGAAGGCCGGAGTTTGAAACGCCAGCAGGAGGAGCCCGACAAATTTGACGCTCATGATCCACCCAAAGAATACGGCACCATCACAAAGGCATGCAGCCGCGGCGGGAAATCCTTCGTATTGCGCGTCGCCAATTTCAATCCGTTCGCCTGGGCCAGGGCCGCCTGAAATGCGTCGGGCAGCTTCCATTTGTGTTTGCGGCGAAGCGCGGCTGCGACGTCGGCCGTTCGGCGATCAATCGCGAGCGTCGGATACCGGTCAAGCCATTCCACCACCGGCTTCACCGCGGCCGGCGCGAGCCCGGCGAGCACCTCAGCCCTCGCGATGACCGAAATCCAGGCTTCTTCAGCAGACTCCAGATATCGGGTAGCCGCGCTGATGCCGTTCAGGTGATCGATGAGGATGACCGAATCGAGCAGGACGCTCATCGCCACTCGCGCCTGATGCGGCGCTGATACTTCAGACCATCGCCTTTCGTCCAGATGCCCTTGGTCGACGCCAACAGTTCTTTGAGCGGTTTCCGCTCGGCGGCTTGCGCCTGCCGGATCGCCTGCCGGACGACCTCAGACATCGGCGCTCCGGTTTCCTGAGCCTTTTGCTCCAGCCACCGGCGGTCGCTCTCCCCCAGGCTGATGAGCATTCGCGTCATGATATCACCTATGCGATATCATATCAGAACCAGCGCGTCATGATGACTTTTTGCTCCGTATAGAACGCCACGGCATCCTTCCCATGCGCGTGGAGATCTCCGAAGAATGAGTTCTTCCACCCGGAAAACGGGAAAAAGGCCATTGGAGCGGCCACGCCGATGTTCACGCCCACCATGCCGCATTCAACCCGCGACGCGTACTCCCTGGCCGATCTTCCGTCGCTCGTGAAAATCGACGTCGTGTTGCCGAACTTTGAGCTGTTCACAAGCGCAATCGCCTCATCGAGCGTCTTCACCCGGATCACGCTCAGCACCGGCCCGAAAATCTCTTCCTTGGCGATCGTCATTGACGGCGTCACCGCATCGAAAATCGTTGGACCAACGAAGAATCCGTCAATACGCACTTCTCTTCCATCGCATAAGGCCTTTGCGCCCTCGGCCACGCCCTTTTCGATGTAGCCGACGATTTTCTTGCGGTGCTCCTCCGTCACCACCGGGCCCATATCGACCCCGAGCTGGATCTTATTGGTGGTTTCGAGCAGCAATCTGAGCAGCGGCTCGGCCACATCGCCCACCGGAACCAGGACGCTGCCGGCCAGGCAGCGCTCGCCTGCGGCGCCGAACGCCGAACTGATGATCGCTTCCACCGTTTTCTCCAGGTCCGCGCCCGGCATCACCACCAGATGATTCTTCGCGCCGCCCAACGCATGCACCCGCTTGCCATGCTTGGCCGATGTTTCGTAGATATACTTCGCCACCGGAGTCGAGCCGACAAACGAAATCGCGCGCACCAGCGGATGCTCGATCAGCGCGTCAACGGCGACCTTATCGCCGTGAATCAAGTTGTAGACGCCCTGCGGCACCCCGGCGTCATGCAAAAGTTCGCAGGTGCGCGTGGGCGTCATCGGCACTTTTTCCGACGGCTTCAGGATGAACGTGTTTCCGCACGCGATGGCGAACGGGAACATCCACATCGGCACCATGGCCGGAAAATTGAAGGGCGTGATGCCCGCGCACACGCCCAGAGGCTGCCGGATGGACTGGCTGTCGATGCCTCTTGCAACGTTTTCGAGCGAATCGCCCATCATCAACGTGGGCATGCCGCAGGCGACCTCCACCATCTGAATCGCGCGCCGCACCGATGCTTTCGCGTCGTCGAGCGTCTTGCCGTTCTCGGTCGAAAGGATCCGCGCGATGTCGTCGACGTTCTTGTCGAGCAAAGCCTTGTATCGGTAGAGCACCTGCACCCGGTCCACAACCGGAACTTCGCGCCATTTGAGAAACGCCTCGTGCGCCAGCTTCGCAACGCAGTCCACTTCCGCCGCGGTGGCGTAGGGCACTTGCGCGATGGCTTCTCCCACTGACGGGTTCATCACCGGATGCGGCGCGCCCGCCGAATCCTCCCACTTGCCGTTGACGTAGAACTGCAGAGTTCTCATTTGCTTCTCCTCATTAACAATAAATACAAGCTTCCGGCGACGAAAAAACCGACGAACCAGGCGTAGTCGTAAAGCCACCTCAAAGGAGGCACAACCAGGCCGACCAGCGCGACCGCGATGCCCGCCGCCAGCGCAACCATCGCGTTCCCATTGACGTTCGGATACTTTCCGCCCGCGTGATACAGCGCATCAACGTCAAGGTCGCATTTCCGCAAGACAAAGTAATCCGCGATCATGATGCCCGCGATCGGACCCAGCAGTCCGGAATATCCCACCAGCCAGCCAAAAATGTAGTCGCTGAAGTCGCCGAGCAACCTCCATGGCATCAGCAGGATGCCGATCACACCCGTGATGATTCCGCCGGTGCGGAAGGAAATCCGTCTCGGGTTCAGATTGGAAAAATCGTTCGACGGCGAGACAACGTTTGCCGCGATGTTGGTGTTCAAGGTGGCGATCAAGAGCGCAATCAACGCGACAAACGCCACAAACGGCCGGTGGAAGCGTCCGAGCAGCACCACCGGATCCCAGATCGCCTGGCCGAAGATCACTACCGACGCGGACGTCACCGCAACGCCGATGAAGGAGTAGAGCGTCATCGCCGCGGGCAGCCCCAAAGCCTGACCTAACGCCTGATCTCTCTGCGATTTCGCGTATCGGGTGAAGTCCGGAATATTCAGCGCCACCGTAGCCCAGAACCCCACCATCCCGGTGAGCGACGGGATAAAGAATTTCAAGAACTCGCCCGCAGATTTGAACTTGCTGGGCGTGCTGAGCACTGGTCCGAGTCCTCCGGCCTGGCGGGTGACCCACCAAAGCAGCAGTAAACCGACCGCGAGCATGAACGGCGCGGCGATGCCCTCCAGAAATTTAATCGTTTCAATGCCCCTAAGGATCACGAACATATTCAACGCCCAAAATGCGAAGAAACAGGCGAACGTACCTACTTTCGAGGAATTCATCGGGAACAGGATCGAGAGCATCGCGAAAATGGCCTGCCCGCCGATCCAAGTTTGGATGCCGAACCATCCGCAGGCGACCAATGCGCGCAGCACCGCGGGCACGTTCGCGCCGCGCACGCCGAATGATGCGCGCACGAATACCGGAAACGGGATGCCATACTTGGTTCCCGCGTGCGCGTTCAGCAGCATCGGGACAAGAACGATCAGATTCCCCAGCAAGATCGTACCGATCGCCTGTTGCCAGCTCATGCCCCCGGCGATCAGCCCGGAAGCGAGCATGTACGTCGGGATGCAGACGCTCATGGCGACCCACAGCGAAACGTAGTTGTACAAGCCCCATGTCCGGCGTTCGATGGGGATCGGCGCGAGGTCCTCGTTGTACAGCGAGCGGTCTACTTCCATGCACCACCGCGTGCTTCGCGGCGCAGGAACGACCCTCGTCCAGTGCGGCCCTCAAATTTTCCCCCCTCCACGATCACTTCGCCGCGCGAGAGCACCATCTTCGCGTTGCCCTTCACCTGAAAGCCTTCGAACATCGAATAATCACAGCGCATGTGATGCGTCCTGGCGCTGATCAGGTGCTCGGCATTGGGGTCCCAGATCACAATATCGGCGTCGCTGTCCGGTGCCAGTTCGCCCTTTCGAGGATAGAGGCCGAACAGACGCGCAGGCGTAGTCGAGACCAACTCAACAAAGCGATTCAGCGAAAGTTTCCCCGCATTTACGCCGTGATGGAACAGAAGCTGCAGACGATTTTCGACGCCCGGGCCGCCATTGGGGATCTTGGTGAAGTCGTCCTTGCCGAGGATCTTCTGGTCTTCGAAACAGAAGGGGCAATGATCGGTGGAGACGACTTGAAGGTGGTCATTCTTTAGGCCATCCCACAGCTTCGGCGGATGATGCTTTTCTCGCAGAGGCGGCGTGAAGACGTACTTCGCGCCTTCAAAGCCGGGCCGCGCCAGATCGTCGATCGAAAGCAGCAGATACTGCGGGCAGGTTTCGGCAAAGATTGGAACACCGCGGTCGCGCGCGGCTCGAACTTCATTCAATGCTTCTTCTGAAGACAGGTGCACGATATACACGGGCGCGCCGGAAATTTCAGACATCGCGACGGCGCGATGCACCGCTTCGGCTTCGGCGGCGACGGGACGGGTGAGGCCGTGATAAATCGGCGCAGTCTTGCCCTCGGAAATCGCGCGCTTCACGATGACATCGATAATCCCGCCGTTTTCCGCGTGCAGACAGATTAACGCGCCGTTCTTCGCCGTTTGGCTGAGTGCTTTAAAAATGGTCGCGTCGTCCACCATCAGCACGCCGGGATAGGCCATGAACAATTTGAAGCTGGCGACGCCTTCGTTCACCATGTCGTCCATGTCTTCCAGGCCGGCCTCTCCCAAATCGGTGACGATCATGTGCAAGCCGTAATCGATCGAGGCCTTGTTTTCCGCCTTTTTCCACCACACGTCGAGCGCGTCGCGCATCTTCGTGCCCTTGGGCTGGATCGCGAAATCGATCAGCGTTGTAGTACCGCCGAACGCCGCGGCCTTGGTTCCGGTTTCAAAGTCGTCAGAAGAAGTTGTGCCTCCGAACGGCATGTCGAGATGCGTGTGGACGTCGATGCCGCCGGGCAGCAGCAGCATACCCGCGGCATCGATGACGCGATCCGCGCGTTCCACCGGGATGCCGGCGGAAATGTCGGCAATGCGTTCGCCGTCGATGAGCAGGTCGGCGGGAAAGGTCTTTGTCGAAGTGACAATCGAGCCGTTGCGAATGAGGGTTTTCATGAGGTTCCTCGCGGGCTTGTGTTGAAGAAGGGGGACAGACCGCTCTGTCCACTCTTTGGCGTCGCTGAAAGATCGAGGTTTGGAGCAGGGGACAGAGTAGTCTGTCCACCTTCTTCCCCTTTTCGTCCAGGGACCTATGCATTGCGCTGCTCCCAGGATTGGGCGGGCATGCCTCGGTCCACGCGCTCCATGCTGATGCAACCGTCGACCGGGCAGACCAGCCAGCAGAGATTGCAGCCGACGCACTCATCTTCATCGACCCTAGGAATCCGAACCGAACGATCGATTGACGTCGGCCCGTCGAGCTTCGAGATGGGCGTCACTGTAATCGCGGGCCGTTCCGGATCGTCGACGTGGATGCACTGGTGGGCACCGTCGCGGCAGGCGACGTAGCAGAGATCGCAACCAATGCATGTGGCGGGATCAATGCGTGCGACGATCCTGTAGTTCAGGTTGAGATGCTTCCATTCTGTGACGTTCGGCAGGCTGAGGCCACGAAATTCGTCGATGGTGCGGAATCCCTTATCTTCCATCCAATTCTTCAGGCCGTCGATGAGGTCTTCAACGACGCGAAATCCCCAATGCATGGGCGCGGTGCACAGTTGGACCGTCTGGCAGCCGAGCAGGAAAAACTCCGCCGCGTCACGCCATGTGGAGATGCCGCCGATACCGGAAACCGGCAGCGCGGCCTCGGAATCCCCGGCGATCTGTTGAATCATATGGAGGGCGATGGGCTTCACCGCTGGGCCGCAGTAGCCTCCATGCGCCGATTTGCCGTCGACGTTGGGGCGTGGCACGAACGTATCGAGATCGATCCCGGTGATGGAGTTGATCGTGTTGATGGCAGAAAGCGCGTCCGCGCCACCGCGCCGCGCCGCGTGGGCCACAGGACGGATGTCGGTGACGTTGGGCGTGAGCTTCACCAGCACTGGAGTCCTGGCCACTTCCTTCACCCATTCCGTGATCATGGAGCAGTACTCCGGCACTTGGCCGACAGCGCTGCCCATGCCGCGCTCGCTCATGCCGTGCGGACAACCGAAATTCAGCTCTACGCCGTCCGCGCCCGCGTCCTCGGAGCGACGTACGATTTCATGCCACGCCTCGCGCCGGGAATCGACCATCAGGGACGCGATCACGGCGTGACGCGGATAGCGCTTCTTCACCCTCGTCATCTCGCGGAAGTTGACGTCCAGAGGACGGTCCGTGATGAGCTCGATGTTGTTGAGGCCCATCATACGCTGGCCGTTGAGATCCACCGACGAATAACGGGACGAGACGTTCACGATCGGATCGCCCAGGGTTTTCCAGACGGCTCCGCCCCAGCCGGCATCGAAGGCGCGCATGATCTGATCGCCCGTGTTGGTGGGCGGGCCCGAGGCGAGCCAGAATGGATTCGGGCAGCGGATCCTCCCGGCAAACAGCGTGCTCAGGTCAGCCATTTTGCGATTCCTTGCGCCGCGCGCTTGCCGTCGGCGACGGCGTCCACTACTTCGCGGCCTCCATTGATGCAGTCGCCTCCGGCAAAATATTTTGGATTCGACGTCTGGCCCGTCAGCCGGTCCACTTGCCCCAGTTCCGGGAAGTGCTGCTGGCCGATGGCCGGGATCACCATGTCGCAAGTCAGGGTGAACTGGTCGCAGATAACGCCCTCCACTGCCTCGTTCCCTAAGATGCTGTGAACCTGCGTCCACCAGTGGAAGCGGATGCCGGTCATCTTGGCGTGCTGGTACTCGGTGGCGAATGCGGACATGTCCGTTTCGCCGCGCCGGTACAGAATGTGGACCTGCGCCGCGCCGAGCCGATAGGCAGCCGCAGCAGCATCGATCGCGGTATTTCCCCCACCGATGACCGCGACCACCCGCCCAACCCGCGGCGAGCCGATCTTATACGCGGCGATGAAGCGGAGCGCGTCCACCACCCCCGGCAGAGTTTCGCCGGGAATATTCAGGCGGCGCATCTCCCCCAAACCGACGCCGAGGAAAATCGCGTCAAAGCCGGACTCCATTCCTTCTGTAAACTCCTCGCCAAGGCGAAATTCCACGCCCATATCGCGGATCATCTCGACTTCGCGAAGGCTCTGCTTCGGCCGGAGCTTGTATTGGGCTATACCGTAGGTGTTCAGCCCTCCTGCGAGCCGATTCTTTTCGAAAATCGTCACGGCGAAACCCAGGCGGCGCAGTTCGGCCGCGCAAGCCAGCGAGGCGGGTCCTGCTCCAACGCAAGCGACTCGTTTGCCGTTGTCCGGGCCAGTCGCGAGCCCGGGCGAATGGTCGTGAAAAAACTCCATCGCGTGACGCTGCAGCAATCCGATCTGAATCGGATGCCGGTTGTGATGGTGCATCACGCAGGAGCCTTCGCAAAGGACGTCCACCGGACAAACGCGCGCGCAACTGAACCCCAGAACGTTCGCGTCCAGAATGGTGCTCGCCGCGCCGCGCAGATTTCCCGAAGCGATCTTCTTGATGAACCCCGGGACGTCGATGTGCGTGGGGCAGGCCGCGGTGCAGGGTGCGTCGTAGCAGTTCAGGCAGCGCGTCGCCTCGGCCGCGGCGGCCTGCGGCGTCAAGGCCGGGTGCAGATCGGCGAACCTTGCGTCGAACTCTTCCGGACCCAGCGGTGGAACCAGGTTGCGCATTATGGCTTTACCAGATCGCCGTAAGTGTCCGGACGGCGATCGCGAAAGAACTGCCAGGTCTGGCGGACCTCTTTGATCATGTCCAGATCGAGGTCGACCGTGAGCACTTCATCATGCTCGCGTGAAGCCTCGGCCACAATACGGCCGCGCGGATCGCAGAAATAGCTAGTGCCGTAAAAGTGCCCAATATTCCAGGGTGCTTCCGTGCCGACGCGATTGATCGCAGCAATGAAGTATCCGTTGGCAACAGCGTGAGCGGGCTGTTCGATCTTCCAGAGATGCTCGCTCAAGCCCGCCACTGTTGCCGAGGGGTTGAACACAATCTCCGCCCCATTCAGGCCCAACGCGCGGGCGCCTTCCGGGAAATGGCGATCGTAGCAAATATAGATACCAATGCGGGCGAATCCCAAGTCGAACGTGGGATAGCCGAGGTTGCCGGGGCGGAAATAGAATTTTTCCCAGAATCCAGGCGCAACGTGCGGAATGTGGTTCTTCCGGTACTTGCCGAGATATTTTCCCGTGTTGTCGATCACAGCCGCAGTGTTGTAGTAAACGCCTTCGCTTTCAATCTCATAGATAGGAACGATGATCGCCATGCGATGTAGGCGTGCCAGATCCTGCATACGGCGAACGGTGGGGCCGTCCGGGATCGGCTCGGTGAAGTCGTACCAGCGGGTTTGCTGCTCGGCGCAGAAATACGGTCCGTAGAAAATCTCTTGCAGGCAGGTAATTTGGGAGCCTGCGGCGGCGGCCTGCTCGATATACGCCTCGTGCTTGGCCATCATGGCCTGCTTCACCTGATCGAGCGGTTGCTCGACCTGGCCCACATTGGAAGCCTGGATCAGGGAACATCGGACGATGCGCGGCATCGGACCTCCGGAGCTTTAGTGGGTTTATTATGATCTTTCCGGTGTCTTGAAATCAAACGGTGGCGATCCTCACGCCGGCAGACGTATGACGTCCCCGTGAACGTAGACGGTACACTAAGAGAGGACGCCGGCCAGAGGACCTCCAATTGCTATTACCGAAGACGGGTCCGCTTGATAAATGATCGAGGATCGCAGACGAAGGGGAATGGATGGGAAGAGCGTTCTTAGGGCTATTGATCGCGGCGGCGAGCCTTTTCGGCGAGCATGTTTACATCGGAACGTCCGGAAAGGGCATTTACCTGGCGGAGTTCGATTCGAAATCGGGCAAGCTATCGACGCCGGAAATGGTCTCTGACACGGCTGCGCCAAGTTATTTGACCGTTCATCCCGATGGCAAGCACTTATACGCTGTGAATGAGGTGAAGGACGGCTCGGTCACTGGATTCACGATGGACCATGGAAGCGGCAAACTCTCGCCGGTCAACACCATGAGCGTACAGTCCGCGGGACCCTGCTACATTGCCATCGAAAAGACCGGGCACTGGGCGATCACCGCGAACTATTCGGGCGGGAGCGTCACAGTGTTGCCGATTGGCGGCAACGGAAAACTGGGCGAGCCGTCGGAGGTCATCCAGCGTAAAGGATCAGGACCAAATCGCGACCGTCAGACGGGTCCGCATCCGCATTGGGTGGGATTCGTTCCCGCCGGCAAGCTGGCCCTGGTGGCGGATCTGGGCACCGACGAAGTGGCCATCTACAATTTCGATGCGAGCAAGGGCAAGCTGACGGTCGGGACGCAGGCGTTCATGACTCTCCCTCCAGGCTCCGGACCGCGCCACGCGGTGCTGCATCCCTCCGGGAAATTCTTTTATGTGCTCACTGAGCTGAGCTCGGTCATCACGGAGTTTTTCTACGAAGCCGAAATGAAGCGATTCACCGCGATCAACACCGTGAAGACGCTACCCGAAGATTTCAAGGGCGACAGCACAGGGGCGGAGATCGCGATTCATCCGTCGGGGAAGTTTGTTTATTCATCGAACCGCGGCGACGACAGTATCATGATGTTTTCGGTAAGCGACCCGAAGCGAGCCTTGTTGAAACCGGAGCAGCACATCTCCTCCGGCGGAAAGACGCCACGCCAGTTCGAGATCGACCCGACGGGCCGCTGGCTGCTGGCCGGCAATCAGGGCTCGGACAACATCGCCATCTTCAGCATCGATGCGTCGACGGGAAAATTGACGGCGGCGGGAACCGTCGCCGGTGTTCCAAAGCCGACCTGCATCAAGTTCGCGAAATAGCGATCCCCAGCGCCCTTAGTACATTCGTACCTTAGGCGATACGGTAGCGTAAATAGGGACTCTCCCTGATTGGGCGCAGTCCCGCCCCGCCTCTACAATGCAAATAGTAGAGAAAAGAGGGTTCGCATCTTGCAATTAACGAGAACGGGAAAATCTCAATATTCGGAGACGGAAGCCGCCGAAGAGCTAGGGGTTTCCGTGGCTCAGTTGCGCACCATGATCCGCAGCCACGTGGTGGAGCGCGACGAAGACCTCACTAACGTCCCAGTGACTACGTTCCAACCCTCGGACTTGCTCATTCTCAGGCTCCTGACAAAGCAACAGCTTCAGGATTAAGCAGGTTGGGAGGCCGCCGGCCTTCGACGGCCTCGACCAAATTTTGCACCGCCATCATGGATATGCGCGAGCGCGTGGCGACCGACGCCGAAGCGATATGCGGCGCCAGCACCGCGTTCCGGCAGTCCAGCAATTCCGGATGAATCTTCGGTTCCTGCTCAAAGACATCAAGTCCGGCCCCCGCAATCCAGTTGTTCTTGAGCGCGTGCGCCAGGGCGGCTTCATCCACCACCGGTCCGCGGGCTGTGTTCACCAGGATGGCGGTTTTCTTCATGGCCTTCAGTTCCGCTTCTCCAATCAGATGCCGGGTGCTCTCGTTCAGAGCTACATGCAGGCTGATGAAATCCGACTCGCGCAGAAGTGTTTCCTTCGAGACGAACTCGGCGGGGAAATCCAATTCCACGGGCCGGCTGTCAGCATAGAGAATGCGCATGGAAAACCCCAGGCCGCGGCGCGCCACGGCTTGTCCGATCCGCCCCATCCCAACAATTCCGAGCGTGCGGTGATGGATATCCTGTCCCACTAACAGGTCGATGGTCCAGCGAGTCCATCTGCCGGAGTGCGCGAACTCGTGGGCTTCGGCGATGCGGCGCGCGGCGGCCATTAGCAGCGCGAAGGCGAAGTCGGCGGTTGTGTCGGTGAGGACGCCGGGCGTATTCGTAACCAAGATGGCTTTCTTCGTCGCGGCGGCGATGTCGATATTGTCGTAACCGACGGCGACGTTGCAGATCGCCCGGACGGACGGGTCGAGCTGCGCGATCACGTCGGCCGACAGCCGGTCAGTGAGCTGGCTCACGATGCCCTGTTTGCCCCGCGCCCTCTCCACAAGCGCCGCGGGGGCCAGACCCTCGTCCGTCGCTTCGTAATCAAGCTCGGTGTGCTGACGCAAGAAGTCGATCGCTTCGGGATAAATCCGCTTTGTCACAAGAACGCAGGGCTTCATTCGTTAGAATCTAGTTTATGGCACAACTTGGATTTCTTGGACTCGGCACCATGGGCACTCCCATGGCGCGGCATCTGTTGAAGGCGGGCCACGATGTGGCTTTGTGGTCGCACACCGCTTCAAAGGCCCGCGATTTGGCCAAAGAGGGAGCCGGCAAGGCCTGTAAGACTCCCGAGGATGTCGCGAAGCTGGCCGACGTGATCTTCTACTGCGTTGGCGACACGGAGATGGCGCGCCGGATTACGCTGGGGCCGAAGGGATTGCTCGAGGGCGCGCGGAAGGGCACCATCATTGCCGATTGCAGCACCATCTCCCCGGCCGTGAGTAAGGAGATCGGCGAGGAGTTCGCGGCCCACGGTATCCATTTTCTGGACGCCCCCTGCACCGGATCGAAGCCGGGGGCGGAAAAAGCCACCCTCACGTTCATGGTCGGCGGCAAACAGGCCGCATTCGAGGAGGCTAAGCCCTACTTCGAGATCATGGGTAAGGTCTTCTATTACTGTGGCCAGGCGGGGCAGGGTCTGCAGGCCAAGTTGACCCAGAACCTGATCCTGGCGAACATCATGCAGGCGTTCGCCGAAGGCATGGTCCTGGCTACCAAAGGTGGAATTGCCCCCGCCCTGATGCTGGAAATCCTCGATAACAGCGCCGCCAAAAGCGGGCTTATCTCATTCAAAGCGCCATACATCCTCTCCCGCGACTTCGGCACCAACTTCGCCACCAAGTGGATGCACAAGGACGTCGGCCTAGCTCTCGAATCGGCAAAAGGCCTGGGAGTTCCGCTTCCTGCTACGGCTCTCACAGAGCAGATGTTAGTGGCGAATATGGCCTCCGGGCGCGCTGAGGACGATTTCTGCTCCTTGATCCGTGTTTTGGAAGACTGGGCTGGAGTGGTAGTGAAGAAGTAGAGATTCATATGTCCAATAGAAACATGGTTGTAAGAAACACCTGTTTGGCGTGGTAAAAAAAAGTTAAGGTTTCTCTACAGAAAACTGTTGCTTTTTGGATCGGGATATCCTAATATTGGAATTAAGCCGGGGAGGCCAAACTCCCACCAAAGCGAGACTAACCTCATAAAGACCCCTGAAGCAATCCTCCCCGGCGCCCCTTCGGGGTCCTTCTTACGAAGGGTGAGGTCAGGCGGTCCAGAGAAGAAGCTCTCTAAACCACTCCAGGAATCAGTGATAGTATAAAGGTCAAGGGTGACTTTTCTAACACTTTTGGGGTCAACGGGGTCTATTGGGACCAGCACCCTGGACGTCGTCCGCCGCTGGCCTGACCGCTTCGGAATCTACGCCTTGGTTGCGGGCCGCAACACTACGCTTCTCGCCGAGCAGATCGCCGAGTTTCGGCCGCAAGTGGCTGTGGTTGCAAATGAAACCGCCTTAAATGAACTGCGGGACCATCTTCGTGGGAACAGCACTCCAGCTCCCGACCTGGCTTTTGGCGCCGAGGCTCGAGTGCAGGCCGCCAAGGCTCCGGAAGCCGGGTTTGTCATGTCGGCGATTGTCGGGGTCGAGGGGATGGAGGCGACCTACGAGGCCGTCCGCTTGGGCAAGCGCGTCGGTCTGGCCAACAAAGAGACGCTGGTGGCGAGCGGCAAGCTGGTGATCGAGGCGATGCGCGCCTCCGGCACCGAACTTCTGCCGGTGGACAGCGAACACAATGGCGCTCACCAGTCCTTTCGCGCCGGACGCCGGGACGAAGTCGCGAAATTGATTTTGACGGCCTCCGGCGGTCCCTTCCGACAGACTCCGGCCGAGGCACTGGCGAAAGTGACTCCCGAACAGGCCCTGAATCATCCAACGTGGAAGATGGGCCCCAGAATCACCATCGATTCCGCGACCTTGATGAACAAAGGTTTTGAGGTGATCGAGGCCTGTTGGTTATTCGATCTTCCGCCGAAACAAGTGGAAGTGGTGGTTCATCCCCAGTCCAAGGTCCACGCAATGGTGGAGTATGCGGATGGCAGTGTGATTGCTCAAATTTCTGCGACGGACATGCGGATGCCGATCCAATACGCCCTGACCTATCCCGAGCGCGCCGACGCTCCTGTGCCGCGCCTGGATTGGACGCAGGCCGCGACGTGGAACTTCGAAGCTCCCGATTTTCAAAAATTTCCGCTTCTCAAGCTCGCGTATGAGGCCCAGGTGGCCGGTGGTTCGGCGACATGTACGTTGAATGCGGCCGATGAGATTGCCGTGGGTGCGTTCCTGGCGGGGAAGATTCCTTTCCCGGCCATTGCCGCGACCGTCGCCGAGACGCTTGACCGGATTCCGAACCGCGAACCACGGACCATCACGGAAGTGTTAGAAATAGATCGTGCCTCCCGTGAGGCGGCCCGGCGCGTGATCGAGGCGCGCTGGGGGAAACTGGAACCTGCGGTAGCGGCGCTTCGTACATAGAAAGACAGAAAGAACGGGGATGGTTTTTTTACAAAATATCTGGTGGTATCTGGTTCTGATCGGGGTGATGATCCTGGTTCACGAGCTGGGCCACTATTGGGCGGCTCGCTTCTTTGACGTGAAGATCGAGGCGTTCAGCTTCGGCTTCGGCCCTCGCCTGTTCGGCTTCAAGCGTGGCGAGACCGATTTCCGGTTCTGTGCCATCCTGTTCGGCGGATACGTGAAGATGGCTGGCGAGCAATTCGGCGATATGACCGACCCTGGCGACCAGAACGTCCAGGCCGATCCGCGGAATTTCCTATCCAAGCCTCGCTGGCAACGGATGATCATCTCCTTCGCCGGTCCGGCGATCAACCTGGTTCTGGCCGTGGGGCTGCTCACGGGATTATTCACCCAGCATTATCTGCGCGTGCCGCTGCCGCATTCGCCCATCGTCGGCGTGGTGCTGCCCAACGGAGCAGCCTATCAGGCAGGTATCCGCGAAGGCGATCAGGTCGTGCGAATCGACGACATCCAGAATCCCACTTGGGAAGACGTCGTGATGAAAGAAATTGCCGGGGCGCGCCAGTCCATGAGCGTCGTCGTGAAGCGCGATGGCCAACTGCTGCACTTCTCCGTGACCCCTGTGTATGATGAAAAACTCGGAGCAGGTCAAGCCGGCTGGATGCAGGAATCGCAGGTACAGGTGGCCGGTTACGTCAAAGGGAACGACGCCGCCGAGAAAGCCGGCCTGCAAAAAGGCGATGTTCTCGTGAGCATTGACGGCAAGCCTCTCCGCAGCGCCTCGCGGTTACAGGAAATCATCGAGCAGACCAAGGGCAACCCGTTTGAGCTCACGTATTCGCGAAACGGTGTTCTGCATCAAGTGTCGCTGACGCCCGCGCAGCGCGACGTCGAGGGCCAGCAGCGCTGGATGATCGGCGTGCTGCTGGAGCAGCCCATGGAGGTGGTTAAATTGCCGTTGGGCGAAGCGTTCACCGAATCCTGCCGCCGTAACGTTCAGAACGCCAAACTGATCTTCAAATTCTTGGAGGGGATTGCGGAACGGAGAATGTCGCCCAAGTCGATCGAAGGACCGTTCCGGATCGCACAGATGTCGGGACAGGCTGCGCGAGAGGGCGCGATTCCGTTCATCGAGCTGATGGCGGGCGTCAGCCTGAACTTGGCCATCTTCAACCTTCTGCCCATTCCTATTCTGGACGGCGGCGTCATCCTGATGCTGTTGATCGAGATGCTGTTGCGGCGCGACCTGGATCTAAAAGTGAAGGAAGCAGTTCTCAAAGTCGGATTCGTGTTTCTGATGGTCGTAGTGGTCTTCGTTCTCTACAACGACTTATCCAAGATGCTTCCTCCGGGTTAGGGTGACGGGCTAAGATGATTTTCGTGCCGCCTATCCGGCCTCGGGAGTTATTTTTCGGTACTCCCTCTGCCTTTCGGCATCGTCCATGACAAGGTAGTACTTCTGCGTCCTTTCTTGCATTGTTAGGAGATTTATGATCCAGACCCGACGGGTATATGCTACGGCCTTATCCGTGGTTGCGCTTTTAGCAGCCAGTTCGATCGCCCTGATCTCTCAAAATACAGGCCGGCGCTCCGTGGCGCTGATTCACGACCCAGTAGATGAAAACAACGTGGTGACGCTGGTTGGGAATACGCGCCCCGAAGCGAACTCGGACAACGACCTGGGCGCAGTCTCCGAAGCGCTGCCGATGGATCACATGATGCTTCAGTTGAAGCGTTCCGCGGCGCAGGAGCAGGCGGCGGCGCAGTTCGTCGAAGACCTATATAATCCCAATTCGGCGAATTTTCACAAGTGGGTGACGGCCGAGGAGTGGGGCAAGAACTTCGGCGCGGCTGAGTCCGACATCAAGGCGGTCACCAACTGGCTTGAATCGCACGGATTCACCGTGAACTCAGTCTATCCGAACGGCTTGTTAATCGATTTTTCCGGTAATGCCGGACAAGTGCGGCGGGCGTTCCGCACGGCGATCCATCACTTGAATGTCGAGGGCGTCCGGCATGTCGCCAACCTAGGCGATCCGCAAATTCCGGCTGCGCTGGCGACGGCGGTGGAGGGGGTCGTCTCTCTTCACGATTTCCGGCCGCGCAAAATGGTCCGGCCCAAGTACGAGTTCAACGCAGGAGGGCAAACCTATCAGGCTCTGGCGCCGGCCGACCTGGCGGCGATTTATGATTTCAACCCGCTGTTTTCGAAGGGAATCACCGGAGCGGGGCAGACCATCGTGGTGATCGAGGATACCGACGTCTACACGGCGTCGGACTGGAGCGCATTTCGCAGCGCGTTCGGACTAGCGCAGTATTCCGCGGGTTCCATCACCACACAGCATCCGAGGCCGGTGACGGGAACAAACAACTGCCGCACGCCGGGCGCGAATTTGGCCGACGATGAGGCGATTCTGGACGCAGAGTGGGCAAGCGCCGCGGCGCCGGGAGCGGCAATCGTGGTGGGCGCCTGCGCCGACACGGCCACCACGTTTGGCGGATTCATCGCCATGCAGAACATCATTAACGCCACCGCGCCGCCCGCCATCATCAGCATCAGCTATGGCGAATGCGAAGCCTCAAACGGATACACTTCGAACGTGGCCATCAGCAAACTCTACCAGCAGGCAGCGGGCGAGGGAATTTCCGTGTTTGTCTCCGCGGGCGACGAGGGAGCCGCCGGCTGCGACGCGAGCTCGAACGCTGTGTCCGCCGCTACGCACGGAATTGGTGTCAACGCATTTGCGTCGACGATCTACAACGTCGCCGTGGGCGGCACGGACTTCGCCGACGTCCTTGACGGAACAACAAGCAAGTATTGGAGCAGCAGCAACTCCACGACCTATGGCTCCGCACTTTCCTATATTCCGGAGATCCCCTGGAACGGCTCTTGCGCCAGCAGCCTGGTCGCTCAGCATTATGGGTACTCCACTGGATACGGCCAAAATGGATTCTGCGTGAGCCTCACCGCCCAGTTGCAGGGCTGGGTGCAGGTGTCAGCGGGTGGCGGCGGCCCCAGCGGCTGCGGGTCGGGGTTCCCCGACCCGACGACGAACGGCATCGTCAACGGAACGTGCGCGGGAACGCCGAAGCCAAGCTGGCAAACCGGCCTCGCCGGCATTCCCAATGATGGCGTGCGCGATTTGCCCGACGTCTCCATGTTTGCGTCAAACGGCGTCTGGGGGCACTATTACATTGTCTGTTTTTCCGACCCGAACAACGGCGGGGCCCCCTGCACCGGGGCGCCGAGCAACTGGGCCGGATTTGGAGGCACCTCCGTTGCGGCGCCCATTCTTGCCGGCATCCAGGCGATGGTCAACCAGAGTGTGGGGGCAGCGCAGGGCAATCCGAATCCTGTGTATTACGCGCTTGCCGCGAGCACCCCGAGCGCTTTCCACTCCATCTCCCGCGGGGACATCACGGTGAATTGCGCAGGAACGCAGAACTGTTATGGCCCGGCAGGATTCGCGGGCCCGGGGCGCGGCGGACGTCCTTCGGAAACGTCGTCCGGGGGAGCACTTTCCGTCTCCAGCACCACGTTCACACCGGCCTACGCGGCATCGGACCCGACGTGGAACTTTGCCACGGGAATCGGGAGCGTGGACGCAAATAACCTGGTAACCAACTGGCCCAAGCATTAGGAGGTTGTTGAAAAAGCGATAAACTTGTCCCGTGAGCACCAGGCGGGAAGTTCTTCTATCGATGGCGGCTGTGCCACTGGCCGCCCAGCATGAGCATACCGAAACTCCAGCGGGCGCGTACACGCTGAAGGTCTTTTCACCCGAGGAACGCGATCGCGTGGCGGCTCTGGTGGACCAGATTATCCCTCGCACGGAGACGCCCGGCGCCTCCGACGCCAAAGTGCCGGAGTTTATCGACCGCAGATTGTCGATGGACGCGAAGCTGAAGGGCCGTTTCCTGGCCGGGTTGCGTGCATTTGACGGCGTGCTTACCGAGCAGAATCCGTTCTGCAAACTCTTGAAGGACATGACCATCGACGGCTATTACAGGTCGAAAGAGGGCTTGACGCAGGAGCTCGGTTGGCACGGCAATACGTTCCTTGCCGAGTTCAAAGGCTGCACGCATCCGGAGCACCAGGAATGATGCAGGAGGTTCACGACGTCATCGTGATCGGCAGCGGCGCCTCCGGCGGCATGGCCGCCTGGAACCTGACGCGGCAGGGCGTGAACGTGCTGCTGCTCGACGCCGGGACGCGATTTTCGCGCGAAAAGTTCTGGACACACGTGAAGCCCTGGGAGTGGGACGCCCGCGTCGACCGGGGTGAAAAGCCCCCGCAGTTTTACCTCGACACGAAGGAGCAGCCATACGACACGCCGAAGGGCCAGCCGTTCGATCTGGTACGCGTGTGGGGACGGGGCGGCAAGACCAACGTGTGGGGCCGCGTGTCCTTGCGTTACTCGGACTTGGATTTCGCCGGGCCCGAAAAAGACAGCTGGGAGATTCCCTGGCCGATCCGCTATAAGGACATCAAGCCGTACTACGATCGCGTGGACCAGTTGATCGGCGTCTGCGGAGGCACGGACGATCAGGATTCGCTTCCCGGCAGCGCATACATGCTGCCTGCGCCCGCGCCTCGCTGCGGTGAGCGGCTGCTGCAAAAGGCGGGAAAATCCATCGGTGTGTCGATCGTCGCGGGGCGCCGAGCCGTACTGACGCAGCCGCACAACGGCCATCCGAAATGTCATTTCTGCGGCAACTGCGGCCGCGGCTGCGACGTCGGTGCGTTCTTCAATTCCAGCGATTACCTGATCGAGCCGGCGATGGCCTCGGGCAAACTGCGCGTAATGGACAACGCGGTGGTGGCGCGCGTCCTGGTCAACGATGAAGGCAAGGCCAACGGAGTCCAATATTTCGATCGCGAGACGGGAGCCGAGCGGACCTTGCGCGCGCGTGTAGTTGTTGTTGCCGCGTCGTGCATCGATTCCACGAGAATCCTGTTGAATTCCAAATCGCACGCGCATCCGAACGGCATCGGCAATTCCTCCGACGTGATCGGGCGCTATTTGAGCGAGCAGATCCGGTTTCATATGTATGGTTTTTTACCGGAACTGATCGGGGGACCGACGCAGAATGACGATGGCATCGGCGGCGAGCATATCTACTTGCCTCGGTTCAACCATCGCGGCACGAAGCGGGATTATCTGCGAGGTTTCGGGGCGCAGTTCTGGGGCTCCGGCGCGCAGGCTGACGCGGGATTCGCCAAGGCTCTGCCGGGGTTCGGCGTCGATCTCAAGACGGCGGTGAAGAAGCGCTATCCCGCGCTGGTGGCGCTGCATCCGTATGGTGAAGTTCTGCCGCGCGCGGACAATCGCGTGAAGGTTGACGAATCGCACAAGGATCGCTACGGCGTGCCGGTGGCGCGGATCGATTACAGGATCGGCGATAATGAACAAAAGATGGCGGTGGAGATGTACGATACTGCAGAGCAGGTCCTGCGCGCGGCAAGGGCCGAGATTCTGCCGTTTCAAAGGGGCCATTTGGACGTGGCGGGCAGCGCCATTCACGAGCACGGTACCTGCCGCATGGGGTCGGACCCGAAGCGCAGCGCGCTCAACGGATTCTGCCAGATGCACGACGTGCCGAACGTGTTCGTCGTCGATGGCGCGGCGTTCACGACGGCATCGGAAAAGAACCCGACGTTGACTATTCTGGCGCTTGCCTGGCGTGCGACGGATTATCTGGCACAGGAGATGAGAAGCGGGAGGGTATGAAGTTCGGGGCCAGCCTCTGCCTCCTGCTTTGTGCGCAAGCGTTCGCCGCAGACCGGTGGATTGAGTACAGGATCGGGCCATTTCATATCATCAGCGACGCTGGCGACAAGGCGGCTCGGGAAAAGCTCACTGAGATCGAGCAATTGCGCTACGCGCTCGGCGCACAGTTGGGTAAGAACAGTGTCGGCAAGGGCCTGGACACGGTCTGGCCCATCGATCTGGTGCTGTTTTCCAATCAGCGCGACTATCTGGCGCATTCGCCGGGAAGACCGTTTATCGACGGAGGTTCGGCGACGCTGAGCGCATGGAGCGCGGATTTGCCGCTGCCTCGCGACTGGCTGCGGGCGCTGGTTCGGCTGTTGATCGACGAAAACGCGGGACGCATGCCGGAGGCGATCGAAACAGCCCTGTGCGACCTGTTCTCAACCATCAAATTGAGCAAAACGCATGTTCTGATCGGCGCTCCGCTGCCGGCGGGAGAACTTCCTCCGGACCGCATGCGGGCATGGGCGAAAATGCAGATGCTCGCGACGCTGCCCGATTACAGCGGCAAACTGCGCGTGTACCTGAACAACATGCAGCAGAACGGCGACGAGGCGGTCGCGGTGAAGAACGCGTTCGATCTGACGCCGGCCAAGCTCGACGTGATCGTGGACGCGTACGTCAGGGCGGGAAAATTCGCCGAGGCTCCGGTAAACCCCGAGGCTCTCGACCCGAATCACGACTTTGTCGAAAAGCCAGTCGACAAGACGTTCGTCGACGGCCTGTTCACGGAACTCGCGGCACGCGGCGAGAATTTTCCGCCGGATAGCCCGCGCGGGCTATTCTTGAAGAATACACGCGAATCGCTGGCAGCGGCGATCAAGGCGAATCCGCGCTGGGCGGAGCCTCATTTCAAGCTCGCGGCGTTGGAAGAAAACTCCATCGGCAAAATCAAGGAACTGAAAGCCGCTGCGACGCTCGAGCCGCGCAACGCCTCGTATTGGAGGGCGCTGGCGGAGGCTCAGGCAGCGGCGAACCAGTATGACGATGCGGCCAAGTCATGGGCGCTGGCGGAGCACGCGGCGGCGGATGAAGCGGAGCGGGCGCGGATTCACATCGCCAGGATGGCATTGGATGCGGCGCGCGCCGATTTCACCGAGGCGGAGAAGAAGCGCAAGGCGGAGGAAGAAGCTCGAGAGCTGGAGCGCATCAAGGCGGCGGCCGCCGCCGAGGTTCACGCGGCGGAAGCAGCGGCGAATGCCAGGTTGAATGCAGGCCGCGGCGCGTATCAGAAGCCCATCGAGTGGTGGGACGATCCGGCGGGCGAAAGATTGGAAGGCAAGCTGACGCGCGTCGATTGCCTGAATGGTCCTCTGCGGCTGACGGTGCAGAAAGACAACGGCGCGCTGGTGAAAGTGGCCGTGCGCGACCTGAAGAAACTCACCGTGAATGGAGCCTCTGAAGCCACCTTTGGCTGCGGCATGGCCAAACCCGCGCGGAAGATCCGGTTGACGTACAAGGCAGCTCCGGACGCGAAGCTCGGAACGGCGGGAGACGTGCTAGTGGTAGAGTTTCCCTGATGCCTCGGACTCCGCTGCGGTGGACAGCAATTAGCATTTTCCTCTTCGCTTCGATGTTGAATTACCTGGATCGCAGCCTGATGGCCGCGCTCGCCCCGACGTTGAAAGCGGATTTTCATCTTGATAACGCACAATATGGTTGGATCCTTTCGGCCTTTTCGCTAGCCTATGCGATCACCGCTCCGTTGGCGGGGATTCTGATCGACGGGCTTGGCTTGACTGTGGGCGCGGTGATTGCGGTCACGGCGTTCTCACTGACGGGCGCGGCCACGGGTTGGGCCTCTTCATTCCCGCTGCTATTGGGGATTCGCACAGCGTTCGGCGTGTCGGCGGCAGCAGGCATCCCGCTGTTCGGCAAAGCGAACGCGATTTATCTGGAGCCAAGTGAAAACGCACTGGGGACCGCGATGAATCAGGTTGGCATCAGCCTGGGCAGCGCGCTGGCGCCAATCATCGTGGCGGCGCTGATGGCTCGGAACTACGGGTGGCGAACCTCGTTCGTCCTGTGCGGAGCGCTGGGCTTTGTATGGGTGCCTCTGTGGATGTTCGTGGCGAAAAAAATACCGGCGAAGGAAATTGGGCCCAGAGAGTTCCATGGAGCCGCCAGCCTGAAAATCCTGTTGCGCGACTCGCGGGTCTGGGGACTGGCCTTCGCCACCGTGTTCATCATGTCTCTGTACACACTATGGACGAACTGGACGACGATCTACTTCGTGCACGATTGGAACATGACGCCGGAAGAGGCGAATGCCCGCTTCGCGTGGATGCCTCCGGTCTTCGGGGTGATGGGCGGGTTTTTCGGCGGATGGCTCACCTTTCGTGCGATTCGCGCGGGTACTGAGGTGTTGAAGGCGCGGCTGACCGTTTCGTGGCTGAGTGCGGCGCTGCTGCTGCTGACCGCGGCGATTCCGCTGATGCCTTCGCGCGGCCTCGCCGCCGCGGCAGTGAGCATGAGTTTCTTCTGGGCGGTGAGCCTGACGACCAATCTTTATACGCTGCCAATCGATTTGTTCGGTCCACAGCGGGCGGGCTTCGGTGTCGCCGTACTGACGTGTGCGTATGGATTGATGCAGGCGTTCTTTTCCCCGGTGATCGGCGGAATGGTGGATCATTTCGGGTTTCGCGCCGTGTGCATGGCGATGTCCGTGATGCCTCTGGTTGGGATGGGCATTCTGCAGGTGACGGCACACACGACTGCACGTGCCGCAAACGATGCCACAGGGGATGAAGGATAGGCTCAAACGCTGGCTGTTTGGGCTGCTCGGGAAGGATCCCGAGGCGGTCGTGGTGTGCCTGCGCTCGCGCGACGAGGCTTTGTCGGACGCGATGGTCGCGGAGATCCGCAAATTGGAGCCGGGGAGGAGGATTTTCGAGGCTCGCACGGAGGAATCGTACGCCGCTCTGCGCGCGCGGCTCCGCAAGTATCGCATCGGGCTAATGCCCGTAATGATGCCGGTGCCGGCGAAGGCATGGTTACTCGCACCGGGAAAGATTCTAGCCTACAACGCGAGGCTCGAACGGCATCATCTGAGATTATCGACATTCATCGCTTCCTGGCTGTTCCTGCGTGGCGTGCCGCTGGACCGCGTTTTCCTGCGACCGTTCAGCCGCGAAACGGAGAGGCCTTCCGGACATCGCGTGCTGGAAGGGCACGCGCGCAACGCCAAACACAAAGCGATCGCGGTGCTGACGCCGTACTTCCCGTATCCTCTATCACACGGCGGCGCGGTGCGGATGTTCAACCTGTTGCGCGAAACGGCGCGCGAGTTCGACATCACTCTTTACGCTTTCACCGAAGCACCCGTGACCGAGCTGGAGCCGGTGTTGCAATTCTGCTCACGCGTCTATCTGGTTGAAAAACCGCACTATCGCGAACCGCGGTGGTCGAGCATCGCGCCGCCGGAAGCAGGAGAGTATGTTTCGCCGGAGATGCAGGCGTTGTGGAGCGCGCGCCAAGCGGATCTGGCACAGGTGGAGTACACGTACCTGGCGGCGTATGGCGGTGATGTTCTCGTCGAGCACGATGTAACGTTCGATCTTTATGATCAGATCCTGCGGCGGAAAAAAACGTTCAGCGCATGGTGGGATTGGTGGCGCTGGCGCCGCTTCGAAACGCGAGAGGCCAGGAGATTCCGGCGCGTGGTGGTGATGTCGGAAAAAGATCGCACAATGCTAGGGCTCGATTCGGCGCGGGTGATCGAAAACGGCGTGGACCTGGCGCGCTTCTCGCCGGTACCGGAGACGCCCGGACGGAACGCGTTATTCATAGGGTCGTTCCGCCATTTTCCAAATATCGTCGCGTTCCGGTTCCTGACCGAGGAGATCTTGCCGTTGGTGCCGGAGCTGGATTTGACCGTGGTCGCGGGCCCGGACGCGTGGCTTCATTGGACGCATTACACGGGCATGCTGCGTCCGGCCGAGAATCCTCGCGTGAAGATTCTGGAGTTTGTCGCCGACGTCCGCCCGTTGTACGTTCAGGCCAACATCGTGCTGGTACCGACACTCGAGTCGGCCGGGACCAACGTGAAGGTGCTGGAAGCGATGGCGATGAAGCGGGCCTTAGTGAGCACATCGTCAGGCTGCGCGGGGTTAGGAGCGGAACATGGAGCGAACGTGTGGATTGCGGATACCGAGGCCGACTTTGCACAGGGAATTGCAAGGCTGCTCGATGATCCGGCGCTGCGGGAGCGGATCGCTGCGGCGGGGCGCAGCCATGTCGAGGAGCGGTTCGATTGGAGAAGCATAGGGCTTCGGCAGAGGGCATTGTACCGGGAGGCGATTGGTCATCCGTTGCAAATTCGGGCGGCGACCGGGGCCGATCTGGAGGCAATCGCGGCGATACAGAGCGCCTCGCCCGAGGCATCGCATTGGACGCCGGAGAGTTATCTGGAACACGAGTGCCTGGTAGCGGCAGAGGCACGCGGTGCGGTGCGCGGATTTCTCGTCGCGCGGCCGACGGCGCCCGGTGAAAAGGAACTTTTAAACGTAGCCGTTGAGCCCTCGGCGCGGCGGGCGGGCGTCGGCCGGATGCTTGTGGAAACGGCCCTATTCAGCGGCCGGTGCAATTGGTTTTTGGAAGTGCGCGAATCGAACTTGGCGGCGATCTCCCTTTATAAATCAATAGGTTTCGAGCCAAGCGGAAGGCGCGAAGGCTACTACGACGACCCGCCGGAAGCAGCTATTGTCATGAGGTTTGTTTCATGATATCGTCATGGTGCATAGTCGGCCATCGGTGACCGGCTGGAGCAGAGGCAAGTGTTGAAGATAAAACTACCCACCGAGCCAAATTCAATCCAACCAAACCGACTCGGCGTGGCATTCCCTTACAAAGGAGAGCCGTAGATGGAGATCAATCAAGAAGAGTTGAAAGCGCACCTGATGGCGACAAGCGAGGAGTTCCGGACGCTGGTCTCACAGCATGCCCAGTATCATAAACTACTGGAAGCGCTGGAGGCCAAGACGCACCTGACCAATGAGGAGCAGGCCGAGGAGCATCGCTTGAAGAAGCTGAAACTGCATGTGAAGGACCAGATGAATGCGCTTCTGGGTCGGCATAGGACGCAGAGGGTAGCCTGAACGCCATTCGGGTGCGCCGAAAAAAGCTTTGTTTTGAAAAATAGCCGGGTCCAGAAGTGGACCCGGCTTTTCATTTGCGGCGACCTGCCGCGGCGAGAAAGACAATGGCTTTTCTAATTTTCACCTGTCATTGTTCATCTCAAGGCCCACTGGACGCGGACCGGCTGCTGAATCGCAGCGCATGAAATCGCGTGCGACAGCCGCAGCAACGGTACGTCCTTATGAATAGAGCGGTTCCCAGGGAATCCCAGAGTCCGACGGCCCGCGACAGGCGAACCTTGTTTGCGCCACAGAAGGAGCATTGCGGAATCCGGCGGCCCCGGGCGGTGAGGGCGAAGAGCACAGAAGCTGCGATGAGTGCCAGCAGAACCGCCCCGAACCCGACCAGATAATAGATTTGTCCCATACGGAAGACGCGTCCAGTGGAGCAAGAATCCGGCCACAATTCCCAAGAGCTGATTCTTCAACAATTTTCAGGTGCGGTACTAGTACAGTTTACCGGAGCCTGGACTAAAAGGGAAAAAATTGCCGCCTCGGGCACGTCCTTTGTCCCAGCGTCCGGTGCGTTTTGACATTACAATAACAAGCATGCGAAAGATCGCCCTTGCTCTGCTCTCCCTCTCGGCGTTGTTCGGGGCGCCTCCGTACCAGGCATCGCTTGACGCCGCCCACTGGCACGCGCAACGGGGCCTCGCCGCGCCGGACAATCAGGTTCAGCGGGAAGGCCACGCGTCACTTCGCGTGGAGCCAAACGGCATTTCGGACGCCTGTGTGCTGTCGACGCCAGTGACGCTAACGATCGGCAAGAGCTACGAACTTTCGGGCTGGATGCACACCGACAAGCTGGATGTGCGCGATACGGACCGCTCGCCCATCGCCACCGGAGCTTCCATCGGCATGGCGTCGATGCCTTGGGATGTGCATAGTGAATCGCTGGGCGGAACCCGGGGATGGACGCACGTCAGCTTGCGCTTCATGGCCACGCGAGCCGACGATCAGGTTGTGCTGAACGTCGCCGGCGGGGGAGCGTTCACCGGGAAAGCCTGGTTTGAAGGAATCTCGATTGAAGAAGTGGCACAGTCGGGCGTGCTGCCGCAGAAAGCCGCGCTGCGGACCTTCGGGCCGGGGTATCGTTATCCGCGCGCGGGATGGCTGTACGTGCATATCGAAGGCGCACCCTACGACCGGGGCTATCAGCATGGTTATCTGCTGGCGCGCGAGATCGAGCAGTACATCGACCGCTGCGCAGCGCAGCTCGACGCGCGGTCGAAGGCGACGGCCTGGAACAACGGCCGCACGGCGGCGAACGCGCTCTTCCTGCGCGGCTTCGACAAAGAAATTCTGACCGAGATGAAAGGCATCGCGGACGGCGCCGCGGCGGCGGGCGCCAAGGTCAACGGACGCACCATCGATCTGATCGACGTGGTGACGCTCAACACCATCACGGAACTCGGCGAGCTGCAATCGGCCATGCCAATGACCCCCAGCGGCCTGGAAGGCCTGAACCTGATGAAACCTCGCTACGATGCGTCAAAGACGGACGTTCCGGTCACGGCGCGCTGCAGCGCGTTCGCGGCAACAGGGAAAGCCACACGCGACGGCAAGATGGTGATCGGACACGTCACCATGTGGCCGCTGACGCTCGCCGAGCAGACCAACATCATGCTCGATGTGGTGCCCACCGAAGGGCATCGCGTGCTGATGCAGAGCTATCCCGGAGGAATCCAGAGCGGCACGGACTGGTATCAGAATGATGTCGGCGTGGTGCTCACCGAAACGACGATTCGCCAGAGCCCCTTCAACATGGAAGGGACACCAGTGGCGTACCGCGCTCGCAAGGCGATCCAGTATGGAGACAGCGTGCAGAAAGTCGCGGAACTGCTTTCGACGCGAAACAATGGCCTCTACACAAATGAATGGCTCGTCGGCGACGGGCGCACCAACGAGATTGCAATGCTGGAACTCGGGACGTACAAGACGAAACTCTATTCGAGCGCGAAAAACCAATGGTTCGGGGGCACCGAGGGATTCTATTGGGGCTGCAACAACGCCAAGGATCTGAATGTTCGCCTGGAGTATGTTCCCGATCCTCACGGCGAGCCCGAGGATCTGCCGTTCGTGCCCGCCTCCCGCGACATCAAGTGGCAGGAGATGTACCGCCAGTACAAAGGCAGGATGGACGAAGGATTCGCCGCGCTGGCGTTCCGCACCGCGCCTCTGGTGAGTTCCACCACGATGGATGCAAAAATCACCAACTCGGATATGGCCAACCGCATGATGACATGGGCCCTCTTCGGCAAGCCGAATCAGCGCGAATGGGTTCCGTCGGCGTGGCAGAAGGAGCAGTACAGCGGTAACGACGGCCTCTATTCGTCCGGCTATCGCTTGTTCGAGGGTCATCCGGCGGACGCGATCAAGATGCTGCTCGACGGCGCCCCGAAGGCCTCGGCCATCACGGCACAGACGGCCAACGCCGAAGAGGGCGGCGGACGTGGAGGCCGTCGCGGCAGAGCAACTTCGTCGAACGACAAGCTCTGGAAGGGCTGGATTCTGCCGGCCAGCGACGCAGACGTTTGGCTAACAGCGGGTGCGGCGGCGTATCACTCCGTCGCGGGCGCGAAGGACGCGGACAAGCAGATCGAGGCGTTCCGCGCGCAGTATCGTGAGGCGGCGCTAGAAGGGGAACAGCCGCTGTCGAAGTTGTCGTCGTCGACCACGTCCGCCAATTGGCACACTCTCGCCGAGGCGAAGGGCGTCTTGCTCTTGGACGCGCTACGCCGGGCGATGGGCGACGATGCGTTCTACGCCCTCATGAAGGACTTTTTCGACAAGGGCACTACGAAGACGGTTCATGCGGCGGATTTCGTTGCCGCCGCAGGAGCGGCACAGCAGCCGCTGTTCGCGAAATGGCTCGACGGAACCGGCCTGCCCGAGGCGGGCGAGGGCGCGATCTACGTCGCCGGGGACCTGCACCGTAAACTCGCGTCCACCATCATCGTCTACGGCACGGTGACGGAAGCGGGCGCAAACCGCTATGCTGCGGAGCAATGGCAGAAGCAGTTCCTCGATCAATTTGAAAGCGCCGTGCGCATCTACAAGGACTTCGAGGTAACCGAGCGCGAACTCTCCGACCATGATGTGCTGTTCGTCGGCCGGCCGGAAACGAACTCGGCGCTGGCGGCGTGGACCAAGCCTCTCGAGCTGAACTACGACGGCGTGGTGTTCCAGTTGGCAGGCAAGGATCATTCGTCGGAGAATGACGCCCTGGTGCTCTCAGCCGCGAATCCAATGAACAGAAAACATATGGTGCTGATCGCGGCAGGCAACAGTCCCCTGGGTACGGTTCTGCTAACCCACGGAGGCTTCGGGCGGACGCAATATCAACTGTACGATGCCGGACGTCCGGGCGAGTCCGGATTCCTGACAAAATAGAAGCGTGGACCTGGAAAAAACACTGCTTCGCAGGGTGGGCGAGGCCGTCGCGAAATTCAAGATGATTCGCGACGGTGACCGCGTGGCCGTGGCGTTGTCAGGCGGTAAGGATTCGCTCACGATGCTCGACGCGCTGCTGCTATTGCAGAAGCGGGCGCCGGTGCAGTTTTCCGTTTGCGCGTTCACCATCGAACAAGGAAAGTTTTTAGCTCCGTTCGAGCCGATGGCGGAGTATCTGCGCGGACGCGGCATCGACTGGACGTATCATCGCGATAATCCGTCGTTCCGTTTGCTCGAGGAGCAGCCGGACCACGGCTGCGATCTGTGCAGCCGCTACCGCCGGCGCGCGGTATTTGAGATCGCGCGCGGCATGGGCGCCAACGTGATCGCCTTCGGCCACACTGCCGACGATTTGTGCGAATCCTTCCTGCGCAACGCGCTGTTCAACGGGCGCATCAGCGCCCTGCCGGCCGTCACCTGGTCTAAGGAGAGGGATTTCCGCATGATCCGCCCGCTGGTGTTCGTACATGAAGATCTCACCGCGAAATACGCTGCGTCGATGGGTGCGCCGGTCATCCCGTGCGGATGTTCGCAGCGTACCGGCACGGTCCGCCGCTCCCTGCGCGATTTGCTGGGCGACCTCGAAGCGGAGCATCCGCATCTTCGGGAGACTTTGCTTTCGGCGATAGGCCATGTCGAGACCAGCCGCCTGCTCGATCCCCGGTTTCTGGATCTTGAGGGCGACGCCGAGGATCGGACGCCGGAAAATCCGCTGGTGGTATTACAGGACTGATCTTGCCGGCCCCCCTGGTAACCGTCGTCATCCCCACGCTGGCCGCCGATGACGCTCTCGCCGAATGCTTGCGCGCGCTCGAATCGCAAACTCTTGACCGGTTTGAGGTCATCGTGGTGGACAATAGTGGCTGCGCCCGCGCTCGCGCCAATGATCGTGACCGCGTGCGTATTCTCGCCAACGATCGCAACGTTGGCTTCGGGGCGGCGATCAACCGGGGCATCCGCGAATCGGAGAGCCCGCTGATCGCGGCGCTGAACGACGACGCGGTTCCGCATCCGGGCTGGCTCGCGGCGCTGGTAAAGGCCGCGGAGGATCACCCGAAGGCGGGCATGTTCGCTTCCCAGGTGAGACTTGCCGGCACGAATGTACTGGATTCGGCGGGTATGCTGATGGCGCGCGACGGATCTAGCAAGCAAAGAGGGCACGGCCAGCAGCCGGAGAGCTTTGCCAGCGATCGCGATACGCTGTTTCCCAGCGGATCGGCGGCGATGTATCGCAGAAAAATGCTGGACGAGATCGGACTGTTCGACGAGAGGTTTTTCCTCTACTGCGAGGATAGCGACCTCGGTTTGCGCGCCAGATGGGCCGGATGGGAAGCGTGGTACGCCGCCGGAGCGGTGGTGGAGCATGCGTACTCGAAGTCGGCGGGTCGTGCCTCGGCCCTGAAGGCGTATTATGTGGAGCGGAACCGGCTGTACACGGTGATCAAGAACTTTCCGTTTCTGGCGCTTGCGGAGGTTCCGGTTTACTCATTTATGCGATATTTGTGGCACCTGGTATTCATGACGGCAAGCACGGGGAAGGCAGCGGAATTTCGGGAAGAGGGCGGACCGGGCTGGCTGCTGCCATTTCTGGTGGCGAGGGCGTTCGCGTCGGCGCTGGTGCGCGTGCCGTATCTGCTCGGCGAGCGGCGGCGCATCTTCCGATCGCGGCGCTTGACGTCGAAGGAATTCCAGGCGCTTTTGGCCGCACACTCGATCCGGGTGAGGAGGGTCGCCGAGCTTTGAAACGGCTGCTGATCCTGATTCCGGCGTTGAACGAGGAAGCCTCGGTGGGCGGAGTCGTAATGGAAGTACGCGCGGTTTTGCCGGACACGCCAATCCTGGTGGTGGACGACTGCTCGGAGGATTCGACGGTCGCCGTGGCGCGCAAAGCCGGAGCCGACGTTCTTCGGTTGCCGCATCACCTGGGGCTCGGCGGAGCGGTGCAAGCCGGATATAAGTTGGCGTTCGAGCTGGGGTTCGACCAGGTGGTCCGGGTGGATGGCGACGGCCAACACGATCCCCGTGAAATCCCCAAGATGCTGGAAGCCCTCGACCGTCAGAACTGCGAAATGGTCATCGGCTCGCGTTTTCTTGACGATTACGGCGAGCACAGCGGCATTCTGCGTGCCGTGGGGATCGCATTTTTCCGCGCGATCCTTCGGCCGATCCTGGGCCGGCCGGTGCGCGATCCCACCTCCGGTTTCGTCGCCGTGAATCGCACGGCACTGGCGTTGTTTAGCCGCAGTTTCCCGTTGGAATACCCGGAGATCGAGGCCTTGGTCGTCCTCCAGCGAAGGAAGTTCCGTTTTGTCGAGGTGCCGTGCCGCATGCGCCCGCGACGCGGCGGGCGAACCAGCATCACACCCGTGAGATCGATCTATTACATGGTCCACGTGCTCTTGGGTGTGTTCGTAAATGTGCTGAAATTTGAAGGAAAGAGGAATTAAGCTCATGGATCGTCTGCTGCATATCATGACCGGGTTCAGCGTCCTTCTGATCCTGCTCGTGCTGGTGTCCGTGCGACGCGCGCATATTCGCGTGGAGTACTCCGTGAGCTGGTTCGTGGCGGCCCTGTTGCTTTTGATTCTCTCCCAATGGCGCAGCCTGCTCGAGCGTATCGCTTCGGCGATGGGAATGAGGCCGGGCGGAAATTCAGCTCCCATAGCGTTTCTGGTCGTCACCGGCGCCCTGTTTCTCTTCGTGCTGTTCCGGTTATCGGTAATGATCTCCACGCTGAAGGACACCAACGTCGCGCTCACGCAGCGCTTGGCAATTCTGGAGTACCGCTTCGGGCGCCATGAAGAAACACAACCAGAGAAATAATGCGCCCTCGCGCTGATATGGCGCGCATTGGCGTCAACGCGCTCTATCTGATTCCCGGCCGCGTCGGAGGCACCGAGGTTTATCTCCGCCATCTGCTGGCCGCTGTTGGCAGCGTTGACCGGGATAACGAATATTTCGTCTTCACCAATCTGGAGACGGGCGCCGATCTTGTTCCCCGCCAGGCAAATTTCAAATGGAAGCCCCAGGCAGTGCACGCCCGCTTTCGACCCGGCCGTATTCTTTGGGAGCAGATCGTTCTGCCGATGGAGGCGGCGCGATATCGCCTGGATGTTCTGTTTAATCCCGGTTTCACGGCGCCGGTGCTGGCGCCATGCCCTTCGGTCACCGTCTTTCACGATCTGCAGCATAAGCGTCATCCAGAGAACTTCCGCTGGTTCGACCTGCCGTTTTGGAATCTGTTGCTGTGGGCATCCGCCCACCGCTCGCGACGACTGATCGCGGTGTCGGGGGCGACGCGAGCCGACCTCGAGGCGTTCTATGGTCTTCCTCCCGCCAGGATCGCCGTCGTGCATCATGGCGTAGGGCCGGAATTCTTCGCCCTCGACCGCCAGCGCGTGGAGCCGTTTGTGCTCTGCGTTTCCACCCTGCATCCGCATAAGAACCTGGACCGGCTCATCCGTGCCTATGCGAGCCGCGAACGGGATTGGAGCCTGACCATCGTGGGGCTACGCGGCTTCTTCGCCTCCGCACTTGAGCACCTGATCGAGGAACTGGGCGTGAAAAGCTCCGTCCGGCTCACCGGTTGGATTCCGCGCGAAGCGTTGATGGATCTATACGGGCGCGCGCTCGCCTTCGTGTATCCGTCTTCGTTCGAAGGCTTTGGCATGCCTGTTCTGGAGGCAATGGCCGCGGGAATCCCTGTGGCGTGCTCGGATATTCCTCCCTTGCGCGAGGTGGCCGGAGAGACCGCGCTGTTCTTCGATCCTTCGAGCGAGGATCAGATCGCCGCCGCCCTCGACCGGATCGCCGGAGATGCCACCTTGCGCGCGAAGTTCGCGAGCCAGGGTCGAGCCAGGGCACGCGCGTTTACCTGGGAACGGTGTGCGCGGGAGACTCGAGACGCGATTCTTGACCAGGTGTACCTGCCGTAGCGCCCAACCTCCGAAGTTCCCGAAACTTTTCACACGAATTCTATAATGAAACCTGTACCGCTGATATCGCGTTAAGGTTAGCTAAGGCAAAAGGAGGCACGCTCATGCCCGGAATCTTCCTCCGCGATCTGAAATACGCTCTCCGCTCCCTCGCCGGAGCCAAAGGCCTGGCGATCACCGTAGTCCTCACCCTGGCGCTCGGCATAGGAGCCAATGCCGCCATCTTCACTCTGGTCCGTGGTGTACTCCTGCGGCCCCTGGTGAATCGTGACGAGGACCGCCTGATCTACATCCGCCAAAGCGCACCCGGCATCGGCATGGAAAACGCCGTGTTCTCCGTGCCGGAGATTCAGGACCTGCGCCAGCGGATCAAGACTCTGTCCGCCATCGGCGATTTCTCCACCATCGGTTTCACCATGATCGGCTTGGGCGAGCCTCGCGAGGTGCAAGCCGGCGTAGTCGGCGGAACCTATTTTGACGTGGTGGGTCTGCATCCGGTGCTGGGACGCCTGCTCGACATGCGCGACGACCGCCCCAGCGCCGCCGGAGCCATGGTGCTGACCTACCGCTTCTGGACCAACTCCCTGCATAGCGACCCTTCGGTGATCGGAAAAACCGTTCGCTTGGGAACGCGCATGGCCACCGTCGTGGGTGTGCTGGAGCCTTCGGTCCCATACCCGTCGGAAACCGAAATCATCGCGAACGTCGTCACCAGCCCGCATCATCTCTCGGCCACCATGGTCACCGGGAGGGTCCACCGAATGACAGAACTCTTCGGACGCCTGGCCCCCGGCGCGACGCTTGAGCAGGCCCGCGCCGAATTAAAGGCCGCGCATGGAGCCATCATGAAAGAGCATCCCGAAGCCTATCCTGCCAAGGCCGATTTTCGTATTGACGCGACGCTTCTTCGCGATCAGATTACGATTAAGGCTCGAACCGTACTCTGGGTGCTTCTCGCCGCGTCCGGATTGATCTTCATCATCGCCTGTTCCAACGTGGCGAATCTTATTCTGGCCCGCACCATCCGCCGCGAAGGCGAGTTGGTGGTCCGAGCCGCGCTGGGTGCCAACAATGCCGCCCTGCGCCGCGTCTTGCTCGCCGAGAGCCTTCTATTGTGCGGCGCCGGAGCCCTGCTCGGCGTGCTGATCGCCCGACCCATGGTGGCGATTCTGGCGCGCTACGCCTCGCGCTTTTCGGTTCGCGCGCTGGATTTGACGGTGGACGCCAGCATGCTCTGGATCGGCGCGGGACTTGCCCTGTCGGCCGCGGTTCTGCTTGCGTTTGTGCCGCGTCTGCCTTCGGGCGACCCGTCAAACGGACTCAATCTATCGAGCGGGAGCATCCGCGTCACAGGAGGCCCGACACGCCGTTTGCGCGCCTTCGCCGTCACGCAGATCGCAGCGTCCTTCGTGCTTATCGCCGGCGCGGCGATGCTGCTGAAGGCTCTTCTTGCCCTGCAGGCGGTCGATACTGGCATTGACACGCGCCGCGTGCTGGCGATCAACGTGCCCGTGATGTCCTATGGGCGCACGGACGCCCAGGTGGTGGATTTCTATAAAGAGGCGATGCGGAGAGTCCACCAGTTGCCGGGCGTGGACGGCGTCGCCATCGGTCTTCTCACGCCGTGGCGCGAGGGAGGAACGCTCGGCATCGGTGTGCAGTTCACGGCCGAAGGCTACGCCCGTGGCAACGCCGAAGACGATCCGCGCGGCCAGTTCCGAATCGTGTCCCCTGGGTTTTTCGCCGCGCTCGGCGTGCCTTTGGTCGCCGGACGCGATTTCAACGAACTCGACCGCCAGGGCAGCGAACCGGTGGTCATCATCAGCCAAACCATCGCGCGCCGCATGTTCCCCACCCAGGAAGCGCTCAACCGGCACATCACTATCACCGATCCCGTGCTGCAATTCATCGGCATGAAGCCCACGCCGATACGCATCGTCGGCGTCGCCGCGGACATTGACGACGAACACCTGGTGCCCACTCCAACCATGACCTTTTACGAACCGTTCGGCCAGGGTCCATTGTTCGGTGGACGCCTGTTCGTGCACGTGCGCACTGATCCCTACGCGCTGATCACTCCGATCACGCGCACCATTCGCGATATGTCTGTCGAGCAGCCTGTGGAGCGCGCCGCGACCCTGGAAGACGTGCGCGCCGAAGTGCTGACGCCGGATCGGCTGAATGCGATGGTGTTCGGGGGCTTCGCCATCGTGGCTTTGACCATCGCTGTGGTGGGCGTCGCGGGCGTGCTGGCATTTTCAGTGAGTGCGCGGACGCGCGAATTTGCCATCCGCCTGGCCATCGGTTCGCAGCCGAGGCATCTGCTGACGCGCGTGATCGCCGAAGGCGCCCTCATTACGGCCTTCGGAATCGGCGCCGGATTCGCCTGCGGCCTCGCATTGCAGAGACTCGCCGGCAGTCTCTTCGAAAACGTGAAGATGCCGGACGCATGGGTGGTGATTGGCGCAGCCGGAGTGCTGCTGGCAGCCGCGGTGACTGCCTCCGCCTGGCCGGCGATCCGAGCCGCGCGGGTCGATGTGATGCAATCCCTGCGAGCGGAGTAACGCACGCCGCCGGCGCGCAGCGTCGACCGTCGGGTCGACGGGCAATCAGACGTGGCCATAGCGTTTGCATTCTAACCACGCTCCCCAAGCTGGCGGCTAAAGTGGTGGCGTCCCGCTACGCTCCGACCGCCGTGTCGACGGCTGGATTATCCCGTTGCCGACGAATCTGTGTGAAAACGCGGGCGTCCGCTCCCGATGGTCACGGCTGAACTTTTCACACAGACTCTGACGCCAGGGGCTGCACCCCCCTCCCTTACAACCCCGCACGTCAGTGTGGGGATCCGGTTCCCCTGAGAATTCTTTCTCCTACCCCGCACCACCTTACTTGAGAGATCCCCTTATCCCGCCGACCCTTGGTGTAGCCGCAGGCATCCTCGCCAGCCATTTCCTTCAATTCTCTCTCCGCCAATCCGGCTGGGCCGCCTTAGCTTTCATCCTGTTCGCAATTCCTGCTCGTTCGAGATGGCTCCGCGCCACCTGCATCCTCCTCGCGACATTCTTTACTGGAGCCTTCTCGGAGACCTGGCATCGCCTCGGCCCTCCGCCCACCATCGACGCCGGTTCGAAAGAGATCCTCATCCTCACAGGTTGCGTGGTGGAACCGACCGTTTTCTCCTCCAACCGCGAGCAGTTCACCCTGGAGCTCGACCCAGGTGCCCGCGCCCGCGTGAGCATGAATCTCGATGACGACGAGACGCCCCCGCGCCTCAACTACGGCGACCGCGTGGAGATCGACGCCCGGATCCGCGCTCCCCACAACTACGACAACCCCGGCTCATTCGATTACACCCAGTTTCTTGCCCGCCAGGAAATTTTTTGGACGGCATCGATGGCCCGCCATTCCACCGCCCGCCTGCTTCCGGGCCGCTGCGGATCGAAGTTCCGGGCTTTCGTGTACAGGCTCCGCACCGCGGCGCTTGACCGCATCGAAACGCTCTATACCGGGGATGCCTACACCACCGCGATGATGGAGGCCGTCCTCATCGGCGAGCGCTCCAAGCTGGAAAAGGTCTGGACCGACAATTTCCGCCGCACGGGAACATTTCATACCTTGGTGATCGCCGGATTTCACGTAACGATCCTCGCCGGAGTGTTGCTGTTGTTGCTACGCGTTTGCATGATGGGCGAAATGCCCGCCCTAGCCATCACCTGCGCAGCGGCGTGGCTCTATTCGCTCGTCTCCGGCATGCATCCTCCGGTGATCCGCGCCGCCGCCGGATTCACGATGTACGCCGCCGCCCGATTCTATTACCGCCGCGGACGCGTGCTGAACATCCTTGCTGCGATCGCCATCGTCTATCTCCTGTACGATCCTGCCGAACTGTTCGATGCGGCATTTCAGCTCTCGTTCCTCTGCGTCGCCGCGATTGGAGCCCTGGCCGCGCCTCTCTTGAACGCAACGAGCGTGCCGCTAGCGCAAGCGCTGCGGCACATTACAAACGTGGACGCCGATCCGCACCTGAAGCCGCGGCTCGCCCAATTCCGCGTCGAAATGCGGCTGTTTGCTGAGACTCTGCAAGAGATTCTCCGCATCCCGGCTCCATTCATTCTGGCGCCTCTTGCTTCGCTGGTCCGCGTGATGCTCTACGCTTACGAACTCGCGGCGATTTCCACCGTCATGCAGATCGGCCTCGCGCTCCCGATGGCCGAATATTTCCATCGCGTGTCATTTTCCGGTTTTTCGGCGAACCTGATCGTTTCGCCCTTGATGGGAATGCTCCCGCCGATCGGTTTTCTGGCGATCTTCACCGGTTGGCGCTGGGCAGCGGCGCTAGCCTCGGGAATGCTGCACGTCTCCGCGAGGGTAGTCGACTGGCACGCGCGCCTGGAACCATCCTGGCGCATCACAGATCCTCCCTTATGGCTGGCTCTCGCCTTCGTCGCATCGCTGCTCGCCCTGGCGATGCTCATTCCACACAAGTATCTCCGGTGGCCTGCGCTCGCCTTCGCCCTTGCTCTCTTCATCCTGCTGATCTGGCAGCCTTTTCATCCGAACGTCGCGCCGAACACTCTGGAACTCACCGCCATCGACGTCGGGCAGGGGGACAGCCTGCTGGTGTTATTCCCCGGCGGTGCGAAGATGCTCATTGACGGCGGAGGTCTGCTCGAATACGGGCCCAAGCGGCGCTCGAACCTCGATATCGGCGAAGACGTCGTCTCGCCCTACCTGTGGAGCCGCGGATTTCGCCGCCTCGACGTGGTGGTCGCCACTCACGCACATGCCGACCACATCGGCGGACTCCCTTCGATCCTCGAAAACTTCCGTCCGCGCGAACTCTGGGTCGGTGCGAACCCGCAACCGGAGCTTCTCGACCGCGCTGAAAAGCTGCGTGTTAGGGTTCTCCAGCGCCACGCCGAACCGACGTTCGATTTCTCCGGCGCCAAGGTGGAGATCCTCTCGCCTCCGGCCGGCTTTGTGGCCTCGAAAGCCGGCAACAACGATTCTCTGGCCTTCCGCGTCCAATTCGGTGCCCGATCCTTCCTCCTCACCGGCGATATGGAAAAGCCCATGGAAAGCATTCTGCTGGCTGAAAACGCCAACATCCATGCCGACGTATTAAAAGTCGGGCATCATGGTTCCAAGACTTCCACCATCCCGCCGTTTCTCGACGCCGTCTCGCCGTCGGTGGCCCTCATTTCCGACGGGTACGAGAACTCCTTCGGTCATCCCAATGAAGAGGTACTAGCCCGTTTGCACGATCGTCACATTGGCGTCCTGCGCACCGATCTGGACGGCCTGATTACCCTCCGCACCGACGGGCAGCGCATTTTCCTGGACACCATGCGATGGTCCCGCCCCGCTGCGCCCGCCCTGGGGCCGGTCTGGATGCCGAATTTGGTACACTAACAAGAGGATAATGCGTCCTTACGCATGAAGGGTAACTCTTTGCGTCTTCAAGCTGGTGTTCTCGCGTCCTTGGCGTTGGCCTTGCCTTGTCTGGCGACCGAGCTTTACGAGTCCGTGGCTGATGACGCGAATCTGCCCATCATTGCCCAGTACCAGAGCGCCACGAAAACACAGCAGGCAGCCCTGCGTGGCGCGCAAATGAATGTCGACATTGACGCCAAACTCCCGAGACTCGAGAAACAAGGCAAGCTGATCGCCCTCAGGACCATTTCCACACTCGGTAAGATCGGCTATAAGATCCTTGGTTTTCAAGGTGATGACACCATTAAGCAGGAAGTGATCGCCCGATTCCTTCAGGCCGAAATGGAAGCCGCCAAAGGCGAGGATATCGCCATCACGCCCGCCAATTACAAGTTCCGCCATAAAGGCTCGATGGAGCAGAACGGCGTGCGCACGGAGATGTTCCAAGTTACCCCGAAACGAAAGCGTGTCGGTTTGTTTAAAGGTGATTTGTGGCTTGACGCCAGCACCGGAATGCCGGTTCGCGAATCCGGACAGTTCGTGAAAACTCCTTCGGTCTTCCTGAAAAAGGTCGAGTTTGTGCGCGTCTATCAGATTCAGGACGGCATCGCCATCCCGAAGCACCTGGAGAGCATCGCCGACGTCCGGGTGTTTGGCAGAGCCGAGCTGAACATCGATTTCACCAATTTCACCAAGCGGGATCCCATCGCGGAAGAGCCTGGCTCCGACCGTTGAGGAGAATTTCTTCTTTCCATGCCATTAAAGACTCTATTCCTGAACCCTCCTTCGTTTGAAGGTTTCGACGGCGGAGCCGGTTCACGCTGGCCCTCCACGCGCGAAATCGAATCGTACTGGTACCCGGTTTGGCTCTGCTATCCCGCGGGCATGCTGGAAGGGAGCAAGGTTCTCGACGCGCCTCCACACGGCGTTTCGATCGAACAGACCGTGGCCATGGCGCCCGATTATGAGCTGCTGGTGCTGTTCACCTCTTCGCCCGGTTTCCATGTCGACGTGAGAATCGCGACCATGATGAAGGATGCAAACCCCAAGATGAAGGTTTGCTTCGTCGGACCGCCGGTCACCATCGAGCCCGACAAGGTTCTGGACTCCTCCACCGCCATCGACTTCATCATCCGGCGCGAATTCGACCATCAGATCGTCAATTACGCCAATGGTACGCCGCTGAGCGAACTGCCCGGCGTCAGCTATCGCAAAGATGGTAAGAATATCCACAATCCCGAAGGCCCGGTGATCGAGAACCTGGACGAGCTGCCCTGGGTCACCAAGGTCTACAAGCGCGATCTGGATTTCCGCCGCTACAACGTCCCGTTCCTGCTGAATCCGTACCTTTCCTTCTACACGACGCGCGGCTGCCCGGCTATGTGCACCTTCTGCCTCTGGCCGCAAACGCACTCCGGACATCGCTGGCGCCTGCGCTCGGCCCAGGACATCGCCGCGGAGTGTAAGTACGCGCTTGAAAATTTCCCCGGCCTCAAGGAAATCTTCTTCGACGACGACACATTTAATTACCGCAAAGCCCGCACCCTTGAAGTCACCGCGGAACTGAAGAAGCTGAACTTCACCTGGTCCTGCACGTCGCGCGTCACAACCGATTACGAGACGCTGAAAGCGATGAAGGAAGCCGGCTGCCGGTTGCTGATCGTCGGCTACGAGTCGGGCGACGAGCAGATCTTGCGCAACATCAAGAAGGGCGCCACCATCGACATGGCCAAGCGCTTTACGGAGAATTGCCACAAGCTGGGCCTCACCGTTCACGGCGACTTTATCATCGGCCTGCCGGGCGAAACCCGCGAGACGATACGCAATACCATCGAGTTCGCCAAGCGCCTGGACGTCGAGACCATTCAGGTCTCCATCGCCCACGCCTTCCCCGGCACCGAGTTCTACGAATACGCCAAAAAGAACGATCTGGTCAGCATCAAGATGTCCGACGACGAAGGCCACCAGCTCCCCAACGTGATTTATCCCGGCATCCTCGAAAAAGGGGAAATGGTGGAGTGGGTGGAACGCTTCTACGCCGAGTATTATTTCCGTCCCAAAGCAGCCTGGCGCATTGTGCGCAAGTCCCTGTTCGATAATCACGAGCGGAAGCGCCTCTACAAGGAAGCTAAGGACTATTTGAGCCTTCGCGCCAAGCGCAAGAAATATGTGGCGGAGCAGAAAGCAGACCGCTTGGCCGCCGAGCGCGCCTAGTCGATGAAACCGGACGCCCGCCTGAAGTGGAAGACGCGCGTCTTCGCCATCATCGTCGTTCTCAGCAACGCGTTTGGGAATTTTTTCCTCGACCGCGGCATGCGCGGCCGCGTGACCACCACGCCAATGGAGTACGTTGCGGCGATTCTCAGCCCGTGGGTCATGCTTGGCATTTCGCTGCTGATCCTTTGGCTGCTCTCCCGCATGGCTCTGCTCAGTTGGGCCGATTTGAGCTACGTGCTGCCGGTGACCAGCCTGGGCTACGTGGCTACTGCCCTGCTGGGCCGCTTTTTTTTGAATGAGCAAATCTCTCCGCTCCGCTGGGCGGGAACACTGCTGATCGTAGGCGGAACCATCCTTGTAGGATTGGGAACGCACGCCGGAGACGAGTTATGAACCCCTGGGTGCTGGTCTCCACCGTCGTCTGTTCCACCGTGCTCGGCGATCTTTTGCAGAGCTTCGAGATGAAGCGCCACGGCGAAATCCAGGATTTTCATCCGAGCGGCCTCGCCAAGCTGTTTTATAGTCTTGCCCGCAAGAAATTCCTTATCCTGGGCATTTTCTTCATGGCAGTCTCATTTTTCGCCTTCATGACCCTGCTGGAGACCGCGGACTTGAGCTTCGCCGTCCCGGTTTCCGCCGCCAGCCTTGTGCTGGAAACCATCCTCGCTAAGCTGGTCTTGAAGGAACGGGTCGACGCGCGGCGCTGGGCTGGAGCCGCCCTGGTGCTCTGTGGCGTCGTACTCCTCGCCCAGTGATCCTGCTCATCATTTGCGCCGTTGCCGCGGGCTATCAACTGTTCGCGATAATGTCTTGCCTCGACGCTTCCTGGAAGACGCGAGGAATGCGCGGCGGCGTCTGGCGAGGACGCCCGCCGCGGGTGCGCCAAATGCTGATCTCGATCTTGAAACCCGTTCGCGGAACGGACGGAAATCTGGAAGCCGCGCTCGGTTCTCACTCCAAACTCCAAGGTGATTACGAACTGCTCTGCGGCGTCTCCAGCCTCGACGATCCCGCGGTTGCCGTCATCCGCAAGTTCCCCAAAGCGCGCGTCATCCAGTGTTCGACCGTTACTCCGAATGCAAAGGTCGGTGTGCTCATCGATCTGATGAAGGCCGCGCGTCGCGACATCATCATCGTCAATGACTCCGACATCTGCGTCGAGCCGGATTATCTCGACCGCGTCACCGCGCCACTGGCTGACCCGCAAGTCGGTCTTGTAACGTGCCTCTATCGGGCCGTCGGTGACACTTTCGCGGCGCGATTCGAGGCGCTCGGCGTGTCCACCGACTTCGCGCCATCAACACTGGTTGCGCGCCTGGTCGGCGTCGACGAGTTTGCCATGGGCTCGACCCTGGCATTTCGCAGGGCGGATGCTGAAAAAATCGGCGGCTTCGAATCCTTTGCCGACTATCTGGCAGACGATTATCAGCTCGGCCATCGGATCCATTCTCTTGGTCTGAAGTGCGTGCTCGCCGACACAATCGTGGAAACGCACCTCGGAGGTTCCTGGGTCGACGTTTGGCGGCATCAAGTCCGCTGGGCGCGGACCATCCGCGTCTCGAAGTTCTGGGGATATCTGGGCCTGCCCGTGACCTTCGCCACAGTGTGGGCTCTGGTGTGCCCAAATTGGCATTTTGGCCTCGCGATTCTGGCGACACGCATGGCGATGGCCATCGTGGCGGGCTGGTTCAAAATGCGTAGTATCGACGTGCTGAAGCTGTTCTGGCTGATTCCCGCGCGCGATCTATTTGGCGCCGCCGTGTGGGCCGTTGGATTGTTCGGCAACACCGTGGTCTGGCGCGGCCGCATGCTCCATCTGGATCAAGACGGACGAATTAAAGCCTGATCCCAGACGGCCGATAGACGGGTAGCGGCTTTCTGTCATGACCGTTCTCGAACCCGTCGCCGAAACCCAAGTCGTAAAGCAGAACCGGACACGCGAGATCGCGATCTCCGCACTGATCGGCGTGCTGTTTTTTCTGCTGTTGCAGGCCACGCCCGATGTTCCCGGCGGCTTCGACGGCTATCGCCACGTAAAGCAGGCCTGGCGCATTCTCGCCGAGCCTCGCGCTATGTTCTCCGACCCCTGGCGTGTCGCCTATTTCTGGCCGAAGCCGGTCGATGCCTGGTTCGGCTACGAGGCGCTCCTCGCGCCCTTCACCGCCATTCTCCCTCTCATCGCAGCGCTGAAGCTCTTTTCCGCGATCATCTTCGGTGGTATCGCTTATGTACTATTTCAGCTGCTGCGATTCCTGAACATCGAACACCGCATCGGATGGGTTGTAGTGATCCTGACGGGAAGCTCCGTCACGCTCTGCCGCGCGACGACGGTTCGGCCGTTTCTTCTGTCTGTTCTGCTCACCTTGGTCGCCGCGCTGCTGACGTTGAAGGACAAGCCGGTGAAGTTGCTGCTGGTCTCGGCTCTCCATGCGGTCTCCTATTCGATGTTTTTCCTTGCCGGATTGGCTCCCGCGATGTGGCTGCTGGTTCGCAGAGACCGCGCGTCGTTGAAGCTCGCTCTCGCCAGCGGGGCCGGAATCTGTTTGGGCTTGCTCGTAAATCCTTATTTCCCGCAGAATCTCTTGTTTGATTTTCTGCAAGCGAAAGTGGTCAAGATCGGCCTCGACGCGCACGTGCGCATGGGCGGCGAGCTGTATCCAGTGAACTCCTGGTGGTGGCTTCCGGCGTCGTTGATCATCGCGACGCTCTGGGTGTCCGCGTTGATCTTTCGGAGGAAGAGCAGTGCGGCATCAAATCTCTTCTTTCTGCTGTCGATCGCAACGTTCCTTGGCTCGCTGCGCGTCGGCCGCACAGCCGATTTCTTCGTTCCCTTCGCGATGTTGTTCGCCGCCACCGTGCTGAACCCCTACGCGGTGAAGTTGCGCGGCGATCTGAAATACGTCGGCGCGCTCTTCGCGCTCATCTGCGGCGTCAACGTTTTTCTGACGTTCCAATACGGGCGCACCTCGCCCTCGCTCGACCGTTTTCGCGGCGCGGCCGAGTTTCTGAAGCGCGAAGCACCCGGCGAACTGGTCGCCAACGCGCAGTGGGGCGATTATCAGTATCTGTTCTTCCTGAATTCGCAAAACCGCTACATGATCGGAATCGAGCCGACCTTCATGTACATGAATAGCGCCAGGAAATACTGGCTCTGGCAGCACATGAGCGATGATGAACCGTCCACCTGCGGCCGCGAGTTCTGCGCCGATGCCGAGCGCACGGACATCTCCCGGGCCGTCCGCGACGAACTGGGCGCGCGCTACATTCTGGCCGAGCACATCGTGAATCCCAGGCTGGAAGCCCTCCTCCGCCAGCACGAAGGCGTGCAGGAGGTATTTAGGGACGCCTCATTTTCGATCTTCGAGCTGGCGAAGTGAGCAGCCGGTTAAGGCTTCGTCCACACGAGTTCGGTGACCGATTCGTTCAGACCGTAGACGCTGACATTGAGTGAGCCATACAAATCCGGGCCAGGAACGCGCAGATTGATTTGCGAAACCCCAGCGACGATCCCGGGTGCGGCGCCTCCATAGAGCACTGCGGCGGAAAAGCCGGCGTCGAAATAATCCACGGTGCATGGCCCACTACCGCCCCCAATTGGCTGGAAAGAGCAGATGTTCCGCGCCGCCGTCGCCACCTGGCCATCGGCGAGCGGATAGAAATCGGATTGCCAGCCGGTGGCGTAGAACGTCACAACGGAGCCCGACTTGGCAGGATTTGCCTCCGAATTCACGCTCCCGTCTTGATTGATCACTGTCGGAAGCGCCTGCGCTGTGCCGGATGCGATCCGAACCGGATAATCGGGGCTGACGGCTGTGCCGTTCATGAGCCGCACTGTCGCCGGCGAGTTCATCGAGACCCCCATCGGCACAACCGCGTTGATCTGATTGCGGGAGACGTAAAGCAACGGCATGGCGATGCCGTTGATGGTCACCTGCACGCCTCCGAGCGTCTTCGGAAAGAAGCCGTTCGAGGGCGCCGCCGATACGGCCGTTGCCGGGCCGATGCCCGGTCCGTAGATCGAGATCACTTCGCCGGGCGAAATGCGCGCCGTGGCGTTGCCTCCGAAGACATTGCCAAAATCGAAGATCCGCATGGTGGGCGGGGCACCGGGGTTCAGCGTGGACACGAAGCCGTTGTATCCCCCTACGTGCAGCAGACCCGCGGAATCCACAGCCACCGATTGCGAAACGGTCCCGCTTGGGTAAAGCGCGGAGTACCCCGCGAAGCCCGAGGCGTCCAGTTGCGCGACAAATTCCGAGCCTGTCGACCAACCGAAATTAGGGAACGCGGGGGACGAGGTTGCGCCACCCACCCATACGTTGCCCACCGCATCAACGGCGATCGAGTTGACTGAATCGGCAAGGCTATTGAAGTTGTTGGTCCACAGGATCGCGGTCGCCGTGGGGTTGAGCTTGGCAGCATATCCGCTCGGTGGTGCACCCAAATGTAGTGCATAGTTGTATCCAGCCAGGTGGAGATCTCCCGCCGAATCCACGGCGATGCCGAAGACAGAATTCGGCAGATAAGTTAGGTAACTCAACCCAGCGCCGCTTACCTTGGCGGCAAATCCGGTGAACGACCCGGTTGGCATCAGCACGCCCGCCGTGACCGGAAGATGCTGGCCTCCACCCACATTGCCGGCGAAATACGCATTCCCTGCCGCGTCTACGACCACACCCGCGGCGGACGGACCAACCACGCCCGCCGCCACAGGGATCGGACCGGAGATCAACGCGCCGGAAAAGAGAATCTTATCGCCCGCTGGGGAGAGTGAAGCCATGAAGACGGCTGTGCTCGAGACGACAAGCGGACTCGGACCGAAGGGCATTCCGGGCGTATGAGGGAAATCAGCCGCGGTGGTGGTGCCGGTGAGATACAGATTACCTTTCGCATCGGTCGCGAGGCCGGTGACTGAGCTGAAACCCTGCGTGCCGCCGAAATACGTGGAGTAGAGAATCGCCGTGCCGTCGTTGGAAAGCTTCATCACGAAACCCGTGCTGTTCGCGCCCGCTTGCGTTTGCAGAGCCCGGCTCAGCGGGAAATCGGACGAGGTAGTGCTTCCGCCGATGTAGATGTTTCCCGTCGGGTCAAGCGCGATGGCTAGCCCCCGGTCGACGCCTTTGCCGGCGAACGTGTCTGTAAACAGAACCTTGCCGCTGGGGTCGAGCTTGGCAACGAACACGTCGGAGCCGCCGGACAACGTCGAAAGGAAGATGCCAATGGTGCTGAGGCCAGAGATCTCCGTGAGGAAGTAAGCGCTACCGAGCTGGCGGCTCCCGACGACGTATGTGTTCCCTGCAGCGTCAGTCGTGATGGCGGAAATCGTATACGGATTGGCGTCGCCCAACGACGTCGTGAATTCGCCAGCGACTGCCAGGGAGGAAAGAAGAAACAGGACGAATCGCATACGCCTATCGTAGCTCTCAGGGCGCGATCCAGATCGAAACAGAAAGCGTCGACGTTCCGGTCACATCGAACGTGTAATTGCCCGCGGTGACGCCCGTGCCCTCGCCGACGTTCAGATTGATCTGCGACACTCCGGCCACGATCTCCGGCGCGGCGCCGCCATACAGCACGGTTGCGGTCCAGGGGAATCCACCGGTTTCCGCGCTCGCCTGGCATCCAAACGTGCATGCGTTCTGCGCTTTGACCGCCACCTGTCCATCGGCAAGCCCCGCGAAGAAGTTCTGCCAACCGGTCGCATAGAACGTCACGATGGAGTTGAACTTCGCCGGATTGGATTGGGAATTGATCGTCCCGTCCTGATTCAGCACGACAGGATACGCAACCGGAGCAGACCTGTCGATCCAGACCGGATAATCGGGGCTGACGGCAGTGCCATTGGTGATGCGTACGGTCGCGCCGACGGTCGCGGTCAACCCAGAAGGCACCACCGCGTTGATCTGGTTCGCCGAAACATAGAGCAGGGGCATGTTCGCGCCGTTGATGGTCACCTGCACGCCGCCAAGTGCGGTCGGATAGAAGCCATTCACGGGAGCGCCGGTCACGGCCGTCGCAGGCCCGATGCCGGGACCGTAAATCGAGATCACTTCCCAGGGCGTGATGCGCGCGGTAAGGTCGCCTCCAAAGGCGTTTTGAAAACCGAAGATTTTCATGACCGGCGCGCCACTCGGATTGATCGCCGAGACGAATCCGTTGTTGCCCGCGACGTGCACCAGGCCCGCCGAATCCAGCGCGATGGCCTGCGCCACGCTGCCCGATGGATACCGCGCCGAATACAGCATCTTCGTCGCGCCTGCATTGATCTCCGCCAGGTAGTCCTCCCCCGTCGACCATCCGTTGGCGTTCGGAAACGCGCTCGATTGGGCCGTTCCGGTGAGCCAGATGTTTCCGCTGGAATCGAGAGCGATGGCCTGCGCCGCATCGGCTCCCACACCACCCAGAAACGTGGCCCAAGTAAGAGCGCTACCAGTGGAATTGACCTTGGCGACGAACGTCTGCACGTCCGGATTCGATCCGCTGGCGAAAACCGGCTGTAGAGTGCCCGGCGTAGTGGGGAAGTTCGAGTCGTTGGACGACCCGGCGAGATACGCATTGCCTGCCGCATCGACCGCGATTCCGTTCACGGTCGTGGTTGGGCCCAGGAGAGGATTGAACTGCGTTTGCCCCGAATCGACGTAGGTCAGATAGGCGAGCGCTCCTCCCGCAGCAATCTTCGCGACGAACGCACCAACGCCCGTCGGCGAGTATGCTCCCGCGGTCACGGGCAGATCCAGCGTATTTGTGTTGCCGGCGAAATAAGCATTTCCCGCCGCATCGAGAGCGATTCCTACACCTAGGGTGTACCTGGTCGCGAAGACGCAGCTGCTTCCGCCAACGCAGCCCGTCGCGTGCCCGACGATTAGCCCGGCGTAAACAACTTTGTCGCCGGCAGCGGAAATTTCCGCCACGAAGGCGCCACTGGTCGGCGTAAGGCCCATGAAACGGACCGATCCGGTGGGCATGCCCGGCGTGGATGGAAAATCGTTGGCGGCGCTCGCGCCGGTCAGATAGAGATTCCCTTTCGGATCCGTCGTGAGCGATGTAATCGACGTGGGACCCTGCGTGCCTCCGAAGTACGTGGAGTAGAGAATCGTCGTGCCGTCGCCCGAGAGCTTCATAACGAAGCCTGCTCCGTAAATTCCTGGCTGCGTTTGCAGGGCTTTGCTGAGTGGAAAATCGGAAGCCGATGTGCTTCCCGCGATATAGATATTTCCCGCCGGATCCACCGCGATGGCGGACCCGGTGGATGTTCCGCTGCCGCCGAAACGGTCGGTGAACAGCAGGTTTCCGTTCGGATCGAGCTTGGAGACGAAAATGTCGGTGAACGAAGCGCTCAACATGCGACTGCCAGCGACGTAGGTATAGCCCGCGGCATCCGTCGTGATGGCGGAAATCGTGTAAGAATAGGCGTCGCCTAGAGAGGTGGTGAACTCGCCGGCGATCGCGAGGGAGGAAAGTAAGAACAGGACGAACCGCATACCTTCATGCTCTCATTTGTCGAACGTATCACCGACAGAGCGCTCGAGCGTGTTCAAAAACTTCGCGCAACATCTTCGCCGTCAGCTTCCCCGTCGACGTATTTTGTTGGCTCGGATGATACGACGCGATCAAGACGGGCGAAAACCCGTGCACCACGTTGTGACCGAATTTCGCACGTTTGCCGATGATCGATAGATACGTATTGAACGCGATTCGCCCCAGCGCCACCACCACGCGCACGTTCTTGAGCAGAGCTAACTCGCCCTCCAGATAGCCGCGGCAATTCAGCAGTTCTTCCCTTGACGGCTTATTATCCGGCGGCGCACAGTGAGCCGACGCGGAGATGTATGCGCCGGTTAACCTCAATCTGTCATCGCGCGAAACGCTGGTGGGTTGCGAGGCGAAGCCGGTTTCGTAAAGCGCGCGATACAAAAAATCGCCTGATTTGTCCCCGGTGAACATGCGGCCTGTGCGATTGGCTCCATGCGCCCCAGGCGCAAGACCCACGATCAGCAGCCGCGCCTCCGGATCGCCGAAGGAGGGAACGGGCTTGCCCCAGTAGTCCTGATCCCGATACGCGCGTCGCTTCACCACAGCGATCTCCCGGCAATGCGCGCGCAATCGAGGGCATCGGTTACAGGCGACAATTTGCCTCTGAAGCAGGATTAGGTCCGCCATGATCGCCCAGATCGGCCGGCTCATCGCCGGTCAATCCCAGAATCTCATGCCTGTGGCTTTCGGCGTGTCCCGGTACCCTTCAAGACTAGCCGTGAGCTAGTCGTTCACGTCGGAATTCTCGACGAAGCAACTGTGGAACGCGCGGTCCAGAATATCCGCGGTCAGTTCCAAAGGCCTTCGCTCAAAATGAATGATATCGATGGCGTGGGAGATGACGTCGCGCGGGTGGCAGCGGCGGAATTTCCTGTTTCCCTGAACGTAGTGCCTATGAACGAAGCTCTGCACCAGGTTCGGCGGGCAGAGGATTTCCTTTTCGCGGCAGTAGCGCTCAAAGATCTGAATGAATTCTGGCGCTCGCGGGCTGCGCAGGAACATTTTGTATTGAATACGGCGGAGGAACGCCTCGTCGCCGAGTTGATCTGGCCGGAGGTTGGTGGAGAAGATCAGGAACGCTTCGAACGGCACGGTCATCTTGCCGCCGGCCTGGAAGCTCAGATAGTCGACGTGCTTTTCCATGGGCACGATCCAGCGGTTGAGGATTTCCGCCGGCGAGGCCTTTTGGCGGCCGAAGTCGTCGATGAGATAGATGCCGTTGTTGGCCTTCAGTTGAAATGGCGCGTCGTAGACTTTGGAGTTCTTGTTGTAGCTCAGGTCCAGCATATCAAGCGTTAACTCGCCGCCGGTGATGATGAAAGGGCGCCTGCAGCGGAACCAACGGCCGTCGTGCGGCTGCGAATCGGAGAGCGCGGACACCAGCGAAGTCTCTTCGTCGATCCGATGGTGATAAATGGGATCGAAAAGTTGAATGATGTTGCCCTGGCATTCAATCGCGTAGGGCATATAGATGGGTTCAGAATCCACACGGAACAGGGCCTCCGCCAGCGCGGTTTTCCCGTTGCCGGGCTGGCCGTAGATCAGAAACGATTTGTGCGAATTGACCGCGGGTCCGATCTGGGCCAAAATGTCGGCTTCCACGACCAGGTGCCGGAAGGCGATCTGGAGCAGTTCAGGACTGAGCCAGTTTTCGCGCAGCTTTTGACGGCGGACGATTTCGCTGTACTGATACAGAGGAACAGGCGCTGGACCCGTGTACTGATTATTTTCCAGAAACTCCCGAGTGATGTTGCGGCCGGCTTCCGTCAGTGTGAACACTCCCGACATGTTGCCCATGCCGAGGGACTTCTTCACTGCGACGAAATGTTGGCGCTTAAAGGTCTCCAGCGTCTCGTCGATGAGGCTGAAGGAAAATCCGATCAGGCTGGCGAGGTCGCGACCCACCAACTCGCCCCGGAAATATAGGAATTTCAGGATCAGCTGTTCCAGGATGGCCGGCGGAATTCCCGCCTCCTCAAGGCTTTCCGGAACTGGAGGGACCACCGGCCCCATGGCGGATTCGGGTGTTTCAACCAAATCAATCACAGAACTCACGGGATCAGTAGCCTCCGAACAGAGAAATAATGGGTGCGGTCTGCACTTACTCCTATATCGGGTGCGATTTCTCTCCACTGCATGCCTGCCCCCATCTTTGTGCTTCTTGCGGCCGTAGTACCATTCGATCGAGCCGCGGATGGGGAGGTCAGCAACATGAAAGAGCCGCGACCCTCGGGAGCGGTCGCGCTCGGATCTGCGGTCAGCTCTTCTTTGCCGCCGGCCACTTATCGAGCTTCTTGCGAATCGCCTCGGCGTTCTTCGCGGCCGGCGCCAGCTCCAGATATTTCTCGTACGCGTCGCGCGCCGCGGCGTGATCGTTTAGCTTCTCCTCGCTTTCGCCGAGCTTCAGAAACGCCTCGGCCGAACCCGGATCCCACTTTGTCGCACGAAGATAGCGCCTCGCGGCGGCGTGATAATTCTTCTTGGTCTTAAAGTAGTAGTCGCCGGCGGTAATGTTCTTCTGCGCCTCTAGCGGATTCAACGAAAACTCCTCCGGCTTCAGGGCCTCATCCTCTTCGGGAGGCTCCTGCACCGCCGGATTCGCGGTGGGAGGCTTTTTTTGATCCTGTTGAGGTTTCGCGGGGGGCTGCTGCTGTGCGAGCGCGATGGCGGCGGAGCAGAGCGCACCCACCAGGACCCATGTAGACACGCGTGACACAATTAAAGTATAAATCCCCTCGATCAGCTACGCGAACGCGCCTCAGAGCTGCCTCTGCTGCCCGGAGTGTATCTTTACAAAGACGCGCACGGTTCTGTGATCTACGTCGGCAAGGCGAAAAATCTGCGCGCGCGCGTCCGCAGCTACTTCAACGTCGACCGCCTTGCCGAATCCAAGACCGGCACGCTGATCCACGAAGCGCGGTCGATCGACTTCATCGAGGTCGACAACGAAAAAGAAGCGCTGGCGCTCGAAAACAACCTGATCAAGCAGTGGAAGCCTCGCTACAACATTCTTCTTCGCGACGACAAGACGTATCCATACATCAAGCTCACTGGCGAGAAATATCCGCGGGTCTACGTGACGCGGCGCTTGCGCAAGGACGGCTCCACATACTTCGGCCCCTATTTCCCGGGAAATCTGGCCCACCGGCTGGTGCACTTCATTCATCGCCACTTCAAAGTGCCCTCCTGCCGCGTCGACTTTTCACGCAAACACACGCATCCGTGCCTGGAGTATCACATCCACCGCTGTTTAGGCCCTTGCGTCGAAGGCCTCACCACGGATGAGCGCTACGCTGAGGCGGTTCGCTCCGTGCGAATGTTCCTCGAAGGCCGCCATAAGGATCTGGCCCAGGAGTTGCGGGCCCGCGTCGACGAAGCGAGCCTGGATCAGCGGTACGAAGAAGCCGCGGCAATCCACGAACTGGCGCGCACCGTCGAGGAACTCGGCGAAAAGCAGAAGATGGCTTCAACCGAGGGCGGTGACACCGACATCTTCGCCTACTACGCCGAGCCTCCCTTGATTGCCGTGAACCTGTTCCACCTGCGCCACGGCCACATCGTCGATCGCCGTGAATATTTCTGGGAGGATCAAAAGGAGTTCGATCCACCGGAGTTCTTCGCATCGCTGCTGAAGCAGGTTTATCTCGACGATCCCTACGTCCCAGCAGCAATTCACGTCCCGGTGGAGTTTGAGGAGCGCGAGGTTCTAGAGGACTTCTTGTCGGAAAAACGGGGGCGCAAGGTGGAGATTCATACGCCGCAGCGCGGCCCAAAGAAGGCCCTGCTGGAGCTGGTGGAATCCAACGCCCGCCACAGTTTTGAGCAGCGCTTCCGCGTGCTGAAGCCGACGTCGAAGGCGATTTCCGAGGCGCTTCAGGACGCTCTCAACCTCGAAACTGCGCCGGACCGGATCGAATGCTTCGATATTTCGCACATCCAGGGCACCGATAAAGTCGCCAGTATGGTGGTGTGGGAACACGGGCGAATGAAGAAGTCCGACTATCGCAAGTTCATCATCAAGACCGTGGAAGGCAACGACGACTTCGCTTCCATGCGGGAAGTGATTACGCGTCGCTACGGACGTCTGAAAGAGGAAGGCGCGAAGTTCCCTGGACTCGTTCTGGTGGACGGCGGATTAGGCCAGTTGCATGCCGCCGCCGCGGCGCTCGAAGCACTCGGGATCACCGATCAGCCTTTGGCCTCCATCGCTAAGCGCGAAGAGTGGATTTACGTCTACGGGCAGGAAGACGAGCCCATCATCCTCGACAAATTCTCGCCTGTGCTGCATCTGGTGCAGACGGTTCGCGACGAAGCGCACCGGTTTGCGGTGACGTTCCATCGCACGCGCCGCAATGAGAGCCGCATGCGCAGTGAATTGGAAGGGATTCCGGGGATCGGGGAGAAAACCGTGATGAAACTCTTGCGCTACTTCGGCAGCCTGGAACGGGTTCGCGAGGCTCCGGAGGACGAGCTCGCGAAAGTCGCCGGTCCGGCCGCCGCGCGCAAGCTGAAACAATCCAATACTTCTACAACGGAAGCGGCAGCCTTAGAATAGGTCGCCGATTTCCTTGGCGATCGAGCGGGCTTCCAGATGAATCAAGCCGGCGTTGCCGCCTTGCGGACTCATCACCGCCAACACCGCCTTCGTTCCGGCCGAGTACACGAACAGCGCGCCTTCCTCGGCTTGGATCGACACTTCACCCAAAGTGCCCGCAGCCATGCTGTCCGTGATACGGCGGCCCAGGCTGGATGCGGCGGCGGCCATGGCGGCCACGCGGTTCGGATCCTGTCCGTTGGAAAACGAGTGAGCGATCGGAAGTCCCTCGTTGGACGCCAGCAGGACGCCCTTCAATTCCGGGATCGCGCCACGCAGAGCCTCAATGTGGCCCTTGATTGCTTCACCTTTTGCCATTTTACTTCTCCCTTCACTTTTCCCCGATGAGCGGTTAGAGGTGCCCGGCCCTTGGTTTTCGCCGGGCAGATGCTCGCGCATACACTGTCCGCAAGCATACGGATAATCGACTGATGGGGAAATAACTTTATCGTTCCGGGGAGGGTAAAAGCACGAAACCAGGCTTAGGGAAAGTCAATTGCTCCGTAGTACTTAGTCTAGGCCCGAGTCGTGTTCCATTATGGAAATTTTCGCGAGGATTCGGGGTTTCTCACAGCCGCCGAAACGGGGATTTCTAAGGTGTCTGTCGTAAGAGGGACTCAGGCGACTGCCTCAAATCTGGGTCTTAAGTACTTTACCGCATAGAAAGCAGTAAGAGGCCCCTTTAGCATAAGGGCAAAAGGGACGATCTAAGCAACATGCGGTGTTTGTATTGCGGGAAGGAGCTGGCGCTCCTCAAGCGGTGGACCGGCGGAGGGGAGTTCTGTTCGGATGCGCACCGTCAGCGATACCAGGAAGAATACAATCAGCTCGCGCTGAACCGTCTGCTTCAGGCGAAACCCCCCGCGGATGCGGAGGCGTCGCGCCCGAACGAAGCGAAGGAACCCAAGCCCGCCGCGACTGCCGTGGCATCGCTCCCCCCGGAGCCGTCCGTCGCACCGGCGCCTACGGCCCTGGCGATCTCCGAGAGTCCTCAACCCAGTGCCCTTCAACGCGAAGAGCCCCCTGCCATGGCTATCTTCGAACGCGCTCCGGAACCTGCGGCAATCGAGGAGCCTGCGGCCAAGCAACCCGACGTGGTGGCGCCCGCCGAAATGGCCGGATTCTTTTTCGAATTGCCTGTATCCGCGCTGACCCAAGTCGCGGCTTTTTCGAGCCCCGGCCTGGAGTTCCTGAGTGTCGCTTCCCCCGCGGAGCTCCCGAATCATCGCTATGAGCCGGCGGCCGAGACGCCGCAGGAAACACATCATTTGGAGTTGGCGGGACTACTATCAGTCCCCGTGGCCAACCGGGTTTCAAATTACGCCGCCACGAATACGCGGGAGAGGCGCCTGGACGTGCGCGAGTTTGTGCGGCCGGCTAAAGTAGTTGAGTTCGAACTGAGCCTCGCTGGCGAAACGGGACTCGAAGCCTGGAGCGAGCCCATGGATTTCACAATGACCCCGCAGGCGCCCGCGAATCCTCCCGTGCCGTGGCAAGAGCCTCCATCCGGATTCACTCCCAGTGACACGGAGCTGGGTGATTTAGGACGTCTCGCCTTCGCCACCACCGGTTTTTCGGACGAAGCGGCTGATGCTCACGCGGAGACCGACGAGTCCGAGAAACTCGCCCCGGCGGAAGCCAGAGTGGCCCCCGAACCAGAGCCGCCCCCTGTGGCGCCTACGGTTGTTGCCCCTACAGTCGTCGCGCCACCCCTCAACGCGCCGGCCGCCGAGGTGCGCATCGAAGCGGAATCGAGACTGGCCCCGCGCGGCACGGTCCTGGACAGGAGCTATCTCGAATTGCTCTCCGCGCCCAGACGGCCTGCGGCCCAGGCCTTGGCGGAGCCCAAGCCTGAACCCCCGGTGGGGCAGGTCATTGTCGAAGCGGTGTCCCAAGCACTGGTGGAGCAACCCGCGGCGCAACAGGCCGTCGAATCGCCGGCAGCAGAGGCTCCCGTAGTCGAGAGGATCGTGCCTCCTCCGTTGCCGCCTCCGGTTCCGGATGTTGTGACGGAAGCCGCGTCCGTCCCGTTGAACCCGGCGGCTCCCGGCAAAGGGAAGGCGGCCCAGGTATTCTCCTCCGCCTCTTATGGCGTTCAGGCGCAGGTCCCCAGATCGACGTCGCTGCCTTTAAGGCCAGTCATGACATTTGGCCCGGTTCCGGTGAAAGAACCAGTCCCGGTGAAAGAGCCAGTCAAGGACGCTCCGAAAGCCAAAGAGGAGAAGAAAGCGCCGTCACCCGCCACCGACGCGAAGAAAATTCCGGCGCCCATCACCTCGACGTTCCGTCCACTCGTAGCCGACGCCCCGTTCAAGCCGATCGCGAAGTCCGGCCCTCCACCCACGGCGAAGGAAGAAAAGAAGCCAGCCGCGAAGCCCGATTTGAAGGCAGACAAGAAGCCCGAGCCACGCGAGGTGAGGTCGAAGGAAGAAGTGAAGCCTGCCGCCAAGGCGGCCGAACCTTCGCTGCCTCCGCCGTACGGGGGTTCGGCCACGGATCTTGGGTTGCCGCGGCTCAGCCTCCAGCCCCCACAGGGTTTTTGGGGCCGCATGCCGATGGCTGCCAAGATCGCCGTCGTCATAGTGATGCTCGCCGTCGTCGGCGGGGTGATCGCTCTGTCGTCGAAGAGCGGGACCGCCTCATCCCCGATCGGCCATACGGCGGTGGTAGTACCGGGAACCGCGTTGCCCGTGGGAGACGCTGGCTGGATCACGGATTGGGGAGCCGATCCGGGCGTGCGCCGCACGCGTCAGATTTCGGTGTTGCGCTCTTCGCAGACCTATAGCGACTATCGCATCGAAATGGAAGGCCAGATCGAGAGCAAGGCCATCGGCTGGGTCTTTCGCGCTGCTGACCCGAAGAACTTCTATGTCACGAAACTCGAAATCGTGAAGCCTGGCCTGGAGCCGACCGTCGCGCTGGTGCGGTTCGGCGTGATCAACGGCGAGGAGCAGGTGCGCGCCCAGATCCCTCTTCCTTTGAAAGTTCGGCGCGACACCATGTTTAAGATCCGCTTCGATGCGGTGGGGAGTCATTTCATTACGTACGTGCAGGACGAAAAGATCGATGAGTGGACTGACGACCGTGTGAAGACCGGAGGCGTCGGCATGTACAGCGAGCGCGGCGAAGTTGCCTCGCTCAAAGGTGGCATCAATGTGGTGCCGCTCTTGGTTCGGAAAAAGGAATAGGAGCACTGGGAATCGCTATGGCGGATACGAACGAGACCGTTTTCTTCATCGACGACGACCTGATTGAAAGGTTGATGCGCGGCGACAGCGCGCCGGCTGACACCACGAAAAAGAAGCGTCCGGCCGAGGCAAATTCGCTCGCCACCGCCGTGAAGCTCGCGGCCGACGGCAAGCTCGACGAAGCGGTGAAGGAGCTGGAACGCGCTTTGACGCGCGGCGAGAATCGCACCGAAGTCGAAACCGGCCTCGGCCATCTGTGCTTTGAGCAGCAGAAGTGGGAGGAGGCTGCGCGCCACTACGCTAAGGTCGCCGAACTCGAACCCAAGCATCGCACCGCACATTACAACCTGGGCCTCGCCCAGGAGCGTCAGGCGAAGTTTCCCGAAGCCGCCCATTCCTTCGAGACGGCGCTTGCCGTTGACCCAGCGCGCTGGCAAGCGCGTATCGGACTCGGGCTCTGCCAGTTGCAGCTCGGCAAACCGGAGGACGCGCTGGCGAACTTTGACGCCAGTATGAAGGACGGTGCCGCGCAGGACGGCAATCAGGACCGCGCGCTATTCGGTAAAGCAGTGGCCTTACAGCAACTGGGCAAACTTCAGGAAGCCGACGAGTTATACCGCAAACTGTTGCCCGCCAATCCCAACTCTGCCGAGCTTCTGGTGAATCTCATCGCGCTCGCGAGCGCCCGCAAGGAAGATCTGAAAGTGAAGGAGTTCTCCGAGCGGCTCCTGAAAATTCGCCCTCAATCCCCGCAAGCTCTCGAAGGGCTCACCGCCGTGGCGCTCTCGCGCGGCGACTACAGTTCCGCCGTGCAGCATGGATCCCAGCTGGTGAAGGTCGCGGCCAACTCTTATGACGGTTGGTTCAACCTTGGCATCGCCTACCAGCGCACCGGACGCCTGGAGCAGGCCGCCAACGCCTATCGCGAGGCGTCGCGGCTCCGTCCCGAAGCGCTGGAGCCGCTGGCAAACCTGGGTGTGATTCTCCAGGAGCGTGGCGACCTCGCTGGTGCCCGCGCCGCCTACGCCCGCGTCCGCGAGCAGCAGCCTGAGCAGCCGGGCGCGCTCTGGAACCTCGGCCTGCTGGCCGAGCGGGAAGGCAAAGCCGAGGAAGCCGAAAAACTTTTCGAAAAGCTTGTGTCCCTGAAGCCGGACTGGGAGGACGCAGCCTTCCGCCTCGGCTATCTACAGCTTCAGCGCGGCGAGTATCCGAGCGCCGTCGACAGCTTCGAAACCTGCCTCAAGAAGAGGAAGGATTGGACCGACGCGCTGCTGAACCTGGGGCTCGCGTCATGGAAGTTCGGCGATCTGGAAGCCGCCGTCGCGCACTATGTCCGCGTGCTTCAGCTCCAGCCGCGCAATCTGGACGCCCTTCGCGCCCTCACCGCCCTGTCCATTGAACGCAAGGACTCGAAGAAAGCGCAGGAGTATTTCCAGAAGCTCCTCTCCCTGGGCGAGCGTCCGGTAGAGCTCGCCTTTAACCTCGGCTTGCTCCTGCAGGCCAATGGCGAGCACAAAGCCGCCGCCGAGTGCTATCAGGTGGCCGTCGAGAAGAAGCCCGAATTCACCGAGGCTATGCTCAATTTAGGCCACGCCCTGAAAGCCGACGGCAAGGAAGACGAGGCGAGGCAGATCTGGAGTAAGGCCGTGAGCGCCAACCCGGAACTTGCGGGCTCCTACTTCCACTAAAGCCTCAGCCCGAAGCTACTCTTCTCTTCGGTGGCCTTCTTGGCCTTGGACTTCGTTGCCTGTGTCGTTTTCTTGGTCTTAGCTGTGGTTATCCCCCTAAGCGATTCATTCATGGCACCCTTTGACACGCATCGTGCACGCACTTGTTTCAGGTTCTGATGGCCGGGCAGGTTCCAGTGATCGTATACTCCGCGGCGAAGTGGCTGCGCAAGGCTCCCCGCCAGGTGATGCACGTTCTCGCGCTGCAACTTGCCGCGGCGCTGGCGGCATTCGCATCCGTTTACTGGCTCACCTAGAACTCAATTTCCTGCGGATTCAACCACATCGCTATCCCGCCGGAAGGGGCTTGAAGCAACTCTCGCCTACGGTATAGGCAGGAGCTCACGTGCTCTTCCAGCAGAGAACGGAGCCGGTCAGAAGGAGCAATTCTAGAACTGCCACCGAGCGGGCCTGAGCGTTGGATGTCAGCCGGTACAAGAGCGGTGCCCTGGCCGTTGCGGCGCAAATCAAACGGAACTTCCCTGCTAGGGAAGCAAAATCTGGCTAATGGGCGCGCGTCCGATAAATTTTCTTGGTACTAAGGGATCTTTCTCAGCAATCTTCCTAGCTCGTGCACGGAGCGGGTGTAGGCAACTCCCTAACTATTTCCATCCCTCGGTCCGCCGATGGTGTACTGTGACCGAGTACTTGCCGCGTGTTCTTCGCGTAAACTCCAACAGCATCGACGCAGCCCTTGAGCAACTCCCGTCCGCCGACGCGATCGTGATTGAAGACGCCACTGTCTTAGAGGAGTTTCTACAAGCCGCCGAAGGTATTCCGGTCATCGTGTTCGACCCATCGGCCTCTGTTGCCGAAGCCGTCCGCTACATCCGACTCGGTGCGCACGATGTTGCCGCCGCGGAAGACACCGCGGCCGCCATCATCGACGCCGCGGTCGAGTTTCACCGGGGACGCCGCGCCACCGATTCCGCTGCAGAGCCGTGGCGCAAACACATTGTCGGTTCCAGCCGTGCGATCATGCGCACCATCGAGATTATCCGCCTGGTCGGTTGCCGCCGCTCCACGGTATTGATTACCGGCGAAACCGGAACCGGCAAGGAAATGGTCGCCCGGGCAATCCATCTGGCCAGCCCCCGCGCACAACAACCGATGGTTGCGGTGAATTGCAATGCCCTGCCCGAGAATCTGCTTGAGGCCGAGCTGTTCGGCCACGTCAAAGGCGCGTTCACCGGGGCTATTCTGCATCGCGTGGGCCGTTTCGAGCAGGCGCATCGTGGCACGCTGTTCCTTGACGAAGTGGGCGACCTTCCGCTCGATATGCAGACCAAGCTCCTGAGATTCCTGCAGGAGCGCGAATTCCAGCGCGTCGGCAGTTCGGAAACGATTCGCGTCGACGTGCGCCTGATCGCCGCGACTAACGTCGATCTGACCCAGCGCATCAAGGAAGGCAGGTTCCGAGAAGATCTGTACTACCGCTTAAACGTCGTGCCGATCGCCGCCCCGCCCCTACGCGAGCGCCTGGAGGATATTCCTCTTCTGGCGCACCACTTCGTGGAAAAGATCTGCCGCCAGGAACAGATCCCCTTGCGCCGCCTCTCACCAGAAACCGTCGACCGCCTGAAGAACTGCACGTGGCAGGGCAACGTGCGGCAACTGGAAAACGCCGTCGAGATGGCGGTGGCTCTCAGCGGAGAGCGCGAGATTCTCTACCCGTCCGATTTTCCACTCGCGAACGTTTCCGCAACGCGCATCCCGCCGGCAAGCGCAATTCACACCAACGACTTCGAACAGACCGTCGGCCGCATCGAGAGACAGATTCTCGAAGAGGCGCTGCGCAAGGCCGGGGGCAACAAAACTGCCGCCGCCGAAATGCTCGGCCTGAAGCGCACCACGCTCGCCGCGAAGCTAAAGAGCCTCGAAGCCGTCGCCTGACGAATTTTCTTGCATCTCGACCCTTTTTGTGACATGTTCTTAACTAAATCGTCACCGTCGTGAAACATAGGAGGCGGGGATGCACACGTTTCGGTTCGGGGAACAGGCTGCGCTGATCGCGATGCTGGCCGCGGGACCGGCATGCGCGGGCATCCGGATTCAGATCGCTCGGGGACACCCGATCATCGATGGAATCTACGTGAACGGCCATGGCCCGTACCGATTCATGGTGGACACAGGGGCCACCCTGAATCATCTGGACCTGGCGATGGCGCAATCGATCGGTCTCAAGCCTACCTTCCGCACCGAGTTGACCGCCTCCAGCGGCACCGCCATCGTGACGGGAGCATCGGGCATCCGCGTGACCGTGGATACGCTTCAAGCCGACGAACAGACGTTTTTGTTCGCGGGCCTGGATGTGGTCCATCGGGTCCATCCCGATGTCCAGGGCGTTCTGGGGGAAGAGTTTCTTTCGCGGTTCGATTATCTGCTCGACCTTCGGGGCAAGCGAATCGAATTCGGCAAACAGGAACTGGAAGAGGCGAAGACTCGCGTGCCCTTTCAGACGATCACCGGCCGCCCAGTGGTGCCGACGAGCCTGGGAAACCTGGTGCTCGACTCCGGGGCAAGCTTGCTGACGTTGTTCGGCGTCCAGGCAGCGGCCGTAACGCGAGAACTCATCACGATGACAGGGTCGGTCAAGGTCGGCATGGTGGCGAGCAAGCTCATCATCGACGGCCGCATGTTCTGGCACGGGAGAGCAGTCACAATTCCACATTCGGCCGAGTCAGGAGCCACCGGCCTTCTCCCCGTCAGCTTGTTCAAAGCCGTCTACGTCTGTAATTCGGAGCAGTACATGGTCTTCAACTGAGCGGCATCGACGATCCGCTACACTGGTTGGACTCACGATGACCAACTAGCGTTCGATGGATCCTTTCCTGCTCCTGAGTCTCGTTTCGCAAGATGGCTCCGGTTCATGGTGATTCCCTTTGTGCTCTTGTCGATCCTCGGCGAGGCGGCGATGATCGTCGGAGTGAAGCTGGGGATTCAATAGAACGTGGCGCACGCACTTTTTGCTTGCGCCACATCCTTCTTATTCCAGAATCATCCTCGCGGCCTTCTCTGCGATCATGAAAACGGGTGCGTTGGTGTTGCCTCTGATAATCGCCGGCATGATCGACGCATCGGCCACGCGAAGGCTGGCGATCCCGTGGACTTGCAGCTTCGCGTTGACCACGCTCGTGGCGTCCTGGCCCATTTTGCACGTGCCCACCGGATGATAGAGCGTTTCTGCGTAGGCACGGAGGAACGACGCCGGATCCTGTTTTGCGAATACGGGTTTGCCGCGATATGGATCGAACGCCTTCGACTCCAGAAGCTTCCAGGCCCTCTTCAGGCCTTCGCACGCGGGCGCCAGGTCCTCCTGATTCGATAAATACGCGGGATCAATCGCCGGAGCCTGCCTTGGATTGGCGGAGCGCAGATAGATCCGCCCGCGGCTCTTCGGCGTTAACAGCAGCGCGCCCAGGCTGAAACCGTGGCCGGGCGGATTCTTCAATCCATGCTCGACGAAATACACCGGCGCAAAGTGCAGTTGCAGATCGCACTCGGCCAAATCAGGCCGGGACTTCAAGAAAGCCCCCGCCTCCGCGATATTCGATGTCAGCGGACCCGTCTTCTTAAAGATGTACTGCAGCAGGCTGGCTACGTCTTCGGCCTTGCTGAGCGAAACCGGCTGCGTGCACTCATACGATTGGCCGATGTTCAGATGGTCTTGCAGATTCCCGCCCACTCCCTCGAGGTCGGCGGCCACCGGAATCCCCAGCGCCTCCAATTCCCGGCGAGGCCCGATGCCCGAGAGCAGCATCAATTGCGGCGAGCCCACCGCACCGGCGCACAGAATCACTTCCTTGGCCGCGCGCACCTGCTGCGGCGCCGCGGCGTTCCTGACAAGAAATTCGACGCCCGCCGCGCGGCCCTCTTCGATCAACAATCGCGCGACGTGCACGTTGGTCCATACGGTGAGATTGCCGCGGCGTAGCGCGGGTTTCAGGAAGGCGGCCGCCGCGCTGGCGCGCACGCCGTTCTTCTGCGTCACCTGATAGAGGCCCGCGCCTTCCTGCGAAGGTCCGTTGAAATCGCCGTTCTTCGCGATTCCCTCCGCGCTGCAAGCATCCAGGAACGCCAGCGTCAATGGGTTGACACAGCGCGGATCGGAGACGCGCAGAGGGCCTCCCGCTCCGTGCTCGGCCGAAGCGCCGCGCTGTTGATCCTCGGATACTCTAAACAGCGGCAGAACGTCGTCCCAGCCCCATCCTTCATAGCCCATGTCGCGCCAGGCGTCATAATCGGCCCGCGCGCCGCGAATATAGATCATCGCGTTGGTGGAGCTCGATCCACCCAGCACTTTTCCGCGAGGCCAATACAGCCGCCGGCCGTTCAGGTGCTCCTGAGGCTCAGTGGAATAATCCCAATCGACGTCGCTGTGGAACAACTTGGAGAACGCGGCAGGAATATGAATCTCGCGCTTGCGGTCCGCCGGCCCTGCCTCGAGCAGCAGGACGCTGATATTGGGTTTCTCCGTTAGCCGCGACGCCAGCGTGCACCCTGCCGTCCCCGCGCCGATTACGATGTAGTCGTACACGTTGTCGTTGCATTATGGCATATCGATCTGCCTGCCCTCGGGCCACGGCCGTGGACTATGATGATGACTTGGGTGATAACAATCGCAGCGGGATTCGTGCGCGCGTTCTGCTGATCCTGACGTACCTGTTGTCCCTTGGGTGCCTGATCTGGACGCTACGCGACGCGAGGCTCGGTGAACTGTCGGACGACCTCGCCTCCATGAACTGGTGGTGGCTGGGACTGGCTGTGGTCGCCGACATTGCGGTGTATTGCGTGCAAGCGGTCCGCTGGGCACAGTTGCTGCGCCCGGTGGAACCCGTTACGTTCCGCCAGGCGTTCAGCGCGGTGTATATCGGCTTGTTCGCCAATGAAGTACTGCCATTTAAGGCGGGCGAGGTCCTGCGGTGCTACCTGGTTTCGCGCTGGGGTGGGAATCTGCCATTCTCGGTGGCGATTTCAAGCGCCCTCATTGAACGCATTTTTGACGGCATCTGGTTGTGCCTGTGCCTGGTGCTGACCATTCGCCTGGTGGGCCGTCATCATCACATGCGCTGGCTGATCGACAGCGGCTATGTTTTGGGATTCGTGGTGCTAGGCGGCGCAGCACTTCTGATGCTGGCGGTTTTTCTTCGCCAGAAAACGCGAGCCGTGTTCTCCGGAGACGGCTGGCAACGCCATGTGCGCATCCTGATCGACGATTTGAATCTGATCGGCCACTCGCGCTATCTCTATTTCGCGTTTTTCCTTAGCCTGGTCTACCTGCTGTTGCAAGTGATTCCGATCTACGCGTCGTTTCAAGGCTATGGCTTCGATCTGACTTTGAGCGTCGCCTTTGCGCTGATGGTGATTCTGCGCATGGGTAGTGTGGTGCCGCAGGCGCCAGGAAACTTGGGATTGTTCCAGTTCCTCACGAAGCAAGCTCTGGAGAGGCTGTTTAACGTGGTTCCCGCCGAGGCCGCGCGATTCTCGCTGGTGCTGTGGGGCACCGTAACCATTCCCCTGCTGGTGGTGGGCTTTATCGCGCTGATGGTCAGCGGCTCGAAGCTGTTTGAATTGCATCGGGCAGCCGAGGATCACGCGAGCGAGCTGGCGAAGAATCGAACTTCGTAGATGTCTTGCGATTCGTGGTTGACCGCTCCCTATCCAGTCACCGAATCATCGCATGGCAGAGCCGCGACCTGCTGGAGCGGACAACGCCAGGCTAGTGAACGGGCGACAGCCCGTTGTCGTTCAAAGTTTTCTGCGCTTCGGATCCCGTCAGAAACTTCAGGAACCGCCGCGCGGCTTCGGCTTGGGCACTTGATTTCAAAATCGCTCCGGTTTGACGGATCGGTTTGTGCCATTCCGCGGGCAGCAGCGTCCCTTTTCCGATCAGCAGCGTCCACGATGTGATCACCGCCTCCACGTTGCCGCTTTCGGCGAACTGCAGCGCCTGGCGGACGTTCTCTCCATAGACGATCTTGGGCTCAACGGCCTTCCAGAGCCCACGCGCCTCCAGCGCCTCCTTCGCCGCCACGCCGTAGGGAGCGTGCTGAGGGTTCGGAATCGACAGATGAATCACCGTGGGCTTCTTCAGGTCCTCCAGAGACGCCACGGAGCCGTTGGGCGACCACAGCGCGAGTCGTCCGATGGCGTAGACCGTCGCGTCCGTTACAAATCCGGCGGCGGCCAGGTCCCGCACGTACGATTCGTTGGCGGAAAGAAACACGTCGAACGGCGCCCCGTTTTCGATCTGCTGCTTCAACGATCCGCTGGAGGCCAGCGTGAAGCGGATTTTTTCCGGGTACGCCTTTTCGAGCTTCGGCGCGATGGGCGCCAGATCGGACGCGGCGGCGACCAGCAGGTCGGCCGCGTGCGCCGTCGCGCAGCACAGCACCAGCGTGGCGAGAAGCTTCATCTCAATTCATCGTACACCGACCACGTTTTCTTAACCGCCGATTCCCATGTAAACTCGCGCGCGCGCTCCAGACCGCGCCGCGACAGGTCCGCGCGCAACGATTCATTCAATGCGAGCCGCTCCAGTGCGTCGCCGATATCGAGCGGATCGACGAGCACAGCCGCGTCGCCCGCAACCTCCGGCATAGCGGAAGATGTTGACGTCAGAACAGGAATGCCGTGCGCCATGGCTTCCAGGATCGGCATCCCGAAGCCTTCATCGAGCGACGGGAAGGCGAAAATCGACGCACAGCGGTAGAGCGCCTCGAGTTGCTCCGCGGTGACGTAGCCCAGGACGTCGATGCGGGCGCGCGCGGAACTCTCCTCCACCGCCCGCAGCTCTTCGGCCGCGCCGAAACCGTCCGCCGCACCGGCGAGCGACAGACGCCAGGAGTTGGGCAGTAGCTCGAAAGCCTTCACCAGCCCAGCAACGTTCTTCCGTCGCTGAAGGGCGCCCACGGAGAGAACGAGGTTTTCGCGCGGGCCAGACGGCGAAGCCATGCGCACGCCGTGATGGATCACGCGGATGCGCGCCTTGTCTACTCCCAACAGACCTTCGACCTGCGATGCGGTGAAGCTCGACACGGCGATAATCAGGTCGCTGCGCTGGGCCGCGCCACGCGCCTGCTCGGCGAATCGGGCGCGAAATTCGGGTGAGGAGTAGTTGCCGGTCATCACGAACAGGTCGTGAAAGGTCGATACGGTCCGGCGGGCCCTGGCATCCACGCGCTGATTCAGGGCGTGAAAGATCTCGGCTGATGGCGCGCCGCGCAACAGACGGCGTGATGCGTTGGTCGGCAGAGAATCCTGGAAAGAGCGAAAGAACCGGTGCGGGCGGTAGCAGAAGTGGAACGCTTGCTCCGGATGCGCTAGCGCCAGTCCGAACAGGATTTCCCGCGAATACACGCCGACGCCGGAGAGATTCTTGCCGAGACTGTAGGTGGCATCGAGAGCGATGGTCACTCTTTGCTATGTTCGCATGGGGCTATGTTCGCATGGGGCTATGTTCGCATGGCCAACGCGTTCGGAGCCATATCCATGGCGGCTTTGGCGAGCAGGGCTTCGAGCGTGGCCGGTTGATCGGCCGAGAAAATCGCCGACCCGACCAGAATTCTGTGCTGGAGGAGCGCGGCGTGGATGCGCGCCCAGGCTTCCTCCACTGGCTCCAGTTCGGTATCGAAAATGCTGATGGCGAAGCGAGTGGTTTCGATGCGGGCGAGCAGATCGGCCGGTCCCAAGAGATTGCGCAGATGGTCCGCGGCTTCGACGAGCACCAGATCCAGGCGCTGTTCGCCGTGCGCGGCGGCGAGTTCCGCCAGATTTCCCGGTTCGGCCACTAAGACCATCCAGCGCCTTCTGAGCCTCTCGGCCAGCTTGCGGTCACGTTCGGCTGCGGCGAAGAATCCCGAGCGATTCAGCAGGCCCGTGAGTGTATCGCGCGTGGAGGCGGCTCGAGCGGCGGTCAACAAGCGGTGACGCTCGATGGCGTTGCGCATAGCGTGCGCTAGTGGCGCGCAGTCCACCAGTTTCTTTTCCAGATAATCCTGCGCACCATCGCGGATGAGCCGCAAACCGAGGGACGCCCCCTCAGCGCCGATCAGCAGCACCACCGGGACGTCCTGCGCGACCTTCTGCGCGCGGCGAAATGTCTCGATGCCCCGGCTGTCGGGCAGGTCTAGGTCCAGCAGCAACAGATCGACCTGTTCACTCGCCAGAATCGCCGCTGATTCGCGCCAGGACCCAGCATGCGCGATCTCGATTTGCACCCAGTCGTTCCAATAGCGGCCCTCACCGATCTCCAGCAGGACGTCGCGCAGGAAGAGACAGTCTTCGGGGTCGGATTCGGTAAGTAGCACGCGCATAAAGGACAGCCCGTACCCTACTAGTGCGGCAAGCCGTCTAGTTGTCTCCGACTCATTTGTCGGGCCAGAGTTCGCGGATCGCCTCGCGATTCACCAGAGCCCTCCAGCGGGCATCAAAGCGCGCCGCGATGTCCGGACGGGAGGCGAGATGTCTACCCAGCCCGAGCCGAACGTGCGGCTTGCCCACGGTCTGTTCCTCCAGCGCGAGTCTCTGTTCCACGTCGGCCCAGCGATTGGTTAATCCACCGGGATCGATCAGCACGACACGGTCGTCCACGATGCCAAAGTTCTTGAGATGCGCGTCCATTGAAAACAGCCCGATGCTCCAGCCCTTCTGCCGCGTGGCCAGCAGCCGGTTCAGCCACAGCTCGAATTCCTCGAAGCGGCCAGCGCCCGCAAGGTCTTGGAACTTCTGGTATAGCGTGGTTTCGACGCGCTCCGTGGCGCAGGAGACGGTGAGCGAGCCGGGCCAGCCTCCGACCTTTACGCGGATCGACGGGAAGGTGATCTCTTCAGGTACCAATGAAGATCCGTGCAAGTGCTCTCGAGCAAGGCGCTCGCCGCGTGCGCTGCGAAAATGATACTGCTTCCAAACCTCTTTGATGTGCGCCCTGAACCAGATGGCTCGCGGGAGGATCACCATGCTGGCCTGCGCCATCATGCGGAGGAATCGAATTTGCCTCGACGGCTTTTCGAGCAGGCGCCGCCCCATCGACCCGGGCAGGAGCCTCTCAACTCTGCGCAAGACTTTCCAGATGCCGATCAACGCGACGATTTCGTAGGGCGCGCGCTCGCGCTTCACCACCCAGTGCGGCGACGCATAGACAATCTTTCCGATGCCTTCGCCGAGGCGGATCAACTTGCCTTGGGTGAGTTCGGCCGGCGCATGCGACAGGACCTGCGTTTCACGAGCGATCTGACGGGCAGCGGCGGCCATGGAGCACCTACCAAGAGCCTATCGCGGGAGGAGGCCGAGTGGAAAGGTGAGCCCTAAACCGCCAACTGATATTCCTTCAACTTCCGGTACAACGTCGTCCGCCCGATCCCTAACAGATGCGCGGCCACCGCTCGATCGCCCTTGGTGTAGTCGAGCGCGTTCATGATGGCTCTCCGCTCCAGTTCCATCAACGGGATGATTGGCGCGGCCTGCATCGGGGCCGGAGCTTCGAACGCAACTTCGGGCGATTCGACCGGTGCGGATGTAGACACGGGTGCGCCCCAGCTGGACGCTTTCGCCGTCAGATACTGTGTCTTCTTCTGCAGCAGATGATTCTGCAGGTTGGACGGCAGGTCGGCGGCGTGCAGCAGCGGGCCGGAATTGACGGCCACCATGTGCTGGACACAGTTTTCCAGTTCACGGATGTTGCCCGGCCAATCGTAGCCGAGCATCACTTCCATCGCCTCCGCCGTCAGCGTGTAGTTGCCGCCGACGCGCGAAAGGAAATGGTGAATCAGCTCTGGAATATCTTCCTTGCGTTCGCGCAGAGGCGAGAGGCGGATGTTGATGACGTTCAACCGGAAGTACAGATCGCGGCGGAACGTTCCCTTTTCCACTTCCTTGGCCAGGTCGCGATTCGTCGCCGCGATGATCCGGAAATCCGAGCGCCGCGTGGCCAGCGATCCCAGTGGGCGAAATTCCTTTTCCTGCAATACGCGCAGCAGCTTGGCCTGGAGGTCCAGGGGAAGCTCGCCGATTTCGTCGAAGAACGCCGTGCCGCCATTGGCCGCCTCAATCAGCCCGATCTTGGTGTTCGCCGCGCCGGTGAAGGCGCCTTTGACGTGGCCGAATAGTTCACTCTCCATGAGAGGGCCCACCATCGACGAGCAGTCGATGGTAACGAACGGCCCTTGCGGGTTCTTGCTATGGATCAGGCGGGAAACGACTTCTTTGCCGGTTCCGGTCTCGCCGAGTAGGAGCGCGGGCCAGCGGCAGCGCCCCAGCTTGTCCACCATCCTCAACACCTGGCGCGCGCGAGGCGATTGCCCCACAAGAACATGTCTGGATTCGTCGTGATTTGGAATCATCCTGGCCCCGGTCCCGATTCTGGACGCCAAGTCGGCGTCTTTTAGATAGAGTGTGTTCGACAAAGATAAACTCTACGATCGATTTGAAACTTCCTCAATTCCCCTCTAGGGAGATCGGGGGTAAGTCCGATGCGGGTTACATCCACCCCCCAGATGGGGGTATGGAGCGGCAACCTTTTATACAGGTGCCCCGCACTGACGTGCGGGCTGTACGATGCCGCGGCGTGTGCCGATGGTTTCGCGTGACTCGATACGAAACTACGGCTTGCGGATCACTTTGATCTTGACGCGCACAATACCGGCCTGCACCATGTCGATTTCGCGCGCGGCGGCAAGAGAAAGATCAATGATGCGGCCGTCGACGAACGGCCCGCGATCGGTGATGCGCACGTCGACCTTTTTTTTGTTTTCGAGATTCGTCACTTCCACCCACGTGTCGAACGGAAGGGTGCGATGCGCGGCGGTGAGTTTTCTCATGTCGAATATTTCTCCGCTGGCGGCGCGGCGTCCGTCGTAGGGAATGCCGTACCAGCTCGCGATTCCGGTTTCCGTTTCGCCGATACGCGCGGGCTTCACCGCTGCCGGAGCATGCGCAGCGGTTTTTTTTGCGCAGCCGGTGGAGACGAGCACAGACGCCGCGAGCATTAGCGCGAACAGCGCCGGACCCGCATGGATAGGCCTCCAGAACACTAAAACAATTCTACATGATTACGTTTTTGAGGTTTTGCGCCGTTCGCCCGTTCCGGGAGCATGCATTTTTTTCTTGACTTTGATTCGAAACCACCTTATAAAGGGGACACAACCGCGTTCTCCTAGGAGATCGCGAAATTTTGATGTAAGGGAGAATCAATCAATGTTGAACGCAACCAAGAAGAAAGCGCCTGCTAAGAAAAAGGCTGCTCCGAAGAAGAAGAAGTAGTCAGCAGCGTATTCGAGTTCGATCGATCGGCCCCGAGAAATCGGGGCCGTTTCTTTTTTGCGGGCGGTCTTAGCGGCACAGCGCGGCGACCTTCGCGCGCAACTCGTCGTAGGTGAGAACACCCGGGTGATAGAGCCTCACAATCCCTCCCCGATCAATGAGCACCAGCGTCGGAGTCGTGCTAGCCCCGTATTTATTGAAGTTTTCCTCACTTACCGGCGCCGGTGCATCTAGCAACATCGGATAGAACTGCCGCCGCACCGCATCGATGTAGAGCAGCTCCACTTCCGGAGCAGCGTCGTCTCCCTTGCCGATGTATCCGTACTTCTGCGTCGGCGTGATGAGAGTGAAGCCCTTCGGCGCGAATTCTTCGCGGACGCGCGCGATGATCGGGCCTTCATACTTGCAGTCGCCGCACCAGTGCGCCCAGAAGAACAGCATCACCGGCTTGCCGGCCGGAATCGCCACGCCCTCCAGGGCCGGAGCGCGCTTGCCTTCCAGACTCAGCAGGTTGATATTCTTCTGAATGCGCGCGCGGAAGGGCGCGGCGTGGTAGACCCTGAGCTGCTCCTGCAGATAGGCGATGGCTTCGCTGCGTTGCCCGCGCGTCACCATGACGTTGGCTTCCACCTCAATCGCCGCGCCAAGGGCGACCTGCAGGTTGGGTGTGCGCGCCACCGGATACGTCCTGGACTGCTCCACTGCCAGCTTGTACGTTTCCTGCGCGAGCTTGTCGGCCTGGACTGGGTTCTTGCGCAAGAACTCGCCGCGCGCGATCCAACTGAGCGCTTCCACCGATTCCGGCGTCACACCGTTCGCAGTCCGGTAGGAGCGCACCATCTCCATGGCGGCGGCAAAGTTGTTGACGGCGATGGCTTGCTTTACGGCAGTGACCAGCCCCGCCGCGCGCAGCGTCGACAGGAGCGTGAGAGCAAGGAGCGCGAGCTTCATCTACATCGACGATAACAAGTAACCACCGTCGACGACGACTGTCTGTCCGGTCATGTAAGAACTTCGGTCGCTGGCGAGCATGAGCGCGATTTCGGCGATCTCGACCGGTTGGCCGAGATGCCGCACGGGTTGATGGCCCACCTGTTTATCGAGCCTGCCGGGGTCTTTCCAGTAATACTCGCTGAGGACGGTCTGGACCAGCCCTGGCGCGATTGCGTTGACGCGCACGCCCTTTGGGCCCAGCTCCACCGCGTAGGATTGCGTCATCATGATCAGCGCCGCCTTGGTCATGCTGTACAGCATGCCGTGGAACTGCGGCTTCAACCCGGCGATCGACGCGATGTTGATGATGGACCCGCTGCCGCGCTCGCACATTCCCGGCGCAATGAGCTTCATCAGCCGGAACGTACTCTTCAGGTTCACCTCCACCATCTTGTCGAACTGGCCTTCATCCATCTCCAGGACCGGGCCCTGCGCGATGTTCGTGGCGGCGTTGTTCACTAGGATGTCGATGCGCCCGAACTCCTTCATGGTCGCGGCGACCATCGCCTCAAGGTCCGCCGATTTGCCCACGTGGCAGGCGACGGGTCTTACGGCCGGGCCGATCTCCTTGGCCACCTCATCGAGCGTTTCCTGCTTACGCCCGCAAATGACTACGCGCGCGCCTTCGCGCACGAAAACCTCGGCGATGGAGCGGCCGATGCCTCGGGACGCTCCAGTGACGATCGCGACTTTATCTTTGAGGATGCTCATACATTGAGTAGGTTCCTTGTAAACGTGAAACTTTCTTCCAAGTCCTGGCGCTCGCGCTGCAGCGCGGCGTCGCCTTTGAGCTGCGGCAGAGGTTCGCGTGGATGCCCCGCTTCGGCGATTTTCACGAATCGCGCGAACTCCCACGCGGGCTGGTTCTTATACGGTTCCCAGAACTTCGGATCGTGATACGGAAACACGCGCCCGTTCGTGACGATGATTTCGAGCGTCACCGGCAGGTCCGGCCGCAGCTGCCTCAGCTTAGAGATGTATTCGCGAATCCCGACGTTTCCGTCGCCCATGCGCACCCAGGCCACCGCCGCGCCTTCGGGGACGCGCCACACGGCTGTATCGCGGCAATGCGTCGTCAGAACGTAGGGATAGAGAGTTTCCAGCGTCAGATGAGGATCCTCGAGCGCCCACAGGGGATTTCCGGAATCGAGGCAGACGCCAACGAAGTCCTTGCCCGCGACCTCTACCAGCGACTTCAGCTCCCGCGCCTGCATATCTCCGGCATGATTTTCGATGGCGACTTTCAGCCCCAAGTCCATCAGCCGCGAGCGCACGCTCTTGAGCAGCGCGGCCATGGCGTCCACGTGCCTGTCTATCGGACCGCCGGCGGAGGGGTCGCGGTCGGCGAATGTGCCCATGAACGTTCTGACGATGGGCGATCCCGTGAGGTGCGCCGCCTGGGCCGCCCGCATCATCTGCTCCTCGCCCGTGCCGAGCTTGGGATCGAAGGCCTTCGACGTCGGACAACAGGTGCGCGTGCCGACTTCAATCGCGAGGCCGAGCTTCGCTGCGTGATCCTTTACTCGCCGGAGGTTCGCTTCGTCGAGCGAACCCAGATAGGGCAGTTCGGAAAAATGCACCAGCTTGGCCCCGAGGCGCGCGCAGTAATCGAGCGATTCGAACGGCGTCCACTTCTGGCTGCGCACGCTGAACAGGTCAACGCCCAGGCGAGGACCGGCGCCGGCCGCGAGCGCGGTCTGAAGCAAAGGAGCCATGGCGACAAATCCGCGGCGACTGATCATAGCTTGAGCGACTTCAGGTACTGCCGGAAATCCGCGCCCAGATCACGGCGCTTCAACGCGAACTCCACGGTCGCCTTCAGAAAGCCGAGTTTGTCGCCGGCGTCATAACGATTGCCTTCGAAGCGGTAACCGTAGATGGGCCGGCTGCGCAGCATGTGCTTTAGTCCGTCGGTCAATTGGATTTCACCGCCCGCGCCCGGTTCGATCGCGTGAAGGGATTGAAATATCTCCGGCGTCAGTACGTAGCGCCCGATGATTGCCAGATTCGAGGGCGCGTCCGCTGCCTTTGGCTTTTCCACCATGTTGCGGATGCGGTACAGGCGGTCGCGGCCGCCGATGTGGGCCACCGGCTCGGCGTCTACCACGCCGTACTGCGAAATCTGATCCTTGGGCACTTCCATCAGCGCCACCACCGGCGCGCCGTAGAATTCATAGACATCCAGCAATTGCCGCAGGCAGGGCACTTCAGCGTCGATCACGTCGTCGGAGAGAATTACCGCGAACGGCTCATGGCCCACCAGTTCCTGCGCGCGCAGCACGGCATGGCCCAGCCCCAACGCTTCTTTTTGCCGCACATACGAAACGTCGATCAGGTCCGAAACGCTGCGCACGGTGGCAAGAAGGTCCTTCTTGCCGCGCGTTTCGAGAAGATGCTCCAGCTCAAAACTGACATCGAAGTGATCCTCAATGGCCACCTTGCCGCGTCCGGTGACGATGATGATGTTCTTCAAGCCGGAGTGGATCGCCTCCTCCACGCCGTATTGGATGAGCGGCTTGTCGACCAAAGGCAGCATTTCCTTGGGCTGCGCTTTGGTCGCCGGAAGAAATCGGGTTCCGAGCCCGGCTGCCGGAAACACCGCTTTGCGGACCTTTGCGATCATCGTACTCATTCTAGCCGCTTCGCCCGGTTGGCAGCGTTTGCATAATCGGTCTTGGCTGACGAGCCTGTGTGAAAACGCGCTTTACGCGGAAATTCTCCCTGGCGAAGGGGACTGACCACTGTGTCCCCGACCCACAAACGCCGCACTTTCAACAAATCGTGCTCAGTGGACACAGCGGTCTGTCCCCTTCGCTCCCGGAATGCCAGTCAAAAAGGAGGGTTTTCACCCAGACTCTGACGCCAGGGGCTGCAAGAAGACTTCGGAATCACCGAAACCACAAAGAATCGCAACCCGCGGGGAGCGGTCAGTCTGTGGCTTACGGTTTGGCCGGTTCCGCGATCACTCCCTGTTCATTCAGAATCACGATATCGGCGCGGCGATTCCGGGCGCGGCCTTCCTCGGTCTCATTCGACGCCACGGGAGCCGTGTCCGCATAGCCCGCGATCGACAATCGGCCGCGATCGATGCCGTATTTTGTTGAGAGCAGCTCCAGAATCGCGATGCTGCGCGCGGAGGACAGCTCCCAGTTGCTGCGGAACCGCGACGTGTTGATGGGGGTCGAATCGGTGTGACCCTCCAGCCGCACTGGATTGGGCATTTTCTGGAGCGCGGAGGCCACTTTCTCGAGGCCGTCGTAGGCGCCGGGCGAAATCACGTCCTCGCCCTGCGAAAACAGAGCCGCCTGATTGAAGCTCACCACCAGGCCGCGAGCCTGCATGCTGATCTGGATCTGGCCCGCGTCGATTTCTTTCTTGAGCGACTCTGACAGATACTTAAACGACGGCAGCAGCTCGACCGGCTTCTGGTTCCTCACGTCCTCCGTTTGCGTGCGCGCGCCGCCGGGCCCCTTCATTTGGGCATTGCCTTGCCCCTTGTCAGTAACGGTGCCGCCGAGGATCGCGGCGACGACCGAGGACATTTTCTCGCCCTCCAGCGCGCGCTTGACTGAATCGGAGACCTGCTGGGCTTTCCCTTTGTCGGCCTGCGAGGTGGCGAACATGACCACGAAGAACGCGAACAGCAGCGTGATGAAATCCGCGTACGATACCAGCCACCGTTCGTGATTCTCCTGCTCAGGGGCTTTTTGGCGGCGGGCCATGTTACGCCTCCGCTCGCGCGGACGCTTCGGATCCCTTTGCCGGTCTTTCCGCTTTCTTGTTTATCCCGCTGTGGGGATGAGGCAAATAGGATTCAAGCTTGGATCGGATCAGCTTCGGGTTCAATCCTTCCACAATGCCCGCCACGCCTTCCAGAATCATTTCCTTGCGGTGCGTCTCGTCGCGCATACGCGCCTTGATCTTGGCCGCCGCGGGGAGCAGGAACAGGTTCGCCAGACCGACGCCGTACAGGGTCGCGACGAACGAGACGGCAATGCCGTGGCCCACCTCGTCGATATTGGCCAGGTTCTTCATCACCTGAATCAGGCCCATCACCGCGCCGATAATGCCCACGGTGGGCGCGTATCCGCCGGCGCATTCGAAGACCTTCGCCTCGGCTTCGGCGTGCTGCTCCTCGAGCGCGATTTCCAACTCCAGCATCTTGCGGATCTCCTGCAGGTCGGTGCCGTCCACGGCAAGCGTCAGCGCCTTTTTGAGAAACGGGTTTTCGATCCCGAAAGCCTCCTGCTCCAGAGACACCAGCCCGTTCTTCCTCGCTTTGGTGGCGAAGCCGATCACTTCCTCCATCACGCTTTCGAAATCCACCTTCGGATCGAAGAACACGCCCTTGAACCGCTTCATGCCGCCTGCGAGCGTCTTCAAAGGCATCGAGACCATCACCGCCCCGCTGGTTCCGCCCAGCACGATTATGGCGGCGGTGAACTGCGCCACGTCCTTGATCCTGCCGCCTTCCATCAACAGACCGCCGAGAATCCCTCCCAGCGCGACGAGAAGGCCGGCGAACGTGACCACATCCGGCGCGCCCTGCGGTTTGGCGGGTGTTCCGGTCGTCTCTACGGATTTACTTGGCTCGGCCATAGTCCCCGTGGTGTCCGTCAATCGCGAGCGGCCGCGCCGCTGGCGATCTCGTGCCGGAATTCGACCACTCTGCGAATTACCTCGTCCGTGGATTCCAGGACCACGAACTTTTGGCCATTCGTCAGGCTGATGACTGTATCCGGCGTCGCCTCGATGTGCTCAATCAGGTCGGCGTTGAGAACCAGGGGATGATGATTGATGCGCGTCAGACGGATCATGCCACTCCACACCCGCTTCTCTTATCGGATCGCCGGGGAATTCTTTGAATGCGGTTTCTTGGCGGGCGAGGAACGGCTCTACTTCAGCATGTCGGCAAGCTGGCGCAATTCCTTGCGGATATTTTGGAGCAGTGCGTCGGCGGCCGGGGACGGGGTGGAGGCGAACAGCTCCGCCTGCGCCTGCTTCACCGGCTTGGCCACCTTGGCCGGCCGCGCAGGTTCCGTCTTACCGCGCGTTTCCAGAAATTTCCTCGCGCCTTCTATGGTGAAGCGCTTTTCGTACAGCAACCGCTTGATCTCCAGCACCATCTCCACTTCCTTTCGGCGATAGAGGCGGTGGCCGGTGCCGGACTTCTTTGGGCCCAGCGATGGAAACTCCGTCTCCCAGAAACGCAGCACATACGGCTTGATGCCCGCCAGGCGCGCCACTTCGCCGATGCGGAAGTATAGTTTATCCGGGATTTCCGGAGCCGGGATTGGGGCGGCACTGTTTTCTGGCGCGCTCATGAGAGAGTACCCTTATCATAATGTCCCCGCTGTCAGGAATCCATCCCGTCCGGGAAGCCTTACGGGCCGGGCGTCCACTTGACCGCATTCTAATCGTCAAGGGATCGACCGGACCGCGCATTCAGGAGATCCTCGAATTGGCTCGCGAACGCCGCGTCCCCGTGCGATTCGAGCCTCGCGAAATGCTTGACCGGGCCTCGGCCGGCGTGTCTCATCAGGGCGTGGTCGCCTTTGGCGCGGCGGAACGCTACGCCACGCTCGAAGAAACCATGGCTGCCAAGGGTATGCACGTGGTGCTCGATGGGGTAGAGGATCCGCATAACCTGGGCGCGATCGTCCGCACCGCGCACGCCGCAGGAGCCTCCGCCGTGGTAATTCCCGAACGCCGCGCGACCGGGCTGACGGAAGTGGTGGCCCGCGCCGCGGCCGGTGCCCTGGCCTACATTCCCATCGTTCGCGTGACAAATATTAACCGTTCGCTGGAGGCGTTGAAGGAAAGCGGCTACTGGATCTACGGCCTGGACGAACGCGGCGAGCATCTCTACGATCAAGTGGAGTTCACCGCGCCCACCGCCATCGTTCTCGGCGGCGAAGGGAAGGGCCTTCACGAGCATGTGGCCAAGCACTGCGATTTTCTGGTGCGTATCCCGATGCAGACCGGCGGGGTGGCTTCGCTGAATGTCAGCGTAGCGGCCGGAGTGATGTTATTCGAATGGAGGCGCCGGCGTTAGCGGCCGAGAAACTTCTCAAGGGCTTCCACAGCCAGAGCCGCCTTCTCAAGCGAACTCCTGGCGCCGTCCGCGTCTCCGTTTCGCAAAGACGTCACCGTTTGACTCATCAGATAGTCCATGCGCATTTCCGTCGCCTTGATGTCTCCGCGCAATCCCAGGCCCTGCTGCGCCATCTGCTGCTCAATCGACCGCAGCCCTGATTTCACGGCGGCGGCGCGAATCCCCAGCTGATCGAATTCCTCGCGCAGGTTTTTCAGCTCTGGCGACGGCGTCTGCGGAACAGGAGGCTGCGCGGCGCGCACCGGCGCCGCGGTGGGGGCGGGCGGAGGCGGCAGCGGGTCGAACTGACGCGTTGGCTGAGGCTCGCGCACGACAGTGGCAGGCGTGGCTCGTCGAACTGGCGTAGCAGCGGCTGGACGGGCCTCTGCCGGAGCAGGCTGCTCGACCGCGGGAGTGGGCGCCGGGGAGGCAGACGCGGGCTCAGGAGTCGTCTCGACGGCAGGCGCCGGCTGGGGAGCAGGAGTCTGTGCGACCTGTTGCGGTGGCGCAGCATCGGTGCCCGCCCGGGCGCGGACAAATTTTGGAACTTCGATGACGGCGGCCGCAAGCACCACTAGCGTGGCAATCGAGCCGAGCGCCATGTACAGTCCGCGGCGGCTCGATGGCTTCGCCGCTGTAGCTGAGGGAAGAGGCGCGGCTATTGGTGGTTGCGCGAATGGCGGTGGAGGGAGCGGAGGAGGCACCGGCGGCGGAGCAATCAGGGTGCGCGATCCTGGCGGAGCGGAATAGGCTCCCGCCGGTGCCGTAGCGCGGAGCGCGCCGGCGAACGCCTGCGCCGTTTGAAAGCGTTGCGCCGGATCCTTCGCCATCGCCATGACGATGATGTCACTCAAGGCGGGTGGTACGCCCGGCACAATCTCCACAGGAGCCAAGGGCGTCTGCTCCAGATGCGCCACCATCACCGAGTATTCGCTGTCGCCCTGAAACGGTCTCCGGCCGGTCACCATTTCATACAGCGTCACGCCGAGCGAATAGAGATCGGAACGTGGGTCCGGCTCTGTTCCTTTGATCTGCTCCGGCGACATGTAGTACAGCGAACCGACGGCGTGCCCGGCCTCGGTCAAGGAGCGGTCCTTCTTCATTCGGGCGATGCCGAAATCGAGAAGCTTCACCTGTCCCGATGCGGTCCGCATGATGTTGGCGGGCTTGATGTCGCGATGCACGACACCGCGCTCATGGGCGTAGCCGAGAGCATCCAGAACCTGAGCTGCGTATCCAACCGCGTCACGCACAGAGAGGACTCCGCTCGCGAGGATCTTTTCAAGAGACTCTCCTTCGACGTACTCCATCACCATCAGCAGTTGATTGGAATAGGTCAGAGCGGTGTAAAGCTTGGCGATGTTGGGATGATCGAGCGTCGCCTGCACTTTGATTTCCCGCTGGAAGCGTTCGGCGAGGGGCGTGCCGCTGGAGCCCTCTGCGGTGGCGCTCGAAACCATGTCGGGCAGCAACACCTTCATCGCCTCGACACGCTCCGACAGGACGTTGCGCACCTTGTACACCTCGCCCATGCCGCCCTTGCCGAGAATCGCCACGATCTCATAGTCGCCGATACGATCGCCGATGTTCATGGTCGCCTCCAGGCGGTAACGGAATTGCTACTTCTTGACGTGATCGCCGACTTTGGGCGCCGCGCTGCCGGTGAATGTACCCACCGAGGATCCGCTTTCGGCTTCCGTAATCACCACATCGCCCAGTGGTGTATCGGTGCGGCGCAACACTTTTCCGGTGGCCGGATCCTTAATCTCGCGCCCGGTTCTTAGGACCTGCAAGTGGTCGCCCACCTGGACGCCCACGCTCGTGCCGACGTTCAACACCAGGGTGGAGCCATTGACATCAGCTACCATGCCGTCCACCTTGATCACCACGGTGGGCAATTTCGCTGCGCTCTCGTCGAGCAGTGCCGCCGCCTGGGTGACGGCCTTATTCACCGCCTCGCCTAGAATCGTGTTGGCGAAGTTGGAACTCCCCATGTCGATCCCGCCGCCGCCGGCATCGTGCCAGTTTCCGCCGCTGCCGACCAGCGAAGTGCCTGAGCGCTCCGATTCGCCGCGGCCTTGCGCCACCGCCAGAATTTCTCCCGTTTCCACGTTGACCATGCGGGCGCTGATCTGCACCACGGCCTTGGACTCTTTCTTGCCGACGCCTCCCACGCCGTAACGTCCGGTGATGCCGCCGATGGCCGAGCCGCCGATATTGGTGTGCTTATCGTCGCGTCCGAACTGCGTGATGCTGCCCACCACGATCGCGTTCACGCCCAGTAGCTTGCCGATTCGGGCGGCGCTCGACGGATCGGCGCGGTCGCTGTTGGAAAAATTCTGCTCGGCGATGAGCTTGCCGAGCGCTTTCCGCTCAATCACGGAATAGACTCCGGAGTTCACCAGCCGGTCCACCATCAGGTCCGCAATGCCTTTGCCGACGTCGACGTTGGTGCCGAAGATTCCGGCCGAAACCGATTGCACGGTCGCATAGTCGAAGTCCATAATGGCGATTCGCTTCTTCGCCTGCCCAAACCCGGACGCCGGGAGCAGGGTTGCGAGCAAAGCCGTTAAGGTAAAAAGTGGGCGCATGGTCCTTGTGTACTCCTCTGAATATTGTACGCGCGAAAAGCCGGGGATTTGGATCTCCGTCCGCCGTTTTAAATTTGTTACCATTTAACCATGGTTACTTGTTCGCTTATTTTTGGGCTTCACCGCCGATGAATCCACGAGGATTTGCACCCCGCCGGCCGAGGATTCGGGAGAATGTGAATGAAGCGATCCGCGCGCGGGAAGTCCGCGCGGTTTTTCCCGACGGCACCGTTGAAGTGATGCAGACGTCCCTTGCGATTCGCAAGGCGCAGGAGTTGGGCCTGGATCTCATCCTCATTGCGCCCACTGCCGAGCCTCCCGTGGCCAAGGCCATGGATTATGGCCAGTGGCAGTACGAAAACAAGAAGAAGCAGCACGAGGCCAAGCGCAAGCAGCACATCATCCAGGTGAAGGAGCTGAAGTTCCGCCCCAACACCGACGATCACGATTACGAGTTTAAAAAGAATCACGCGATTCGATTCCTGAAGGAAGGGAATCGCGTGAAAGCGGTGGTGCAGTTCCGCGGTCGCGAAATCGCGCATACGGAACTCGGCCGAAAACTGCTGATGCGCTTCGCCGAGGATTTGGCACCCTACGGCGCCGCGGAGGGAACGCCCCGGCTCGAGGGCCGCAACGCCCACGTCCTGCTCAGTCCTGTGAAGGCCGCGACGGGCAAGGATAAAGAAAAGGAAAAGGACAAGCCCAAGCCTCCAGCGCCGCCAACGGTGCATTAACGCTGGCTTCCCATTCGGAACGTCCCTAGCGCCAGCGCCCTTCGTGGAAATAGTAGCGGCCGCCTCGCGCTTCCCATCGCGGCGCAATCCAGACGGCTCGAGCATGCGGCGGGCGCATCCACGCCCCGGGTATCCAAACGTGCGCGTTGCCTCGCCAGCCCCAATACCCGTTGACCCAAACATAACCCGGTCCCGGCGCGATCCCGATCACTTCCGCGCGCAACGGGGGCGGAGGAACGTTCGCGTAATAAGCTGTACCTCCGCAGGCCGCCAGGCTGAACATCAGAAATGCCGGAGCCAATAACCATGTTCGTTTCATAACTGCCTCCTGCTATTAGAAACGGGGCACGGATGCGAGGCGTTGCGCGGTTCACCTGGCGTTAATGTGTAGCGATTTTCATGGAAGCGGTTACTTCGTCCGTATTTCCATTTCCACGGGAAACTCGAACGTCTCTCCGGCTGCGTTAACCAACAGTTTTCCTGCGCCTAGTGGTTTGCCGCCATTCAAAAAAAAGATCGCTCCATCTGTCGATTGGCCAGGAGCGAGCTTGGTGGGCACCAACGCGATGGCCGACGCCGCTGCGGCCGCTCTGAACTTGCCGCCGCCCAACTCGGCCTGCGCATCCTGCCTTCGCACTTCGTAACCGTTCGTTGAATGCACTCGCGCGTTGCCGAACAACGCCGATTCGTACGCCGTAATCAACTTGACCACGTCGCCCCGTCCGGCCTTGTCCATCACCCACTGCACCACCTGTGCCGCCGGCAGCGCACCGAGCTTTCCGCCCTCCGCTTTTTCGAAGTGGAAGTCCTGAGGCTTGATTTGCCAGGAAACCGGCGAGCCATTGGAAATCGCCACCTGCAGCACGGCGTATTCCCTAATGTGCATCGGCAGATGCGCCCACATGATCGTGACCCCGCCGCGCGTGAGCGCCCGGTATTTTAAGCCGCCGGATTCGAACTCGATTATCTGCGCGCTGATGGCGCCGCTGAACAGGACGCCAAGCGCGAGGGCCAACCTCATATAGCTAAATCATAGCTTCCGGCGGGTGTCATAACAGCATGCCTCCGCGAATCGCACTGGCCAAGCGCTTGCTCACCACCGCTTCAAAGTTGTTCGACATTTTCAGCAGCCAGCGTTTGCTCGACAGCGGAGAAATCCTTCGAATGTGATCTGTATTGATGATGGTGCCGCGGTGGACACGGCGGAAATGCTTCGGATCAAGCTTCTCTTCCAGCGCCTTGAGCGAATGATCGCTCAGGTAGCGATGGCCCGTGGTGAGGATGTGCACCAGTTCGCCCTCGGCCTGAAACGCGACGATTTCGCCTGGATCCAGCAGGTACAGATCGGAGCCGCGGCGGCCCACGATCTTTCGCGGGTTTTCCGCCACCAGTTGCGGCTTCACCTGCTTGCGCGCCTTTTCGAGCGCTTTTTCCAGGCGTTCGCGCCGCACCGGCTTTAGGAGATAATCCACCGCGCCGACCTCGAAGGCCGCCAGCGCGTGATGCTCATAGGCGGTCACGAAAATGATCAACGGCGCACGATCCCCGCTGAGGCGGCGCACCACGGACAAGCCGTCCAGCTCGGGCATTTGCAAATCGAGCAGGACGACGTCCGGGTGAAGATCGAGAATCCGCGAAATGGTCTCCGGGCCGGTGCCCGCCGCGCCCACTAGTTCGAGACCCGGAATGGATTCGACGTGCTCGCGCAGGATTTCCCGCGCAATCGGCTCATCGTCGGCGATCAGCACTCTCAAAGAACCGCCTCCTGTGCCCGCACCGCGGCGCCTGAGGGGATGGAAAATGACACGCGGCTGCCGGAGGTGCCGGATTCAATGTGGAGTTGAGCATCGACCCCGTAACAGAGCTGGAGACGGCGCGTGACGTTCTCCAGACCGACGCCTGACTTCGGGCCTTTGGGTGGAGGGAAGCCCGAGCCGGTGTCGCTGACGATGATGCGTAATTCGCCTTGCTCGAGTCTTGCTTCAAGGCGAACTAGCCCGCCGTCGACCTTAGGCGCAATGGCGTGCTTCACCGCGTTTTCAATCAGGGGCTCGATCGACAGAATCGGAATGAGGACCGGCAGCGCGTCCTGCTCGACGTCTATTTCCACGCGCAGCTTATCTCCGAGGCGAAGTTTTTCCACCTCGAGATACGCCTTGATGATATGCAGCTCCCGCTCCAGAGGCAGAAACGTTTTTCCCGTTTCTAAGAAGTAGCGCAGAATGTCGGCGAGGTTCAAAACCGTGTTGCGCGCGCCCTTGGCTTCTCGCGGAATGATGCCATACAGCGTGTTCAGCGCATTGAACAAGAAATGCGGGTGAATCTGAGACTGCAAGGCTCGCAGCTCCGCCTGCGAAACCAGGCGGCGCATTTCAGACTCGCGGAATTGCTCCATCTGTTCTCCGATTAACGAGGCCGCGCGGGCCATCGCCAGCAGGTCTTCGCTGAGATAGCGGCGTCCGCCGGAACGGCGGCCCAACAGAACATAGCGCGAGTCGCCGGAGGCGAATCGGAGCGGCACGATCACTTCAATGCCCTGATCCTCCAGCTCCGCGCGGCCGCGCGACAATTGGCCCACCAGCACCGGACGCCGCAAATCGAGTTCCGAGAGCTTCGGATCGTCGACGACCGACGCATCCGCTCCGACAAATCGTCCCAGCCTCTCGGCGGCCTCAAGCAGATAATGCGCCTCGTCGTGGATGGGCGATTTCAGAGCGTGCAGCAGAGGCTCCTCATCCGGACGCCGAAAGACCAGACGCGTCAGCAGTCTTTGTACCCAACCGCGCAGGACAGCAAAGACGATGAGCAGCAGGCAGGCCGTGGTCAATAGCAGCGCCTGATAAAACGGGGTGGAGGTCCTTGATAGAAAACCCATCCTCCAGGCCTGCGCGGCGGCCAGCGTGAACAGGGCCGCCAGAAACACGTTGGCAAGAAAACGTAGAAACGCGTCGAGCAGCACAAACCGGTAATCCTGCATCAGCACGAGCAGGGCCAGCGGGATGGCCGCATGATGAAACGCCAGTTCACGCGACCAGACCTGCGCGGCATGCCCTCCCCCCAAGTGCACAAACGACATCGCCAGAAGAAACAGAGACATGGTCGCGACCAGACGCGATGTGGTCGCGCGGCGCGACTGATCGAGGTTAGCAAGGAACAGCACCGCGGCAATACACGTGAGCAGTCCAAATCCAACCGTGATCAGTTGAAGGCCGAGCCGGTGATACGTCGCGCCCTCGCGAAATAGTTCCGCGACGTGCAGCGCGATCGCGATGGCGCTCAACGCATATCCGAATTTCGCCAGAATGCGGTAGCGGTTCTGGAGGCAGAGGTCAAACAACACGGCCGGCAGCAGGCTCAGCACAGAGAACCCTATGGCCACCATCAGGTTATTCAAGATGCTGCCCGGCGTGTTTGCCCCCAACACCAGCAACGACGCGAGGTTCCAGGCCAGCGCCAGAGCTGCCGCGATCGTCGACTTGGTGCTCCCGGGAAGCCGGCGCGCAGCGCGGTCCTGCAGCAGCAGATATAAGAAGATACCGAAGATCAGGACTCCGGCCGAGTGTCCGAGCGTGTTGACCAGGAGGGACTCGTTCACGCTCCAATCATATAATGACTGCACCGCCACCGAAAGCGGCCTGCCGGTACTCCTGCATAGCCATATTAGTGAAAATATTGGTAGTATTCTGAAAAGAGGGCGGCTAAAAAAATACTTGACATGTAGACGCTAAGATAATATACTCTAGCTGAAGGTAGATATTAGGAGACTAAACCACCATGTCTGTTATCAAGTACACACCTTTCACTGATTTCGAGACGTTTCCTGCTGGGCTGCGGGTGTTCCAGGACACTGTGAATCGGATGTTCGCCGAGCCCAACTCGCGGCCCTGGGTACCGGCTGTCGATATCCAAGAAACGGAGAATGAACTGATTCTCAAGGCGGACGTGCCCGACGTGGAAATGAAGGATATCGATGTCCGCGTGGAGAACGGTACCTTGACTCTTCGCGGCGAGCGCAAGTTTGAGAGCGATAAGAAGGAAGGCAGTTGGCATCGCGTGGAGCGTTCCTATGGAACATTCGAGCGTGCGTTCACGCTGCCGGAAACCGTGAACTTCGACGCCGTGAAGGCTGACTACAAGAACGGCGTTCTGACGATCACGCTTCCGAAAAAGGAAGTCGCCAAGCCGCGCCAGATCAAGATTCAGGTGAGCAACAACTAAGGCCTCCTGCGAAGGAGAGTTCGCGGGGCGGACGAAAATGTCCGCCCCTTTTCGTTTTTCATGCGAGAATTGCAGGGTTGACCACTGTTCGCGTAACCCGGAAAGGCGCGGACCGCGCCTTGAGCGGCCATCCCTGGATTTTTTCAAGCGATGTCGCCGACCGCGGCACGGCCCAACCGGGCGACGCCGTGAAGGTTGCCGATCCTCGCGGTAGACCAATCGGCGTCGCCCACTACAGCTCCACGTCCCAAATTACCCTCCGTCTTCTCTCCACCAAGCTCGAACCGATCGATCAGGAGTTTTTCCGCCGCCGCCTGATGGCCGCGATTCATCATCGGGAAAAGGTCGTGAAGAACTCTAATGCCTGCCGCTTGGTGTTTTCCGAAGCCGACCTTTTGCCCGGCATGATCGTGGATCGCTACGGATCCCACCTCGTGATTCAGACGCTCAGCCAGGGAATGGAGCGCTCGCGCGACCTAATTGTTCATTGTCTGAAAGAGATGCTGGCGCCGGCAGGAGTGTTGGCCCGCAACGACGCATCCGTTCGTAAACTGGAGGGCTTGGCGCAGGAGGTCGCGGTACTTTCGGGCGAGGTTCCAGAACGAGTGGCGATCAAAATGAATGGCTTGGATCTGGAAGCGGACCTGCTAAAAGGCCAAAAGACCGGCGTTTACCTCGACCAGCGGGAAAATTATCTTGCGGCGGCGAATTTCGCCTCCGGACGCGTGCTCGATTGCTTCACCTCTACTGGAGGTTTCGCGTTGCACGCGGCGAGGAACGCCGAATCCGTGGAGGCGATTGACTCTTCGGTAGGGGCGCTGGCGACGGCGGAGGCAAACGGCAAAGCGAACGGTATCGCGAACATTCAGTTCCGGCAAGCCGATGTATTCGATTTTCTTTCGGGCATCAATCGCAAGTATCAGATGGTGATCCTGGACCCTCCCGCTTTCGCCAAGTCCAGGAAAACATTGGACGAAGCCGCCAGAGGCTACAAGGAGATCAACTTGCGCGCCCTGAAGCTGCTGGAACCAGGAGGGATCCTGGTGACCTGCTCCTGTTCGCATCATGTGAGCGAGGCGATGCTGCTGGAAATCGTGGCCGAGGCGGCTCTGGACGCCGGAAAAACGCTGCGCGTTCTGGAGAGGCGAACCCAGGCCGCGGATCACCCGATTTTGCTGACCGTTCCCGAGACGCTGTATTTGAAGTGCCAGATTCTAGAGGTTCTGGCACAATAGGAGGCTTGCCAGCATAGCACCACTTGATGTATGGTGGCTGAAGTTGTTTTGGGGATCGATTATCTCTTTAGTCTCTTCAAAAGTGGAGGATTTTTCCGGAATGCTCTCGACCTCGTTGTCCGCCTTCTTCAGGCGCGCCTTCCCGGTTTTGCTGACCCTGATCGCTCTGGCCGCCGGTTCGGCGCCGCTCCGCGCGAGCGAGGCAGAGTTAAAACTGCCTGACCTGCACTCGGCTTCTTTTCTCGGCGGCGCTGTCGGTGGACCCACCCTTCTGATGATCGGGCTGGCCATCAGCGCACTTGGCTTTGTTTTCGGCATCGTGATGTATACGCACCTGCGCAACCTCCCGGTGCACGAATCGATGCTCGAGATTTCCGAGCTAATCTACGAAACCTGCAAAACCTATCTGCTGACGCAGGGTAAATTCCTGCTGATTCTCGAAGCCTTCATCGGCGCGGTCATTATTCTTTATTTTGGATTTCTGGCGCCGAACGGCTCGACGTTTGGTCTGCCCTGGTTTGAAGTGGCCATCATTCTCGCCTTCAGCCTGGTCGGCATTGCAGGCAGCTACGGCGTCGCCTGGTTCGGTATCCGCGTGAACACGTTCGCCAATTCGCGTACTGCCTTTGCGGCCCTGGGCGGGAAACCGTTCCCCTGTTATTCGATTCCTTTGCGGGCGGGCATGAGCATCGGCATGCTGCTGATCAGCGTGGAGCTGTTCCTGATGCTCTGCATCCTGCTGTTCGTTCCGGGCGATTATGCGGGACCCTGTTTTATCGGATTTGCGATCGGTGAATCGCTGGGTGCGGCGGCGTTGCGAGTGGCCGGCGGAATCTTTACGAAGATCGCCGACATCGGCGCGGACCTGATGAAAATCGTCTTCAAGATTAAAGAGGACGATGCGCGCAACCCCGGCGTGATCGCCGATTGCACGGGCGACAACGCAGGCGATTCCGTGGGACCTTCGGCCGACGGCTTCGAGACCTATGGCGTGACTGGCGTCGCGCTGATCACGTTCATCCTGCTGGCCGTCAACAACGACCTGGTGAAAGTGGAGCTGCTGGTCTGGATCTTCGTCATGCGCGTGATGATGATCATCACCAGCGGCACCTCCTATTTCCTGAATGAAGCCGTCGCCAAGGCGCGTTATCAGAACGCCGACAAGATGAATTTTGAAGCGCCGCTGACCACGCTGGTGTGGCTCACCTCAATGCTCTCCATTGGCGCTACCTACCTGGTTTCCTACTTCATGATTCCGGACATCGGCGGCGATTCGACGATGTGGTGGAAGCTATCGACGATCATCACCTGCGGCACTCTGGCCGGGGCGGTGATTCCGGAACTGGTGAAGGTGTTCACGTCGATGGATTCGGGCCACGTGAAAGAAGTGGTCTCCTCGTCGAAAGAAGGCGGCGCTTCATTAAATATTCTCTCGGGATTGGTGGCCGGCAACTTCAGCGCGTACTGGCTGGGAATGGCGGTCCTGGTCCTAATGACGACCGCTTATTCGGTGAGCACATACGGTATGGAGGGCCTGATGAAGGCTCCCGCCGTGTTCGCGTTCGGGTTGGTGGCGTTCGGATTCCTGGGCATGGGTCCGGTGACAATCGCCGTGGACAGCTATGGTCCGGTGACCGACAACGCGCAATCCGTTTACGAGCTTTCGGTGATCGAGACGATTCCGAACGTCAAGAAAGAGATCAAGGACAAGTTCGGATTCGACGTCAATTTCGACAAAGCCAAGCATCACCTGGAGGAAAACGACGGCGCGGGCAATACGTTCAAGGCAACCGCAAAACCAGTGCTGATCGGCACCGCAGTGGTGGGCGCCACGACGATGATCTTCTCAATCATCGTAAAACTCACCGACGGTTTGAAGCCGGAGCTGATTCAGAACCTGTCTCTGATGCATCCCCCGTTCCTGCTCGGCCTGATCACGGGAGGCGCGATGATTTACTGGTTCACGGGCGCGTCGATTCAGGCGGTAACGACGGGCGCGTATCGCGCGGTGGAGTTCATCAAGGCGAATATCAAGCTGGAGGGAGTGACGAAAGCCTCGGTAACGGACTCGAAGAAAGTGGTCGAGATCTGCACGCAGTATGCACAAAAGGGCATGTTCAACATATTCCTGACGGTGTTCTTCGCCACGCTGGGCTTCGCGTTCATTGAACCGTACTTCTTCATCGGCTACCTGATCTCGATCGCCCTGTTCGGCCTCTATCAGGCGATTTTCATGGCCAACGCAGGCGGCGCCTGGGACAACGCGAAGAAGATCGTCGAGGTGGAGCTGAAGGCCAAGGGGACGCCTCTGCACGACGCGACGGTCGTGGGCGACACCGTGGGCGATCCATTCAAGGACACTTCGTCGGTTGCGCTGAACCCGATCATCAAGTTCACCACTCTGTTCGGATTGCTGGCCGTCGAACTGGGTGTTTCGCTGACGGAAAAGCAGGGTGCGAGCTTCAGCACGGCTCTTTCGGTCGTATTTCTGCTGATCTCGATGGTGTTCGTCTGGCGCTCGTTCTATGCGATGCGGATCGTCGGCAGCTCAAAATAACTGAATGTGGATTTCCTGCGACTCATGGTCGCGGCATCGCACCGATAAACGATAGTCCCCGCGCTCCAAACCCGCGGGGACCATCGCGTTGATCTGTTTGGTTCCCTTTTCATCGTCCGCCGGGGACACGAAGATCGCCGGAAGGTCCGTTCCATCGAGGCGGAACGACACGTCCGCGCGCTTCACTCCGTCGGGCACACCGGCAACCCAAACCGAGACGCAACTGCCGACGCCTGCCCGCACCTGATTCCGCTCCCACGTCCGGCCATCGTAAACACCGGCGATTTCGAGAGAGCCGGAAGGCTCCGACACGCGAGCCACGCGCGGTAGATCCACCGCAATGCGCACTCGGTTCGACCATTCGCTATTGCGCACGGCTACCGAAACATCGTGCCACCCGGGCGCGAGTCCCAACGGCAGCTTGCAGTTCGCCTGCCAGGCCGTGCCGACATCGGTGCGGACCGCGGCGGGGCGCGTTCCATACGGACCGACCTGAACGAAGATCTCGTCGCAGGTCAGGTTCTGTTCCTCCGAGCTGATCCAGACGGTGATGTAGTCGTCGCGCAGCGCGGAGAACGAGTGATCCTGCAGTTCACTGTTTTCGACGACGATCAGGTCCGGGCCGGGGCCGCTCCGCTCGATCTCCTGCCACTCGCGGTGGCAGATGACGTGGGCACGAAAATCAACCACGCTCTTGAAATCGACGCGGGCGAATCCGGCCGTGCGGCATATCGCGAGCAGGCAGGAGATATTCGGCCCGACCCAGTTATCGAACTGTCCGGCGAGCTGCGTGCCTTCGTAGAACTCCAGGGTCGGGATCGTGCCGTACGGTTGGTCGTCGGTGACGAACGATTCTATGCAGGCCAGCTCCGTGGTCAGCTCACAGACACGCTCCAGCGCCAGCATCGGGTGTTTCAGATGATAGAGCACGCCAAAAAACAGGACGAGGTCGAAGTAGCCGATCTGCTTCGGCGTGAGATAACAAATGTCGGCGACTACGTGCTCGACCTTGGAGCCGAGCATCGCCTTGGCTTCCAGGAATCGCGTGCGTTTCGTCGCGTCGACGGCCACGACCTCCGCCCCGCGGCGCTCCATTTCGAAGCTGAACCAGCCATCCCATGCGCCGATATCGAGCACGCGCTTGCCGCGCAGGTCCTGGGGAATGGGAAATTGGGCAATGCGCGCACGCTGCGTCTCGAGAGCCTGAATACCTGGGATCACGCGGCCGTCGGGAAGCTCGATGGAGTGATAAAACCCGAGCTTGGCGAGCTCCTCGGATTGACGCTGAATATCGGAGGTGTACTGGGGATTTCTGGCTTGCTGCATGAAAACTTGAGTCCGCAAAGTAATTATACTGAGCGCAGTCCATGGACCACGGACAAGGCATGGCGCTGCAGTTCAATTACCTGACCGACAAGGGGGGCCTTTGTCGAAAACCCCGACGGCACCTTCGCGGTGGATTTCCAGAAAATCAAGCCCGCCGTGCGCGACCGGAGATTTCGCGGGTGCGAAAAAGATGCTCGACCGAAAGCCCCATGCGTCAGCTTGGGGCTAGCACGGGTCATTCAATCGGCGTGACAGGATCGATGAAACTCCAGCACAACGCGCCGACCAGGTAAACCGCCACGTTGACGTATAGAAACTGGTTCCAGTCTCCATGCGTGCGGTCGAGGATCGCTCCTCCAATCCACGGCGCTGCGAAGCCCGCCAGGTTGCCCATCATGTTCATCGATCCTGCGATAGTGCCCGCGTATCTTCCGCCCACGTCCATACACGTGTTCCACGACGGCGTCATGTCGAGATCGTTTGAGAAGCTGGCCAAGCCCATCAAGAGCATGGCGGGCAGGACCGCTTCTGTGCGTATGGAGAGCGTCAGGAATCCCGCGGCCGATAAGAACGCGAGTGTCGTCACGATGCGTCGGCCCATCGTGACGCTGCCCACGGCTCGCGCGATGCGAGGCATGGCGAGCCCGCAGATCAGCGCGCCGAAGCCTCCAAAGAGCAGCGGAAGAATCGCGAACTTCGACGCGGCTTCGGGCGTCTGATGGCGATGCTCCTGCAGATAGGTCGGTAGCCAGGTGATATAGAAATACCATGGGAACGAGAGGCAGAAATACTGCAGCCACAACAGCCACAGGCTGCGGTTTCGGAGAACTGTTTTCCACGGGACGTGTACGTGGCTGGACGCGTTCTGCGCGACCTCCGAAAGCAGAGCTCGCTCGGCATCGTTTACTGACGGGTGGTCGGCCGGCTTGTCGCGAAACCAGCGGTGGAAGAAGAACGCCCAGACCAGGCCCAGTGCGCCGAAGCAAACGAACGCGTACCGCCAGCTCATAAAGTGAAACGCGAGGATCACCAGAGGCGGCGTGAAGGCGCCGCCCCAGCGCGCGAACGTCCACATGAGGCCTTGCGCGCGGGAGCGTTCGGAAAGGGGCAGCCAGGAGCTGAACGCTTTGGTCAGGTTGGGAAAGCCGCCTGCTTCGCCCGCGCCGAACAGCAGTTGGATTACGCGCAGGGAGCCGAGGCTCCACGCCGCGCCGGTGAGCGCCGTGAACGACGACCACCACAGCACGATGCGCACCAGCACGCGCCGAGGTCCCATGAAATCGCCGAGCCAGCCGCTGGGCACTTCAAAAAGCGCGTAGGCTAGCGCAAAGGCGCTGAACACCGATCCCATCTGCGACTTGGTGAGATGCATCTCCGCGGAGATGGGCTTGGCCGCCTGCGACATTGCGACCCGGTCGATGTAGGAAAGGATCGCCAGGGTGACGGCGAAGAAAATCACCCAGTAGCGGGCCCTGCTTGGTTTCATTGGGCCTGGTTTCATTGGGCTCGCTTCACGAGGCGGTCTCGCGGTCGATCCACTGGAGATACGCGTCCGAGCCTTCGATCACGGGCAGCGCAATGACCTCGGGAACCTCGTACGTATGAAGGTGCGCGATCGCGTCGCGCAGTCTTGGAAAAACGTCGCGCCGGGACTTGATAATCAGCACGAACTCGGGTGATTCCTCGATCGCATCCTTCCAGCGATAGACGCTCTGCGCGCAAGGCAGAATATTCACGCAGGCGGCGAGGCGGTGCTCCACCAGGTGGCGGGCCATGTACCGCGCCTGGTCCTCCGTTTCGCACGTGGTGAGCACGACAAGTTTGTCCGTCACCACATGAGAATATCATTGTTACTCTGTGATTCATGGATGAGGCCGTGCAGGTGTGGCTCGACCGGTTATTCGGCGAGACTGAGGCTAACGGCGTGGACCGGCTGGTGGAGTTAGACGAATTCTGTCCTCCGGATCGCTCGACGTTTGCACGGCTGGCCCAAGTGTTCGAAAGTCCCGCAGTGTGGCTGGCTCCTTACTCGGAGGCATTCGTTTCACAGGCGTTTTGGGATCTCATCCAAGTTTTTGGCGAGCTGGGAAGAACGCCCGCGGATTGGGATCTGCATTTGCGCGTGTTTCGTTCGTTCGAGGTTCTATTTCGCGAGTATTTCGCGGTGCGGTGCACGCCGGAGCTAGCACATCTAAGCGAGGGCGGCGCTCTTAATGAGGTCTGCTACATGTGGTGGGATTTCGACTGCTGGGACTTCATCCCGGATGACATCTTTCTATCCATGCTGCGGTCGATCCTGGCGATCAATCATGCGGCGTGCCAGGAGAGCGCTCTGCATGGGCTGGGGCACAATTCGAGTCCGGAGGCCGAGGCAATCATCGACGATTTCTTGCTGCGCGAGCCGAACCTGCGGCCGGACCTGCGAGAGTACGCGCTGCGGGCGCGGAAGGGGAAAATTATGTAGCTGGAACGTGGCTGCTCGGCTCTAGCCGATCTGCGCTGCTTCGCTGCTCTCTTCCACGACTCTGCCGTCGAACAGATGAATGCTGCGATCCGCGTACTTCGCATAACGAGGATCGTGCGTCACCATGCAGATGGTCGCGCCGCCCCGGTGCAGTTCGCGGAGGAGATCCATCACCGCCTCGCCGTTGGCCGAGTCGAGGTTTCCAGTGGGCTCGTCCGCCAGCAGGATCGATGGGTCGCCGCCTAGGGCGCGAGCAACCGCGACGCGCTGTTGCTGACCTCCGGAGAGCTGCGAAGGATAGTGTTTCACGCGATGCGACATGCCGACGCGCTCCAGCGCTTCATGCACGCGCTTCTTGCGCTCCGCGCCGGGCATGCCGCGATAGGTGAGCGGCAGCTCGACGTTTTCGTAGACGGTCAGGTCGCCGATGAGATTGAACGCCTGGAAAATGAAGCCGATTTCGCGGTTGCGGATGCGCGCGCGCTCGGCCAGCTTCAGGCCTTGCACTGGTTTTCCATTCAGCACGTAAGTGCCATCGGTCGGCGAATCCAGCAGGCCCAGAATGGCCAGCAACGTCGACTTTCCGCAGCCCGACGGACCCGCGATCGAGAGGTATTCGCCCTTCTTAATATCCAGGTGGATGCCGGCCAGCGCGTGCGTTTCCACATCGTCGGTGACGAACACTTTCGTCACGCCATCCAGATAAATCATCGAATCAGCCATTTGCAGTCTCCTAGTTCAATCGGATTCGCGGTTTGTCCTCGTTTTGCGACATATCGGACAAAATCACCTGATCGCCCACCTTCAATCCATCCACCACTTCGATCGTATTCACTGAGCTGCGGCCCAGCTTCACCGTCACCCGGGTTGCGCCCTTGCCATCGTCGTCCAGCTTAAAGACGCTCACGGAGCTGTTCGGTTGGCCGAAAACCGGCCGCCCGACGTAAACCACATCCGCCAGGCGCTCGATCTCCACCACGCCGTCCACACTCAGGTCCGGTACCGCTCCCGTGGGTAACGGCCCATCTAGTTTTACGTCAACTGTGCGCGTTCCGTTCACAATAGATGCATCGATCCGGCTGACATGGCCGGGAATAATGCCATTCCGCGTGTCGACATCGGCCTTTTGGCCAAGCAAAATGTCCTTAGCCTGCGTTTCGGCGATCTTCAACTCCGCCTTTAGCTTCCAGGGCTGGGCGATCTTGGCGAGCACGTCGCCCGGCTTCACGCGCTGGCCGACCTGAAGCGTCATTTCCTGCATCCGTCCGTTAATTTGCGCCCTGATCGTCAAATCCGCGACTTGCTGCTTCTTTAACATATACGCAGCAAGGAGCTTGTCGATCAGCACGTTTGCCGACGCCAACTGTGCGTCCACCGATTGCTGCTGGATGTCGAGTTTCTTCTTTTCCATTTCGTACTTGTTGCGGGCCTGGTCCCACTTCGCCACGGCCAGCTTCACGCTCAGGTCGCTTTCCAGCTGCATCTTGCCGAGTTGTTCTTCCTTCTCTTTTTGCAGCGCGGCCTGCTGGAGGTCGCTCTGCGTGCTCGCCACCACGGACTGCTGGTCGAACGTCTTGCTCTGCAGTTGGACTTTCAAGTCGGCGAACTTAGCCTCGGCGTCCTTCACCTGCCACTCCAGATCGTTGGCCGCCAGTTGCATGTCGGGATTGCTTAGCACCAGCATCACTTGGCCGGCTTTCACGTCATCGCCCGAATGGGTGATGATCTTGTCCACTTGCCCATCGAAGGCTGCGGGAATCCAGATGATGTCCTCGGGCTGAAGCGAACCTAAGCCGCGCACCTCGCGCAGCATGGGGCCTCGTTTCACGGCGTCGATCCAAACCGAGGCCCTCTCAACCGATGGGGCCGCCGGCTTGAGTTGCATCAGTTTCCAGCTGATCGCTCCAACCACCAGGACGGTTAAGGTTATGTAGATCGCCAGCTTGATTCTTTTCCGCTTTGCGACGCCTTCTCGTTTAATATCCATAAGAATCCCACCTTCGCATTGGCACGCCGCCTGCCAATCGGTGTGTTATCTAATCATACTGAAAAAACAAGAGTTATTGGATCCTCCCCACGAGCAGAGTCCATGTGCCATGTCCGCTCGTGGGACAGGCGTGTCCGGAAACCATGCTCATAAAGGGGGATTGGAGCGGGAGACGGGATTCGAACCCGCGACATCAACCTTGGCAAGGTTGCACTCTACCAGCTGAGTTACTCCCGCATGACGCCGCCGGACTGCAGACGAGCGAAAAGACGGACTATGGGTTATTGTCGCGCCACTGGTTGGGAATGTCAAATCCCCCTCGTCGGGCTAAGATGTATACCATCCAGAATAGCGCCTTCTGTGGTCCAAACGGACTAGAACAAAAATGTTTTACTACATATATAGTACATAAATATTGATTCTAAGCTTATGAAAGTAATAGATATTAAAATGCGGAAAACACCGCTTCCACAACGCTTCTTTTGTGGTATGCTGAGATTCCGTTCGGGCGTGAAGTGCCGGTTTTTGGGGACGCTTCGACGATCGAACGAGACCGGCCGACGGTTCCTAATCGAGTCGCTCAGTGGACATTTCTAATTTCCACAGGTTGTGGAAATGATGTGGGAATTTTGTTTCCAGTGGGGCCGGCGTAAGCATTTGGGCATCGGGGGAAGAGTGAGACGGGATGCGGAGTTATCGGAATCGGCGCCGGTTATGATGGCCGCGCCAACCAACCACTGGGACCGGATCAAGGCAAAGCTGGCCGCCAAGATCAGCCCTCAGGACTTTCAAAACTGGGTGATGAGAACCACCTTTGACAGCCAGGCGGATCGGTGCCTGCGCGTCAGAGTGCCGGATCAGGTCACGAAAGAGTGGATGGAGCAGGAGTACTCGGCCGAGATTCGCGAGGTGATTCACGAGTTGCGGTTGGAGATCGATCAGATTGTGTACGTCCCCACGGTCGCCGGCCTAGCGGCATTCTCTTCGCGCAATGCGGAGGCGGCAGGTCCGGAGCCGATTTTCGCCGCTGCGACGACACAGCTGAATCCGAAGTTCCGGTTCGATAACTACGTCGTAGGATCGTCCAATCAGTTCGCGAATGCAGCGGCGCGAGCCGTTGCCAATAGCCCTTCGCGCAGTTATAACCCTTTGTTCATTTACGGCGGCGTGGGTGTTGGAAAAACGCACCTGATGCACGCCATTGGCCGCGATCTCCTCGACCGCTATCCCAGCATGCGCATCGTGTATACCTCGAGCGAGCGGTTCATGAATGAAATGGTGAACTGCATCCGCTCCGACCGCATGCCAGCTTTTCATCGCCACTATCGCTCGGCTGACGTCCTGCTGGTGGACGATATTCAGGTGCTCGCCGGCAAGGAGCGCACGCAGGAAGAGTTCTTTCATACCTTCAACGAACTCTATGATCATCAGAAGCAGATTGTGATCTCCAGCGATTCGCCGCCCAAGAGCACTCCTGGTCTGGTGGAGCGTCTGCGTTCGCGATGCGAATGGGGCCTGATGGTGGACATTCAGCCCCCTGACCTGGAAACCAAAATGGCGATCCTGGATAAGAAGGCAGAGATGGAAGGCGTCAATCTGCCGGAGGACGTCCGCAACTACATCGCGACGAAAACGAAATCGAACGTGCGCGAACTCGAGGGCGCCATGATCAAGCTGGTGGCGTATTCCTCGGTCACGGGGTCGCCGATCAGCCTCGCCATGGCGCAGCAGGTACTGAAATACCTGATCCCTGGAGGTGAACGCCGCGTGAACATGGAGAGCGTGCTGCGGGCCGTGGCGGACAAGTTCCAAATGCAGCCTTCGCAACTGAAGCAAAAGACCAACGCACATCAGATCGCCTATCCGCGCCAGATTGCGATGTATCTGATCAAGGAGTTGACGCAGTCCTCGCTTCCAGAGATAGGGCGCATGTTCAGTGGGAAGCACCATACCACCGTGCTCCACTCGATTCAAAAAATCGACAAGTTACGCCAACGAGACCCTGATTTGAACAGGTTGATACACAGCGTAATCGACTCTATCAATTGAGGTTATATTTGTTATCCACAATTGGTGCCTGGAACGGCCTGTCAACGTCTGTGGGAGACTCGTCATCTAGTCGAAACATTCACCGTCCGGCACCCGGGAACCCACAACCTGATGTAGCAATAAATGCCAGAACTTGCTATAATTTAGAGAGAAATCAACGTTTCAACAGAGCCTATAAATCTTCTTCTTCTCTTCTAGTAATTCTTTAGGGAAAGAAAGAATAGGAATCGCGCATGGAATTCACCGTTAGCAGGGCAGATCTGGTTCGCGAACTGAACCTCTCGCAGGGTGTGGTCGAAAAGAAGACGACCATTCCGATCTTGTCGAACGTTCTCGTTGAGGCTGATGGCGACAGGATCGTCTTAACGGCGACAGACCTGGAGTTAGGCATCCGGTGCTCCTGTCCGGCGCGCGTGAAGAAGAGCGGCGGCGGAACGATTCCTGCTCGCCGTCTGTTGGACTATGTGCGGTTGCTGCCCGATTCAGACGTCCAAGTGAAGATTCAGGAGAATCACTGGGCAAGTCTAACCTGTGGCCGGTCCAAGACGCGGATCGCCGGCATGTCGCGTGAGAGTTTTCCCGAACTTCCTAAGATGCCGGAGGTTCTGGCGGAAATTCCGATCGGGGTTCTGGCATCGATGATCTCGAAGACCATCTTCGCGATTTCGAGCGAGGAATCACGTTTCACGTTGAACGGTGCGCTGATGGTCCTCCGTAAAGGCGGCTTGGTTATGGTCGCAACCGACGGGCATCGCCTGGCGATGGTGGAATCCAGTACGGAACTGCCGGGAATTACGGGTGCATATCGTGCACTGTTGCCGAAGAAAGCCATGGCCGAGTTGCAGAAGCTTGCTGGCGATTCCGATCCCGCGGCGTTAGTTCGTTTCTCCGGCGATGACAATCACCTCTTCTTCCAGTTAGGAGACCGGCTCCTGTTGAGCCGCAAGCTTACCGGCAACTTCCCGGATTATGAGCGCGTGCTGCCGAAGGAACATGCTCATCAGGTGACGCTGGAGCGCGATGAACTTCGTGGCGCGATTGAGCGCGTGGCTCAGTTCTCCGACGAGCGGTCGCGCGGCATCCGGGTGCGCGTCGAGAAAGACGAAATGAAGATTCATTCGTCCGTATCGGAGACAGGGGAGAGCGAGGAGAGCATTTCTACCACTTATGGTGGACCCGCTGTCGAGATCGGTTTCAATGCGCAGTACATGATGGATTTTCTGCGCGCCGTGCCCGACCAGCAGGTATCGTTTCAGTTCAAGGATCCTCACAGCGCAGGCGAACTGCGCCCGGCCGGCGAGAAAGCGGAGAACTACCGCTACGTCATCATGCCGATGAGAATCTGATTCACCCGATTCGTTTTCGCTAGGAAATTCATTACCACACATGGCAACACGAGATACCAGCCCGCAGACCTACGATTCAACAAGCATCAAAGTACTGGAGGGTTTAGAGGCGGTCCGGCTGCGGCCGGCGATGTATATCGGATCCACCGGCGAAGCCGGTTTACACCACCTGGTCTACGAGGTTGTAGACAACTCCGTGGACGAGGCCCTGGCCGGCTACGCCACCGACGTCAGCGTGACCATTCATGACGACGATTCGGTCACGGTGGTCGACAACGGCCGTGGCATCCCCGTCGACATTCACGAGGAGGAAGGCATCTCCGCCGCCGAAGTGGTTATGACCAAGCTCCACGCCGGCGGCAAATTCGATTCGAACTCGTACAAAGTCTCGGGCGGATTGCACGGCGTGGGCGTGAGCTGCGTCAACGCGCTATCGGAAGCCCTGCACCTGGAGATCTGGCGCGACGGAGGTACGTTCGAGCAGGACTACGCGCGCGGCATTCCCAAGGGGCGCTTGGAAAAGACCGGCAAATCCGGACGGAAAACCGGGACGAAGATCACGTTCAAGCCCGATTCGACGATCATGACGTCGACGCGGTTCAACTTTGACACGCTGGCCCAGCGTCTGCGTCAGCTTGCGTTCTTGAACAAAGGCCTGAAGATTACGCTCACCGACGAGCGCGAGGATCCGGCCCGCACAGAGAACTTCCATTTCGAAGGCGGCATCGCCGAGTTCATCAAATTGCTCAACAAGGGCAAGACGGTTCTGCACGACAAGCCAATTCACTTCGAAGGTGATCGCGAGCTGCCCAACGGCGGCACGCTAAGCATGGAAGTCGCCCTGCAGTACAACGATACATACGGCGACACGATCTTCAGCTTTGCGAACAATATCAATACGGTGGACGGCGGATCGCATTTGAGCGGCTTCCGAAGCGCGCTGACGCGTACCATCAACGCAGCTGGCCAGTCCGGTGGACTGTTCAAAGATGTCAAGGAGAACCTCACCGGCGACGACGTGCGAGAAGGCCTCACTGCGGTCGTCAGCGTGAAACTGCCGCAGCCGCAGTTCGAAGGACAGACAAAGGGCAAGCTGAATTCCGATATTCAGGGCTATGTGGTGCAGCTCGTAAACGAAAAGCTGGGCGAGTATTTCGACAAGAATCCCGCGGTGATGAAGAAGATCGTCTCCAAGGCGATTGACGCGGCGCGTGCCCGCGAAGCGGCGCGCAAGGCTCGCGATTTGACCCGCCGCAAAGGCGCGCTCGATTCTGGTGGGCTGCCCGGGAAGCTGGCCGACTGCCAGGAAAAAGATCCGGAGCGCTGCGAGCTGTTCCTGGTCGAGGGCGAATCGGCCGGCGGAACCGCCAAGGGCGGACGCGATCGCCGCTATCAGGCGATTCTGCCGCTGCGCGGAAAGATTCTCAACGTCGAAAAGGCGCGCTACGACAAAATGCTGGGCCACGAAGAAATCCGGGCCATGATCACGGCGATCGGCACCGGCATCGGCAAGGACGACTTTGACCTGGCGCGCCTGCGCTACGGCAAGATCATCATCATGACCGACGCGGACGTGGACGGCTCGCACATCCGCACGCTGCTGCTGACGTTCTTCTTCCGCCACATGCAGGAGTTGATCAAGCGCGGCCATATTTTCGTGGCGCAGCCGCCGCTCTATCGCATCAAGAAAGGTAAGAGCGAGAAGTACATTAAGGACGATAAGGAGTTCACGCGCGAAATCCTCCGCCGGGCGACGGAAAACGTCAGCGTGGAGTTGGGCGACAAGAACGTGCTCGAAGGCGCGGAGCTGCGAAATTTCCTGATGTCCCTGGACGACTTCCAGCAGACCTGGAGACGTCTGGAACGCCGCCTGCGCGATCCGCGCGTGGTGAGCGTTCTCGCCCGCACCGACATTGCCATCGATACCAAGGCCGATTTCCAGGACGAGAAAAATCTGCGAGCGGTCTATGACAGTCTGAAGACGGAAAAAGTGGAGGCGGCGATCTCACGCGACGAGGAGCATTCGTCGTGGACGGTGACCTTCAAGGATCCGACCAACGCCGAACGCTCCATTAATATCGAACTTGCGATGCAGCCGGAATATAAGCGCCTGCGGTCCGGAGCCAAGGCGGCGGCGAAGTTCAACCATCCTCCATTCACCGTCGTGAAGGAAGGCCATCGCGACCAACTTCCGGGTTGGCGTGAATTGCTCGCCCACGTGAAGAACGAGGGCACACGCGAAGTGAACGTGCAGCGCTACAAGGGGCTGGGCGAGATGAACGCGGAACAGCTTTGGTCCACCACGATGAACATTGAGACGCGCACGCTGCTTAAGGTGTCGCTCGAGGACCTGGTGCAGGCGGATCAGATGTTCACCACGCTAATGGGTGAAGACGTCGAGAGCCGGCGCAAGTTCATTGAAGAGAACGCGCTGGACGTGCGAAATCTGGACGTTTAACGGTGTAGCGCACGCCCGATGGCGTGCCGCGTCGAAACTGTTCTCGACGCCTCCTTTACGACATCGCGAGGCATCGACACGAGTGTCGATGCGGCACGCAAGATTGCGCCACAGTTTGCCAGGAAACTACTCAACGTAAAGGCGCTTGACCCTCGCGCGGATGCCGCACAGGACGTCGTAGGAGATGGTCCCGGCCGCGCGCGCCATCTCCTGGGCATCGTAGCCCGAGCCCAGCAGCGTGACCGCATCGCCGACCCCCAAATCGCCCGCTTCGATGGTAGTCAAGTCCATCGAGACGGCGCCGAGGATCGGCAGAAGCCTCCCGTTGGCGATTACCCTGCCGCGATTCGACAGGCGATGCGGGATGCCGTCGGCATAGCCCGCCGCCAGAATCGCGATGCGCATCGGCTTTGGCGTGCGATACATGCCTCCATAGCCGATCAGCGCGCCGGCCTCGACGTCTTTCACCGAAAGGACCGTGGCTTTCCATGTCAGCGCCGGTCTCACGCGCAAGTGCATCGGAGGTGCGTTGCCGCGGGCCGGTGAGATGTAGCCGTAAATCGCATGTCCGGGGCGGACCAGATTGCCCCACGCTTCGGTCCGCCGGTAGGCGACCGGGATCGTGCTCGAAAGATGCACGTAGCGTACGTCTCCGAGTGCCGTGTGAATCGATTCGAAGCGAGCGATCTGGGCCTCGGTCTGCTGGCTCTCGTAATTGGCCGCGGAGGCGAAATGCGTCATCAATCCTTCGAGCGGGGTCGACTTCACGGCGCGCGCGATCTCCTCAGCGCCCTCGCGTACGCCCAGGCGCCCCATGCCGGAGTCGATCTTCAGGTGATAGGGAACCTTCGCTGCTGCCGCGTCTTTGAGTGAATGAATGACCGGCGTAAGCGAGAAATCAGCAAAAAATGGCCTATTTTCCGGCAAATAATCGGCCATGACGAGAATGCGCGCGGCAATGCCCTCCTGGCGCAGCGCGATGCCCTCCTCGACATTGGACACAGCCAGCCAGCGGACACCTTCCGCTTCCAGGATCCTGGAAACCTCTATGGCCCCGTGGCGATAGGCGTCGGCCTTCACCACCGGCATCAACTCCGCAGAGCCACCGACCGCCGCTTTCACGGCGCGGAAGTTGTCCCGAATCGCCGAGCGCGAAACTTCAATCCAGCTACGCACGGGCGAGCCTCGTCAGCAGCTTCTCATACGAATCGGTCACCGCATCCCAACTATAGCGTTCCTGTACGCGGCGCATCGCGGCAGCTTTGAGCTCCTCGCGCTCTTCCGGCTTCATCGCGAGAGTCGAGCGAAGGACCCGGGCAAGGTTTTCGTGAGTGAACGGAATGCCCGCGCCGCCGGCGACTTCTGCGTTTTCCGGCGTGTCGAGATACAAAGTCAGCGCGCCTCGTCCCATCGCTTCGATGAGTGCCGGGTGCGTGCCGCCGACTTCCGTCGCCTGAATGTAGGCGAAACAGTGCGAGCCCAACTCTTGATACCCCTCGCCGTAAATCGCGCCGGGCATGATGACACGTTTATCCTGGGTATCTTGCACCCTGGCGATGTATTCAGCCGCGTAAGGCGCATCGCCGATCAAGGCGAGCTTCATGGGCGTCTCGATGTTCTCAAACGCCTCGCGCACCAACAGCGCGTTATTTTCCGGTTCCATGCGGCTGACGTAGAGAAAATATTTCTCGCGCTCCAAGCCGAGCTGATCCAGGACGACACTAGTCACGACGGGCCCGACCTCCGCGCCATACGGAATCATGACGGATTCGCGATGGTAGCGCTGGCGATAATACTCCTCGATTGCGCTGGCATCGGTGACCACCGCATTCGGCATCCACGTGGCCAGCCACTCTGATATCCGATACCAGGTGCGCGCCAGGATGTTCCATTTCTTGCGATTGCGCTCCAGACCGTCGACGTTCAGCGCGACCGGCATGCCACATACGCGGGGCATCCAGGTGAACACGGCGTTTGCGGCGTTGCAATAGAGAATCGCATCGTGACGATGGGCGAGCAGGTGCAGCGTGGACAAAAACGTATGCGCGATGGTGTCGAGATACTTGTGGCGGATGGTGGGCAGGCAGGCGAGGTAGACGCCTCGATAGGGAGACGGCGCGCTCTGGCGGCAGTAGACGGTCACATGATGGCCGCGTGAGGCGAGGCGGGTGGATAACTCCTCGGCGAAGGTTTCAAATCCACCATAGCGGGCTGGGATGCCCCGCGTGCCGAGAATGGCGAGCCGCACGGCTTATCCCCGGCCGGAGCGGGAGGCGCGGGCGAGCTTGGCTGCGGTGGGTTTGGGCGCCGGGCGGCTGACCGGCTCGTAGGAAAACCAACTGGAAATGTAATCGTCCTTGGCGCGGCGGCGGCGCATGATCTCCTTGCGCTTGGCCAAGACGCTCTTCATGTGCTTGGCCAGATACCAGAAGGCTCGCAATGAGGAATGTTCATGCACCAGGCATGCTCCGATCACCACCAGATCCCGCGAGGTGATGGAAACCCAGTTGCGGCGGTACAGATCCGGCGTCATGTTCTTTATCCGCATGAGGAACCGGTTCTTCACCGAGTGCATGTTGATTTCCGGCGGCAGCGCGCGCCGATTACCGGGCAGAACCGCGCGTACGTGATACCCGCGCGCCAGAGGCGTGTACAAGCAGCGCCAGTTCATCAACTGCGCGCGCCAGGCGACGTCGGCGTCCTCGCGGTAGACAAAAAAGTCGGGATCGAAAAACTCACCCAGGATGGAAATATCGTCGATCATCTCGCGCCGGTACAGCGCGGCGGCGGCAGTGGCGCCGAAGACATACTCAAAATTTAAATAATGGCCGTTATCCACTTCCTGGCTGCCCCGGTCCAGATGGCGAAGCATCGGGGTGAAGTAGATACCGGTGGAATCCACCAGTTGTTTTTCCGGAAGGTCGAACGTCGCGCGGATGGTGAGCAGTTTCCCGCAGACCGTGCCGACCTTGGGGTCGACCTGGCCGGCATCGACCATGGCCTGGATGAAATTCGGCAACAGGAGAACGTCGGGATTGAGGGTCAAAACCCACTCGCCGCGTGACAGCGCGATGGCCTGGTTTTGCGCGGCTGCGAAGCCGATGTTCTCGTCGTTGTAATGAATCTGGCAAGTGTCGGCGAATTGCTCAAGCAGGTCTACGGTTCCGTCGGTGGAGGCGTTATCAATGATAATGACCTCGAGATTCGGGTACTTTTGTTCCAGGACGGATTCGAGGCAGCGCTTGATGAATCGGCCGCTATTGTAGGTCACCAGCGTGACGGAGACTAAGTCGTTGTAGGCCATGCGTTGTCAGAAATTATGGAATTCTTTACTGCCCCGCGCCGCGGATCTCCCGAAGGAGACAAGGCACAGGCCTGCAAAACGGACAATCTTGCTATAAACGGCAACCGATTGGAAGCCTCGGTCAAGAATCATCCGCGCGACCATCCGCGGGATTGAACTGAGCACAACCGACAGGCAGACAACCCGGTAAGCTGTTGATCGGAAGTGCTTCGCCGCATACCTTGTAAGGCTAACACACCAGTACAGCGCACGGCATCCCGGGGGTATCCGGCCAACCGAGTGCGCGCCCTGATGGACGGCCTGAACCGAAGGTACATACTGTATATTGACCCCTGAATCCAGGGCTCTTTTACAGAAATCAACATCCTCAAACCATATCGGATAAAAGCTCTCATCCAGGCCGCCCAGGTTTTTCCAAGTGTCGCGGCGCGTCATGAGGAACGCCCCGGCGGGTTGTTCCACCGGACCGGGTTGGTCCAGCGAGCGGTCCAGGTACCGGTATCGGCGATTAACCGGGTTGGACGGCCATAGGCGATTGATGCCAAACAATTCGAAAATCAGCGAGATGGGAGTTGGCAGACGGCGGATCGTGAAGCCCGCTTGAGCGCTTCCTTGCGCATCCACAAGTTTGCCGGCGGCGAGGCCGTATTGGCGGCTTGCCTCAATGAGCGCGTCAACCCCGGTGAGCAAGTTCGCGTCTGGATTCAGCAGAAGAAGATACTCTTCTTCGCAGGCGGAAATGCCTTGATTCACGGCGGCGGCGAATCCGCGATTTTGTGGGTTCGGGATGACGCAGATGTGTGCCCTTTCGCGCACCCGATTGAGCGTCCGGTCCGAGGAGGCGTTATCGACGACGATAGGTTTCACGTGCGGCGCCATTCTAGCTAAAGCATCCAGGCAAGGGCCGATGACGGCTTCCGAGTTGAAGGTGACGATTATCGCGGCAGCAGCCAGAAGTAAACCCTCCAATACCAGTCGAAACCGGTCTGTTGCTGAAGCGTGAGAATTTCCCGCTCGCCCGCAGCCGCCAGGCGGGCCATTCGATCATTCGGAGTGTTGTTAGGATAAAGGGCACGAGCAGCGTTCCAACCCGCAATCTTGCCGCGAAGATAAGCCGCGCCACGCCGGTGGCGAAGCGCTACCAATCCCCAGAGCACTTGACCGGCCACAAGCGGCCAGAGCGGCGCTCCATGGAAATGCTTGAACGTAAGTAAGAGCTGATTGCGGGAGATTTGTTTCACTGTGTCGGAATTCCACGCACCTCTCGTTGCGCTGCCCCGGTGTAGGGCGATGGCGGAGGGGATGTACTCGCCCGCGCGGCCGGCCAGGGCGCAACGGATCCCGAAATCGACATCCTCGAGATAAGATCCAAAGTTTTCATCGAGCTGGCCGACCTCATCGAAAAGTGTCCTGCGAAAAATCGCAGCTGTCATGGGCGCGATGCGGATCTCCCTCGAATGGTTCCACACAGGACCGTTGGGCCGGCCGGCTCCGCAACGCCAGGCGCAGGCGGCGCGGGAAATCTCGTCAAACGTGCCATCCAGAAGCGAAGGGTCGGCGGCATTCAGGAGTTTTCCCGTGGCAAAGGAGGCCGATGTGTTGAGAAGCTCTTCGAGCCACTCCGGCGCGAGCGTGACGTCGTTGTTGAGAATCGCGATCCAATCCGCGTTTGAAGCAGCGATGCCTCGATTCACGGCCGCCGCGAAGCCGAGATTCTTTTTGAGAGAGAGGACGCGGGCGCCGAGGCGTTGCGCGACTTCGACGGAGTCGTCTGTGGAGGCGTTGTCCACCAAAAGGATTTCATCAAACGGGCGGGTTTGGGTGTGAAGGCTGGAAAGAAGAGAATCGAGCAGGTCGCGGCGGTTCCAGTGCGGAATGATGGCTGCGACGGTTGTCATGAGAACCGCTTTTTCAGTAAGAACCACAGATTGTAAAAACCGTCGCGCCAGGGATTCAGTTTGATTTCACCCAGCCTTGACGTGTACATGATCGACAATTCCGCGAAGCGGTGACGGTTCCGCTTGAGGGCCTCGATCTTGATCTCCTCGGAAAAAGCCATACCGTCAGCGACGAGCTTCATGTCCTTGAGAATCGAGCGGCGGAAGACCCACATTCCGGACTGTGAATCGCGGATCCAGCGGAAGTAGAGAATCGACATGGCGAGCGACAAAATCAAGTTGCCGAACTTGTGTTTCAGGCTCATCGCATTGGAGTCGCGCACGGGAAAGCGCGAGGCGTTCAAGAAATCGACGTCGAGATGAAGGTAGGCCTCCAGGAGATAAGAAATCGCATCCGGCGGATAGCTCTGATCGCCGTCGAGCGTCACGATGACGTCGCAAGTCGCGGCGGCAAATCCGGTCTTGTAGGCGCGTCCATAGCCGCGGGCGTCTTCTTTAATGACTTTTGCGCCGAAACGCTTGGCGACGTCGGCGGTCCGGTCCGTCGATCCGTTATCGACGACGATGACTTCGTCGACGAAGGATGGCATGCGCTTCATGACGCCTTCAATTCCCTGCTCCTCATTCAAACACGGGATGATGACGGTAATCGATTGTTCCTTGTACATTAAGCCGACTTTTCAGGATACATCGTAATCCGGAGAGGCTATGATTGTTTCTATGAAATGGATGTTTTTGTGGGCGGCGATGGCCATGGTCCAGGCGGGGACCGTGGAACATCCGGAATTAGCGGGAATCAAAACTGTGTACCTTCTGCCGATGACGTCATCCCTCGATCAATTCCTGGCGGCGCGCCTGACCAAGGGCGGCGCCGTGCAGGTGGTAACCGATCCGAAACTTGCGGATGCGGTTCTTACCGACTATATCGGAGCGGGCCTCGAAGAGAAGTTGAATTCGCTGTACGGGGAAAAGAAGCAGGCAGACGTCAAGGACAAAGACAAGGATAAAGAAAGCTCGCAGCCATCCTTCTCCGCGTCGCCTGGCGCGGGGCACAGCAAGGGCACGATTTTCCTGATTGACCGAAAAACGCGGAGCGTGATTTGGAGCGATTACGTGCCACCGAAGAGCACCCAACCGGAGGATCTGAATCGCGCGGCCGACCGGATCGCCAGTCAGTTGGAAAAAGAAAAGAAGGGCAAGCGGGATAAGTGACGGAGCGCTTTGAGAAGGCCCTGGTGCATGCAGCCCGCCTGCACCGCGACCAGAGGCGCAAAGGGCACGGAATCCCGTATATCTCCCATCTATTGGCGGTGTGCGCCCTGACCGTGGAACACGGCGGCGATGAGGATGAGGCCATTGCGGCGCTGCTTCATGACGCTATCGAGGATCAGGGCGGCGCACTGGCGCGTGCAGACATTCTGCGCGAGTTTGGGCCTCGCGTGACCGCGATTGTGGACGGATGCACGGATTCGCTGGGTGCCCCCAAGCCTCCGTGGCGCGCGCGAAAGGAAGAGCACATCCGGCATTTGCGGCACGCGTCGCGATCCGTGCGCCTGGTGGTCGCCTGCGACAAACTGCACAACGCGCGAACGCTGGTAATGGACTATCGCATTATGGGCGAGGATTTGTGGCCCCGGTTCCGGGGCGGCCGCGAGGGAACGCTCTGGTACTACCGCGCGATCGCGGATCTACTGCGCGAGGCCGAGGCAAGTCCGCTCACGGAAGAACTGGACCGCACCGTTACCGAATTGGAAGGTCTCGCATCCGGTTGATCTCCGCGCGATAGCATTCCACCAACCGCTCCGTCATTGCTCGCATATCGCGGGTGGCCACCACATTTGCACGGGCGCGCTCCGCCATCTGCGCCGCCGCCTCCGGATCTCGCACAAGCCTCACAATGTGATCGGCGAAAGAGGATGCATCGTCGGCAAGGGCGCACAGGTCGCCGTCGTTATCCGCAAGTCCTTCGGCGCCGAGGCGTGTCGAGACCACGGGGATTCCAGCGGCGAAGGCCTCCAACAGCTTCACGCGGACTCCGGAACCGCTGAGAATCGGGCAAACAAACAATGCATACCGCTTCAGAGGCTCGTGGACGTCATCCACGAAGCCGATCAGGTCGATGGCTTCCGCCTCTGGCAGAGAGTGCCGCGGAGGCGGATCGGAGCCGATCACGATCAGGCGCGCCCTCGGCTCCGCGGCGCGGACCTTCGGGAAAACGTCGCAGAGAAACCAGGTGAGCGCCTCCTGATTGGGCAGATGACGGAAACTGCCGAGGAACAGCAGCGTGAACGGTTCCCGGTTCCGCGGCGAAAAATCGTATAGCGATGTGTCGATGCCGGCGCGATAGCCGTCGTCGATGCGGTCCTCAAGTGCCGGTAAGAACGACGCGATGTATTTCTTGTTATCGCGGCTGCAAACCTGAATGCGGTCGGGCGCAGGCAGCATCTTCAGTTCGTAATGGAGGGCGCGCAGATACTCCCATCGGGCTTGCAATTTCTCGAGCATGTTGTTGATGAACGGCAACCGTCGCGCGATGGACTGGAAATAGACATCGTGCTCGAACAGGATGCTCGGAATGCGGCGGAAGCGCCCGGCATATTGCCCGAGCACGGTGTATTCCAGCTGCAGAACATCGATCTTGCGCGTGTAGATCTGGCGGTGGATGAGCCACGCGAGGTCGGCATTTCGAAACTCGCGCACGGCATGGGGCTCGGTTGAGCCGAATGCTTTCTGGCGTCCCTCCATGCGGACGATATACTCGGTGGATGCGCAGATGGCGTCCAGTTCGTCATGCGCGCGACGTTGGTGATCGTAGTCCAGCAGGACGATGGCGTGCAACTCGCACAAGCGCGCCAGTTCGCGCACCGTCTGGTACATAAAGACTGCTCCGCCGTGAACCGGAGGGCAGATCGGATAGGGCGAAACAAACAGCACACGCAGTTTGTCGCCGCTCATTCGTGAAAACGTGTCGCGGAAGTATCCGCCGAGAGGCCTCTTGAACGCTTCGGTATCGGTGATCACGGCGAGTTGCCGCGCACGGACGCGGGAAAGGAATGTTGCCGGAAGTTGCAACGCCGCTCGCGCGATGCCGGCAAAGCTGGAACGCTCCGGAGAGTCGCCAAACAGCCAGCTGATGGCGGCACCGGACCAGGCGTAGACGAAATGCTGCGCCAGGCGGCCCCACTCATGGATGTTCTTCCACGAGAACAACAAGAAATTCTTGTTTAGAACGCCCTGGATGTATGCTTCGCTGAAGGTCTTTCCGATGGTGCCGCGGTGTTCGTGATAGACCACGCTCGCCGGCTGATACATGGTCTTCCAGCCGCGCTTCCAGGCAAGATAGCCGAGGTCGGTGTCCTCCAAATAAAACGGCGCCAGAATTTCGTCGAATCCGCCGAGCTCGAGGAACTTGGCGCGGTCATACGCGCACGACCCGCCGCCGCCATACGCGCATGGATAAAGGTCCTTGATCTTCTCGTCATTGCGATGCCGCACCCGCAGCATGCCCTGGTCCCACCAGGATTCGGTGAGGCCCGTTTCCTGACGGAACTTCGTCGGGTCGGAAAAAAAGATCTGGCAGGAGACGGAAAAGACATTCTCATCCGTGAAGCCGTCGAGCAGCGGTTGAAGGAAGTCCGGTTCGACGCGCATGTCGCTGTTTAGCAGCACGACGACTTCGTTCGATGCCGCACGAATACCCGCGTTCGATCCCCCCCCGAAGCCGAGGTTTTCTTTTAGTCCGAGCAGGCGAACGTCAGGGAAATTCTGCTCGACGAAAGCGGCGCTGCCGTCTGTGGATCCATTGTCGACCACGATGACCTCGCTGCCAGGGTTATGTTTAATGGACGCGACCACCGAAGGCAGGTATTTTTCCAGCAGATCTCGGCCGTTCCAGTTGGGGATCACGATGCTGGCTTTCGTGGTATCCGGGCGTGTTTCCGGGCGGCGCTCCTTGCGCGGCGTAAGCGCGACCACGACGTCGGCCACGAATAGGACGATCGCGGCAGTGAAGAGGAAGATCGGGGAGAGCAGGGCAAGGGGCAATCCGCGGAGGATCCGCCATAGGGCGGCGAGCGCTCTGCGCATCAGCCTCGCTCTCCGTTGATCTTGGGGCCCAGGCCGAGGGCGCGGCCCAGCTTGACCCAGCGGGAATCGGCGGTCATCTTGAGTTGCGCGTTGGCGCTGCCGAGCCGGGCATCAAGATCCTTGGCCCAAGTCGTGCGTTCGACGACGGTCGACTCCGCCCGGTCGAGCAGGCGGACGGTTTCCGCGAGTTCATCGCATTTTTGCGAGAGCGCGCTGGAGAGCCTCTGTTCCGTTTCACGCGCCCAATCGGTTTTGCGTTGATTCTCGAGTTCGAGTTGGTCGATGGTGCGTTGATAGGCAGCAGCCATCTCCAACGCTTTGGCCTGCTCGGCTTGGACCATGTCCTGAAGCTCAGCAACGCGTTGAAGTGCTTGGTTGTAGTCCCGGTCCAACTGCATAGCCCACTTGTTGTGCTGCTCCAAATGGCGTTCCAGTTCGGCCTGCGATTCCATGAGTTGCTGGCGCTCTGCAGTCACCTGAGCGAGCCAGGATTTGTTCTTCGCGAGTTCCGCTTTTAGCAGATGGATGTGCTGCTCGCGTTCGCGCAGGAGGTTCGCGGCTCGCGGAACGTATAAGAAGGAGCGAGGCTCCGGAGTGCGGTCGATCGAGCAGAGGGCGAGGAAGAAGTGCGCTTCATCCGGCGAGCCCCGGGCGCTGTCGAGCTGCGCATCGACCGTAGTGAACGTGGCGTGAGGATAAAACGCCTGCGATTCGAGGCGATTTTGGAGCAGAATTTCGACGTGGGGGAAGACCGCGGCGAGCGCGTCGCGAAACTCGGCGAACGGAAATTCGTGCGTGTGGAAAGGATTCGGGCCTTGGTCGGCACGCGATTCGCCATAATACAGCTTATTGGGAGTGGAAACGAGAAAGACGCCATCCGGATGAAGAAGCCGGCGAGCTTCGGTCAAGAGGTCGTGCCAGTTTTCCAAATGTTCGATGACTTCAAACGCGGTAATCAGGTCGAACGAAGCATTCGGAAAGGGCAGGGCCGTAGCCGATGCGGCCAGGAAGGTCGTGTTCGGGAGCGGATAATGTTGCTGGGCATAGGCAATGGCGTCCCGCGCAAGATCGACGCCGGTGGCATGCTGCGCATGCTGTGCCAGTTCCGCCGTGCCGTATCCAGTGCCACATCCGATGTCGAGCACCCGGGTGTTCGCAGCTAGACGAGCGGAATACGCGTAACGAGCAAGGTGCTCAGCCCAGAGATCGTCGTTCACCTGGCCTGGGATGACTCGCTCTCCAGTGAATTCGCTCACGGAATCGGGACTCCGGTACCGATCTTTGCATTCACCTCGACGCGGCAGGGGAAGTGGAATTGACCGTAAATTGGGCCTTCCGAAGGCTCCATTTGCAATGCCAACGCATTGTCGATCCAATCACAGATGGCGTAGTGCTCCAGCGTGCCGTCGGCAATCGCGGGGGAGAAGGAAAAGGAAGACGGATAAAGCGTCGGCAGGTCGACATAAAAGTCGACCGTGCAGGTTTCGCCGGAGGCCATGGGTGGGAGGGCATGGTGCTCCCGGGCAGTGTTGGTGCCAGCAAAATCTACTCCGAGGTGATTTCGGAACATGAAGCCGGCGATGGGTTGGTCCAGGTTTGCGCTGGCGCGAAAACTGATTCTTACTACAATTGTAGAATTAGGTTGAAGTGATTGAATCTTATGGCCATTTCCATCGCGAATGGCAATACCGAGAATCTCTGCGCGGCCGTCGCCGAAGCGATGGTCGATATTCGGAATTCGATCCTCGATCTCTTCCGGGGCTACCTTTGTTGCTTGTTGATGGATAAGGGCATCGTGAGCGAGATAACGGGCGTCTTTCTCAACCATGGCAGCAAGATACTGAGTGACAATGTTGTCCGCTTTCCCGATCGCTCGGACCTTGCCATGATCCAGCCAGACGGCGCGGTCGCCGAGGGCTCGGATGTCACCGGTGGAATGGGACACGAACAGAATGGTAATCCCCCGGGAGCGAAGTTCATGCACTTTGCGCATGCAGCGCTGACGGAAGTAGACGTCGCCGACAGCGAGGGCCTCGTCGACCAGCAGGATTTCGGGGTCAACGTGAATGGCGACGGCAAATGCCAGTCGGACGACCATGCCGCTCGAGTACGTCTTTACCGGTTGATGAATAAAGTCGCCGATTTCCGCAAACTCCGCGATCTCCGCAAATCGCCGGTCCATTTCCTTGTTTGAAAACCCCAGGATGGCGCCGTTCAGGTATACATTGTCGCGGCCTGAGAACTCCGGATTGAAGCCGGAGCCGAGCTCGAGGAGGGCGGCGACGCGTCCGTTCACAGCGAGGTTACCAGACGTGGGTTCAAGAACACCGGCGCAGATCTGCAATAGCGTGCTCTTTCCTGAACCATTCTCGCCGACGACACAGAACGTCTCGCCACGATTGACCTCAAAGCTGACATCTCGCAGTGCCCAGTAATCTTCGTGAAATCGCCGCTGGTTGAACGTCGCCAGTTCCTTCAGGCGGTCCCCCGGCGCGGCGTAGATGGCGTAGCTTTTTGAGACGCGCGAGAATTCGACGGCGGTACTTGGCACTATAAGAATTGTAGACCAGAGCGTGCGATACAGCCACCTACTTGACAGGCGGCTCAGCTGTTCATACGCTGGTAGGTGCGCCGGCGTAGCTCAGTTGGTTAGAGCGACGGTCTCATAATCCGTAGGTAGCAGGTTCGAATCCCGCCGCCGGCACCACCCCTAACTTGACCCCGTGATGTGCTGAAACAATCGGTCCAACTCCGCCTGGGAATAGTATTCAATCTCGATTCGGCCCCGCTGTTCGCTCAGTTCAACGATGCGCACGCGAGTGCCGAGGATGCGTTCGAGCTCGTCGACTGCTGCTTTCACATTGGGGTCGATAGGGTGCTCTCGGTGATGACCTGTGCCCTCCCGGGGCCGATCCGAGGTCAGCTCCTGGACCAGCGCCTCCACCTGGCGGACAGATAGGCTTTGCGCAGCAGCCTTTTCAGCGATCTGGATCTGCGTTGCGGCGTCCGGCAGGCCGAGAATTGCTCGGGCATGGCCCATGCTGAGACGATGCTCGGCCAAGAGGAGCTGGACCTCTTTTGGGAGCTTCAAGAGGCGCACCGTGTTGGTGATCGAGGTCCTGTCTTTGCCCGTTCTGCGGCCAATTTCTTCGTGGGAGAGGCCCAACTCGCGGCTAAGACGCTCGTAAGCATGAGCCGTTTCAATGGGATTGAGGTCCTCACGCTGGATGTTCTCGATAAGGGCCAACTCCAGCATCTGAGGTTCAGTAACATCCTGAACAACAACCGGGACCTCGGCGACTCCGGCCAATTTGGCCGCGCGCCAGCGTCGCTCTCCGGCCACGATCTGGTACCCGCCTTCGTGCTGACGGACGACAATAGGTTGGATGATCCCATTGGCCCGAATCGACGCTGCTAGCTCTTCGAGTCTATCCGCTTGGAAGACCGTCCGGGGCTGCATAGGGTTAGCGTGGATGCTCGACAATGGGAGGCGATGGGGCGCTGAGCCCAACTTCGCCTCTTGTGCAGGAGCCTCCGCAGTGGCCTGAGGAGAAGGCGTTCGCGCGGGAAGCAGCGCCGATAGTCCCCTACCCAGCACTTTGCGTTGTTTGTCTATTGCGCTGCTCATTCTCTAGAATCTCCTTGGCCAGCTTGATGTAGCTTTCGGCGCCCTTGGAGCGTGGGTCATACATCAGGATTGGCTTCCCGTAGCTGGGGGCTTCCGCGAGCCGTATACTGCGGGGAATCACGGTTGTGAGCACCTCATCCTGGAAAAAGTCCTTCAAGTCGTCAGCAACCTGACGCGCAAGGTTAGTCCGGTCATCATACATCGTCAGAAGGATGCCCTCAATGCGGAGGGAATGGGAGAAGGCTTCACGGACTTTGTCGATAGTGTCCATCAACTGGGATATGCCCTCTAAGGCAAAGAATTCGCATTGGATGGGAATCAACACGGACTCTGCCGCGACCAGAGCGTTTAGCGTGAGGAGATCTAGGGCTGGCGGGCAATCGATCAGAATATAGTCATAGGCAGCTTCGACTTGACTCAGCAATGTATTGAGGCGATGTTCCCTGTCAGGGATGTCCACCAGTTCGAGATTCGCCGCGACAAGGTTCTTATCTGCCGGTACGATGTCTAGGCCCTCGCACTCAGTCCTCACAATGGTCTGCCGAATCGCCATCCCACCTAAGAGTGCGTTGTAGATGGTTGGATTCTCAGGGCTTTTTTCAATACCGAGCCCACTGGTGGAATTCCCCTGAGGATCAAAGTCCACCAGCAACACTCTCAGGTCATTCGCCGCGAGAGAAGCACCCAAGTTGATAGAGGTGGTGGTCTTACCTACCCCGCCCTTCTGATTTGTCACTGCAATGATCTTACCCACAACTCTCCGATCTTAGCATGTCTTCAAAGGGTTCCACGTGGAACCTCGACCTCAGGTTCCACGTGGAACAAGACTCGATGCTTACCCCACGGGAGTATTCTCGATCTCCCAGTACCCAACCTGGAAGCATCGCCCTCGCCAATCAGTAAGGCCAGACGGTCCGACAGTCCCAGGGTAAGCACCTCTGAGGGATCCACGGCACGTGAGATGGTCCAGTCAAAGCGCTCCGAGACATCCTCTGCCCTCTTTGAAACGACTGAGACGTTTCTCACGCCCCGAGATGCCTCCCTCAAGAACACAGATTTTCGCAGGTGGGACTCTACTAACGTGACGTAACACTCAGGCCGGAGGATTGCGACCGGTAACCCTGGGAAACCGGCCCCGGAACCTATATCGACGACCCGAAGCGGCCCTGCAGGAAGGAATCGCCCCAGGAAAAGCGACTCGCAGTAGTGAAACCGAACGGCGTCCTCCTCTGTCAGGATACGCGTGAGATTGAGACGCGAGTTCCAGCGACCCAGCAGGTCATAGTGAGCTTGTAGCTGGTCGAGTTGCCACTCGGAAAGCGCCCCGAATGGAGCAAACTCGCAAGCAAGCAATTCCCGAAACATCTCAAATTAAGCTTGGGCCATGGTGAGGTATACGTCAAGTACCGCGACCGCCGCAGGAGTAACGCCAGGAATGCGGCCCGCCTGTCCGAGCGTCTCAGGCCTGACCTTTGTGAGCTTTTCGCAGACTTCACGCGAAAGCCCTGGAATGTCGTGATAGGCGAAATCACCAGGAATCCTGCGCTCACTTGCGTCACGTAGGCGGGAGACTTGGCGCTCTTGCTGCGCGATGTACCCAGAATACTTCAGCTCGGTTTCCACGGTGGTCAACACGCTCTTTTGAGGCTCCTCCCCCAACATCGTCTCGATTGCCAGGCTGAGATCCTCAATATGAGCTTCAGGCCGTCGCATCCAGTCTCTAAGGAGCGGTCGGCCGTCAATATCCGCGCGCTGGGTGTCCATCCAACGCAGAATCCTCGCCTTTTGATCTTGCTTTGCTAGAAAACTCTCCCATCGTTCCTCGCTCACGAGGCCCAACCTGCGGCCCAGAGGTGTCAACCGCTCATCCGCATTGTCAATCCTGAGATGCAGCCGGAATTCCGCTCGGGATGTGAACATTCGATATGGCTCGTCCGCACCGGAATTGATCAAATCATCGATCAAGATCCCCGTATAGCCATCCGTTCGCGCCAAGACCACGGGCTCCATCCCCGCGACGGCACCGGCCGCATTCAGACCGGCCATCAGGCCCTGGCACGCTGCCTCCTCGTATCCGGAAGTCCCATTGATTTGGCCAGCCAGAAATAGCCCTTTTATTTTCTTAACTTCCAGGGAATGACCGAGCTCCCTCGGGTCGATGGCGTCGTATTCAATTGCGTATCCTGGACGCAGCATCTCGGCCTTCTCCAGGCCCTCCACCGACGCGATCATCCGGCTCTGTACATCGATTGGCATGCTGGTCGACATGCCGTTAACGTAGATCTCGTACGTATCCACCCCTTCCGGCTCCAAAAAAAGTTGGTGCCTCGATTTGTCGGGGAACTTTACGATCTTATCCTCGATCGATGGGCAATAGCGTGGGCCGATACCATGAATCTGGCCGCTGTACATCGGCGACCGTCCGATGTTTTCGGCTAAGATCCGATGCGTACCAGTGCTTGTATATGCAACATAACATGGCACTTGACTACGATCTATCCTCGGCGTCAGAAACGAAAACGGAGTCGGATGATCATCGCCATGTTGGGGCTCAAAACGCGACCAATCGATCGTCCGGCCATCCAGGCGCGGCGGGGTTCCCGTCTTTAGCCTCTTCCAATCGAGGCCAAGCGACCTCAACTGGTCCCCCAACAGGTTCGATGGTGCCTCGCCGCTGCGGCCGCAATTCACTCTTGCCTCACCAATGTGCGCAAGGCCGTTCAAGAACGTGCCCGTAGTTACCACCACTGCGTCACCCGTGAGAGCCCGGCCATCACGAAGATGGACACCCCTCACCCGGCCGTCCTCAATCGCCAGACAGGCGACCTCCGCCTGTAGAATTCGCAAATTCGGCTCATTTTCGAGGATATCCCGCATCCGCAGGCGGTATTGCTTCTTGTCGCATTGCGCCCTGGGCGACCAGACCGCAGGACCGCGGCTGGTGTTCAACAACCGGAACTGTATGCCGACTGCGTCAGTGAGTTCGCCCATAATGCCGCCGAGTGCGTCGATCTCCCGCACCAAATGACCTTTAGCGATGCCTCCCACTGCGGGATTGCACGACATTTGGGCGATGAGATCGAGGTTCATCGTCACCATGGCGGTTTTCAGGCCGAGACGGGCACAGGCGCGCGCCGCCTCGCAACCCGCGTGTCCCGCTCCCACAACGATGACATCGTACTTCGCCATGTCTCTTCATTTTAGCGCTGAAACAGCTGCTAGAATGGCTAAGTCTCTCGTGAAGATACTTGTTATTGGAAGCGGCGGCCGCGAGCACGCCATCGCTTGGCGGCTTACAAGAGAAGGTCACCAGGTTTTCTGTGCGCCAGGCAACCCCGGCACGGCCCAGTTAGCCACGAACCTCGTTACTACGGACTATCTTGGCGCAGCCAAATCGATCAAACCTGATGTGACGGTGGTCGGACCGGAGGCACCCCTGGTTGCTGGCGTCGTCGATCAATTCCGTGCTGCCGGACTGCCGATCGTCGGCCCGACGCAGGAGGCCGCCAAGCTCGAGGCGAGCAAGATCCACTGCAAGGAATTCATGAAGCGCGTCGGTATACCCACCGCACGCTTTGTGCGTGTGGAAAGCGTTGCTGACGGTCTCGACGCTCTCGGTCAGTTTGAGTATCCGGTTGTTGTGAAGGCGGATGGACTGGCTGCGGGGAAAGGGGTCATTATCGCGCAAAACCGGCAGGAAGCCGATAACGCCGTCTCCGCCTTAGGCCCGCGGCTGGTGATTGAGGAATTCCTGGAAGGCGAAGAAGTGAGCTTCATCGTCCTCAGCGACGGACGCAACGTCGTTCCGCTGGAGGCGACGCAGGATCACAAGGCCGTGGGCGACGGCGACACCGGACCTAACACCGGCGGAATGGGAGCATACTGCGATGGGCGCATCTTATCGAGCCCAGAGATAGGAATTATTCTAGACAAAATCATTCGACCAGCGGTGCGGGCTACCGGATTTAGCGGTTTTCTTTACGCCGGCCTGATGATAACGGGGAACGGGCCGAAAGTTCTGGAGTTCAACGTGCGCCTCGGCGATCCAGAGACCCAGGCACTGATGCACCGGATGGACGACGATTTTGCCGTGAATCTTGCGCGGGCCGCAGCCGGCGAACTAAACGTGCAAGCCCTGCGATGGAAGCGCGATCCCTCGGTCTGTGTCGTCCTGGCGGCAGAAGGGTACCCCGGAAAGGTCCGCACGGGCGACCTCATCACGGGAATCGAAACGGCCGGCACGGAAGTATTTCATGCGGGGACCAAACTGGGGCCCAAGGGCCTGGAAACGGCGGGTGGCCGGGTGCTCGGCGTGACCGCTTCCGGCAAGGACCTCATTTCGGCGGTCGCCAACACTTACGCAGCCGTCGAGAAAATTCACTTCGATGGGATGCACTATCGCCGAGACATCGCGAAAAAGGGTCTAAAACGTTGGAAGACTGATACAATTGTGGCATCGGGGACGTAGCTCAGATGGATAGAGCGGTCGCCTCCTAAGCGACAGGTCGGCAGTTCGAATCTGCCCGTCCCTACCACTCCGCTCCGATGCGGGAAACCGCGCCGGACCCTATGCTAAACTTGAATTTTCAGGACAAATTTCTATGGCTTACGTAATTGCTGATCCCTGCGTGGGAGTGAAAGATGCCGCCTGTGTGGACGCCTGTCCGGTCGATTGTATCCACCCCAAGAAGGACGAACCTGACTTCGCCAGCCATAACATGATTTACATCGACCCGGTGGAGTGCATCGATTGCGGCGCCTGCGTCCCGGTTTGCCCAGTCTCAGCGATTTTCGCGCTCGACGATCTGCCGGAAAAATGGGCGGATTTCGCGCAAAAGAACGCAACGTACTTCGGCCGCTAACTCGTCAGGTCCGGTAGCAGGCGCTCTGGATGTCGGTTTCCCAGACGCGCACTTCTGTAACGCGGATGGGTACCAGCGTCGAGGCCAAACCCGAGGTCATTTCGGTGTGAAGATACTCCGCGATGTTCTCCGCCGACGGGTTTTTCACGTCGAACGGCGGCACGTCGTTGAGGAACTGGTGGTCCAGCCGTTCGATCACGGCGCGCATCACCTTTTTCACATCGACGAAATCCACCAGCATGCCGGTTTCGTCCAGGCGCTCGCCTTCAATGCGCACCTGTACTTTGAAGTTATGGCCGTGCACATTTTCGCACTTGCCTTTGTAGTTTCGCAGCGCGTGTCCGGCGGCGAACGTCTGTTCCACGAAGATTTCAAACATGAAAGAACTTCTCCACGTCCTCCCGCCTGGTCGTGAACCGGTAGTCCGGAAGGCTATCGAAAAAAATCTGGCCGTAACGCGTTTTCGTGACGCGATTATCGAGCAGCGCCAGCACCCCGCGATCCGTACGGCTGCGGATCAATCGTCCGAACCCCTGCTTCAATGCGATGGCGGCCTGCGGCACCTGGTAGCTATGAAAGGCGTCTCCGCCTTCCTCGCGAATCGCCGCGATGCGGGCCTCCACCACGGGATCACTGGGCACCGCGAACGGCAACTTATCAATGATAACGCAGCTCAACTGCTCGCCCGGCACGTCGACGCCTTGCCAGAAGCTCGACGTCGCAAACAAAACGGCGTTCGGAGTGGTCCGGAACTCGTCGAGAAGGGCGCTGCGCGGCGCCGTACCCTGCATCAGGGTGTCAAAAGGGACCTCCACCGAGACCCGATCGTAGATCAGGCGCATCTGCTGATAGCTGGTGAACAGCACGAAGGCGCGGCCCTGGCTTAGCCGCAATATCTCGACGATTTCGCGCGCCGCGGCGGCAGTGAATGCCGCGTTGCGAGGATCGGGAAGACTCTGGGGCACGTAGAGCAGAGCCTGATGCTTGTAATCGAAGTGACTTGGGACCACCAGTGTTCGTGGATTTCGCAAGCCGAGCCGGGTCTTGGCGAACTCGAAATCCCCGGCGACGGCCAGCGTGGCCGACGTCAGAACCACCGTGTCGACCCTGTCAAAAAGCCTCTCGTCGAGCAGCTTGGACACGTCGATCGGAGTGGCCTGCAGGAATGTTCCACGTCCGCGACGCTCGATCCAGTAGACGAACGTGCGGTCGTTGCCCTCCATGAAGAATTCGAGCCGGCGCGACATGTCGCGGGCTCGATTGACCAGGGGAATGGTCTCCTCGGGGCCGAAGCGGAGCAGCTCGAGCTGCAGGGCGACCAGCTCCAGCGCGTGCAGCACGTCGTGATAGGCGTCGTTGTTCAGCTCGAGAAACGCTTCATGTGCGCGGAATCCGGTGCGGCCCTCGTTCGCCGCGAACAGGTTGAAGAAATATTGGGCGCGATCGCTCAAAATCATGAGGATGTTATCCAGCTCGACCGTGCCGAACTCCTTGCGGCGCGCCAGTGTCGAAACGTCGCGCACCAACTCCTCGAATTGATAGCTGGATACGCCCATGCCGAAGTATTGGCCGGCGACGTCTTCAATGTCATGCGCCTCGTCGAAGATGACGGCGTAGTATTCGGGGATGATACCGGACAGATCCTCGCGTTTCACCGCAAGGTCGGCGAAGAGCAGGTGGTGATTGACGATGATGATGTCGGATTCCTGCGCCTTCTGGTGCATCTTCGTGATGAAGCAGCGCTCGAACTGCTGGCATTTCTGGCCGGCGCAGAGATCGCTGCGGGCGTCGATTTTGGCCCAGGCGGTGCTTGATTCGGGAAGAGTCTTGATCTCGGCTCGATCACCTGTTTCCGTAATCCTTTCCCATTCGCGAATGATCTGAAAGTCGGCGACCTCTTCCAGACCTGTCAGGACGGGCTCCGTCTCGGCGTCGTAAATCTTCTGGCGGCAAGCGTAGTTGGCGCGGCCCTTCATGTAGCAGACTCGCAGCGGCTGGCCGAGGTGTTTTTCAAGAAACGGGACGTCCTTGAAGTAAAGCTGCTCTTGCAGGTTTTTCGTTCCTGTAGAGATCACCACGCGACGGCCGGAAAGGATCGCCGGGACCAGGTAGGCCAGCGTCTTTCCCGTGCCGGTGCCGGCTTCGACGATGAGGTGCTTCTTGTCGGCAAGCGCGGCCTCGACGGCCTCGGCCATTTCCAGTTGGCCCTGCCGGAATTCGTAGTTAGGATGCCATTCCGACAGCAGGCCCTTGCGGCCGAAGAACTGGCGGACGGTCATTTTGGCGGTGGGAGGCACGTACATTAAGAGTTTAGCGGAGAGAACCGCCGGTGAACACAGATGAACGCAGATGCCTCTTCACGCGCTATATCTTCTTCAATTTCCACGTCCCTCTTCGAAACGCGATCATCCCGATCACCGCGATCAGCGACTGTGACACGGCGATGGCGGCAAAGATACCGTTGGAGGCCATCGGCGAATGAAACGCCAGCCACCAGGCGATCGGCAACTGGCAGGCCCAGAAGCAAAACAGATTAATGAGCGTCGGCGTCACCGTATCGCCAGCGCCGTTGAAGGACTGGATCACCACCATCCCCCAGGCGTAGAAAATATAGCCAGCACTAATGATGCGCAGCGCGTTCGAGGCCACACGCGAAACAGCGGCATCGTCGGTGAAGATGTGGACTAGCTGCGGCGCGAAGGCGACGAACACAATCGCCACCAGGCCGAGCAGCACCATGTTGTAAAACCCCGCGCGCCAGACGGCGCTTTCGGCGCGATCCGGCTTCTTCGCGCCCAGGTTCTGGCCAACGAGGGTCGCGGCAGCGCTGGCCATGCCCCAACTCGGCAGCAGCGCGAACATGATGATGCGCAGCATGATGGTGTACCCCGCGATCACCACGCTGCCGAACGGCGCCGTCATGCGGATCAGCAGAATCCAGCTCGATGTGCCGACGAAGTATTGCAGCATGCCTCCCAGAGACAGGCGCAGAAGGTTCCACATCAGCTTCGGGCGGAAATGAAATTCGCGCGCGTGCACTACGACGCGGCTGCGCGAGTTCGTCAGCATCCAGAGCTGCAACAGCACGCCCGTGCTCCGGCCGATGGTCGTTCCGATGCCGGATCCGGCCACGCCCAGGCGAGGGAACGGTCCAATGCCGAAAATCAGGAGCGGATTCAGCACGATATTGATCAGGTTCGCGGTCCACAGCACGCGCATGGCGAGCGCGGCGTCACCCGCTCCGCGAAACACGGCGTTGATCAGGAACAGCAGCAGCACGGCGCCGCTGCCTCCGAAGATCGCGCGCGCGTAGCCGGAACCGGTGGCGACCACGTCTCGCGATGCGCCCATCAGGGTCAGGAGCTGCGGCGCAAAGACGGCTCCGGAAACGCCGATCACCAGCGCCGCCCCGCCTCCGAGCAGAATTGCCTGAGCGGCGGTCTCCGAGGCCGCCTGCGGATCCTTTTCGCCGATGCGGCGCGCGACAGTCGCGGCAGTCGCGATGGACAAACCCAGGGCAACGGTGTAGATCAGCGTCAGCAGAGCCTCTGTGAATCCGACCGTAGCGACCGAATTGGGGCCCAGATGGGCGACCCAGAACATGTCGACGACGGCGAATAGAGACTCCATCATCATTTCGAGCACCATGGGAATCGCCAGCATGGCGATGGCTCGGCCGATACGCTCTTCGGTGAAGTCACGATGCGTGTCGCCCATCACGGCTTCACGAATAAATTTGAAAATACGGCTCCCTGTAGGGAAAACTTGGGTCACAAGAACCTCCGGCTCGGCTAGAAGGAAAGAGTTTCCGCTGGGGCAGCGGGAAGCAGGCGCGAGTTAGAGGACGATACGCATGGCAGGGCCTATTTCGTTATCATAACCTCAAGCCTCGGAGGAATCAAGATGAAACAACTGACTATGTTGGCTCTGGCGTGCCTGCCTTTGGCAGCGGCGGACGCAAACATGACCACGGAGGAGCGAACCAAGGTGCTCAATTATCTGGAAGACTCGCGCAAAGAGTTCTTAGCCTCAATCGACGACGTTACCGCGGAGCAGTGGAAATGGAAGCCCGCGCCGGAGCGATGGTCAGTGGGCGAAACGGCGGAGCACATCGTGCTGGCGGAAGCTTTGCTGTTCGCGAACGTCACGAAGGCGGTCGCGTCGCCCAAGAATCCCGACTGGGAGGAGAAAACCAAGGGCAAAACGGAGTTTATCGAGCGGGTGATGGCGCCAAGGCTCGGCAAAGCCACGGCGCCGGAGCCGATTGTGCCTTCGGGCAAGATGACGCAGGCTCAGGTGCGGGAGACGTTTCTCAAGCAGCGCGAGGAGATCGTGAAGTTCGCGCAGGAAACGCAGGTGGCCTTAAAGCAGCACACCGTGGATCACCCATTCCCGGTGTTCGGGACGCTGAACGCCTATCAGTGGTTGATCTATATTCCTCTGCACACCGAGCGGCATGACAAACAGATCGCCGAGGTGAAGGGAACGGCGGGATTTCCGAAGTAACTAAAACGCGTGCGCGGACTGGATGCCGTTGGCCTGCAGGACGACCATCATTTTTTCGAGCGCCGATTTGTGGATCTGCGACACGCGGCTTTCGTTGATGCCGAGCACGCCGCCGATTTCCTTCATCGTCATTTCGTTGGTGTAATACAGCACCACAACCTTTTGGTAGCGCTCCGGCAGCGTCTTCATCGCGTCGCCGAGCACGCCGCGCAGTTGCTCCCGCGCGCAGATCGAATCGGGCTGTGTCTCGGGCTTGCTCGGAAAGTCCGGCGCCGGCAGATCTTCATTCTCATTGGACCGGGTAGACGCCGAAACCAGGCCGACGTTGCGCAGGTCCAGCATCATGGTGCGCCAGCGATCCACATCCATGCCCAGCTTAGCGGCGATCTCCGCTTCCGTTGGGGCGCGCTGCAACGTTGCGGACAGGTCGCGCGTGGCCGCCTCCACCTGCTTGTGGCGGCGGCGCATGTCGCGCGAGGCCCAATCAAGCTGCCGGAGACTGTCCAGTATGGCTCCCTTGATGCGATGCTTGGCGTAGCTTGAGAAGGCGACCTGCTTCTCGGGGTTGTACTTGTTGGCGGCGTCGAACAGGCCGAGGATGCCGGCATGGACAAGGTCGTCCAGATCGACGTGCACCGGAAGATTTTCGTGAACGCGCACCGCGATGGCCTTCACCAAAGGCAAATGCTCCAGCACCACACGGTCGCGGCGCATCAGGCGGGCGGCTTGCGCCGTTCCTGACGACTTAGTATGAACTGCCGGATGAGCGGGGTCCAAATCCGTAGTGGAGGGCCGAGGGCTGCGCAATGTCGGGCTGGTGGCCATCGGCTTGGCGGGAGTCTTCCGGCTTCGGACAGCGATCTCTCGCGCAGGAGCGGGGGCGGCAGCAGCGGCAGCGGCGGTGGCGGTCTTGAACTTTCTCATCATCTCGGCTTTCTCCTCGCGGCTTCGGGTTGAATCACCGTCCCGTTCGCCGGCGTTTGCATAAATGCACGCCCTTGCCCAACATCAAAACGGGTGGAAATAGGGTCGAGTCGGAGGCTGACAGACGGTCGGAGAGAACTCCTTAGTGGCTTGTTATCAGTCGGAAACCTTAGGATGGTCAGCGCTCGGCCGGGACCGGGTCCCTGAGGGACCTGGAGGGTCCGTTCGTCGCGAGTACTGAAATGGCACCTAGTAAGCATCGACCCCTTCCAGACTGGAACTTCCGTACCGAAATGGCACAGAAAGTAGTGCGAACTGTCCGGTAAATAGAAGGGTAAGGTGGAGGAGCCCCGCTCGTATCTCGAAGCTTTACCTTAGAAGGGGCCTAATAATAATCGCACGGTAAATATGCCGCCTACTTAGTCCTGTTCCCGCTTCAAGACCACGAGGACGGTTTTTATCGCGATTCCCCCTAAGAACACCCACACGGCGACGCGAATGCGCCCGTCTAAGGCGAATCCGGCCAGCAGTCCGAGAACGGCATAGACGGACATCGCGGCTATAAACTTTTGATCCTTCAAGGTTTTCTCTAGCGGGCGGGAGCGTTATAGGAAAAGGCGAGCTGCAGGCGGATTTCATCCCCCTTAAACTCGGGTGGTAAGGGAGGGAACGGGCTGGAGGCGCTGACGCCGGCGACGGCAGCGCGATCGAAGGCCTCTGTTCCGGAAGAACTGGCGATTACCAATTTGGGAACTGCTCCTCGGCGGTCAATGATGAATTGGATCAGAACCTGTCCTCGGCGCCCCATGTGCGCGCTTTCCGGGATCACCGCCATCCAGTTGCGGCGGACGGCGGCGAGCACCATCATCATATAAGGCTTGAAATCAAAACCATTGGCGTCGCTCAGCAGTTGGAGATTGCTGCCCATCTTGCCCTTGGCTTGCGTCTGATTGATTCCAGGCAGGTTATTGACGTCGTCGCCAACATCGCCGACAGTGACCCCTCCTCCGCCGGAGCCATGGGCCTCCTCCGCGCGGAGCCGGTCGAGTGCCGCGCGTTGGGCCAGGAGCCGGGGATCGGGTGGTCCATTGATGGGAGTCACAGGCCTTGCTGGAGAGACGTTTTCGAAGGAGAGCTTGGGTTTTGCCGAAGCCGCCGGCGCCGGGGCCTGCGCCGTGGAGCCATTGGGCGGAGGTGGCGGAGCAATCGTCGGCTGTGTCTGAGGCGGCGTCTGCGCGACCTGAATCTTGGGAGGCTCAATCACCGGAGGGGGAGGGACGGGAACCGGCTGAGCCACAGGGCCTGGCGCGGGCTGCGGCGGGCGGAACTTCATGGCCTGCTCGCGGGGCGTTTCCACTTGGCTGCGGATATCCAGTTCCGGCCGAACGACTTTATTGACATTTGGAGCCTTCTGCGTCGGCTCGAAGACCTTGGGGGCGTAAATGTGCACAGCTTTTCGCAGTTCCGAAGTCACGATCGGGCCGCGAGCCGGCGGAATGACCTCGGGGAGGCTGTAAAAGAAGGTCGCCAGGAGGATGTGAACGGCCACCGAGGCCAGCCCCATCGCGACCAAGTGCCGCGAGGACACGGATCTCCGTTCCGGAAGCAAATGGAGTTCAGGCAGAGATCCAGCGGAAATGTCGACAGGAGACATGCGTTCGACAAACTTAGGACGCTTCCAGTGTAGCGGAGGTTGCCCGGATGCCGGTAAATCAGGAACTTGCCAGGGTGCTGGCAACCATGGCGGCGTGCTCCTCGATCTTGGCGAGAATCTCCAGGGCAACTTCCAGGGCCGCTGTGGCCTGACGGCCAGTCACACGGCCGGGGTTGCGCGAGGAGATGCTCTCGAAGAAGTCCTCCAGCTCCAGGCGTAAAGGCTCGTCTTTGGAGACGGTTAGCGGAGCGAAGTCGATCCCCGTGGGGGGCTTTACCCGGAAACGGGTGGCGTCCTGGCGGCTGTAATCGAGCGAAATGTACTCGTTGGGCTGAAACAGGCGCAACTTCCGAACCCGTTCTGTCGAGACGCGGCTGGCAGTGATGTTGGCGATGCAGCCGCCGGGAAACTGCAGCCGGACGTTGGCAATATCGACCTTCTTCGACAGGATGGAGATGCCTGCAGCCCGTATCTCCTCTGGTTTCTTGCCGGTAAGCGAGAGGAGGATATCGAGGTCATGGATCATCAGGTCGAGAACCACGTCGACGTCCAGGGATCGGGGGCTGAACTCGCTCAGCCGGTGCACTTCAAAAAAAAGGGGAATGGTGAGGACAGATTCGAGAGCTAAAATCGCCGGGTTGAAGCGCTCCAGGTGGCCGACCTGGAGGATTCTGCCATGACGGGCGGCGGCGTCCACCAGAGCCTGAGCGCTCTGAAGGGTGTCGGCGATCGGCTTTTCCACCAGCACGTCGAGACCTAACTCCATGAGCCGACATCCGATGTCGGAATGGGATACGGTGGGCGTGGCAACCACGGCTGCGTCCGAAGCCGAGGCCAGCTCATCGAGCGAGGAAAACACAGGGCAACCGTATGGGGCAGCGACTTCAGCTGCCCGGATGGCATTGCTGTCCAGAACGCCCGCCAATTCGGCTCGAGGAGAGTTGTGAATCACGCGGACATGGTTCTTGCCGAAGGAACCCGTTCCCGCAACCGCGACGCGAATCTTAGCCACTAATCAAAGACTAACACCGGGAGATCGCAAACGGGGCGTATTCACCCTAAACAAATTAGGAATACCCGCCGAATGAACTGATTACACGGAACCTTGCCATGCCTCGCCTCTTCCGGACCATCGCCTTTGCAGCCCTTCTTGGGGCTCCGGCATTGTTCGGGCAGCGGTACAACTTCAAATTTTATGGCGAGGAAGAGGGACTGCAAAGCCTGGCGGTGCAGGTGGTGCTGCAGGACCGCGCCGGATTCCTTTGGGTGGGGACCCAAAACGGCCTGTATCGCTATGACGGCAATCGCTTTGCGGGATTCGGGAAGGCCGATGGCCTACCGGATGCGCATATTGAATCGATACACGAATCGATTGACGGCACGTTGTGGGTGGGAACCCGGTCCGGATTGGCGAGATGGAGGCGGAACCGGTTCGAGAAGCTGAAACTCAACCCTGCTACCGGCATTGTGGGTCGGCAGGGTATCGCCTCGGATGCCTCTGGCAATTTGTTCTTTGCGACCGAGCATGGCTTGATGACTTCGGCAAGCGCGGGAGATGGAAACTTGCGTTTCGACATCATTCCTAACCCAGCGGAGGTCGCATCGAGGGCAGCGATCAGCGTCTACGTCGATGCCAAAGGCAAAGTCTGGTTCGGATGCGGCAACGGACTTTGCACGGTGGATCAGGGGAGAGCCCGGGAAATCGGGATGGGGCTCGGGCTTCGCCCGGACCGCTGGGACGCGATTCTCGGGGACTTCGAGGGCAATCTTTGGGTGCGCAGCGAGAAGAGCCTCTTTGAACGGGTGGCAGACGGGAAGTTTCAGCTCCGGCCAGGCTTACCGGAGGCGGCCAATACCTATCCGACCCTAGCCATCGATCCGTCGGGAAGGCTCCTCGCGCCCACCTATAAGGGCTTGGCGCGGCAGACGGCCACCGGCTGGGAAATCATCAGTGCCAAGGACGGTCTAACCACGAATGATATCTCCGCAGTGATGCAGGACCGCGAGGGGTCGATCTGGATCGGGCTGCTGGGTTCTGGGCTGGCGCGATGGCTTGGCTATAACGAGTGGCAAAGCTGGAGTGAAACGGAGGGCCTGAGCCGCGAATCAACCTGGTCCATCACCCGCGATCTGGGTGGAAGGCTTTGGGTGGGCTCACAATTTGGCTTAAACTACGCGGAGAATACCGGCGGCAAACTCGTCTGGTGCCAGCAGGCGCTGAGCGGGGCGGGATTTATTCGCACGCTAGCTGCGGCCAAGGACGGGACGCTGTGGATTGGCGCAGATCCGGGAGGCTTGCTGGCGCTCAACCGCGCGACGGGGACTATCCGGAAAATCGGTGAAGCCCAGGGCTTGGCGAATACAAGGCTGCGCCACGTGGCAGTGGACCGCGAGGGGCGCGTTTGGGCGGCAACCTACCATGGGTTATACCGGAGCTTGCCCGGCAACACCAACCGGTTCGAACAACTGACTCCGCCCGGCTCCGATGCGATGGAGGTGTTCCATATGATCGCGGCCGACCGCCACGGACGCGTCTGGGTGGCGGGCGATCGTGGACTGCTGCGCTACGAGGGCGATACCTGCATCCGCTACACGAAAAAAGACGGGCTTGCCGACGACAAAATTGCGCAGGTGTTGGAAGATCCGGATGGCTCGCTTTGGGTGGGTTATCGGGACGCCTACGGAATCACGCATGGAACACTTCCGGCCGGTCATCCGGCGGGCGGATGGAAACTGGAGTCCATCACCCAGAATAACGGCCTCCGGTCGGACAAAACGCTGTTTCTTCAATTCGACACCCGCGGATGGTTGTGGGTGGGGACGGACCACGGCGTCGATGTGTTCGACCGCTCGCGCTGGCGCCATTACGGCCGTTCCGACGGACTGATTTGGGACGATTGTAACTCGAATGCCTTTCTTGCCGACTCCGACGGAAGTGTATGGGTCGGCACCAGCCGAGGGCTCTCCCGATTCCTGCCATCGTCTACGCCGGCGCCGAGCGTTCCTCCGACGGTGGTGTTTACGTCGATTCGGCTGGGCGGCAAGCCGGCGGATACAACGCGCAGCATCGAAATTCCCTATTCGGAAAACGCCCTGCAGGCTCAGTTCGCGGCCTTGACGTTCGTTCAGGAATCGGGCGTGCTCTTCCGCTACCGGTTGGACGGAGTGACCCCGGAATGGCTCGAAACCTCGCAGCGCGAGCTGAATTATCCGAAGCTTCCTCCGGGGCAATATACGCTGGAGGTGATGGCGCGCAGCGCGCAGGGATTGTGGAGCGCGGAGCCGGCTCGTTTATCCTTCCAAGTGCAGACGCCGTGGTGGCTCACCTGGTGGTTCCGGTTGGGGTCGATCCTGGCCACGCTTGCGATTGGCCGTCTCCTCTGGTACCGGCGCACGAGGCGGCTGGAAATGGAGCGCCTCCGCCTCGAGAAAGCGGTCACCGAACGGACCCGGGAGCTGTTGCAGGAAAAGCAGCGCGTGCTGGACGAGAAGGTTCGGGCCGAGCAGCAGAACCGGGAAATCGAGAGACTGCTTTCCGAGGCACAGCAGGCCAGCCGGCTGAAGAGCGAGTTTCTGGCGAACATGAGCCACGAAATCCGCACGCCGATGAACGGAATTATCGGCATGACGGATCTTGTATTGAGCACTCCGTTGACTGAAGAACAAAGGGACTATCTGGACACCGCGCGGCTGTCGGCAAACTCCCTGCTGACTGTGCTGAACGACGTCCTGGACTTCTCCAAAATCGAGGCGGGCCGGCTGGATCTGAATCCCATCGATTTTTCTCTGCGGCAGTGCCTTGCGGACACCTGCAAGATGCTGCGCGTGAGCGCCTCGGAGAAGCAACTCGCTCTGGAATGGCAGGCAGGCGCGGATGTGCCCGACGGGCTCATTGGCGATCCGGACCGCTTGCGGCAGGTTCTTTATAACCTGATGACTAACGCGATCAAATTCACCGCCAAAGGCGGCGTTTATGTGAGCGTTGACGTTGAACCGGGTTCCGATGGCGCCCTGCTGCGGTTCGCGGTCCGCGATACGGGCATCGGAATCCCGCGCGAGAAGCAGCAGCTGATTTTTGAGGCGTTTCGCCAGGCGGACGGATCCACCACCAGGAAATATGGCGGGACCGGTTTGGGCCTGGCCATCTGCCTGAGGCTCGTGGAGATGATGGGCGGCGCAATCCATCTGGAGAGCGAGGCGGGGCAGGGCAGCACGTTCTCCTTCACTGCGCAGTTTGGGATCGCGCCATTCACGGCGCCCGCTGCACGGGTCCAAGGTAACGGGCTCAAGAGTATGTTGGAGGCTGTAGGGACGTCCGATCCTGCGTCACCTCCCAATCCGGGTCCCCTGCGGATTCTTCTCGCGGAGGACAATCTGGTGAATCAGCGACTGGCCATCCGTCTGTTGGAGCGACGAGGGCATACGGTCGATCTTGCAGCGACCGGCCGCGAGGCGATTGAATGGTTGGACCGCAGAAGTTTCGATTTGATCTTGATGGACTTGCAAATGCCGGACATCGATGGTCTTCAGGCCACAGCGATGATCCGCGAGCGGGAAAAGGTCACCGGCGGACGAACCCCCATTGTCGCGCTAACGGCGCATACCATGAAGGGCGACCGCGAAAAGTGCCTGGAGGCGGGCATGGACGACTACATCAATAAGCCCATCGACGCGGCGACGTTCCTGGAGATTGTCGAAACCGCCGCCGCCTCATCCCAACAGAGCGCATAGGCCCGCTGTTAAAATTAGATTTCCCATGGAAATCGAGAAAGTCTACGAACCGCAGAGGTTCGAACCGCGCTGGGCCCGTGAATGGGTGGAGTCCAACCTGTTCCACGTGGAGGCTCCGCCTCCGGGAACACCCTATTTTTCGCTGGTCATTCCCCCACCGAACGTCACCGGCAGCCTGCACATGGGTCACATGTTCGAGCATTCGATCATCGACGCCCAAGTGCGCTGGCGGCGGATGCGCGGGGAGATCACGCTATGGGTGCCTGGCACGGATCATGCCGGCATCGCAACGCAGATCATGGTGGAGCGGCAACTGGCAGAGGAGGGCAAGAGCCGACACGATCTGGGACGCGAGGCGTTCGAAGAGCGCGTCTGGAAATGGAAGAACGAGTACGGCGGCAAGATCGTCGAGCAGATGCAGCGTGCCGGTGTGAGCTGCGATTGGACGCGGGCTCGTTTCACGTTGGATCCGGGGTTGTCGCGCGCAGTGCGCGAAGCCTTCGTTCGACTGTATGAAAAAGGCCTGATCTATCGCGGCCAGTACATGGTGAACTGGTGCCCCCGCTGCCAGACGGCCGTTTCCGATCTGGAAGTGGAGCACGAGGAGACGCAGGGCAATCTGTGGCACATCGTGTATCCGGTGGAAGGAAGCTCCATCAAGCTGGTGGTGGCGACCACGCGTCCGGAAACGATGCTCGGCGATTCAGCGGTGGCCATCAATCCGAGGGACAAGCGCGCGGCGGAATTGCGCGATAAGAGGATTCGGCTTCCGCTGACCGATCGCCTGATCCCGATCGTGCTGGACGAAATGGCCGACCCCGAGTTCGGATCAGGTGCGGTGAAGATCACGCCCGCGCACGATCCAAACGACTTCGAAGCGGGCAAGCGGCACCATCTGCCTGCGATCAAGGTGATCGACGAGAACGCGAAGATGACCTCTGAGGCGGGCGCGTTCGCGGGGCTCGATCGCTTCGAGGCGCGCAAGAAAGTGGTGGCGGAGCTGGAAAAGCTCGGGCTACTCGAAAAAATCGAGCCGCATAAGCTGAGCATCGCCAAGTGCCATCGCTGCCGGACAATTGTCGAGCCGCTGGTGTCGACGCAGTGGTGGGTGAAGATCCAGCCCCTGGCCGATCCGGCGATCGCGGCGGTGAAGCTGTCGCCCAAGCGGATCGAATTCGTGCCCGCGGTGTGGGAGAAGACGTATCTCAACTGGATGGAGAACATCCGCGATTGGTGCATTTCGCGCCAGCTCTGGTGGGGCCATCGGATTCCGGCGTGGCATTGCGGCAACTGCAAGCAAATCACGGTGGCGCGCGAAACTCCGGACGCTTGTACGCATTGCGGGTCGAAGGACATCACACAGGAGACGGACGTTCTCGACACGTGGTTCAGCTCCGGTTTGTGGCCTTTTTCGACCCTCGGCTGGCCGGACGATACGGCGGATCTGCGCGCGTTTTATCCGACCACGCTGCTGGTCACCGGTTTCGACATCATTTTCTTCTGGGCGGCGCGGATGATCATGCTCGGCATGGAGATGATGGGCGACGTGCCGTTCCGGCAAGTCCACATCCACGGCCTGGTGCGCGACGCCGAACGGCAGAAAATGTCGAAGACCAAGGGAAACACGATTGATCCATTGGTCATCAACGATAAATACGGAACCGACGCCGTGCGATTCGCGCTCCTGATCAGCGCCGCGCCGGGCAATGATATCGCTCTGAGCGAGGATCGCATCGCAAGCTGCCGCAACTTCGCGAATAAAGTGTGGAACGCGTCGCGGCTGTTGTTCAGCAAGCCGAAAGAAGGCCCGGGCGAGCCGGTGTCGCTGGCGGATCGCTGGATCGGGCACAGGCTCAGTGGATGTGCGGAAAATGTAAATCGCGCGTTTGAGGCGCATCGTTATAACGATGCCGCGCAGGAGCTGTGGCATTTCTTCTGGGACGATTTCTGCGATTGGTATCTGGAAATGAAAAAACCGGATGCCGATTGGAGTTACGCCTACGTCGTCTATGAGAAGGCTCTGCGGCTTCTGCACCCTTTGATGCCTTTCTTGACGGAGGAGTTGTGGCATCGACTTGACCTCAAAGGCCCATCGATCGCCCTAGAGCGATATCCGGAATTCGATGTTACGGACGCCGATGCTGCCTATCAGATGGCGGCGATCCAGCGGATCGTCACGGAAATCCGCCAAGGGAGGGCATCTAGCAAAATCGACAAGAGCCAAGCGCTTAGGGCCGAGGTGTTGGCTGGAGCTGGACAAGTACGGGTTATCGAAGCGAACATTCGGACCATCGAGCGCCTTGCGAATGTGACCCTGACGGTTGATGTGGGACCTCTTAGCGTAAAGCTGAATATCCCCATCGATCGCATGCGCCTGGAAAAAGAAAACGCCGAGCTCGAAAAAGTGATTGCGAATTCCATGCGCCAGCTCGACGACGCCGAGGTCATCGCCAAGATGCCGGAAAAAGTGGTGGAGATGCTGCGCGGCAAGCTGGCCGGCTACGAGGCGCAGCTCAAGAAGAACAATGATCTGCTCCGCGGCGAATAGAGTGATTCACGTCACCATCCATCGGCATGAGTTTCTGGTGGCGCACGCCCGTGGCGTGCCGCGTCGAGACTCGTCTCGATGCCTTGCCGCGCGAACCGTCAGCAGGTGTCGAGAAAGTCTCGACACGGCACGCACGAGTGCGTACGCCACAAGGTAGCCATGCCTTTTGACGTCGCCAGCGTCCGCGAGCGGTTGCCGGGACGCCAGATCGAGTGGTTCCGGAGCGTCAGCTCGACGATGACCATCGCCAGCCGCCTGGCTCGCGATGGATGCGCGTCGGGCACTGTGGTCGGCGCGGATGGACAGGTGGCGGGAATCGGGCGCCAGGGACACACGTGGCAATCGGAGGCGCGCGCCGGGTTATACGTGTCAATTGTTCTGCGCCTCCCTCTTGCCGCGCGCGATCTGCCGTTGGTGATGCTGGCGCTGGGGCTCGGCACGCAGGAGGCGATCGTGCAGGTGAGCGGCCTGAGCGCCGATCTGCGTTGGCCCAATGACGTACTTATAGGCGAGCGCAAGTGCGCGGGAATCCTGGCGCAGCTCGAAGGCGACGCAGTGATCGCGGGCATTGGCATCAACGTCCGCCACGCCCAGTTTCCGGCAGAGATTGCGGAGTTTGCTACTTCCCTGCATTTGGCCGGCCGCGACGTTTCGCGCGAGGATCTTTTGGTCGCCCTGGTTCCCGCCGTCGAAGGTTGCTGTACAATCCTTTTCCAGGAGGGAGCGCCGGCGATTCTGCGCATGTTCACGCGCGCCTCCAGTTACGCGATGGGCCGCCGCGTGCGCGTGGCGCAGGATGGGCGCGAAATTGTGGGCGTCACCTGCGGGCTGGACCCTTCCGGGTTCCTGATGGTTCGTTCCGACGACGGAAAGGAAACGGCGATTCTGGCCGGAGGCGTTCGCCCGGCCTGATCCGATCTCATTATGCTGCTGGCTCTTGACGCGGGAAACACCAACATCACCATTGGGGCGTTTGAAGGCGGCTCGCTGATCGGCCGCTGGCGCCTGCGAACAATTAAGGAACAGACGGCCGACGAGTGGGGCATTCTGATGCGCAATCTGTTCACGCTGTCTAAGCTCGATCTGTCGGCGGTCGATGGCGTCGTCATTTCAAGCGTCGTGCCCGCGGTGGATCAGCCGCTGGAAGCCATGTCCCAGCGATACTTCCAGCGCGAGCCGATGTTCATCGGGTATCAAACCAATCTGGGCATCGGCATCCGCTACGACAATCCTCGCGAAGTGGGTGCGGACCGGCTGGTCAACAGCGTGGCGGGGTTCCGCAAATACGGAGGGCCGTGCATCGTGGTGGATTTGGGCACCACCATCAACTTCGACATCGTGGCCAGAAACGGCGATTTTCTGGGCGGCGTGTTGTGCCCCGGCATCGGCATGTCGATCTCCGGGCTGTTCGCCAAGACCGCGCGGCTGCCAATGGTGGATTTCCGCGAGCCCGCGAAACTGATCGGCTCCAACACCGTGGAGGCGCTTCAATCGGGCCTGTACTACGGATTCCTGGGCATGATCGACACCTTGGTAGAGCGCATCTCGGCGGAGCTGGGAGAGGGGACGAAGGCCGTCGCCACCGGAGGGCAGGGGGCACTGATCGCGCACGGGTCCAAGAACGTGAAGATTTACGACGAGGATCTGACGCTCGACGGGCTGCGCATGATCTGGGAAAGAAACCAGGTTTGAAAGAAACAGGCGCGTTGAACTACTTCAACTACTTCACCGAAATTGAGGAGCATTTTCAGCGCGCGCGCGGCACGGGATTGTTTCTGCTGTCGCCTCTGGACTGGGCGTTCATCGACGCGCTCAAGAACGGAGGCATTCCGCTCGAGGCCGTGCTGCGCGGTATAGACGTGGCGTTTGAGAAATGGCGCAAACGTCCAGCACAAGCACGGCTTCACATGGTGAACTCGCTGGCGTACTGCGCGCAGGCAATCAACGCGGAGGCTCAGGCGATGCTGAACGCGGGCGCGGCTCCGGGGTCGAAGAAAGAGGCGGCCGCGCCGTTTCCCATCGAGGATGTGCGGGCATTTCTCAAGCGAAATGCAGAAGTGCTACGCAAAGCGGGTCAGGAAGAGACGGCGGAGTCTCTGGAAGCGCTGGATATCGACGCACTGTATCAGGATCTGGAGCAGCTCGAACAGAGGCTCACCGCGATTGAGGAGAAACTGGTAGCCAGGCTGCGCGCGTCGGCGAGCGAGGAGCAGCTATTCGAGGCGCGGCGGGCTCTGGATCAGGAATTGAAGCCGTATCGAAGCAAGATGACGGCGGATCAGCTCGCGATGCTGGAGAAGAAGTTTTTAGAACGTCGCTTGTTGGAGTCGGCAGGCGTGCCGCGGTTGAGTCTGTTTTATTTGTAGGCAGCCAACTTCAATTGCACGTCCGACCGCCGGAGGGCGTCTATCTTCATTTAAGGAGGTCCTTCAATGAGAAGGGTCATTGCGACGCTGCTTCTCTTCGTCGCTGCTACGCAAGGACAAACCTTCGAGGTTGCGTCGATCAAGCCCTCACCGCCGAACACCTTTTATAGCGGCATGTCCGGAGGGCCGGGGACAAGAGACCCGGGCCTCTTTACCTGCGAGGGGATCGATCTGTTCTCCATGGCAGTCATCGCGTTCGATATCCCAAGGTACCGATTCTTGGGACCCGATTGGATGCGGAACGCCCGATTCAACATCAGCGCGAAGGTTCCGGAAGGAACGAGCAAAGAGCAGTTCAGGCTAATGCAACAGAATCTGCTCGTCGAGCGCTTCCGGCTGAGGCTCCATCACGAGAAGAAAGAAATGCAGGGATACGACCTCACTGTGGCCAACAGCGGGCCAAAAGTGAAGGCGTCGGAGCCAGCGCCTCCGCCGAAAGATCCCGACGCGCCTCCGCCACCTGGGCCGTTCAAGACGGATAAAGATGGATTCCCCATCATCCCGCCCGACGACCACCGGCGAATGCTATTCGCGAACGATGGCAATCACTTGGTCCAGAGGTTCCCTGACCGGACTATGGAGCAGCTCGCCGAGAACCTGGCAGGCACCCTGGGGAAACCCGTCAGCGATGCAACGGGGTTGAAGGGGAAATACGACTTCAGCCTAAAGTGGACGATGAATATGGGACGTCCGTCCGCCGACGACAGCGGACCGGACATCTTCCAGGCCTTGCAAGCCCAACTCGGGCTCAAGCTCAAGCCCAACAAAGTGACGGCCGACATTTTGGTCGTTGACCACATCGAAAAGACTCCTACGGACAACTGAATCGCGAATACCGCGGGTGGCGGCGCCGGTCCCTGGCGTCTAGCCCCCGGCCCCTGATACACTCCTTCGGATGAAGCGCGCTGCCGCTGTTCTCTTCGTTTCTCTTACCGCCTGCACCAAAACCCCTTCTGCCTGGAACAAAACCGAGGTCATGATTCCCATGCGCGATGGCGTGCTGTTGCACACCCTCATCTATGCGCCGGCCAATCCGGGCGGGAAATTGCCGCTGCTGATCGAGCGCTCGCCCTATGGCTGGACCGGAGACAAGCCGGAGCGGGCGCTGGCGAATCGCTACAAACAGCTCGCGGACGACGGCTACATCTTCGTGTTGCAGGACATTCGCGGCCGCTACGATTCCGACGGCACGTTCGTCATGCAGCGCCCTCCGCGCGATCCCTCGAAACCCAATTCCATCGACGAAGGCACTGACGCCTACGACACCATCGACTGGCTGATTAAAAACCTGCCGAATCACAACGGGCGCGCGGGCATTCTCGGAATCTCTTACGGAGGCTGGCTCACTGCGATGGCTCTGATGGAGCCTCATCCGGCGCTCAAGGCCGCCAGCGAACAGGCTTCGCCTGCTGATATGTACCTCGGCGACGATTTTCATCACAACGGAGCCTTCCGCTTGAGTTACGGCTTTGAATACGTCGCACGCATGGAGACAGGTAAAGTGCAGGCGAAGTTCGACTTCGATAAATACGACACATTCGACTGGTTTCTCTCGCAGGGCCCTCTGTCCGAGCTGGACACGAAGTATTTCCACGGAGAAAAGCCAACGTGGAACAACTTCGTCAATCATCCGAACTACGACGACTTCTGGAAAGCCCAGGCCGTCAATCTGATTTTCAAGAAGACGACGGTACCGAACCTGAATGTCGCGGGATGGTGGGATCAGGAAGATTACTACGGGCCGATGAAGATTTACGAGACACTGGAAAAACAGGACGCGACGGATCACAAGAATTACGTGGTCGTCGGGCCGTGGCGGCACGGCGGTTGGGGCGGCGTGGGAACGAAGCTCGGGCCGATTGAGTTCGGCGGCGATCAATCGTTGTATTTTCGCGAAAAGATCGAGGCTCCGTGGTTCGCGTATTGGTTGAAAGATAAAGGCAACCTGCATCAGCCTGAAGCGGTGACGTTCGAAACCGGCCGCAACACCTGGGAGAATTACGCCGCGTGGCCTCCCACGGATTTGATCCAGCAGAAGCATCTCAACTTCGCGGCCAGCGAGAAGCTATCCTTCGATGCATCGCGCGATCCCGAGGCGTTTGACACCTACCTGTCGGATCCCGCGCACCCGGTGCCGTATCGCCACCGGCCGATCAATGCGCTGTACGGACCCGGTTCGACGTGGCCGGAGTGGCTGGTGCAGGATCAGCGCTTTGTCTATCAGCGACCGGATGTGTTGAGCTACGCCACGGAGCCTTTATCCACCGATCTGGGAGTGACGGGCGACGTTGTGGCGCATCTCTTCGCCTCGACCACGGGATCGGATGCGGATTGGATCGTCAAACTCATTGATGTTTATCCGGAGAACGACGAAAAGCTGCCCGGCTATCAACTGATGATCGCCAATGATGTGTTTCGCGCGCGTTTCCGCAACAGTTTCGAGAAGCCGGAGCGCGTGGAGCCGAATCGCGTCTACGAATATGCCGTCGATCTGCACTCCGCCGACCATGTCTTCAAACAGGGTCATCGCGTAATGGTGCAGGTGCAGAGCACGTGGTTCCCTTTGATCGACCGCAACCCGCAGACATTCGTCGAAAACATCTTCAAGGCCACGGCAGCCGATTATCAACCCGCCACGCAGAAGATTTTTCGCAAGTCCTACATCCAACTGCCCGTCAACGGGAGGTAGCGCATGATTCTCTCCGGTCTCCGCGTGATCGACTGCGGCACCTACATCGCCGGCCCGGCCGCCGCCGCGATTCTCTCCGACTTCGGCGCGGAAGTGATCAAAATCGAACGTCCTCCCCACGGCGACCCCTATCGCTATCTTCCGCGCGTCCCTGGCATGCCCGTGTCGGATCAGAATTATTGCTGGATTCTGGACGACCGCAACAAGAAGAGCATCGCCCTCGACTTGAGCGATGCCGAAGCGCATCAGGTGCTGCTGAAGCTGGTGGCAACGGCCGACATTTTTATCACTAATTATCAGCCGCAATCGCTGCGAAAATTCCGGCTGACGTATGAAGACCTCGCGCCGGCGAACGATCGGTTGATTCACGCCTCCATCACCGGCTACGGAGAGCACGGAGAGGACGCGGAAAAACCAGGCTACGACGCGACGGCCTATTGGGCGCGCAGCGGGCTGATGTTCGGCATGCATAACGGCGATGCCGAGCCGGTGCAATCGCCCGCCGGCTTCGGCGACCATCCGACGTCCGTCACGCTGTTCGCGTCGATCATGATGGCCCTGTATCAACGGCTGATCACCGGCCGCGGCACGCGCGTCTACACATCGCTGATGGCGAACGGCATCTGGTCACATGGCTGCGCGATCCAGGCGGCGTTGTGCGGGGCGACTTTTCTCCCGAAGTGGACGCGCAAGAACGCGATCAACCCGTTGGTGAATCATTACCTCGCGCGCGATGGCCACCGCATGTTTTTCTGCCTGCTCGAGCCGGTGAGGGACTGGGTGCATCTCTGCCAGGCGCTCGGATTTGAAGATTTGCGGGACGATCCGCGGTTTTCCTCGACGCAAGCGCGTCAGGCAAACTCGGCCGAGCTGGTCAAGCGCATCGACGAAGTGATCGCCACGAGAGACATGGCGGAGTGGGCTGTGATCTTCAAGAAATACGATCTAGTCTGGGGTCCCGTGCCCTCGGCCAATGAAGTCGCCACAGATCCGCAGGCGCAGATTTTCTTCTCCGAGATTGCTCCCGGACTCAAGACCATCCAGAATCCCCTCAATATCGAAGGGATGGAAAAAGCCGAGCCTAGCATGCCGCCCGGCATCGGCGAGCATACCCGCGAAGTGCTCACGTCCCTGGGTCTGGACGATACGGCCATCGAGCAAATGATTCAACGCGGCGCGGCCAAGTGCGCTTAAGCAAAAATCAACGCCTGGGATTTCTGGCCGCCTGGGGAGGCTGGGCGCTGGACGGCATGGATTCGTTCATCTACGCCCTGGTGCTGGCCCCCGCGCTTCGCGAATTGTTGCCGCGCTCCGGCCATGCCGCCACCACGGCGAACGTCGGTTACTACGGTAGTGTACTTTTCGCGCTGTTTCTGATCGGATGGGGCGTGTCCTTCATCTGGGGACCATTGGCGGATCGCTTCGGGCGCGTGCGCACGCTGGTGCTCACGATTCTCTGCTATTCGCTGTTCACATTCACAGGAGCCCTCGCCACGAACATCTGGCAGTTGGCCGTTTTTCGCCTTCTGGCAGGCATCGGCATCGGCGGCGAATGGACTCTGGGCGGAACGTTCGTTGCCGAGGAGTGGCCCGAAGAGCACCGTAAAATGGGCGCGGGGTTGATGCAGACCGGCTACTATTTCGGCATTCTGATCGCGGCAGGTCTGAACGCGACGATCGGCGCGCATTACGGCTGGCGAGCGATGTTCGCCGTGGGAGGGTTGCCCGCGTTCCTGGTGATCCTGATCCAGCGGAGCGTGAAGGAACCCTCACGATGGAAGCCCTCTGAATCGGCGTTGAAGCCGTTTGCGATGATCTTCTCACGACCATATCGCCGCCGCACGATTCTCAACTCGATTTATTTACTCGTCTCGATCACCGGATTATGGGCCGGATCGGTGTATGTTCCCACCGCTGTGATCGCCATCGCCAATCGCGAGGGCGCGCCGGCGACCGAGGCCGCTTCGCTCGGTACGGCCATTCTGTCCATCGGCACGATTTTCGCCTGCGTCGCCCTGCCGGTGCTCGCCGAGAAAATCGGCCGCCGGGCGACGCTGGCCGTATATTTCGCCATCATGTTCTTCTCGATCTCCATCGGCTTCGGCTATTTGTTCTACCTACCCCACGCGCTGAAGTGGTTCTTGCTGGACCTGTTCATCCTTGGCATCGGCGGAGCGAATTTTGCCATGTACACGCTCTGGCTGCCGGAACAGTATCCCACCGAGTGCCGCGCCAGCGCCTTCGCCTTCGCTACCTCCTCCGGACGATTCCTCGGCGCGGGGATCACTTTCCTGGTCGGTGCGGGCGTGGCGCACTTCGGCAGTGTCGGTACTCCGGTGGCGCTCACGTCACTTGCATTCCTGGTGGGTCTCCTCTTGCTACCCTTCGGAGTAGAGACCAAGGGGCAAGCACTACCGGAATGAACCTGCGCGATCTGTTCAATCTGTCGCTCGTCGGGCGGCGCGACGAAATCGGCCTGGAATGGCAGGGCGTCGAATACACGTTTGGCGAAATCGACCGGCGCAGCGACCGGATGGCTGCGGCCCTGTCTCAAGAAGATCTCGCGCAAGGCGATCGCGTGTGCGTCCAGCTCGCCAATCGCATCGAGATGATCGACATTTATCTCGCTTGCGTGAAGCTGGGCGTGATCTTCGTGCCGGTGAATATTCTGTATCGCGACCGCGAAGTCTCGCACATCCTGAAAGACGCGGAACCGAAGCTGTTCATCACCGAGGAAAGTCTGGACGAAAAAGGGGGACAGACTACTCTGTCCCCAAAGATGCAGCCGATGACTTCAACCGTGCCGGCCGTGGACAGAGCGGTCTGTCCCCCTTCTTCCAGCCACCTACCACTCGACGGCGATGCGCCAGCGGCACTGGTCTATACTTCCGGCACCACCGGAACATCCAAAGGCGCGATCCTCACTCACAACAACTTCGCCGCCAATGCTTTGAATCTGCTTACCTGCTGGCAAATCACCGCAAGCGACCGCCTCTTGCTCGCGCTGCCGCTGTTTCACGTCCACGCGCTCGGTAACGGATTGCATTGCTGGCTGATTTCCGGCTGCCGCATGCGGCTGCTCGAACGTTTCGAGCACCAAACTGCCGCGGAGCAGTTCCTCGATTTTCAGCCCAGCCTATTTTTTGGCGTCCCGACCATGTATGTCCGGCTTCTGGAAACTCCTCGCGACGATGCGGAAAAGATCGGCCACGCGATGCGGCTCTTCGTTTCCGGCTCGGCTCCTCTGCCGGCGACCGTGCTCGAAGAATTTCGCGCGCTGTTCGGCCATACCATCCTGGAACGCTACGGCATGACAGAGACGATGATGAACATCTCGAATCCGTATGTGGGCGAGCGCCGTCCGGGTAGCGTCGGCCTTCCCCTGCCCGGCGTCTCGGTGCGTTTTGCTGACAATGGAGAGTTGCTGTTAAAAGGCCCGAACGTATTCGCCGGATACTGGCGGCGCGAAGAGGCCACGCGCGATGCATTTGTGGACGGGTGGTTCAAGACGGGTGACCTCGCTACGTGCTCCGAGGACGGCTACTACACGCTGTCGGGCCGCAAGAGCGACCTGATCATCTCCGGCGGATTCAACATCTATCCCCGCGAGATCGAGGAGTTCCTGATGGAGCAACCGGACGTCGCCGAAGCCGCGGTTGTAGCCGAACCCGATCGCGTGCGAGGCGAAATTCCGGTGGCCTACGTCGTGGTAACGGGCGTCTTCGATCCCGAATCGCTCGCGGATCGTTGCCGCGCCAAGCTGGCGTCTTTCAAAGTGCCAAAGCGGTTCGAAAGCGTGCCACAATTGCCTCGAAACGCGCTGGGAAAGGTGCAGAAACATCTGTTATGTCGCGGATCCTGATGGTCTCCTCCGAAGCCGCTCCGTTTGTTAAGACCGGCGGATTGGCGGACGTACTCGGTTCCCTGCCGGCCGCGCTCGTGCATCGCGGAGACGAAGTCGCCGTGGTGTTGCCCCGTTATCGTGTTGCGAAAGTCGACGCATCGGAGCGCATCTGGCAAGACATGCCATTGAGTGTCGGACCGCATTTGTTCCACGTGGCCATCGACCAGGTGGTGCGCGCCGGCGTCCGCTATCTGTTTGTCGATTGTCCTCCGCTGTACGACCGTCCGGGGATTTACAACGAGGCGAACGTCGATTACAACGATAATCACATCCGTTTTGCGTTGCTCAGTCAGGCCGCCATAGGCGTCGCGCGCTATGTTTTCCGGCCGGACGTGTTTCACGCTCATGACTGGCAGGCGGGCCTGCTGCCGCCGTATCTGAGGACGGTATACCAGGGCGATCCGACTTTTTTCGGCGCGAAATGCATCCTGACGATTCACAACCTGGGCTATCAGGGGAATTTCTGGGGCCGTCGCATGGAGGAGATCGGCCTGGACCCGGTCTTCTACAACATGGAGGGCCTGGAGTTTAACGGCATGATCAGCTTCCTGAAAGGGGGCATCGTGTTCGCCGACGCCGTCACCACCGTTAGCCCCACCTACGCCCGCGAAATTCAAACGCCGGAGTACGGATTCGGCTTCGACGGACTGCTGCGCTCGCGATCATATAAGCTGCGCGGCATCCTGAATGGCGTCGATTACGCCGAGTGGAGCCCGGAGGTCGATCCGCACATCCCCTACCGCTACTCAGCGGACGATCTCGGCGGGAAACTGGAGTGCAAGCGCGCTTTGCTCAAGGAAATGGGCCTTCCGGAGCATCTGGACCGGCCCCTGATCGGGATCGTCTCGCGCTTTGCCGATCAGAAGGGATTCGACCTGGTTTTGGAAATCGCCGGGTACCTGGCGGAGCAGGACATCGCGCTGGCCGTGCTCGGCTCAGGCGACCGCCGGTTTGAAGACATGTTCCGGCACTTCGCTGCCGAGCGTCCGGACAAGTTCGGAGTGCGGATCGGTTACGACAACGGCCTGGCACATCGCATTGAAGCCGGGTCCGATATGCTCCTGATGCCGAGCCGGTACGAGCCCTGCGGCCTGAATCAGATCTATGGTTTGCGCTATGGCACCGCGCCGATCGTTCGGGCCACGGGCGGCTTGGATGATACGGTCGACAGCTCGACTGGATTCAAGTTCGGCGCGTATTCGCCCTGGTCCCTGGCCGCGGTGATCGGCGATGCGTTGCACGCCTGGCAGTTCCGGGATGAGTGGACGGAGCGGATGCGGCGTGGCATGGCAAAGGATTTTTCGTGGGAAGCCTCGGCGGCCCAGTATCAACGGCTGTACGCAGAAGTTGCATCGCCCTAGACGCTTCCTGCATCATAAATTGTAGGCAGAAAAGGAAAGAAACAATATGGCTGGCGATAATACGCTGAATTTTACCGATGGCTCTTTCGACCAGGAAGTGCTGAACTCCGACGTCCCCGTTCTGGTGGACTTCTGGGCCCCCTGGTGCGGGCCGTGCAAGGCGATGACCCCCACCGTGGACGCTCTCGCGACCGAGTACGTGGGCAAGATCAAGATCGGCAAGATGAACACCGACGATAACCCGGCGACGCCGATGCGTTACCAGGTCCGTGGCATCCCCACGCTGATCCTGTTCAAGGGCGGCAAGCCGGTAGACCAGAGAGTCGGTGCGCTGCCGAAGCCGGATCTGAAGAAAATGATCGACGCCCACGTGGCGTAATCTTTCTGATTAGGCAAAACGAGCCCTAACGCCTGAAATCCGCTTAGGTTTACATTTCTTCAGACATATTTCGCCGTTTCGACCGTCTAACTTGTGTAAGCATGGTCAGAGGGGGAACTTCGCCCTGTAGAATTCGTCCTTATTGTAGAACTCGGAGATAATTCACAGTGAAACGCAAGTGGAAGATAGTACTGGCGGTTGTCGTCCTGCTGCTGCTGGTCGGCGGCGTGGCTGCGGGCGTGAAATGGAGCCAGAAGGATCTGGTGGTCGTGCAGACGGGTCTGGCTGCCAAGGCCGACCTGACCTCCATCGTGACGGCGTCCGGTGAGATTAAACCTCGCAATTACATCAACATCGGGGCAAATGCCCAAGGCCGCATTACGCAATTGCTGGTGAAAGAAGGCGACCACGTCCGCAAGGATCAGGTGGTGGCGCGCATCGAGCACATCCAGGCCGCCGCCGACGTGAACGCGCAGAAAGCGGCCGTCGCCTCCGCCCAGGCCGATTCCGCCGCCGCTGAAGCAAGCGTGAAGAGCCAGGACGACGCTATTGTCACAGCAGCCGCCTCCGTGGAAAAGTCCAAATCGGAACTGGCCCGGGCCAAAATGCTGCTTGACCGCGCAGAACTGCTGCAGCAGCACCAGTTGATCGCGAAACAGGAATACGACACGCGCGTCGCCGACTATCGTTCGGCGCAGGCCACGCTCCGCGAGGATGAAGCGCGCCTGGCGCAGGCGAAATCCCAACGCGCGCAGTACGCCGCACAGCTTTCCTCTTATCAGCGCAGGATTGCCCAGACCGAAGCCGGTCTGGCGCGCATTTCCGATGTTCTCGCCAAGTTCGACGCAGTCGCGCCGATCGATGGCGTGGTGACCAACCTCCCGGTCCGCGAGGGCGAGACCGTGGTGCCCGGCGTACAGAATTCGGCCGCGTCCACAATTATGACCATTGCCGACATGTCTCTGATCACGGCAGAGGTCAAGGTCGACGAGACCGATATCGTGAATGTGCAGCTCGGGCAGTCCGTCGCCGTTAAGATCGACGCGATGCCCGACAAGAGCTTTGACGGCAAAGTGATCGAGATCGGCAACACTGCGATTCTTCGCTCGTCGGGCTTGGCCGCGTCGCAGAGCACCACCTCCAGCCAGGAAGCCAAAGACTTCAAGGTGGTTGTCGCTCTAACCAATCCTCCGGGGGACATCCGTCCAGGCCTGTCCTGCAACGCGAAAATCACCACCGCGACGCGCCGCAACGTGCTTACTATTCCGATCCAGGCGCTCACCATGCGTACCAAGGGCGATCTGGAGCCTCCGAAGACAGGCGTGCAGGCGGCCACTGTCGCGCCCAATGACAAATCGCTCAAAGAAGAAATTCAGGGCGTGTTCGTGGTGAAGAACGGCCACGCGGAGTTCCACAAGGTGGAGACCGGCATCACCGGAGCCACCGATATTGAAGTCATTAGCGGCTTGAACGACGGCGACCAGATCATCACCGGCAGTTACAAGGTGATCCGGACTATCCGCAATGCCGCGACTGTCAAGGTGGACAACAGAATCCCGGTTCTGGACGTCAAGAGTTAAATGACACAGCCGGGAGTCGTGGACACCAATATCGATAAGCTCGAGCGCGGCGAACAATTGCGGCGCGATGGCGTCATTATCCGCACCTGGGACTTGATGAAGACCTATGTGATGGGCGATCAGACCATCCACGCGGTCTCCGGTGTCGACATCGAGATCAAGAAGGGCGAATACGTGGCCATCATGGGGCCGTCGGGGTCGGGAAAATCGACGCTGATGAACCTGATCGGCTGCCTCGACACGCCGACCTCGGGGCTGTATTACCTGAACGGCAGCCTGGTCAGCGACATGGACGACGACCAACTCGCCCACATTCGCAACAAGGAAATCGGCTTCATCTTCCAGACCTTCAACCTGCTTGCCCGCGCCACGGCCTTGCACAACGTCGAACTGCCCCTGATCTACGCGGGCGTCTCGGCCAAGGACCGCATCGAGCGGGCCAAGGAAGCCCTGCGGGCCGTCGACCTGGAGCAGCGCATGCTCCACAAGCCAAGCGAGCTATCCGGAGGCCAGCGCCAGCGCGTGGCCGTCGCCCGGGCCCTGGTCAATAATCCGTCCCTACTGCTCGCCGACGAGCCCACCGGAGCGCTCGACACCGCCACCGGAGTCGAGATCATGGCGCTGTTTGAGAAGCTGCACAAGAAGGGCAATACCATCGTGCTGGTCACCCACGAGCACGACATCGCCATGCATGCCTACCGCGTGATCCACATCCGCGACGGCAAGGTCGAGCGGGACGAAAAGGTGAAGTAGGCAGTTCACCTCGCGAAGCACTTATTGCTCTCAGGAAACGACGATTATTGTTGATAGGGCGTGAAGGCCAGTCAGGAGAAGGCGTTCCGCGTCTTCACCGAAAGGTTCGACACCACGATGGTCGACGGAGGCATGGGTTGGGGTGCGTTACTGGAGATGTTGCCTCCAAGGCGGGCGAGGCTTGAAACCGAGCCCTACAGCCTGGGCCGCGGCCCAGACATCGTAGGGCGGACGCCCCGTCCGCGCCGGACCCCTTATTCTTACTAGGCCGACACCTGCAACTTGCGATCACTCTTTTCCGCAGCCGACCAAATCGCCACGCGAGCCTCCGCGCTCATCACGATGCAGCCCGTGGAGGCCAGCCGCTTTCCCGGGTTCGCAACCTCATCGGCGTGAATTCCAAATCCATAGCGGCCGAACATGTGATTCGCCGGGTCCGGCGTTAGCCACAGAACGTACGGCCCGTGGGTCGCGGTGTTCACCGGAGGGCGGATGACGTAAATTCCCTGCGGCAGAGGCCCGACGCTGGGCACCGATTCGAGCGCCGGATTGTTCAAGCCGACGCCATGGCCGGCGTAGCCGGTACCAAGCAGGGCACCCGCCGCATCCCGCATTTCGCCGTTGCTCTGCGAATAGGTCAGCACGGCCACGTTATCGCAGCGCGGCCCGGCAATCCCCGGCGATTGCCTTCGCTAACCCGTGAAGAAAAAGGCGCTTCGCCCGCCGGCTACGGGGTGATTCCGGCCTTTTTAAAATCGCCCGCCTTGAAGATCGAAAGCGCGGGTGCGTCGAGGTACTTCTTCACCACCGCCTGCACGTCGGCCGGCGTCAAAGCCGCGACCTTCTGGTCAATCGCCGCCTCGCGGGCCATCGTACGTCCGTAATACGCGTTGTTTGCCAATGCCGAGGCCAGATAGGCGTCCTCGGCGCGCCTTACCTGCAGGTCCTGCGCGCGGTTCTTCTTGGCCGCGGCCAGTTCGTCGGCGCTGAATCCGGCGGATGCGGCTTTTGCCATTTCCTCCTTGATGCCGGATTCCACCTTCAGCGTATTTTGGGGATTAAAGAACGCGAACGCGAGAAACTGGCCGAACTTGTCCAGCGTCCCCGCGTTGAACTGGCTGCCCACTGCGTAGCTCAATCCATTCTTGCCGCGGATGGTCTGGAACAGGCGCGACTCCGGGCCGTTGCCGATCATCGTGTTGGCCATCACCAGCGCCGGGTAATCCGGGTCGTCGTCGTTGACGGGTAAGGTCGCCACCGCGAACAGCACGGCGTTGGCCTTGTCCGGAGTTTCGATGCGCTTGTTCAGCGCCTCCAGCTTCGTCCATTCGCGCTTCACGGGAGTGAACGGAGCGGAGCTTTTCCATGCGCCTAGCAGCTCCGCCGCCACCTTCTGAATCTCAGCGGCATCGAAATCGCCCACTACGGCCAACTCCGCGTTCGAAGCTCCGTAGAAATCGCTGTAGAATTTCTTCACGTCGGCCAGCGTGACGGCTTTGAGGCTTTCAATATCCTCGTCGAAAGTGGCGACGTAGCGCGGATCGCCCTTCGGATACGGCGAAATGTGGCGGCTCATGGCGTTGATGGCCAACGATTGCGGCTCGCTGCGTCCGCGCTCAATGGCGGCGAGGCTGGCCTGCCGCGCCTGTTCGAACTCCGTCTCAGGGAACGAGGGCACGCGCAGAATCTCGGCTGCCAGGCGCAGTGAGTCGGCGATGCCAGAGCGAATCGTGGTGATGGTCACGCTGGCGCGCGTCGAGCCGCCGCTGGCATTCATCTGCGCCTTCAACTTGTCCAAAGTGTCCTGAATTTGCTGGCGCGTCTTCTGGGCCGTGCCGCGCATCAGCAGCGTTCCGGCGAGCTGCGCCGGCGTGCCCTTGCCGGTCGCGCTCTTCACGTCGCCGAAGTGCAGCGTCAGCGTGGCACTCACCGTGCCTCCGCGCGTCTTCTTCGGCAGCAGCGCAAGCTTCATGCCGTTCGGCAGCGTGGCGCGAATCGTCCGCGCGTCGATGTTGGCAGGCGAAGGATCAAACGCCTCGCCCGCTTCCACCGCGGCGTTGCCCTTATAATCCTTCACTTCGCTGGCGACGTTCGGCGTGGCGGGTATTTCGGCGCGATCCGGAGCGGCGGTGGGGATGAAGCGTCCTATCGTGCGATTGTCGGGCTTCAAGTACGCCTTGGCGACGCGCGCCACGTCGGCCGGCGTCACAGCCTTGATGCGGTCGCGGAAAATGAACTGCAGGCGCCAGTCACCCATAGACTCCCAATCGCTCAGCGCAATCGCCGCCCGTTCAGAATCGTTGAACTCCAGTTCAATATTCTTGAGCAGACGCGTCTTGGCGCGCTCCACTTCTTCTTTCGAAGGAGGCTCCTTCACGACGCCGTCGATGACGCTCAGCATGGTCTTCTCCACGTCGTCGAGCGAACCTTCCTTGCGCAGGCGCGCCGAAAACTCGATCACTCCGGGATCGTGCAGGTCCAGCGTATCGGCGGACGCTCCCACGGCCTTCTTCGTCTCGACAAGAGCCTTGTACAGGCGGCCGGAAGGAGTGTCGCCCAGCACGGAGGAGAGTACTTCGAGCGCACCCGCGTCCGGATGCGAGCCAGCGGGGGTGTGATAGACCATATCGACGGCCTGCAGGTCGCCTGTGCGGCGCAGCACCACTTCGCGCTCGCCGTCCTGCACGGGCTCTTCAGTATAGGTCTGCATGATCTGGCGCGTTGGCTTGGGAATCGGGCCGAACAGCTCCTTGATCAGGGCAAGTGTTTTCGCTTCGTCGAACTTGCCGGCCACCACCAGCGTGGCATTGTCGGGCTGGTAGTACATGCGATAGAAGGCCTGGAGGCGCGGGATCGGGACATGTTCGATGTCGCTGCGCGCTCCGATGGTGGAGCGTCCGTAGCCGTGCCACAGATACGCCGTGGACATCACACGCTCCTGCAACACGCGCGTGGGGCTATTTTCGCCGATCTCGAATTCGTTGCGCACCACCGTCATTTCGCTGTCCAGATCCTCGCGCGAGACGCGGGAATGAACCATGCGGTCGGCCTCGAGCGCCAGCGCGTAACGCAGATTCTCGTCGGTGGCCGGGCAGGTTTCAAAGTAATTGGTGCGGTCGAAATAGGTGGTGCCGTTAAAGCCGGAGCAGTGCGCGCGCAGCTCCGTGACAATTTCCTTGCGCGCCTCGGTGCCTTTAAACAGCATGTGTTCGAGCAGGTGAGCCATGCCGGTCTCCCCCGCGCCTTCATGCCGGGAGCCGACCAGGTATGTGATATTCACCGTCACCATCGGTTTGGAATTGTCGGGGAACAGAAGAACGTTCAGTCCGTTATCGAGCTTGTATTCGGTGATGCCTTCGACGGAGGTGATCTTGGTTTGTCCGAAGGCAAGGACGCAGACGAAAGCGGCGGCGAAAATCTTCATAACCACAAGGCTAACACTCGCTCGCCTGGCCGCAAATCGATCGCGATCTCCGCCGGGCGCTTGACTTTCGATGCCGCTGTATTCTAACGTAACGATTCGACTAGGGCCGCGGCCGGCATCGGGCGGACTATGTCCCTTTATGACCGATCAAGAGGATTTTAAGGGCGAGACGATCGACCTGCTGCTGGATTCGACCCTCGAAAGCGTCGACGTCGCTGAGGAGGCGGTGCTCAAGGAGGCTCATATTATCGGCTTTCATGAGGACGACCTCCACGAGATCGGCATGGCGGTGCGCGAGTGCATGGTGAATGCAGTGGTGCATGGAAATCGTTACAATGCGCGGAAAAAAGTGCATGTGATGATCCGGCGCACCGGGGACCGCTTGGCAATTGTGATTCAGGACGAGGGTGACGGATTCGACATGGCCACGCTGCCCGATCCGTTGGCGGATGAGAATTTATTGCGGCATTCGGGGCGCGGGCTCCTGCTCATCCAGGCGTACATGGACGAGTTTGAGATCCGGCCACGGCAGCCGAAGGGTACAGAAGTCAAGATGGCAAAGATTCTAGCGAAGGCTAGTTAATTTTGGGGAGGGTTCTGTGAGCGTAAAATTAACCACCCGGCAGGTGGGCGATGTGACGGTAGTGGACGCGGTTGGCCGCATTACGTTGGGCGAGGGCGCCAGCATGTTTCGCGACACCATTCGCGATCTGTCCTCGAGCGGACATAAGAAAATTCTGCTGAACCTCGGCGAAGTGAGCTATATCGACAGCTCCGGGATCGGCGAAATGGTTTCCGGATTCACGACGGTCGCCAATCAGGGCGGCATCGTGAAGCTGCTCAATCTCACCAAGCGGGTCAAGGATTTGCTTCAAATCACCAAGCTTTACACTGTTTTCGAGGTCTTCGACGACGAGGCCGCGGCGGTGCGTAGCTTCGCCTGAGGCGGCGATCTAACCCTCAGTGGTATGACCGGGTTTATGGGTTGGATCGTCATTTTGGGACAGCAGATCGTTGCGTTGTTGTGACGGAAAGCCGGAGAATTAAGACCACCCCGGCTCACTGTACTGGCAGAGCAAACCGCGCGGCAAGAGCGGAAGCGCGGCGCCATGGACGGTCATGGTCCCGATTAGAGAGCCCAAAACATACTCGATTTTACTCGCCGACGATCTGACGCTCGTCAGAGAAGGCTTAGCGGCGCTTTGTGAGGCGCAGCCTCAGTTTCGCGTCGTTGGACAGTGTTCCGAGGGGGTGGCCGCGTTGCGGTTGATGCAACTGAAGCGTCCCGATATCGCGGTGCTGGATTTGAACCTCCCGGATCTATTCACCCTGGAAATTGTCCGCCGCGCGAAAGAGGCCGATCTTCCCACGAAGATCGTCGTCCTTTCCACCCGCCGCGACCGCAAGACCGTGGTGGAGGCGTTACGGTGCGGCGTGAGCGCTTTCCTGCTCAAGTCCGCCCCCTCCCATCAGCTCCTGGAGGCGTTTGAACAGATTCTGGACGGCGGAATCTACGTTTCTCCGCAACTGGAGCTGAATAAGATCTTCGGGCCGGGACAAAAATCGTCACCCGACGACCCGCTGGAGATGTTGAGCGCGCGCGAATACCAGGTGTTCACGCTGCTGGTGGAGGGCATCCGGGCCAAGGAGATCGCTGCCAGATTGGAACTCAGTCCCAAGACCGTCGACACATATCGGGCGAGCCTGATGCGGAAGCTGGATATTCACGACGTGGCAGGGCTGGTGAAGTTCGCCATCCAGAGGAACCTGACCTCCACGAACCGCTAAACTCGCCGTGCTAAAATTGTCGTGGAGTAAGCGGTGGATCGACAACTCAAAAAAGTAGCGAAGACAGACGAGTTTAAGCAGCAGGTTTGGCACGGAATCGATTTCATTTCCGGGCATCCGGCGGAATTCAAGAAGTACGGCGCGATTGCGCTGGCTGTGGCGTTGCTGGCGGGAGGAATTTACTTCTTTATCCGCCACCAGGCCGAGGTGCGGGAAGCGGCACTGGTGGAGGCGATCAAGGTAGACGACGCCACGGTGGGCGGGAACAACCAACCGTCGGCTGTGCATTTCAACACCCAGCCGGAAAAGGATCAGGCTGTGGCGAAGGCGTACGCGGAAGTGGCCGCGAAATATCACGGCTCCCAGGAAGGCGCCATCGCCGCCATGAACCTTGCCCAAACCGCTGTAGATAAAGGCGATACGGCAGGGGCGGAAAAGACACTGAAGGATGTGATCGACTCAGCTCCGGCGGCATACGCGTCGCAGGCCGAACTGACGCTCGCCGACCTCTACACCGGGCAGGGCAAGTACCCGGAAGCCGAAAAACTGTTGAACGATCTGATCAAGAATCCTACGGTGACCGTCTCCAAAGAAGAGGCGCAGTTGGCTCTGGCTCGCTTGAAGGCCAAGACCGACCCGGCGGCGGCGCGGAAGATGCTGGAAGATTTGCGCACGCAGCGCCCCGCGATCAGCAAGGCTGCCATGAACGCCTTGGGCGAACTGGCCGCCGCCGGAGCCCAATAGCCAGGGATTCCGTGACCGGGCAGCTCGCCCATCTCCGGTTTCCTGTGGAGCGTGCCCGAGGGCGGCGCTATCCGGAGCTCTCTCATCCCTATCGCAGCGAATTCCAAAGGGATCGCGACCGCGTCATCCACTCGCGCGCGTTCCGGCGGCTGGAGAATAAGACGCAAGTATTTACGCCGGGCGTCTCCGACCATTTTCGCAACCGCCTGACGCACACGATCGAGGTTTCGCAGATCGCCCGCACCGTGGCTGGAGTGCTCGGGCTCGACGAGGATCTCACCGAGGCGCTGTCGCTGGCCCACGACATCGGCCATCCTCCCTTCGCGCATTCCGGCGAGGCCGAACTGAACCGGCTGATGAGCCAGTACGGCGAGCGCTTCGATCACAATCTCCACGCTTTGCGAATCGTCGAGAGCTTTGAGAATCCCTACGCCATGTTCCCGGGCCTCAACCTCACGTTCGAAGTGCGGGAAGGGATCGTGAAGCATTCGCGCGATTTTGCGCCAGGCGAGATCCCCGCGCTCGATGAGTATCTTCCCGGGCACAGGCCGCCGCTCGAGGCGCAGTTGATCGATCTGTGCGATGAGGTCGCGTACAACACGGCCGATCTCGACGATGGGTACTTCGCGGGTCTGGTTACCATGGACGAGGCTTGCCGTACCGTCGAAAAGGTGGGCGAGCTCGGGGAAATCCTTTCCCAGCAATACCCTGGAGCCTCCGAACGGGTCCGCATGCACGAAATTGTGCGCGGATTGATCGACGGGCTGGTCTCCGGCCTGATCGAAGGGACGCTTCATGCGGCCGAAGGACTGGGAGATGTCGACGAGGTACGCCGGAACGGAACCCGGGTGGCGCAATTTTCCTCCGGTGCAGCCGCCTGCAGCCGGCAATTAAAGGCGTTCTTGCAGCGGACCGTCTACCAGTCGCAGCGGCTCGTCGTCGACCGGCAGCGCTCCACGGGTCTGATCGCGAGGCTGTTCGAGTTCTTCATGAAGCACCCGAATTCCCTGCCCATCAACTACTTAGAGGAATCAGCCGGCGAGCCTCTGCATCGCGTGGTGTGCGATTACATCGCCGGGATGACCGACGGTTTCGTCGTACGCACGTGCGAGCAAATGAAACTTCTCTAAAATAAGGCCATTTTTCCCTAGATAAGTATCAACTTCTTGTCCAGTCTGGCGTTTAATTAGGGTGAGAGGGCTGTGGAAAAATGCGGAAGTCGTTAGTTCTGGCGCTGGGGATTCTCTGCCTGACGGCGCCGGCCTGGACCACAAGAAAGAAGCCGGAAGTCGATGCGAAGCGCTTTCAGGAGAAGCTGAGCAAGGATGAGCAGGTACTTCATGTGCTCGACCGCCTGACGTTTGGGCCCCGGCCCGGCGACGTCGAAGCAGTGAAAAAAATCGGCGTTAAGAAGTGGATCGACCTGCAGCTTCATCCCGAAAGAATCGCGGAGAATCCGGAGCTGGAAGCAAAGCTCGCGCCGCTCGAGACGTTGCGGCTGTCGCAAGGCCAGACCGAGGCCAGCTATCCTACGCCGCAGATGATCCGCGCGGTGGCGCAAGGCCGGCAGCCGTTGCCGGAGGATCCGGTGGCTCGAGCGGCAGTGGAGCGCCAGGTACGCCGCCTCAAGGTGAAAAAGGACGAGAACGACGCCGATCCGGTGCAGCCCGCCGTCCCTTTGAACAAGCTCCTGACGCAGGACCAGATCAGAATGTTGCGCACGGGAACGGCGGATGAGAAGAAGGACGTTCTCGCGTCGATTCCACAGGAACAGATCGACGAGGTGGTGATTGCCATGCCGCAGCCGATGCGCGGCCAGTTAATGCCGCTCGCGCCGGAGCCTCTGCGCCGCAAATTCATGCTTGCCAATGCGCCGCAGCAGGTGATCGCCTACGATCTGTCCGAGGGCAAGCTGTATCGCGCGATTCTGAGCAATCGCCAGTTGCAGGAACAACTGGTGGACTTCTGGTACAACCATTTCAACGTGTTCTTAGACAAGGGCAACGATCGCTACCTGGTCCCAACCTATGAGCGCGAGGCGATCCGGCCGCATGTGCTGGGGCATTTTCGCGATTTGCTCGAAGCCACGGCAACCGCGCCGGCCATGTTGTTTTACCTAGACAACTGGCAGAGCGTCGCACCGGAAGTGGCTCGCCGGCAGAACAAAGGAAAACAGACGCGCGGGCTGAATGAGAATTACGGCCGGGAGCTTTTGGAACTGCACACTCTGGGCGTCGACGGCGGATACACGCAGAAGGACGTCACCGAGGTCGCGCGCTGCTTCACCGGCTGGACCATCAAGAATCCGCAGGCCGGCTCGACGTACACGTATAACGATCGCGTGCACGATAAAGGCGAAAAAATTGTCCTGGGCGTGAAGATTCCCGCGGGCGGAGGCATAGACGATGGCGAGAAGGTGCTGGATATTCTTGCCAGGCATCCGTCGACGGCACGGTTTGTTTCCAGGAAACTCGCGCAGCGCTTCGTCGCCGACGAACCTCCCAAGGAATTGCTGGATCGCATGGCGAAAACCTTTCAAGACACCAACGGAGACATCCGCGCCGTGATGACGGCGATGCTCACGTCGAAGGAGTTCCAGTCGCATGGCGCGTATCAGGCCAAGGTGAAGACGCCGTTTGAAATGATCGTCAGCGCCGTTCGAGCCACCGGAGCCGACGTCGATTACGCGTTCCCGCTGGCCAATCGGATTGCGCAGCTCGGGCAGCCTCTCTATCGCAAGCTGGAGCCGACCGGGTATTCCAACACCAATGCCGAGTGGATCAATTCCGCGTCGCTGCTGGCGCGGATGAACTTCGCGCTGGACCTGACGCAGAACAAAGTGCCGGGATCGAAGGTGGATCAGACTCGATTTAATGACGATCCGGTGCATACCGCGCGCATGATGCTCTTCACCGATCCCACCGCGTCCACGCGCGAGGCGATCGAAAAAGCGCTCGCCGAGCAAAAGGCAAAGGATCCGAATACTCCACCATCGCCGGCGATGGTGGCGGGGCTGGTCATCGGCTCGCCGGATTTTCAACGACGTTAGCGAGGAGTAACTATTATGTTCAGCCGCCGCATATTCCTGAAAAGTTCCGCGCTCGCCATGGTGGGGGTCGGCTCCACGCCGGCGTGGCTTTCGCGAGCCTTGTACGCCGCCGACGCGCCCGCGCCGCGCAAGAAAGTTCTGGTTGCGATCTTCCAAAGGGGCGCGGTGGACGGCCTGAACGTGGTGGTGCCGCATGGCGAAAAGCGCTACTACGAGATGCGCCCGACCATCGCCATCCCTCGGCCGAATGGAACTGTGGACGCGGCCATCGATCTGGACGGAATGTTCGGCCTGCACCCGTCGCTTTCGGCATTGAAGCCGATCTACGATGCCGGACAGATGGCGATTGTCGAGGCGGTAGGCTCGCCCGATCCGACGCGATCGCACTTCGACGCGCAGGATTACATGGAATCCGGCACGCCGGGGTTGAAGGCCACCAGCGACGGCTGGCTGAATCGCGCGCTGCCTTCGGAGACTGGCAAATTGTCGCCGGTGCGCGCGATCAGCATGGGAGCGGCTCTGCCTCGCGCGCTGCGCGGCCGGAACGATGCCGTGGCGATCAACAATTTGAGCGAATTTCAGGTGAAGGACGCTCCCAGCGCCTTGGGATTTGAGAGCATGTACGGCGGCACGGCGGACAAGGTGCTGAACGGCACTGGTCGCGAGACGTTTGAGGCCGTGAAGCTGATGCAGTCCATCCAGAAGCAGCCCTACACGCCTGCGAACGGCGCGAAATACCCGAACGGACGCCTTGGCCAGTCGCTGATGCAGATCGCGCGGCTGATTAAATCGAACGTCGGCCTGGAGGTCGCGTTTACCGATGTCGGCGGCTGGGATACGCACGTCAACGAAGTAGGCGCGAAGCCCACGCAGGGCCAGCTGGCGAACCTGTTGACCAACTTCGGCGATTCGCTCGCGGCGTTTCATCAGGACCTGGGCGACGTCATGGCGGACGTCACCGTCGTCACCATGAGCGAGTTCGGGCGCACAGCCAAGGAGAACGGCAATCGCGGCACGGATCATGGCCACGCCAACGTGATGTTCGCCTTCGGCGGGGGCATCAAAGGCGGTAAGGTCTATGGCGATTGGCCCGGCCTGGAGCCGGAGCAACTCTACGAGAAGCGCGACTTGAACCTGACCACCGATTTTCGCGACGTGCTGGGCGAACTGGTCACGCGGCAGTTGGGGAATCGCAACATCGCGGCAGTGTTTCCTGGGTATGAGAAGCCGAAGTTCCGGGGCATTGTGGCTGTGTAAGGTCTTGCCGAAGTGTCCGCTGTGTCCGCCTGGTTGGAGACACGGTGAACATGCCGGTCCCATAGTCGCGCCGGAAGCGTGGGACCTCCCATCGTATACTAGGTTTGACTCAATGGAAGCCGAAACTAAGACGGAATATCTTCAACGCGCATCGAAAAAATATGCCCGTGCTCCAATTACGGAAGCGATCATTGAAATTCGGGTCAGGCCGAGTAGCGGAGTCACGGGAATATCATGCAAGGAGGCGTTGGAGGCGATCAAGAAAGAGTACCCTGACGCAACCGACCTTATGAAAATGGAGGCCGAGATAAGGGGCGGTCCGCAGGTGGGCGCACTTGCAACCCAGGCGCTGAACGGTTGCGCTCGCAGAAGTGATGAGCGGCGACAGGTCGTCACGGCGATGCCTGACCGATTTGCATTCAGTCAATTGCAGCCCTACGCCGCTTGGGAAGAATTTCAACCGACCGCTAAATCGCTATGGCGAAGCTATGCATTGGCGCTCAAACCGGAGGCCGTCACGCGGATTGCGACTCGATTTGTCAACCGAATCGAGTTGCCGCTACCTGTTTCCGAGCTCGGGAAGTATCTCCTTACCGCACCTACTCTGTCGCCGATGATGCCCCAGAAAGAAATTGCCGGAGCCTTCATGCAGCTTCAACTTCCGCAAAAAGATCTTCGGTGCAATGTGCTGCTTAACCTGGCGATCTTGCCGCCAGGGGAATCGACGTTTCCGGTCATTCTGGATACCGATATTTCCGACGAGGGTGAATTTTCCGCCCTGGAGGATGACCTAGTGTGGGCGCGACTCGAGGAGTTTCGCTGGCGCAAGAACGAAATCTTCGAAGCCTGCGTGACCGATGAGGTCCGAAGCCTGATATCCTGAAAGAGGAGGGATGATGCCGACGGCCATCCAACGAAGGAGAGTAGGTTTCCCCGCGCTTTTCCTCGCTCGTGACTTGACCTTAGGGCAGAGCCCTACGTCTGGGCAGATGATGCACCGAATTCAGGACGCCTATAAGCACGTAATGGTACTCAACCAGGGAACCTTTGAGGTCGGTTCAACATATCTTCCCCTTGCCCCGAAGCGATCTTACGAGGTTCGGCCAAGGTATCGGTTTTCGGGTAGGCTAGCCTCGCTTCCGTTCCGGTTTGATGACTGATATCAATGGCCGAGCTCTGCTGGGACGAAACTGAAGGCTCAGAGTTGCGTCAAGGCGACGTCCTTCCCGGGATACATGTGCCTTTATTTGTAAGCCCTTTTTCCGAGAATGTGCCCGAGGAGGGAGCGGAAGCCGAGCGAACAACTGAAGTGCAGCAGAGGGACGTTATAGTGGTCAGCCACACATGTGATCTCCTTCTCGACAAGATTCGCTTCGTCGCATTGTGTCCCGTGGCGACAATAGCTGAATTCGAGAGGGACCAGCCAAAGATGGGGAAAGAATGGAGGAACGTCCAAAAGGGTCGTTGGGAGGGTCTTCATCTTCTCGGATCATTCACCAATCCAAGCGACTATTCGGGCGCGCTCATTGTTGATTTCCGCGAAATTATTAGCTTGCCACGGGGATACGTAGAGAACCATGCTGTTGCGTGCGGCAGACGACACCGCTTGCGGTCTCCGTTTATCGAACATTTTTCCCAAGCATTTGGGAAGTTTTATATGAGGGTTGCGCTACCCGAGTTTGTTCAACTGCCGTAGGTGCGTGCGGGAAGAGAGGGACCCTAGGCATCCGTCGTTGTCGTATGGAAACTGGGGACCGAGGAGACCGTCCCTTAAGCTGACGCCGGCAGCTTCGTGACCGAGAAACATTCGGGAAGCGGAGGCGACCGAACAGGTGGACGGACCGATCCACCACTGGATCGACGGCGCTTACCGGGCGAAGTACAATGGCGGTCCGTACCTCGATCCGATGATCGGTGCACGCGCCCGCTCCGCGACCGTCAAGATCATGCCGCGCGAGACCAATGTATGATCGATCATGGAAATCAAAAGAGCCGGCACACAACCTTCCGCAAGAGGGCCCTCTGAGTGGTTCACGGGGACCGTTCGAATCGATCCACTGTTTCAGGCGCCTGATCCGGCACTTGTGCAGGGTGCAAGCGTCACATTCGAGCCGGGCGCCCGGACGGCCTGGCACACCCACCCGCTTGGTCAGACCCTTATTGTCACGGCGGGCTGCGGCTGGGCTCAGCGCGAGGGCGGACCAATCGAGGAGATCCGGCCCGGTGATGTGGTCTGGTTCTCCCCGGGCGAGAAGCACTGGCACGGCGCCACGCCGACAACCGCGATGACCCACATCGCGATCCAGGAAAAGCTCAACGGCAAAGTTGTCGACTGGGTGGAGCACGTGAGCGATCAGCAATACCGGAAGACCGGGTCGGTAAAGTAATTCCGGCGAAAAGCCGATTTCTTATGCTGGTGAGCGTCGGCCTAGAAATCGTCAGCATTTTCCTGTTCGTCGGCGGGTTCATGTACTTGATCCTGAGCGGGCAGCTCCGGAACATGTTCCGTGACCGTGCGCCGAAGCCGCTCTTGCTCATCGCACTGGTGACGGGATTCGCCTTTTATCACTGGGGCACGATCCTGATGGCGCCGGCTCCGCCGGAAGAGGAGGCCGCCCCGGAACCCCGCGTCGCCGTTCCCGAAAAGAAACCGCCCGCACCGGTGGTCACGAAGCGTCTCGCCAAGCCGGCAACGCCGCGGCCCGTCGCCGATGCGCCGCAGCCAGAAGAGCCCGAACATTGGCATACCGTAATCATGGAAGACGGCAAGCCTGTCGTCTCGCCGCAGGCCCCCGACTCGGAACCCTCGTCGGCCCCAGTTCGCTCCAGTCCCGATCCCTACGAGTCCAAAGCGGTGCGCGGCATCAAGGCTGTTGGCAGGTTCCTACACCTTCGGAAGAGAGAACCATGATTGGCCTAAGTACTAGTACCAAAAGGGTATCCCAGTCATCCAATCTAAGGGGATAAAGGGGCTTTCCTCAAATGATCCACCAAGTTCGAAGCGCACCCTAAGTCTGGTACTATTCCCTTTGTGAGACATAGGCATGGTCCGAAGATTGCAGCAATTCAAATTCTAGCCGGTTTTTTCCTTCTTACCGCCGCGAGCCTAAACGCCTTTGGTTCTACTGTATACATCACGTTGGACTCGAACTATCCGACGAATTATTTGTCCTACACCTATACGGACAGTTCCAACAATACCCACACCCTTCCCACCGGGCCATATCCATCGACCTTAAGCGGGGGATTATACGTCGCTGGCGATACTTATTATGTGTGGTGCTATGACTTTAACGTAGACACCTACGTTGGAGTCCAGTATTCGGGTTACCTCGCTGCTCCGACGACACCCGAGGAGGTCGAGTCGGCCTATCTGGAAGACCAGGTCATCCAGCTCTTCGGATACCCCTCGCCCCCGGCCTCCCAGGACACGATATATGCCGCGGATACAGGGCCATATGCCATGGCGATCTGGCAGTTGATGAATCCCAGTTCCTACAATCCGGCGCCCTTTGCGGAGGACCCGGCGGCGCAGGCGCTGATCACCCAGGCGCAGACGGCCTTCCAGAACGGAACCTGGACCCTGGCGGATGCCGACAACTACACCATCTGGATACCAGATGATCTCTCGTCCTCGCAGCGCTTTGGTCTCATCGCGATCAACGGCGACGTTCCGGAACCGGCATCGTACCTGTTGATCGGAGCCGGCCTGGCGGTCCTGGTGGCGATCCGGCGCAAGGGGTAAATCGATTCATCGCTTGACACCCCACCCGGCGCGACCCTAGACTGGCACGCATGCTTTCCCGCGCGCTGATCTTTCTCGCCCTCGCCGCTCATTCGTTCGCGGCGGTGCAGGTCGCCTTCACCGTCTCGATGCAAAATCCCTCGGCGCACACCTTTCACGTCCGCATGCGCTGCGAGGGGTTGCGCGCGCCGCTTGAGGATTTCCAGATGCCGCAGTGGTCCACAGGCTATTACGGCATAATGAACTTCTCCCGCTACGTTTCAAATTTCCGCGCCACGGACGGCGCAGGCCGCGCGCTGGTGTGGGATAAAACGGCTCGCAATACCTGGCGCGTAGTGAGTGGGAACAGCCCGGCAATTCTTCTCGAATACGACGTTTTCGGCGCGACCGCATTCTCGGCGAGCAACTACCTGGGCGAGGACCGGGCCTTTCTCTCGCCTGCGGGCCTGTTCGTGCATCCCTCGGGAATACTGGACGTGCCTGTCACGCTGGAGCTCGAAACGCCCCCGGCTCTTTCAAACAAGCCGCACATCTCTACCGGGCTCGATCCGGTGAACGGCAAGGCTTCCACATTCTCCGCGCCGAATTTCGACGTACTGTACGATTGCCCCATTCTGATCGGCTCGCACGAGCGGCTGATGTTCGAAGTGCGCGGCGTTCCGCACTACGTCGCGGTGGAGAACGTGCCTGCATCCGTGTCCCGCATGCAGATGACAGCGGACCTGAAGGCGATCGTCACCGCCGCGACGAACATTTTCGGCGAGGCGCCCTACCGCCACTACACATTTCTGATGATGGGCCGCGGCGGCGGAGGCATTGAGCACTCCAACTCCTCCGCCAATCAGTTCGACGGAGAGAGCCTCACCAAGCCGGCCGGCTATCTCCGCTGGCTGAGCTTTATCGCGCACGAATATTTTCACAACTTCAACGTGAAGCGCATCCGTCCCCTGGCGCTCGGGCCGTTCGACTACGACCAGGAGAACCTCACAGACCTGCTGTGGGTGTCCGAGGGGATTTCCGTGTATTACCAGGACCTGCTGCTGGTGCGCGCCGGCCTGATGAGCCGCGAACAATACCTGGACAAGATGGCGGCCGCCATCGCCGTGTTTGAAAATGCGCCCGGCCGCAACTACCAGTCCGCAACTGAATCCAGCCTCAACACATGGAGTTCCGGTTCGGGCGTGGCGGGCGATCGCAACACGACCATTTCCTATTACAACAACGGGGCGATGCTGGGCGCGATGCTCGAGCTGAATATCCGCGCCGCCAGCGCCAACCGCCGTTCGCTGGACGACGTGATGCGCGGGCTCTACCGCAAATATTATGTGCAGCAGAAGCGTGGGTTCACCGCCGCCGAGTTTCGCACCGAATGCGAAACCGCGGCCGGCGCGCCTTTGGGTGAGGTGTTCGAGTACGCGTCCACCAGCCGGGAGGTGGACTACGCGCGGCACTTCGCGCTGGCCGGGCTTCGGCTCGACATGACGTCGGCTCCCACGGACGGAGGCTACATCGGCCTGCACACCTCCACGCGCGAAGTGCCTCCCTCGGAACTGCCTCTTCCCACTCCCGGGCGCGGCGGAGGCGGACGCGGAGGCGCGCCGGTGTTCCGCCTGATCGTCACCGACACGGCGCCGGGCTCGCCCGCGGCGAACGCCGCCCTTCAAGCCGGGGACGTCGTGATCAGCGTCGACGGCACACCCGCCTCCGCCTCCGTGTTGCAGAAAACAATCGAGAGCAAGCCCGCGAGCATCAAGCTGCGCATCGCCAGGCACGGTGACGAGCAGGATGTGACGGTCCAGGTGGCGCCGAATTTCAAGCGCAGCTATCGTTTCACGGAGTCGACGGAGCTGGGATTAAAGAGGTCGATCCTGGAGGGTTGGTTGCGCAGGGAGGGAAACCAGGAACCCTGAAGTGAGACAGAGCAGAGGTGAAAATGGATAGCGTGCAAGTGCACCGTCGGCCCGCGGCGGATCGGCCAGCGTATGACTTGATCAAGAGAAATGCGTCTGTCCCTCGTATCCCATAGAGAGAAGCCGCTGTTGGGAGACACTGGAAGGAGACGAATGACCGGAGTTCGACCGATTGTCTTTGTCGCTGTGCTCATCCTACTGTTTGTTAACGCCCAGACCCCGCCGAACCGGATCGTACAGATCCTCCTGGAACACAAGCTGGGTGTTGCAGACCTCCGCAACGAGTGGCTCGCGATCGTGTTCCCGGAACAGCTTCGGAGCCGCATCGAGTATCAGCGCCCTGAATCTGAATACGTTTACTCAATCATCGCTCCCACTGGGCGTGCCCTATTCGCCGTGAGAAGAACCTTCTATCAGAGCAGCCCCCCAAAGGACACGCTCCTAAGACGTGTGATAGGAGCATCGATCGGGCGGGAGGAAGTGATCCCAATCCCCTTTGTCGCGATATTCCAGTGCGCCGCATCGCCGAATGAAAAACTCATACTGATCGCTGGCCGACTCAGCGAAGGCTCGGATAAGCGTGACGGAATCTTTCTGGTGCAGAGAGGAGATGGCAAAGCGGAATTCGTTGCCCCCTACGTGGGCGGAGGACTTAACGAAAGCATCAGAAGCCTTAACGTAAACGATCAAGGCGACATGATCGTTTACGAAGATGGCGGAAGTATAGTGGAATTCGCAGGACCGCGAGGGCATTGGACGGTCGGCGCCCGCAGCGCGGGCAGATTCCCAGCACTCATGCCTGACGGACGGACCTACGTCTATTCCGACAATGGTTGGCTGATAGAGAACGTCGGGAAAGAGAGACACCGACTGTTTCGCCTTCCCGAAATCACCGGGGCAATCAGGGCATCACCAGACGGTGGGCTTATTGAATTTGGGACGAGATCGCCCAGAAAGTCCAGCATAACGCAACTGAGGATCTGCGAGCTGAGATCCGGCGATTGCGTGGACGGGCCGAAATATTCGGAATGGATAGCGGGTCGCGAGGCATTTTGGATTCAGCGGTAGAAACCCTGCGGAAACTCAGTGAAAACCGGGAAAGTGCACCATATCGGCCATATCGGGACAGACGCATTTTACTCGAATAATAAACCCTGGCATGAAATCGGCCGAAGGACCACGACGAGGCCGCACGACCAGGCTGCCCAGGTTTGCTTTCAGATCAACCGGTAAATCGCGTACAGCAGCGGGATGGGGCGGCGAGCAGCATCAGGGGGACTCAACAGGGCTTATAGAGCGCGACGCGGGCTTTCTACTATGTCACCCGCAGGGCGGCCGAGGGTTCGATCCCAGAGGCACGGCGGGCCGGCAGGAAGCCCGCGAGCGCGAGGACCGCAGCCAGGAAGATGCTCGACCCAAGGAAGCTGACGGGGTCCCACGGGCCTATCCCGAACAGCAACGTCGACATGACGTGCGTGGCCGTGACAGCAAGCGGCAATCCGGCGGCGATACCAATCAATCCCAGAGTGGCAACCTCGCGCAGCACCAGGCGCATCATGTCGCCCCGGTCTGCGCCAAGGGCCATACGGATGCCGAGTTCCCTGGTGCGCTGGCTGACGCCGTAGGAAACCACGCCGTACAAGCCAACGGCACAGAGAATCGTGCCAAGCAACCCAAGCGTTCCCACCAGTTCCGCCGTCACCTGGTAGCTTTGCGCGGAGTACCGGATCAGTTCGTTCTCGGTCGTGATGCTAAGCGGATCGAGGCTGGAATCCACCGATTTGAGCACGCCACGGGCGGCGGAGGCAAGCGTCATGGGATCGGCCGCAGTTTCGATCAGGTAAGTGATCTCGCTCTCGATGTTCGGCCAGTAGTCCAGATACAGATACGGCTCCGGAGCTTCTCCCACGGCGTTGATGGGCGCATTCTTGGCGACGCCCACGACCGTGTGAACCCGGCCCTTGGGCCCGCCGATCAGAATTGTTTTCCCGACGGCTTCGTCGTTGGGCCAGAAACGCTGCGCCATCGTTTCGTTGACGATCACGGAGTTCGCGCCCGCAGCATCGTCATGCGGCTCGAATCCTCGCCCGCGCACAATGGAGGTACCCATGGTGCCCAGGAAATTCCGGGTCACGGAGTTGTACTTGATCTCGAATGGCGGGGCGCTCGCGAATTCCGCGCGTCCGGGGAACGTCACGCGTTGAAACATGCCGTTGCTCGACAGGCTGAGCGGAGCCCGTACCGCGGCGGCAACACTGCGAACTCCCGGCATGGCGGCGAAATGATCCATGATGTCCTGATATCGCGACGCCTTCGGATCGTCCGCCGAAAGCCAGACCAGGAGCAGATTTTTGCGGCTGAATCCGAGATCGCCCGTGCGAGTGTTGGCGAAGCTTCGAACCAGCACGCCGGCCGAGGCCAGCAAGATCATCGAGAGCGCGACCTCGGAAACCACAAGCCAGTTGCGGAGCGGCCAACGGCGGCGGGTGGGATTTGCGAAGGCCGCTTCGCCCTTGAGGGCTGGCACCAGATCGGGGCGCGCGGCTTTCCAGGCGGGAGCCAGGCCGAAGAGAACGACGGTGGCCAGGGAAACGGCCAGACTGAATAGAAAGACGCGCGAGTCGAATTGGAAATCAATGGTGTTTTCAAAACCCGGCGGCTGAACAATCAGTGCCGGCAGCAACGCGATGAGCCACACGCCGATCACCATTCCCAGGGCAAATCCAGCGATGCCAAGGAGAAGATTTTCGGCCATGAGCTGACGGATCAAGCGGCCGCGCCCTGCGCCGAGGGCCAGCCGCACGGCCATTTCCTTGCCGCGGACCCCGGCTCGGGAAAGCAGCAGATTCGCGACGTTGACCGAAGAGATCAGGACCACCAGCATCACGATGGCGAGCAAGGCGAGCCCCTTGCCGCCGGCCTGTTGCCTACGGTAGCGGCTGTCGGACACGACGGCGGCCCGACGGCCTTTGTTGCTCGCGGGCCACGCCTCCGCCATTCGGGCGGCGATCGCCTCCACCTGGGCATTGGCCGAGCGCTCCGTCTCCCCCGAAGCGAGCCGCCCCAGAACCTGGAACCAACGGTTGCCGCGATTTTCGAGTTCCTGCAGGTCGCCGAGGCGCGCCCAGGCCTGGCGCAAAAACCAAAGATCGCGGTCGTCAGCTGCGTCTACCGAGCGAAACGTGGGTGGGAGAACGCCAATGACGGTGTACAGATCGGTGTGTCCGCGGTTGATCCGTATTTGTTTGCCGACAATGTTCGGATCGCGTCCATAATGCCGTACCCAAAAACTGTCGCCGAGCACCACAACGAGTGGAGCTGCCGGGTCGGCTTCATCCCGCGGCGTAAAGAGCCGGCCGAGAGCGGGATGAACGCCCAGGGCGGTAAAGAAATTCGACGAGACCAGGTTCAGACCGTGCAGTTCGCGGCTGTTCCCATCCTCGATGATCGCTCCCCTGCCGCCGATCGCGACCAGTTCGCGGAGGGAGGGCGCTTGTTGTTTCAGCTCCAGGTATTCGGGATAGGACAGCGGCCCCTCACGATCCTGAGCGGTGACGGAGAAGAGCCGCACAATTTCGCCCGGTTTCGGCACGGCCAACGGACGGAGCCACAGGGCATCGACGAGGCCAAAGATGGCGGAATTCGCGCCGATTCCGAGCGCCAGGGACAAGGCAGCCACCAGGGTGAAGACGGGGCGGGCGGTCAGAACCCGAAGAGCAAAACGGAAGTCGCGCATCTGATTGAGCTCCTTTCAGGCCGGATGGAACTAGTGCAATGAGCAATCAGCCCTCCACATTATTGGCCGGATCGCGAGGACATTGCGCCCGAAAGTGGCCGCGGTTGGGACGCCGTGTGCGGTAATGAACGCTGCGGGCTTGCCAGAGCATTCCCGCGGCGGGCGTCGGGGAAAAACCTTGGCCGACGCTGCAATCCCGGACGCGCCTTCCCGCGTCAATTGCTTCTTGAAGCCATGAGAATAAAATCCGGTTCGATGAGTGTCCTGATGCTGATCTGTATCAGCACCGCCGCGGAGCAGACGGCTACTTCGCGCATTGTGAGCGCGGCCAATACGTTTCTTTCGACGCTCGATGAAACGCAGCGGCAGAGCGTGCTTTTCGCCTTTGATGATGATAAGCAGAGGGCGCGGTGGTCCAACTTCCCAACGGCGGTGGTTCGCCGGGCCGGGCTTAGTCTGAAGGAGTTGAACTCCGCGCAGCAGGCCGCCGCGATGGCGGTGGTTTCGGCCGCGCTGAGCCGCAGGGGATTCGAGAAGGTCCAGCAGATCATGGAAGGCGACGAGGCGAACAAGATCAAAGAGCGGAATAACCCTTTGTTCGGCAAGGACCTTTACTACATTTCCATCCTGGGAAAGCCGTCTGAGAAAGACCCGTGGATGCTGCAGTTCGGGGGGCATCATCTGGCGCTCAACATTACGATTGCGGGGGAAAAAGGGGTGCTCACGCCGACGTTGACGGGCGCGCAGCCGGCTGTTTTCACGTTGAACGGGAAAACGGTACGCCCGCTCGGGCAGGAGAGCGATAAGGCGCTGGCGCTGCTGAACGCGCTCGACGAGAAGCAGCAGAAGCAGGCGATTCTCGGCTACAATCTGGCCGATCTGGTGCTGGGGCCGGGGCAGGACGGAAAGACGATTCAGCCGGAGGGGCTGAAGGCTTCGGCGATGGACGAACGTCAGCGGGCGATGCTGCAGGACGTGATCGCGGAGTGGGCGGGCATTGCGCATGACAGCGCGGCCGCGAGCCGGATGGCGGAGATCAAGGCGGGCCTAAATGATACGTGGTTCGCCTGGAGCGGACCGACGACGGCGGCTCCGGGGAGCAACATCACGGCGTATTACCGCATTCAGGGGCCGAACCTGGTGATCGAGTATGCGCCGCAGAGGCTGGGCGGCGATCCGGCGATGCACGTTCATACAATGTATCGCGATCCGACGAATGATTACGGGCGGAAGCTCACGGCGAAGTGATGCGCGACGGTGTCCAGTTCACCCCGCCAGCAACCGGTAGATCGCGTATACAGCCGGGATCGTGAGGGCCGCGGCCAGCAGGATCAGCAGGACACGGCGAGGCTTGTAGAGCACCACGCGGGCGGCTAGATTCGGGTCTGGCGTCGGGGCGATCCCATTGCGGGCGTGGAACATTTCGGCCAGCAGGAGGCGGTCGCCACATTCCTGGCAGTCGACGATGTGCTCCTCGAACTCGCGGAGCTCCCCGGGCTCGAGCGAGTGGTTCAAGTAGCGCTCGGCCACGGAGTTCCGGTCGATATAAGTGTGGTCCATCACGTCAGTTCAATAACCGCCGCGACCCTATTTTCCCACCGGATCGTCCGATATGGTAGACTGGCAAAGAGTAAACAGTACTAGGAGCGTTTGAAGGCAATGTCGAAAGTGTGTGATCTTTGCGGGCGCGGCCCCCAGTTCGGAAACCGGATCAGCCACGCGCACAATGTGACGAAGCGTCGGTGGAACATCAACTTGCAGAAGGTGCACGCCGTTGTGGCGGGCGCTCCGAAGCGCATCAAAGTGTGCACGGACTGCATCAAGAGCGGTAAAGTCACCAAAGCCGCCTAATTCCTCCGGCGGCGAGGTTTTCTAGTGAAAGCCGCCGTTCTCGAAAAGCCGCACGCTCCCTTAGTTCTCAGGGACGTCCCCGTTCCGGCTCTACCCATTCCTGATCTCGGGCCAGGCTCCGTCCTTCTGAAGGTGCGCGCCTGCGGCGTCTGCCGCACCGACCTTCACATCGCTGAAGGCGAACTTCCGCCCCTTCGCAGTCCTTTAATCCCGGGTCATCAAATTGTCGGCGAAGTGGCGGAGGGAGCCACGGCGCAACTGCCCCTGGGCGCACGTGTCGGCGTTTCCTGGATCGGAGGCGTGGACGGGTCGTGCGTCTACTGTGCGCGCGGCCTCGAAAATCTCTGCGATCATCCCACGTTCACCGGCTATTCGGTGGACGGAGGGTACGCCGAATACGTCCTGGCGCGCACGGACTTCGTGTTTCCGCTTCCCGAGGCCCTGAGCGATCTTGATGCCGCGCCGTTGCTGTGCGCCGGGATCATCGGGTTCCGCAGCCTGCGCGTGGCGGGCGTCGAGCCGGGAGAGCGCGTGGGGCTGTTCGGCTTCGGCTCGTCGGCTCACCTGGCGATCGCGGTGCTGCAGGCCTGGAATTGCGAGGTGTATGTCTCGACGCGCGGCGAATCCCACCGGGAACTGGCGGCGAAGCTCGGCGCGGTGTGGGTGGGGGCGGAAAAGGACCGTCCTCCGGTGCAATTGGATCGGGCGGTGACGTTCGCGCCGTCGGGCGATGTGGTGGTGGCTGCGCTCGCGAGCCTGCGAAAGGGCGGCGTGGTGGCGATCAACGCAATCCATCTCGACCGGATACCCCAGTTCGACTACGACACGCTGCTGTGGGGCGAACGCCAGATCCGCAGCGTCGCCAACATGACCCGCGCGGATGCCCGGGATTATTTGGAGCTCGCCGCAAGGATCGGATTGAGGCCCAAAGTCACCGTTTTTCCGTTGGAACAGGCCAATGAGGCTCTGATGGCAGTGAAGGGGGATCGGATCGACGGGGGCGCGGTGCTCGCGATTTGTACATCGGCTCCATAACCGGAATGCGGAGTCCCACGAACGGACACTCGTGCCGGCCGCGAGTGGTTCCCGCGATCATTAGGCTCAGTCATTTTGCCCAATCATCAAAAAGGACCTTTGTTTGCACGGATGGTAAGCAAATGCTCACGGTAATGGCAGATATGCGTCATGCTTTGCGCGCCCTGCGCAAAATGCCGGGTTTCACGTTTGCGGCGCTGCTCGTCCTCGCGCTGGGCATCGGAGCCAATACTGCGATCTTCAGCGTCGTCAACTCGGTGGTGCTGCGGCCGTTGCCGTATCCCGGCGCCGACCGTCTCGCGCTCATCTGGGAGACGGACTTGAAGGACGGCATCAAGCGCGAAGGGCCGTCCGGGCCGAACTTCCTCGATTGGAGGGAGCAAAGCCGATCCTTCGAAGAAATGGCGCTGCTTGAGGTCGGCACGGGTACGTTGACCGGAGAGGGCGAGCCTGAGCAGGTGACTGGTCTGCGCGTGACTACCAATTTTCTGTCGATGCTAGGGGCCCGAACGGTGCTCGGGCGCATGTTCACGGAAGTGGAGGGTGCGGGCCAGGCGCGATTCCCCGTAGCGGTTCTGACGAACGGATTTTGGAAGCGGCGCTTTGGAGCGGATCCAGGGGTGGTCGGGCGAACCTTTTATATGAATAGCGAGCCGTACACTGTTATTGGCGTCCTGGCTCCGGATTTCTGGCAATCACTGCCAACTGATCTCTATGTCCCGTGGCCAGTGGCGCAACTGCGCGCCAAGAGCCGCGTGGAACATGACTTCGGGGTCATCGCGCGCCTCAAGCCGGGCGTCAGTTTCACTCAGGCGCAGGTGGAGTTGAGCGCCATCGCCCGCCGCATTGATGCCGAGACACCGCGGCTAGCAGGGTGGGATGCGAGCGTCGTTGAAATGAAACAGGCGCTATTCGCCTACATTCGCCCCGCACTGCTACTGCTTCTGGGCGCGGTCGGACTCCTGCTGTTGTTGGCATGTGTGAATGTCGCGAGTCTTTTGCTGGCGCGCGTCACGAGCCGCCGCAAGGAGTTGGCGATTCGAGCCGCGCTAGGCGCCCGCCGCGGCCGCCTGATCGCGCAGATTCTCAGCGAAAGCCTGCTGCTGAGTCTGATGGGCGGCGCGCTCGGGGTCTTCGTTGCGGTCTGGGGTGTCGACTTGTTGAATGCGGTGCTGCCTGGCACGCTTCCTGTGCCGGATGCGGGCGCCGAAATCGTGCGGCCCGCGATTGGCGTGGATGCCCACGCGCTTGCCTTTGCGCTGGCGATCTCGATTGGGGCGGCTCTAGTCTTTGGATTGATTCCCGCGCTACGTGCCGCCGGAGCGGATGTGAGCGTAGCGTTGAAGGCCGGCGGCCGGACGGGCTCTTCGATGATCGGGACGCGGGTGTGGAACTTGTTCGTCGTTGGGGAGATCGCCCTCGCCAGCATGCTGTTGATCGGCGCCGGACTCGCGATGAAGAGCTTCGTGAATCTGCAGCAAGTGAATCCGGGCATACGCCCCGATCATGTCCTGACGTTTCGCATGCGCCTGCCCACCGACAATCTGTACAAGAACGATCGCGACCAGGCGGCGTTTTACCGGCGCGTGCTGGATAAAGTCGAAACCATACCCGGCATTCAATCCGCCGGTCTGACCGACGTGCTTCCGCTGGGTCAGCAGAACGACCGCGAGTATTTCACCATCGAAAATCGCCCGCTGCCGCCGGGACAGGAATTGGTCGCCGATTTTCGGCGGATCAGCCTGCGGTATTTGAATACGATGGGGATCCCGCTTCTCGAAGGGAGATTGCTTTCCGATCGCGACAGCCGCGATGCACCTCCGGTGATTCTGATCGACGAGATGCTGGCGCGTCAATATTGGCCAAACGAGAATCCGCTGGGGCGGCGCATGCGGCTATGGGGCGAGTTTCGGGAAGTGGTGGGCATCGTCGGCCAGGTTCATCATTATGGGCTGGAAAAACAGCCGGAACCGACCATCTACGCGCCTTTTGAGCAGATGCCGAACAAGGCGATGGCCCTGGTGGTGCGCACGACCGTGGAGACCTCGGCAATGGTCAAAGCCGTGAAGCAGGCTGTGTGGTCGGTTGACCGAGGCCAACCCGTGTTCCAGATCCGCAGCATGGACGAGTACCTGTCGCTCGCCGACACCGCGCCGCGCATTTCTACGATCCTGCTCGTCGTCTTCGCGGTTGTCTCGATGCTGTTGGCGGCGCTCGGCATTCACGGAGTGGTTTCGTATGGAGTCGCACAGCGGACGCGTGAATTTGGACTTCGCATGGCGCTGGGCTCCACGCCAGGGCAATTGAAGTCGCTCGTCGTCCTGAACGGCCTCAAAACAGCCGCCATTGGCCTCGTGGCTGGAATGGCCGGCGCGGTGGCGATGGCGTCCTCTCTACGCGCGCTGTTTTACGGCGTAGCGCCGCTTGAGCCGACGGTTATGGCGGGAGTCTCCACGTTGCTATTTGTGGTGGCGCTGATCGCGAATTACGTGCCGGCGCGGCGGGCGACGCGCATCGATCCAATGGAGGCGCTGCATCAGGAGTAGCTTTGTAGCTTTGTCGATGTAAGCCTGCGTTCAGTTCATAGGCTTCGCGAACCTTCACGAGGCCTAGACCACCCACCCATCTTGCGGAGACCTCATTGCTCTACCGTAAAGCCCGCATGGCCGCCGATCTCGACGAGCTGCCGGAGTTTTCCTGGCGCTCCGACCAAAGAGCGGGCTGTCAGCTAGAGAGGAAAGCCTCGACTCGATTCCCGATGACGAAGTCGGAGAATCCTCCCGGATCAGCCTGAAGGTCCCCTCTGATGCCAGCGTCGTGCAAGCTTCGGATGGTTTCTTTGGCTCCATCAGCGCTCCCTCGCACGATAAGACCCTTCACGGTTGTCTCCCCCAGTCCCTCCACGAGCAACTTCAAGAAATGCTGCTCAGCGGCTTTCCAGCCGATGACAAGCACTTTCCTGACCTGTGGAATGATGTCGCGCAGCGATTGAAGATGATCCTTTGGGCATATAAACCTAGACTTTCCCGTTGCAGGAACTGCCAGTGCGGGCATCAACGGAATGAGCTGGACGTGTTGCCCGTTCGGTACGCGTAGCACCGTGGGAAGGGACCGATCCGTATGCCTTTCAAAATTTGGCGTCTGCTCAAGCTCTGGTGCGTGGCCAATGATTTCTGCAGCGCTCCGCCACTCTTGGCTTTGAATCCGCCCTTTGAAAGTAGCTCTCTGCACCCAATCGGTGGAGCCGTGGAGTTTGAAAAGCTTAAACTGACGGTCTTTGACGTAATCGTCCAGCGATTTGATGGGCACCCTGAGGTCGGCGAGAGCCTTTTCGATCAATGTGTCGTAGTTGAAGGTGACAATCGAAACCTTGGCTTCTCGTCGAATCTGATCGAGCAATGTTCCATAGTTTAAGGCACCGCGAGTTCGAAGAGTCCACTGAAGCTCGCACTCATAAATGACGTCACGCAGGTAATATCGAATCGCCGCTAATTGTCGTAGGCTTTGGTCGTCCGCCTGGTCTTGCCAGGATCCCAACATACTCTCCACATCCGGGGCGCTCTGCAGTAGCGGAATCAGAGGCCGAGCTTCAGGGTACTTTGAGAGCTGGTCGCGAAACACGGGGAGATCCTGGAACAATTCATTCGCCAAGGGTGGGCGCTCAGGGTAATTCTGTCGTCCGCCAATTCCACCACCCGGCAGGACCGTTGAGTATGAGTCGTAGGAGGCCCCCGCTCCAAAGATGATCATTAGCATGATCTAATCGTCGTCTGAGCTGCTCGACACCTTCAACACCGCTAAGAACGCCTCCTGCGGGATCTCCACTCGGCCGACGCGTTTCATTCTACGCTTGCCCTCTTTTTGCTTCTCCAGCAGTTTGCGTTTGCGCGAAATGTCGCCGCCGTAGCACTTGGCGAGCACGTTCTTGCGCATCGCGGAAATCGTCTCACGGGCGATGATTTTACTCCCGATGGCGGCCTGCAAGGCGACCTCGAACTGCTGGCGTGGAATCAGCTTGCGCAGGCGCTCGATCAGAATCTTGCCGCGCTCGTAGGCGAAGTCCCTGTGGACGATCATGGAGAGCGCGTCCACCGGCTCGCCGGCCACCAGAACATCCAGCTTCACCATGGGCGCGACACGATAACCGGCCAGGTGATAATCGAGCGACGCATAGCCGCGCGAGGCCGATTTCAGGCGGTCGTAGAAATCGAGCACGATTTCGTTGAGCGGCATTTCATACTGCAACATCACGCGCCCGGATCCGATGTATTCGAACTTCTTCTGATTGCCGCGCTTCTCTTCGAGCAGCTTCAGAATCTCGCCGATGTATTCCTCGTGCGTGATCACCGTGGCATCGATGATCGGCTCCTCGATCTGCTTGATCTCGCTCGGATCTGGGAATTTCGAAGGATTATTCACGTCGATCACTGTGTCGTCGCTCAGCGTGACTTTATAGGTCACGCCCGGCGCGGTTGTGATCAGGTCAATTTGAAACTCACGCTCCAGGCGCTCCTGCACGATCTCCAAATGCAGCAGGCCGAGGAAGCCGCAGCGGAAGCCGAAGCCCAGAGCCACTGAATTTTCCGGCTCGAAGTTAAACGCACTGTCGTTGAGGCGCAGTTTTTCGAGTGCGTCGCGCAGCAACCCGTGCTCGTGCGCCTCCACCGTGTAGAGCCCGGCGAACACCATCGGCTTCAGAGGCTCGAATCCGGGCAATGGCTCCGGGGCGGGGTTATTTAGGTCGATAATCGTGTCGCCGATCTGCGCGTCGGACACGGTCTTGATGTTGGCGAACAGGAACCCGACTTCGCCGGCCGAAAGTTCGTCGCAAGGGATCGGCTTCGGCGATTGATAGCCGACGCCCTCGACCTCATGCGTGCTGTTGTTCGACCATAGCTTGATCTTCGTCCCCTTGCGCAGACGCCCTTCCATCACGCGCGCCAGGATGATGACGCCGCGATAGGGGTCGAACCAGGAATCGAAGATCAGCGCGCGAAGCGGCGCGTCGGGCGAGCCTTTCGGAGGAGGCACCCGGGCCACTACCGCTTCCAGAATCTCGTCAATGCCGATGCCGTTCTTGGCGCTCGCCAAGATCGCGTCGCTGGCATCGAGGCCGATCAGGGATTCGATCTGCTCGCGAATGCGCTCCGGATCGGCCGACGGCAGGTCGATTTTGTTGATGACGGGGATAATCTCCAGATTGTGATGCAGCGCCAGATAAGTGTTCGCCAGCGTCTGCGCTTCCACGCCTTGCGAAGCGTCGACCACGAGCAGAGCGCCTTCGCAGGCCTGCAGGCTGCGCGAGACTTCGTATGTGAAATCGACGTGGCCGGGAGTGTCGATCAGGTTGAGCTGATATTCGACGCCGTTCTTCGCGATATAGGTCAGCCGCACTGCGTGAGCTTTAATTGTGATGCCGCGTTCGCGCTCCAGATCCATGGAGTCGAGCACTTGCGCCATCATTTCACGCTGCTGGAGGGCGTGCGTCGCCTCCAGCAGACGGTCGGCCAGCGTGGACTTGCCGTGGTCGATATGCGCGATGATGCTGAAATTTCGGATGTACTCGGGGAGCATGCGGTATGATGAACCTGGAAACTCTTCATTATCCCACGATGTCCTCGGATTCACTGAATTGGCAGGATTTTGACGCCAGCGGCCTGCGGTTTGCGGTGGTTGTGGCGCGCTTCAATTCCGCCATTACGGAAAAACTTCTCGAAGGCGCCGAGGAAGCTTTAACGAAGGCCGGCGCGGCACAACACGAGGTATATCGCGTGCCCGGCGCCTTTGAACTGCCTCTGGCGGCGAAGATGCTTGCCAACACGCATCGTTATCACGGCGTGATCGCGCTGGGCGCGGTGATCCGCGGCGGCACGCCTCATTTCGATTACGTCGCGGGTGAGACCGCGCGAGGTTTGCAGGATGCCGCGCTCGAAACCGGAGTGCCCGTGGCGTTCGGCGTCCTTACTACGGATACCATCGCGCAGGCTGAATCACGCGCGGGAGGGGCGGACGGCAACAAAGGCTTCGACGCGGCCATGACCGCGATCGAAATGGCGCGGTTCGCCTTCCGAGTGGCGGACTAACATGCCCGCACGACACAGATCCCGCGTCCGCGCCCTGCAGGTGATGTTCCTGTGGGACCTGCGCAAGCAGGACATCGGCGAGGCGATCTCTTCGTTTTACGAAACGCTCGGTTCTGAGGAGGATAATCCGAAGCGTACCAGTCCGGACGAGTTCATGGAAACACTGGTGCGGGGCGCGGTGGAGAATGCTCCAGCGCTTGATAAGGCCATCTCCGAAAAGTCGGCCAACTGGCGCATTGAGCGGATGCCGGCAGTGGATCGAAATATTCTCCGGCTTGCCGTTTACGAAATGGGCGACTTGAAAACGCCTCCGGCGGTGGCGATCGACGAGGCTCTCGATCTGGCGCGCCAATTTTCGGGCGACGAATCGGTCGCGTTCATCAATGGCGTGCTGGATGCTGTCAGCCGCGGGCAATGAACTTGTTGGCAAACCTGCGTGTGGTGTTAGTCGCACCCCGAAACCCTCTCAATATCGGCGCGGCCGCGCGGGCCATGAGCAATTTCGGCGTCTTCGATTTGCGGTTGGTGAATCCGTACCATGTCGCGTTTCAGGAGGCGAAAAGCGCCGTCAAGTCGCAAGAGATCCTGGCTGAGGCGAAGGAATTTCCGACCGTCGCCGAGGCGGTGGCCGATTGCGGGCTCGTCGTCGGCACCACGTCGATCGGGCACCGCGCGCTCGAACACCCTCTGCGGCGTTTGGAGACGGGCGGAAAGATCATCGCTCGCAAAATGGCTTCGTCGCCCGTGGCTTTGCTGTTTGGCTCCGAGAAATTCGGCCTCTCAAACGAGGATATGAGCCATTGCCACTGGCTGATGCGTGTCCCCACGCGCGAAGAACATGGGTCGATGAACCTGGGGCAATCGGTCGCGGTGTGCCTGTACGAAATCATCCGCAATCCTGGTGCGGTCAACGCCAAGCCGGAGACGAAACGTCCGGCGAGCGGCGAAGAAATGGAGCGCCTCACGGCGCTCTTGGAAGAATTGCTGGAGCACTCCGGTTATGTTCACGCTCGGGTTGAGGATTCGACACGCATGAAGATCCGGCGCCTGGTGCGTCGTATGGAGTTGAACGCGCACGACGCCGAAGTGTGGCTTGGAATACTGCGGCAGATCAAGTGGAAGTTGTTACACTGAGGTTTTCTTATGACTAAAGTAACTCTGCATTACGATCTCGCAAGGCCCTTGACGGAGCCGGAGCTGGAGAACGTGGCAGACCTGCCGTCAACCTACGGCATCGCGCGGGTGCAGGTGTCGCCCGGGCTCGACAGACTGACGGTGGATTACGACGCGTCGCGGATGATGAAGACGGATGTGGAGGCAGTGCTGCATCAGCACGGGCTGCCGGTGGTTTGCAACGCGCTAACTCACTGAATTTACTTCTTCAACCCCGGCACACCGCCGAGCGTTGACGCCAACCTGACCGCTCTCAAAATTGACTCCGCGACCGCTTCCGATGCGGCTACGCCCAGCGTATCGATCGAAGCCTTCCTGTCCTCCACGGACATGGCGATCACCAGGTCGCCGTCGGAGGTGGTGTTCAGCGGGTTGATCGTCCGCGCCATGCCGAGCTGCGCCACATGCGCAAGGCGGTTGGCATCCACTTTCGTCAGCGCAGCATTCGTGGCGACGACCACCAGAGTCGTGTTCTGATTCACCAAAGTTCCGCCGGCGCCCCGCTTCATAATTTCGGCCGTGTTCAGGGGGCCGCGCACGCCTGCGATGACTTTGCCGCTCGAAGGGTCGATGACGTCGCCCATCGCGTTCACGACCGCCAGGGCCGACACAAGCACGCCTCCGCCAAGCTCCACGGTGAACGAACCGAGCCCGGACTTCATCGCGCTCTTCATCCCGAGAATCTTGCCGATGGTCGCGCCGGTACCCGCGCCGATGTTGCCTTCCGCCACGGCTTTATCCGTCGCCGCCGCAGCCGCCGCTTCGCCCATTTCGCGCGTCGGATGTGCGCTCGATTTGCCGATGGATAGATCGTATAGAATACCGCTGACGACTAAAGGGATGCGCCCCGAGGTCGTCTCCACGCCGATGCCCTTGTGGCCCAGATAGCGCCGGACGCCCGCCGCCGCCTCCAGCCCGAACGCGCTGCCGCCGGCAAACACCACGGCGTGAATCCTCTCCGTGACGTGATACGGACTTAACAGGTCCCATTCGGCCGTGCCGGTGGCGAAGCCGCGAATTTCTCCGCCCGCCACGGCGCCGCGCTCGCAGAGGATGGCCGTGCAGCCCGTCAATCCGTCATAATCGGAGGAATGGCCAACGGAAATGCCGGGGATGTCGGTTAGGCCTTTCATAGATTGACCTCATGTTAGCATCGACCTTATCGGGGGAACTGGATTGCTCGATTACTTCATACCGTGGATAGAGACGTTCCAGGAATTTCTCTTTCTGGCGGCCCGGGCATTCCGGAATATTTTTCGCGGACCGCATTACGTTGACGATATCCTCATCCAGATGGATGTTATCGGTGTGGGCTCCCTGCCGATCGTCGTTCTGATCGGGTTCTTCAGCGGCATCATCATGGGCCTGCAGATGGGCCGCGCGCTGACCACCTACGGCGCGCAGGGCCAAATCGGGCAGATCGTGTCCATCTCGCTGGTGCGCGAGTTCGGCCCGGTGCTGACTGCGCTTCTGGTGGCCGGGCGCAACGCCAGCGGCATCGCCAGCGAAATCGGCTCGATGAAGGTGACCGAGCAAATTGACGCCATGCGCGCCCTCGGCACGGACCCAATACAGAAGCTGGTGACGCCACGGCTGATCGCCACCATGTTCGTGCTGCCTCTGTTGACGATCATCGCGGATTTCATCGGCATGTTCGGAGGCGCCCTGATCGCCTTCGGCCTCCTGAACATTACCTGGTCTGAGTTTTGGAACAACGGCTGGCGCGCGCTGATCTATCAGGATCTGTTTCAGGGCCTGATCAAACCGTTCCTGTTCGCAATCATCATTTCGCTGGTGGGATGCCTTTACGGTATGCGAACCTCAGGCGGCACGCAGGGCGTCGGACGCGCCACCACGCAAGCGGTCGTGGTCTCCTCCATCTGGATTTTTGTGATTACGGCTTTCATCGACCCACTGTTCTTCACATAAACCCATGGCCAGTGCCGCGACATCCGAGGTGCTTCGCTTCGACGACGTCAACCTTCACTTTGACGGCACGCCGGCGCTGGACCACGTCTCTTTTGCGATGAACTCCGGCGAGACGCGCGTGGTCTTCGGCGCGGCCGGCGCCGGAAAAACAGTCTTGCTGAAAACGGCTTTGGGCCTGGTCAGGCCGGACGCCGGGCACATCACCCTGTTCGGCGAGGATATCACCCGTTTGAAGGAATCGGCTATGTACGGCCTTCGCAGCAAGGTAGGCATCCTGTTTCAGGAAGGGGGCCTATTCGATTCGCTCACCATTGCCGAGAATGTGGCCTATCCGCTGGTGAATCAGCAGGCGCGGGGCAACGGGAGGGGGCCGGAATGGGAGGAGGAGGTGGACGCCAAGGTCCAGGAGTCGCTGAACTTCGTCGAGCTGGGCAACACGCTGGAAAAATACCCAAGCGAGCTCTCCGGAGGCATGCGCCGGCGCGTGGGCATCGCCCGCGCCATCGTCACCGGACCTCCCCTTGTGCTCTACGATTCGCCAACCGCAGGGCTCGATCCCATCACCGCCAATCTGATCGTCCACCTGCTGATCAAGGAGCGCGATACACAGGGCATCGCGGCGATTCTGGTGACCCACCGCTATCAGGACGGGCATCTGATGGCGAATTTTCGCTACAATCCTGACAGTGGCCGCATTGAACCGGCACGCGAGGCGGAGGGGCCAGGCGGCGTGAGGACCAAATTTTTCGTGATGAATGAAGGACGCCTGGTGTTCCAAGGATCGGAAGCGGAGTTGAGGGCGTCTCAGGATCCGTATGTCCGCAAGTTCGTGAAATAGTCTATGCCGGTATCCAGCAAAGCAAAAATATCCGAGTTGCGCGTGGGAATCATGGCCGCTTTCGCCCTGGCCGTGCTTGGCGTATTGGTCTTCCTTTTGGCTGGGACCAACCCCCTGTTCAAGACCACGTCGGATATCTACACCTACTTCGACGATTCGGCGGCCATCGCGGTGGCGGCGCCGGTCACATTGAACGGCATTAATGTGGGCAAGGTGGCCCACGTCGGTTTATCCGGCGTGAACGAGCCCGGCAAAATCATCAAAGTGGAAATGCAGATTCGGGATGAGTACCTGAGCGCGATTCCCGTGGACTCACAATCCGTCATCACCGCTGGAAACCTGCTGGGCACGAAATACATCAACATCAGGAAGGGCCGCAGTACGCAGATGGTGTCGAAAGGCGGGGCGCTGCCCAGCCAGAATCTCACCACCATCGACGACTTCGTGCAACAGGGCAACACCGCGCTTTCCGCGATGCAGACGATCGTCCAAAAGGTGGACGCCATCATCAGCGACGTCGAGTCGGGCAAGGGCACGATTGGCATGCTGCTCGTGGACGATACGATCGCGAAAAAGATGACCACCATCGTCACGGAGGCCGAGAAGCTGGTGGTGACGTTGAATAACGCCGCGAAATCGGATCAGAATTCTGTCGGCAAACTGTTGAACGATAAGGGTGCGATGTACGACGACATTCGCGGCTCTATTACGCGGATCAATACCCTGATGGACGGACTGGAAAAAGGCGAGGGCACGGCGGGCAAGCTGTTGAAGGATCCGGCGCTCTACGACGACGCGCGCAAGACCGTCGCTGACCTGCGCAAGATTCTCGCCGACGTCGAAGCGGGCCAGGGCGATGTGGGCAAGCTGCTGAAGAGCGACGAGTTGCATCAGCAAGTTCAGGGTACGCTTGCTCGGCTCGACACGCTGCTCGACAAGATGAATAAGGGCGAAGGAACCATTGCGCAACTGCTCAATAATCCGTCGCTTTACGAATCGCTCGATGGAACGTCGAAGGAAATCCGCAACCTGATCAAGGATTTCCGAGCCAATCCAAAGAAGTTCCTTACGATCCAGTTGAAGTTATTCTAAGTGCGGAAACTGGTTGTTAACGCCGACGATTTCGGCTTCACGCGCGATGTGAACCGTGGCATCGTCGAGGCGCATCAGAACGGCATCCTCACGGCGACCACCCTGATGGCCTGCGGCGCGGCCTTCGACGATGCCGTGCAGTTGGCGCACGAGCATCCCACGCTCGATATCGGCGTCCATCTGGTGCTGGTGGGGCAGGCGCCCTATCCGATGACCGTGGCGCAGTTGACGCGGGCCGTTGCCCTGGGACGGATGGCCATTTACGACGAATTGTCGTCCCAAGTCCGCAAGGTTCTGGATGCGGGTGTGATGCCGTCGCATCTGGATACGCACAAGCACACGCATCTGCTGCCGCCCGTGCTGGAAGCGGTCGCCCGGATCTCAGAGAAGTTCAAGATCCCCTGGGTGCGGCGGCCGTTCGATTTTCCGATGACTCCGGATGGGATTTCATGGAAGAAACGCGCCGCCAGCCGGGCGTTTGGAGTCGTGCGAAGCCGATTCGAGCGCGTGCTCCAGCGCCACGGCTGCCGGTTTACCGATCACTTCGCCGGATTTCAGATCACCGGCAAGTTCGACGCTCCCGACGTTGCCGAACTGATCCGTGCCTTGCCGGAAGGGTCGACTGAGTTCATGTGCCACCCGGGCGTCTGCACGGAGGAACTGCGCGCGGCGCGGACGCGGCTCAAGGAGTCGCGCGAGGCTGAGTTGCGCGCGCTGACGTCGCCCGAAGTGCGGAGAGCGCTCGAAGAGTCGGGTGTGCAACTGGTGTCTTACAGGGAACTATAGAGCTTAGCTCGCCAGAGCAGACTGCCGGACCTGCAACCCGGCCAACGCATTCTCGATCAGAGTGTCGATCAAGACATTGCGGTCCACGAAGGGAAACCGCGGATGCGAAATCAGCAGCGACGTCAGGCCGTGAATGTTGGCCCACAGCACCTGCGACGCGGCGTCGAGGTCGGCCACGTGAATCAGGTCCTGCTCGGCCAGTTGTCCCAGTTCGTTGCGCAGGTGCACAAAGGCCTTCTTGCCCATCTCCCGGGAGCGTTCGCACTGCATGCGCTCCTCGATCTCCTCGGTCATCATCAGCGCGACCTTGTAATGATTGGGATACTTCAGTCCGAATTCGATGTAGGCGCGCAGGCCTTTTTTCAGGCGCTCGATGGGGTCACCGCCGGCCTGGTCAATGGCATTTTGCTTCCGGACCAAGCGCGCGAAGGTCTCCTCGCAGATGCAGTCGAGCAGGTCGGCCTTGTCCTTGAAGTAGAGGTAAATCGTGGTGGGCGAATATTCGATCTTATCCGCGATCTTGCGCATGGAGACGTTTTCAAACCCCTCGCGCACGAACAGGTCGCGGGCGGCGTCTAAAATCTCCTGCCGAAGTTCTTTCTTTTCACGAGCCCGGCGTTCTTGAACTCCCATAAGCTTAACACCGTTAAGTGTATGAGAGCCGCCGCTCTTTGTCAAGGTTCTTAAACCGATTTCTGAACCAAGAACGCGACGAACAACGTGGCGTTATAGCCGGTATGCACCAGCGTGGCCGCGGCGGTGGAACCGGATTTGTACCGGACGAAGCCGAAGACGGCGCCTGCCGTGCCCACGACCGCCAGATGCTGCCAGGACCAGTGGTATTGCGCGCCGTGCACCAGCGCGAACGCGATTGCGCTGATTAGAATCCCCGCCCAAGGTCCCATCGACCGGGCGAGGAGCGGAAACAGGAAGCCGCGGAAGATCAGCTCCTCAAACACCGGACCGATCACGGTCAAGAACAGCACCATGACGAGCAGCGAGCGGCGGTCCGAGATCAGATCTTCGATCGGCGAAGGCAGGGGAGGAGCCTTCAACACCACACCCAGCGTCGAGCTCGCCACGGCGAGCACTGGCCCAGCGGCCGCCACGAGGAAAGGCATACGGAAAGCCTTCCATCCGAGTGACTTCCAAAACGGCTGCCTGTAGCGCCAGGCGACCAACAGGTGGAGTACTCCCAGCAACAGCGCGTAGAACAGGGACTGTACGATCATCGCCTTGAAAGCGTTGCCGGCCGCCGGGAACACACGAAGGATCAGCAGCACCAGAAGATAGACCGGCAGCAGAGCCCCAATCAGCAGGCCCAGATCCTCATAGGTCCAGAACGGATCGTTGCGAGGCTGGTTGTTGGTAGGCTCCGGGGTCATTCGGACTCAATCAGCGTCGCTGCAAGCAGGGGGATCATCAGTTCATGATGTCCTGTGATGGCGAATCCACGTCCGCCGGATTTTGCGTGGGGCCTCTGCACCACATTCACGGTCGGCCGGTAATGTTGCAGAAAATCGAAGTTCACGGTGGTAAACTCCGCCAGGGGATTCCCCAGATTCCGCACCACGGACACGGCTTTCAGGAACACTTCGGGCAGCACCACGGCCGAGCCGACGTTCAGATAGACGCCTCCGCGATCCAGCCCGCGCACCAACGAACACAGCAGGCGGAAATCGTGATGGGTCGCCGCTCCGATGGCAGCGCCGTCGGCCTGCGGATGCGTGTGCGGCGTATCCGTGCCGACGGCGACATGCACCGTCACCGGCGTGGAGGCCTTGTAGGCGCCGCAAAGAAGGCTGTGCGGAGCGAATTCCGGCTTCGCCAGCGACTCCAGCCGCTTGCCAAGCGCTTCCCCCATACCAAGGCCTTCGCGGACTCCCTCGAGGATCGCAAGATTCATTTCCCGCCCGGTTTCCTCGGCTGCGCCGAAGCGTCCGTCGGGCAGAACGGCCTCCACATCCTCACTGGTCTGGCCGGCGATGGCGATCTCAAAGTCGTGAATGGAGGCCGCGCCGTTCATTACGAATCCGCTCACCCAGTCGCGCCGCATCAGGTCGAGCAGCACGTCGGCCAAGCCGCATTTCACTACATGGCCGCCCATGCCCCAAAGGATCGCCCGCTTCTGATCGCGCGCGCGCCGCAGCGCCTGCACCACGCCTCGAAAGCATTCACCGGCGATGATCTTCGGCAGCGATTCCAGCCAGCCGGTCAGGCCGTCGCCTTTCTCATAAGGCCGCGCGAAGTCCTCCACGCGCACTTTTCCGCCCCGCGCGTCGATGGGGACGGTCTTCAGTGCGTCGAACGCCAGTGGCTTCTCTGAATATCGACTCACGCCGCACGCCCTTTATACAGAAATCTCTTGAGTGCCTGAGCTGTGTAACTCTTCTGGTTCCGCAACAGATCCTCCGGCGTGCCGGAGAACATCAGGCGGCCGCCGCGCTCACCGCCTTCCGGACCCAAATCGATGATCCAATCGGCCGTCTTAATCACGTCCAGATTGTGCTCGATCACGACAACCGTGTTGCCTTTTTCCACCAGGCTCGCGAGGACTTCCAGTAACCGGCGCACGTCTTCGAAATGCAGGCCTGTAGTCGGCTCATCGAGGATGTACAGGGTTTTGCCGGTCTGGCGGCGGCTCAGCTCCTTGGCCAGCTTGATTCGCTGCGCCTCGCCGCCGGAGAGCGTCGTGGACGATTGGCCCAGATGCAGGTAGCCCAAGCCGACGTCCACAAGGGTCGCCAGTTTCGGCCGGATCGTCGGAATATTTTCGAGCAGTCCCAATGCCTGTTCCACGGGCAGTTCGAGGAGGTCCGCAATTGAATAGCCCTTGTATTTCACCTGCAGGGTCTCATGATTATACCTGCGTCCCCGGCAAACGTCGCAAGTGACGTAGACATCGGGCAGAAAATTCATCTCGATGCGTTTCAGACCGTCGCCTTGGCAGGCCTCGCAGCGGCCGCCTTTGACGTTGAAGCTGAAACGGCCCGGTTTGTAACCGCGTTCGCGCGATTCAGGCAGCATGGCGTAGAGATCGCGAATTGGCGAGAACACCTGGGTGTAGGTGGCCGGGTTGGAACGTGGCGTCCGGCCGATCGCGGATTGATCGATCTCGATCACCTTATCGATCAGGTCCAGGCCGGCCATGGAGGAGTGCGCACCCGGCTCGGTACGGGATCCGTAGACTTGCTTGGCGGCTGCTGGATAAAGGATGTCGTTCACGAGCGACGATTTTCCGCTGCCCGAAACGCCTGTAACAAGAATCAGCAGGCCTAGCGGAAATTCTACGTCAATCTTCTTGAGATTGTGCTCAGCCGCGCCGGTGATGGCGATGCGCTTTTCGCCTGCTTCGCGCCGGTTCTTGGGAATGGCGATTTCGCGGGCGCCGATCAGGTATTGGCCGGTCAGCGACGCGGGATTTAATTCGATCTGCCGGGGGGTGCCTTGGGCCACCAGATTCCCGCCGAGCCGTCCCGCGCCCGGACCCAGATCGATGACGTAATCGGCGCGCTCAATCGTGTCCGCATCGTGCTCCACCACCAGCACGGTATTTCCCAGATCGCGAAGCCGCGCCAGGGAATCGAGCAACCGGTCGTTATCGCGCGGATGCAGACCAATGGAAGGCTCGTCCAGCACGTAAAGCACGCCGCGCAACCGCGAGCCGATCTGCGTGGCCAAGCGAATCCGCTGCGCCTCGCCTCCGGAAAGCGTGGCCGAGGATCGCTCCAGGCTCAGATAATCCAGACCCACGGCGAGCAGGAATTCCAGACGGTTGCGAATTTCCTCCACCGCGCGCCCGCCAATGAGCTTCTCGCGCTCGCCCAGCTTCCAGGCTTTCACGGCCTCCACGGCGCGGCCTAAAGACATTTCGGTGAGCGCGGAGATCGTAACACCATGGATACGAACGGCCAGGCTGGACGGTTTTAGCCGCTTGCCGTGACAATCCGGACAAGGCGCCGGCGACATGTATTGCATGTACCATTCGCGCCACGCGTCGGTGGCACGCTCGTCCTGATAGAGTTTGTCGAGAACCCCCAGTGCGGTCTCCGTAAGCGCATCCTGCGCCTTGCGCGGAAGTGTTTCGAACGGCTTGCTCAACGAAACGCGCGCCTTCAGGGCCGCCGCGTTGAGCGCATGCGTCATGTAGCTGGAATTTCCACTGACCGCGAGCCCTCCATCGAGCAGAGGCCGCGATGGGTCGGCGATCACCTTCATAGGGTCGAAGCTCCACTTGCTTCCCAGGCCGGCGCAGGTCTCGCAGGCTCCGAAAGGACTGTTGAATGAGAACGACCGCGGCTCGAGTTGAGGCACGCTGGTTCCGCAATCCGGGCAGGCGAGTTTCTGCGAGTAGAGACGCTCCACGCCGTTTACCACCGCGACCAGTACTAACCCATCCGCCAGCCGCGTTGCGGTGGCGATCGATGCTTCCAGACGCTTGGCCACATCTGGCTTGATCAGCAGGCGGTCGACGACCACTTCGATGGTGTGATTTTTTCGCTTGTCGAGCGTGATCTCTTCGTCCAGCGACCTTAGCACGCCGTCGATCCGCGCCCGCAGGAATCCCTGGCGGGCCAGCTTTTCCAATTCCTTCTTGTATTCGCCCTTGCGCCCGCGCACCATCGGAGCCAGAATCATGACGCGCTCCGCCGTCCCGATGGCGAGCACCTGTTCCACGATCTGATCCGTGGTCTGGCGCGAGATTTCGTGGCCGCAGTTTGGGCAATGCGGAACGCCGATCGATGCGTAGAGCACGCGTAGATAGTCGTAGATTTCCGTGATTGTTCCCACGGTGGAGCGGGGGCTACGCGAGGTGGTTTTCTGCTCGATGGAAATGGCCGGACTCAAGCCGTCGATCGAATCGACCTCCGGTCGTTCCATTTGGTCGAGAAATTGGCGCGCATAAGGGGATAGCGTTTCCACGTAGCGGCGCTGGCCCTCCGCGTAAATCGTGTCGAAGGCGAGCGAGGATTTCCCCGAGCCGCTCAACCCCGTGATCACCGTGAAGGAGTTTCGGGGAATCTCGACGTCGATGTTGCGCAGATTGTGCTGCCGTGCGCCGTGGACGGTGATGCGATCCAGCAAGTCTTCATTTTCCCACACCGGGCAGGTCCCTTCGACGTTCTCGTTCTATAACTTATGAGGATTTCGTACTAGCCCAGAAGAACCTTCAACCTGCCCCTGCCTCTATTGACCTTAGTTCCTGCTGGCTATAAAGTCGAAGCTACGGTGAAGAACGTGAATGAACAACGCAAGAATCAACGGTTCGAGCTGAAGCTGCCATTCGAGATCATCCGGACCGGCGCCGGTCAGAAAATGTTGGGTGAAACGAAGAATGTCAGCTCCTCCGGCGTGCTCTTCACCGCGGACACCACCGTTGAAGTGGGCGAACCGATCGAGTACTTCATCACCTTCCCCAAGGTGGCGGGCTCTAAGTCGGAAGTGCGGCTGCGCTGCGTCGGCACCGTGCTGCGTGAAGATCCGGAGTCGAAGTTCGCCGCGACTCTGGAACGCTACGAGTTTGTCCGAAGCAGTTAGGCTATTGCGGGCCTCGTCTCCTGCGACCCACGCTGAAGAAAGTCGTACACGCAACGAATACTGGCACCGTCGGTATTTACTATTCGGTCCGCAACATGCGCCATCCGGTGGACGATCCGGCGCTGAGCAGCATCGCCAAGATCACCCCGGTGGTGAAGAGCATCTGCGTGGAGCCGATTCAGAACCTCAGCCACAAAGCCGTCGCGATGGAGGGCGTCGACGACGAGCTGGTGTCGCGGCTTCACAAGGTAGGGTTTGAATCGCGCAAGATCTCCGGCGGAGGCCAGGGCGACGCGATCACAAACGCCGAAGTAGTGGATATCACCGGCCGCAGCCGCAAATATCCGTGGGCTTGAGATTTTTCGCCAGCAGCGCCGCAGCGGCCATGATCTGGCCGGCCTGGCAATAGCCGCATTGCGGGACGTCGGTTTGCTCCCAGGCGACCTGGAGCGGATGCGTGCCGTCCGGAGAAAGGCCTTCGATAGTCAGAATCGGCTGGTTCGCCGCCGCCGACACCGGAGTGAGGCAGGAGCGCACCGCTTTGCCGTTCAAATGTACCGTGCACGCACCGCATTGGCCGATGCCGCAACCATATTTCGTGCCGTTCAGCTTCAGCAGGTCGCGCAGGACCCACAAGAGAGGCATATCGACGGGGGCATCGACAGTGGTCGTGTGCCCGTTCACAGTCATTTTGTAAGTCATGTTGATTTGCTCCGAATGCTCTCCAGGTTAAGACAACATCTTCAATTTGGCGAACTCGACCTAGGTCAAAAACAGGAGAGGTATGCGCATCGGACTCATGATCGGACGATTGCCGCCCGAATGCAAGCGGCGGTTACCGGCGAACGGTTTCGCGGACTTGGGGCTCCGCTTCCACGGCGGACGGCGCTGGCGCGCTGAGACCCGCCAGCGTCAGGTAGCTTTCGTAGGCCCGCTCCGCGATTGCGCTCCAACTGAAGGATTCCTCTGCTGCGATGCGCGCGTTGCCGCTCAGGCCGGTGCGGAGGGCCTCGCTTTCAAGAACCCGGCAAATCGCGTCGGAGAAGTCGCCCCAGTCCTGGCGTACCAGTAGTTGTTGCCCATCGCGCACCCCGAGGCCCGCGCAGCCGACTGGAGTGGAAACAATCGCCTTACCGCACGCCATAGCCTCCAGCACCTTGATATTTGTGCCGGCCGACACTTCCAGCGGCACGGCAACCACCGCCGCCCGGGCGTATAACGGCCGCAGGTCCTCCACAAAACCGTGCATCTCAATGCGCTTGTCGATTGAGCCCGGATCGCCGTTGCGCCCGAATTCCTTCCAGAAGAATTTGTGGTCCGGACCCGCTACCACGCACAAACGTGCATCTGGATGCTTCTTCCAGACGCGAGGCATCACTTCCTGGCACAGCTTTTCGAAGCCGATGATGTTCGGCAGGTGGCGGAAGGAGCCAACATAGAAAATTTCCCGATGCTGCTCCGCGTCCGCTGGCTGGAACCGTTCGATGTCCACGCCGTTCGGGATGCAGAACGTGCTCTCCGCTGCTCGCCGCCCCGTTTCCACCGCCTTGATGCGATCGTCTTCGGAGACCGTCCAGGCTCCTTCGTATGCGCTGAGCCACTGGCGCTCGAAACTCATCCATCTTTGGTATTCGCGCCAGGCTTCGGGAGTGTCTTTCGCTTCCGCCAACTGATGGTACAGGCTAAACGTCAGGTCGTGTTCCACCAGAATCGCCGGGACGCCAGGAGCGCTGTCACGCAATCCGGCAAAGTGCGTATATTCGAATTGGATCAGGTGCGGCAGCAGCTTCTGCGAGAGCTGCTCGACGAGCGCGCGCAGGCTGGCCGATTCGCTTGCCGAGACTTGCTCCGGTAGACGCTTATCCGGCGACGTGCGGACGTCCTTATCCACGACGTGAACCTCCCGGAAGACCTCATGCAGCTTGGCGTAGTTCACCTCATCCCTGGCTTCGCGCATGGCGATCAGCGAGAAATCGACGCGACCGGAAAGCTCGCGGCACAAGTTGAAGATGCGGACGGCGCCACCGTGCGAAAGCGGGTACGGAAGAAACGGCGAGACGATGAGCACTTTAAGACGCTCGGAGTCTTCCGGCGACGGACGGAGAAAGGCGGGCGCGAATGCGATGTTTCCGCGAGAAAGCTCTTCCTGCCTCGGGCACAAGACGCGCAAGGCGGGATCGGCCAGGGCGCGCAGGAAAAACTCAGTCTCCTGTATCGGAGCCTCGGGCTGTTCGCGTAGCGCCTCCGCCTGTCCGACACTGTACGACCGGAATCCGGCGGCGGCCGCCTTCCAGAACAGGATCAGCCACGCCGTCCCGGCCAGTTCGCAGCGGGGAATCCCGAGTGCGAGAAGCTTGGATCGATCCACCAGCATCGTGTTAGCGATAGGCGCGAGCACGCGGCTAGCCTCGTTCGCCTGCATCGTTCTAAAGGGAGCGGTTGGCGCCAGAAACGGCTTCCAGCCGCGAAAGTGTGCCTGCCTGGAGACGACAAACGTCCTGTCATCTTTGAACAAAGGCGCCGCGTCGTACAACTCGTCCGTCTGCCCGGCTCTCTGCCAAAGCACCCAGCGGGCGCGGCTCGATCGAGCGAGTTGCTCCAGACGCTCCCCATCCCAATCGTTACCCTGTTGCACAAACCGGACGACGTCGCAGCCTTCAGGAGCGGGCGCGTCCAACATCAACGGGAGACTCCCATGCAACTTGCGGAACCAGCCGCGATGAGGATTGGCCGTCCACCGAAGAAGCGTCGATAGTGTCCGCAGCCCCGTCGCCTTGGCCAGCTTGGAAAGCCCGTGCGACAAATCGCGCCATTTAACCGTCGCCTGGCGAACTCTATCTTGCGCGTGAACCCTCGCCCAATAGATCCTTTCGCCGCCGCGAACTCGCGCGTCGCGCAAAGCTACCCGCGCCGAATGGATCGCCTCACGGGTGCGTGCCCAGGCTCTCCGCATCGAGTCCGACCAGGCGCGCAGGCAATACACCGCGATATTCCCAGGGGTGCCGCTAAAGAAGCCGCCGTCCTTGTTGAGGATCAGCACGCGGAACGGAGGCGTCAGGAATGGAGCAACCTTTAGCGCCCACGCGCCGCCTGAAGTCCCCTGATAACCCCAGGCCCCGACGCTGATCGCCACCCAGCGCTTCCGCAGTTGGATTTGGGCGCCAGCAACCAAGGCCAGACCATTCGGGTTCCGGAAAACCCGCTCGCAAAGCGCTTCTGTTTCCGGAAACGGAGCGGCCGTAGTGCACAGCCAGATCGGAACATCCGGAGCACCGGCGCGCAAGTGCTGAACCGCGCGGCTACACGACGTCGCATCCACACCAAAAACGGTGGCGACCCGTTCCTTACCCTCGGCGGCGCGCCTCAGCAGCGATCGCAGCCGGCCCTTCCAAGACGACATTAAAAACCCCGTTCACGCGAGCCCCCGTTACTCGCGAACAAAGCAGTATACGCTTTTCGGCAGTGTGCCGTCTACATTGATTGGTACTAGTTCTGTAAAATTGCACTGTGAACCCCTACGCTCTATACCTTGGAGGGCGCGACCCACGCCAGGTGATTGCCTCGACACCTTCCCACCTGTGCGATTTTCTCCATGCCCTGGGCGAAGAGCACGCCGATGAGCCCTCTGCGCCAGGAAAATGGTCCGTTCGGGAGATTCTCTGCCACTTGGCCGACTGCGAGATTGTGTTCGCCTACCGTCTTCGACAGACCCTAGCCGAGCCGCATCACGTCATTCAGCCCTTCGATCAGGGTATTTGGGCCGCTCATTACAAGTGCTATGATGCGCGGTCCGCGCTGGCGGCGTTCACGGCCGTACGCCAGTTCAACGTCAATCTTGTTGATTCCTTACCCGCCGAATGCTTCCTCAAACCGGTGACCCATCCTGAGCGCGGCGTGATGACGTTCGGCGTCATCGTCGAAACGATGGCCGGCCACGACCTGAATCACCTTAACCAAATTGAAAAAATTTATCAGATCCATAACCGGTGAGGTCCGTTAAACTAGAAACATCTATGCCTATAAAAGTCGGAATTAACGGCTTCGGCCGCATCGGTAGAAACGTGGTCAGAGCAGGGTTACATAACCCGAACATCGAATTTGTCGCCGCCAACGATCTGACGGACACCAAGACCATCGCGCATCTGCTCAAGTACGATTCCATTCTCGGCACACTGCCGGAGGAAGTGAAGGCCGAGGGGGATGTCATTTCCGTCGGCGGAAAGAAAATCAAAGTCTTCGCCTCAAAGGATCCGGCGGAGATCGACTGGCCCAGCGTCGGTGCCGACATCATCATCGAATCCACGGGCAAGTTCACGGAAGCGAAGGATGCAGGCAAGCATCTGCGCGGCTCGGTGAGAAAGGTCATCATCTCCGCGCCCGCTAAGAACGAGGACATCACGATCGTCCTGGGCGTCAACGATCACGCCTACGACAAATCGAAGCACCACATCGTGTCGAATGCTTCCTGCACCACGAACTGCCTCGCGCCTGTCGCGAAGGTTCTGCATGAGAGCTTTGGCATCGAGAAGGGCTCGATGACCACAATCCACAGCTACACCAACGATCAGAATGTTCTGGATTTTCCGCACAAGGATCTGCGTCGGGCCCGCGCGGCCGCGCTAAACATGATTCCCACCACCACCGGCGCCGCCAAGGCGATCTCGCTGGTGATTCCCGAACTCAAGGGCAAGCTCGACGGCTATTCCATGCGGGTCCCCACGCCGAACGTTTCCGCGGTCGACCTGGTGGTCGTCACGAAGAAGGACACGACCGACGCCGAAGTGAACGCGGCGTTGAAGGCCGCTTCCGAGGGGCCCCTTAAGGGAATCCTGGGCTACACCTCTGACCCTGTCGTCTCCACCGACATGCTGCACAACTCCAACAGCTCCATCGTGGATTCGCAGATGACCAAGGTGCTGGCCGGAAACCTGGTGAAAGTCCTGGCCTGGTACGACAATGAGTGGGGCTACTCCGAGCGGGTGGTCGATTTGATCAGCTTCTTGCTGAAGTAGTGTGAGCGAAGCCAACGTCCAGCAGGCGGTGCCTTTTTTCGGCGTCACCGATATTGAGGCGTCGCTGCGCTTTTACGTCGACGGCGTGGGCTTCCAAGTGACGAATAAATGGATCGTGGAGGGCAGGGTGCGCTGGTGCTGGTTACAGCTCGGCGGCGCTGCCCTCATGCTTCAGGAGTTTCGCAAAGACCGCGTGCCGGAAGGCAAACTCGGCGCGGGCGTGAGCGTCTGCTTCATGTGCAAGGACGCCATCGCCATTTATCACTCATTGAAGGCGCGCGGGCTCGACGCCCGGAGACCTTTCGTCGGAAACGGCTTGTGGGTGACGGGCCTCAATGACCCCGACGGCTACCGCATCGACTTTGAAAGCCCGACAGAGGTTCCGGAAGAAACGGAATACTCGGCTTAGTTCTCCATTGCCGCAATCACGGAATCCGTAAACTCCGCCGTTCCCGCTTTACCGCCGACGTCTCCCGTCAGGTGCTTGCCCTCGGCGTAGACCTTCTCAATCGCCGCTTCCAGTTTCTTCGCCGCGTCGACCTCCCGCAGGTGGATCAGCATCATCACCGCCGAGAGCATCATCGCCGTCGGATTGGCGATTCCCTTGCCCGCGATATCCGGAGCCGAGCCATGCACCGCCTCGAACACGGCGTGGTTCTCGCCCATGTTCGCGCCGGGCACGATTCCGAGGCCGCCGACCAGGCCCGCCGCCAGATCGGACACGATGTCGCCGTACAGATTCGGCAGCAGCAGCACGTCGAATGTCTCCGGCCGCATCACCAACTGCATGGACGCGTTGTCGACGATCAATTCCGTGTAGGCGATGTGAGGATACTTTGAGGCCACTTCGCGGCAACAGCGCAGAAACAGGCCGTCCGCAAGTTTCATAATGTTCGCCTTGTGAATTGCCGTGACCTTCTTGCGCCCCAGCCGATTCGCGTAGGAGAACGCGTACTCGGCGATGTTGATGGAAGCCACGCGCGTGATCACCTTCAGGCTCGTGACCACATCCTTCACGACTTCATGTTCCAAGCCGGAATACAGATCCTCAGTGTTCTCGCGGAAAATAACCATATCGATCTTCACGTCGGAAAATCGCGTGGCGACGCCGGGAAGGGACCGCACCGGCCTCACATTCGCGTACAAATCCAGCTTCTTGCGCAAGGCTACGTTGACGGAGGAGAAACCGCCACCGATGGGCGTGGTCACCGGACCCTTCAAGCCCACACGCGTGCGTTCCAGACTGTCGAGCACGTCTTGCGGCAAAGACGTGCCGGCTTTCAGGATGACTTTTTCATTTAACTCGGCGATTTCCCAATCGATGGAGACGCCAGTCGCGTCAACGGCGCGCCGCGCGGCGGAGGAAACCTCGGGGCCGATGCCGTCGCCGGGGATCAGGGTAACTTTGTGGGGCACGAGACCATTGTATGTAAGATGCTCGGTTCCAGATATAGCCCCACGCTGACGAGTCTGTGTGAAAACCCTCCTTTTTGACTGGCGTTCCGGGAGCGAAGGGGACAAACCGCTGTGTCCACTGAACACGATTTGTTGAAAGTGCGGCGTTTGTGGGTCGAGGACACAGTGTAAAGCGCGTTTTCACACAGACTCTGACGCATGGGGCTCTGTCGGAGTCGCGGTTGTCTTAGCCCCATGCATCAGCGCGGGGCTAACAGGTGGACGTCGTATGCTTAGAGCATGGAGGATTCGACGGTCGAGGCACTTATCATTGATCTTCTGACTTGGGTCGATGCGCGTGAGCGTACCTATGAAGAAGTCATGGACGCCTGGCGCACATCCTGTCCGAAGCCTCCCGTGTGGGAGGAAGCCAACGATCGCCGTCTGGTGGCGCGCAAGGAAGTGGATGGACGAACGCTGGTTATCCTGACTGAAGCCGGCCGCGCCACGGTTGACCAGGCGTGTAGTTCGGCACTGAGGAAAATTTCGTGGACGCGTCCGTAAAGAATCGAAGGGAAGCTTGAATTGTGGATCTCCCGTTTGCGGAACTGCTAGGTATTAGAATCCTGTCCGCGACCCGCGAGCGCGTCACAGGCGAAATGGTCGTGAGAGAAGACCTGTGCACGCGCCCGGCGGTCCTTCATGGCGGCGCAGCGATGGCCTTTGCGGACACCCTAGGCGCGATCGGTGCCGTTCTCAATCTCCCGGAAGGCTCCACGACAACGACGCTGGAAAGCAAGACGAATTTCATTTTGCCCGCGGGGATGGGAACGAAGGTGTTGGGCGAGGCGGCGCCCATTCATATCGGCAAGCGCACCATGATCTGGCAGACGAGGATCACAAGGGAAGACGGTCGACTTGTGGCGTTGGTGACGCAAACGCAGATGGTTCTATAGCGCCTATTCCACGTCCTTGCCCATGTACATCTCGCTCACTAACCCGCGGTGATTCTCGAGCACGCGATTGCGACGCACTTTCATGGTCGGCGTCAGTTCGCCGTATTCGATGGAAAAATCCCGCTCCAGGATCTTGAACTTCCTCACCTGCTCAAAGGACGCGAGCTGCCGGTTCACCGCCTTCACATGTTTCTCGACGGCGCCTCGCGCCTCCTCGGGGCGGCCGTTCACGGTGAACAGAGCCGTGACGTACGGCATCCGGTCGCCGATCAACAACACCTGATTAATCACCGGCTCCTTCTTGAGCATCCCTTCGATCCGCGCCGGATAAACCTTCTTTCCATTCGAGGACACGATCAATTCCTTCTTGCGTCCGGTGATGTAGTAATAGCCGTCGGCGTCAACCTCGGCAATATCGCCCGTGGCCAGCCATCCGTCGCGCAACACCGCGGCGGTCGACTCGGGATCTTTGTAATAACCGGAAAACAGGCAGGCGCTGCGTAGCATCAGCTCACCGTCATCCTCAATGCGAGCCTCGACGCCCGGCAGCAATTTGCCGATGCTGCCCGCTTTCGGCCGGTCAATGGGATTCAGGGCAGCCACGCCACCTTCAGTCAATCCATATCCTTCGACTAAAGGCATGCCGATCGCGCCGTAAAAGTCGGCAAGATCCTTGCCCAAGGGAGCCGCGCCGCTGGCGGCCAAACGCAAGCGTCCGCCCAGGCGCTCACGGATCTTCGAGAATACCAGTCCGTCCAAAGATTTGAGAGACGCGCGTATCCAGGCCGGCACCGACTTGCCTTGCTGCTGCCTGCGGTGCGCCTCTGAGCCCAGCCCCAGCGCGAAGTAGAAGAGCTTCCGCATCGCCGCTGGGCGCTTCTTCACTTCGGCCGAGACGGTGGCGTAGACACGCTCCCACACCCGCGGCGGCGCGAGGAAAAACGTCGGCCGGATGGTGCGTAGCTCATTCGGCAGTTTAGCCAGGCCCTCTGAAAACCAGATCGTGCCGCCTTCGCGAATCGGCAGAAGCTCTACGACGACTCTCTGCGCGATATGCGCCGACGGCAGGAACGCGATGGTGCAATCGCCGGGCGTGAGAGGAAAAGCCTCCGGTCCCATATCCATGTTCGCGACCAGAGCTTTGTGAGTGACCAAGCCCATTTTCGGCTCGCCTGTTGCGCCGGAGGTCATGTAGAGCACGGCGGTATCTTCTTCGGACACTTCCGCGCGGATCTTTTTGAAACTTTGCGCATCTTCCTTGATTTTCTCTTCACCTAGCGCACGCACTTTTTCGAGCGTCAGAAGCGAATCCGATTCTCCGCTGAGCAGGATCCACTGGACATTCAAGGGCCCTATCTGCAGAGCCTTCATGACCTTCTCGTTTTCGACGAAAACAACGGCCGCATCGGAGGCGCAGAGCGTTTTCAGCTGATCGGCATAGGGCAGGCTGGTGTACAGGGCCGCGGCAATCGCGCCTGAGGTCATAATGCCGATGTCGGCCAGATAAAATTCGGCTCGCGTCTCCGATTGCAACGCGACCATGCCGCCTTTTGGAACCCCCAGTTCGCGCAGCCCGACGGCGATCTGTTGCACCGTGTCGCGATATTCGGTCCACGTCCAGCTGCGGTACTTTCCGCCTCCGAGCGGCTGGTGCAAAGCCGCCTCATTCGGGTAGCGGGCGGCGGTCTGTTCGAGTACCGTGTATACGGTTCGAGCGTTCATCGGGACAATGCTACCATGCTGGGAAATGCAATTCAGTCAGGAGATTGAAACCGCGCGGCGCATCGTCGGCCAGTCCGCCAAACTGGCGCTGCGGTATCAAAACGCAGGTATTTCCGCGGAAAACAAGCCGGACGATTCGCCGGTGACCATCGCCGATAAGGAATGCGAAAAGCTGATCGCGAAACTTCTTGACGAGGCGTATCCGGACGACGGCATCCTGGGCGAGGAGGGTGCCACAAAAGAATCGAAAAACGGACGCCGCTGGATTATCGATCCGATTGACGGCACTCGGGACTTCGTGCGAGGCAATCCGCTGTGGAGCGTTCTCATCGCACTCGAAAAAGACGGTGAAGTGCAGGCGGGCGTGGTGCATCTGCCGTTACTCGACCGCACCTGTTGGGCAGCGCGCGGCGCGGGCGCGTATCGCAACGATCTGCGCTTGCGCGTGTCCTCCATCGATAAACCGGGAAACGCAGTGATTTCCTTGAATAGCTTGAACCGGGTGAGAAACGCGCCGCAAATGGCGGAGTTCCTCGCTTCCTTTTGGGCCTTTCGATGTCTAGGGGGAACACCTGATGCGATGATGCTCGCCGAAGGGCAAATGGATGTGTGGGTGGAACCGAAAGTCGCGCCATGGGACATGGCCGCCGCGCAAGTGATTCTTGAGGAAGCTGGCGCGGTGTTCTTCGCGTTCAACGGCAAGCGCTCCATCTATGAGGGCAACTGCATTGCATGCACGCCGGGAATAGAGCTCTTCATGCGGGAGTTTGCCCAAAAAATGAGCGGAACTTAACACAGTTCAGCGCAACGAATTTCGAATTTCCGGTTTTACCGAGACAGGAGGATTCAAAGAAATGAATCGAATGATGATCGGTATGATGCTTCTGGCAGGCGTGGCTTTTGCGCAGGATCCCACCATCGCGCAGCGGAAGGAAAATCAGCAGGACCGCATCGCCAACGGCGTGAAGAACGGTTCGCTGACGCCCAAGGAAACGGCCAACCTCGAAAACAAAGAGGCTGGCCTGAATAAGGAAATCCGGACGGATCGCAAGGCCAACGGCGGCAATCTGACAAACAACGAAAAAAAGCAGATCGACCACCAGCAGAACAAGCTGAGCCGGAACATCTATCACGACAAGCACAACGCCGCGAAGCAGAAGCCGTAAACGCGCGTTACCTTGGCAGCACGTGTGCCGCACACCACCAGCGGTGCTGCTCGAATCGGAGGAGGCCGGATTTCACAGCGGGGTCAACCGAGGCCAATTGGGCGGCTTCCTCGACGGAAATCCGGTCGAAGATCAAAATCTCGGCCATGCGATCGTCCCCGGGGACCGCACCGGCGGCGGCCAGTTTTCCTTCCCTGAGGAGATTGCGACGTAGGCGGCATGTTCTTTCAAGGGCGGCGACTCCCTCTCCCAGGCAGCTGTGCGAAAGAGGATAAAGAAGGGTTGCACACCCATCCCTTCCGGCGTCTTGGGGTCCTCTTTGTGCAGGCGAATATACTCCTCGCCGATTCCCTTCGGTCCGAGCCAGGTGTGCACATCGATGGTGTTGCGATGTTCCACCACCGTCGGGTCCTCATTCGCGACTTTGCTCGCCTCGTCGGGTGAATCCATCTTGAACACAAAAATCCCGCTGATGGTCGGTGGAGTGTCATCGAAGGGCCCGGCAGCGACCATTAATCCACGGTCGGCCATGCTGTGGATATTCGCCATGTGCGCTGTCTGAATCCGCTGGGCGTCCTCTTTCGTAAGAGGCTTCCTGGCAGGGTCCGGACGCAGGAACGCGATCTGGTAGGTTTCCATCGCGGGCTGCCCCGGGAGAATCCAAGCAGACAGCACGAGCAGAAGCATCGGGCGCATGGCTAAGCTTAGCGTGGCGGCCTGAGCCGAGCAAGAGCGCCGGCCTTACAACCTACCCCGCGCCACTCACCGATCCAGCGGGGGCGTTCGCCGAATCCTCGCCTTCCTCCCCACCCTGGCCTGTTAGGATCGCATTGGGAAGGATTTTACGAAATGGACCGTTACGACCGAGCGCGCTGGAGAAGGGATTGGCCGCGCAGCTCCGGGGGCCTGATTGGCGGCGTAATACTCGCGGGAATCGGCGTGCTGCTGCTGCTCCAGAATCTGGGCATCCCGTACTTCGAGGATCTGGAGCGGTACTGGCCGGTGATTCTCATCGTGGTGGGAATCGTTCAGGCGGCGCGCTCCTGGGGAATGGGTGGACGGATCTGGGGCGGGATTGTCTTCGCCGTCGGCGTGGTGTTCCTGCTGAGTAATCTCGGTATCATTCATGGCGATGTCTGGCGGTTTCTCTGGCCTGCTCTATTCATCACCTTAGGGTTGGGGATGCTGGCCCGGGCTATTGACCGCAACGTCTCGGGTCCTCCCAACGGCGCCAGCCCCGGCGCGAGCGCCGCCAAGGATATGGGTGACAGAATCCGCGAAAAGATCGTCAACAATATTCACTCGGAATGGCAACGCGGGCCTGGCGCGCCGACCTCCGCCGATCAAATCAACGAGTGGGCCGTTTTTGGTGGCACGCGCCGCCGCGTCGAATCGCAGGATTTTCAGGGCGGCGAGGCGTTCAGCATGTTCGGCGGCGTTTGCGTGGATCTGCGCAACGCGGCGTCGACGCGTGATGAGATCTTCGTTGAAGCGAATTCGATCTTCGGCGGCATCGAGCTGCGCGTTCCGGAGGCCTGGACCGTCACGGTGAAGGGTGTTGGAATCTTCGGCGGCTATGAAGACAAAACACTGGACGCGCGCATCGCGCCGAGCACAAAACAACCGCACCTGATCGTCAGCGGCCTGGCCATGTTCGGCGGCGTCACTGTCAGGAACTGAACGATGCATCCGATTCTGGCAAACCGTGCGAGGGTGGCGGGATATGTCCTCGTCTGGATCCTCATCGGAGCGTTGCTCACCAGCCTGCTGCGCATGCGCGGAGTTCTCACGCTGGCGGAGTCGGCGGAAATCGCCGCGCCGCTCTCGCTCGTCTACGGCTTCTTTTGCCTCACCCCGTGGTACATGTGCCGGTATCTGCCCCTGCGCACGTCAAACCCGCTTAATGTAATCGTGCAGCATCTGGCCGCCGCGCTGGTTGCCTGCGGTGTGTGGGTGAAACTCGCCACGTTCATCGCCCGTCAGATTCTCCACGCCAACGCGCGATTTCAGGAGGAAGCGCCTCACCTTGTGGCCGTCGGTCTACTGCTGTACGTGGTCTCCGTCGCGCTGCATTACATGCAACTGGCGCAGGAAGCCTCGCGCGAGGCGGAGCTGCAGGCCCGCGATGCGGAACTGCGTGCGCTCAAGGCGCAAATCAATCCGCACTTTTTGTTCAACAGCCTCAATTCCATCACTGCGCTCACCACAGTCGATCCCGCCAAGGCGCGCGAGATGTGCATCCTCCTGTCGGATTTCTTGCGAAGCACGCTGGGTTTGGGCGAGCGCGAAGCAGTGTCCTGGAAAGAAGAGCTGGCGTTGTCGCGCACGTACCTGGATGTGGAGCAGGTCCGTTTCGGCTCGCGCTTGCGCGTCGAAATCGACGTGGATGAGGCCTGCGCGGACTGTATGGTGCCGCCTCTGGTACTGCAGCCGCTGGTGGAAAACGCGGTGAAGCACGGGATCGCTACCATGGTGGATGGCGGGTTGATTCGCGTGGAGGGTCATCTGGTGGACGGGTTGATGGAAGTGAGCGTCGCCAACGATTTTGACCCTGATTCACCCGCGCCCCGGCGCAACGGTTTGGGCCTGCGCAACGTGCGCAGCCGCCTGGCGACCCGATTCGGAGATGCGGCCCGACTGACCGCGCGCGTCGAAAACAACCGGTTTCGCGCCGAGATGGTCGTCCCATGCGAGAGGGCGGAGGAATAGCCTATGGAAGCGAAGATCGCTCATTACCGGATTCTGTCGACGCTCGGGCAGGGTGGCATGGGCGAGGTGTTTCTCGCCGAGGATACTACCCTCCATAGGAAAGTAGCGTTGAAGGTGTTGCTTCCGGAGGTCGCCCGTGACTCGGATAAATTGAAGCGCTTCTTGCAGGAAGCCCGCGCCGCATCTGCGTTGAGCCATCCCAACGCGGCCCACATCTACGAGATCGGCGAGGAGAATGGGCGTCATTTTCTGGCAATGGAGTACATCGAAGGCGAGACGCTGGAGAAGAAACTCGCAGGCGAGCCGATGCCGGTGGCCCCCATCGTCGCAATCGCGGCGCAGGTGGCCGACGCGCTCGATTCGGCCCACGCGCGCGGCATCGTGCATCGCGACATCAAGCCGGCAAATCTGATAATCGACCCGCGAGGCCATGTTAAGGTGCTGGACTTCGGACTTGCGAAGATTCTTCCCACCGCGAGCGAAGCCCACGCGTCAACCCAGGACGAGACCATCACCAGCGGCGGAGTGGTGCTGGGGACCGTCTCTTATATGAGTCCGGAACAGGCGCTAGGCCGCGACGTGGATCAGCGCAGCGATCTGTTCAGCGTGGGCGTCGTGCTGTATCAGATGGCCAGCGGCAAGTTACCGTTCACGGCAGCATCGGCGCAGGAAACACTGGCGAGAATCCTGCAATCCCCGCCTGAATCGCTCTGCCGCTTGAACTACGAACTGCCCGAAGAGTTCGAGCGCATCGTGAAAAAATGCCTGGAAAAGGATCGCGAGCGGCGCTACCAATCCGCCCGCGAGCTGTTAGTCGATTTGCGTAACCTTGAACGCGCGCCAGCCGGCGAAAAAACCCGCAGTGGAACCATCCGCGCGGCGATCGTCGACGACGAGGAACTGGCGCGGCATCTCCTTCGTGAGTATCTGCATCAGGCCGGCGGCGTGGAAGTGGTCGCCGAATGCGCCAACGGATTCGAGGCAGTGAAGGTCATCGCCGAGCGCAAGCCGGACCTAGTGTTCTTAGATGTGCAGATGCCGAAGCTCGACGGGTTCGAAGTGCTGGAACTGATCGATCCTTCTGCAGCCGTGATTTTCGTCACGGCATTCGATCAGTATGCGATGAAGGCGTTTGACGCACACGCGGTGGATTATTTGTTGAAGCCGTTCAGCGCGGATCGCTTTAAGAAAGCGCTGGAGCGCGCGCGGCAGCGCCTGGGCGAACCCGGGCCGTCCACGCCGCGCATCGCGCCCACCGAGCTTTCCGCCGCCGCCCGGCCGCCTGAACAGAAGCTGGAGCGTATCGTGGTGAAAGATGGCGCCAAGGTGCACATCATTCCCCTCGAGAAGCTCGATTACGTGGAGGCGCAGGACGATTACATCGCGCTGCGCAGCGAAAAGAAAAATTACCTGAAGCAGCAGACGATTTCGAGCATCGAGCTTCAGCTCGACCCCAAGAAATTCGTGCGTATCCACCGGTCCTACATCGTGAACCTGGAACGCATCGCCCGCATCGAGCCGTACACGAAAGACAGCCGTGTCGCGGTCTTGGCCGATGGGACGCAGTTGCCCGTGAGCCGCTCCGGCCATGTGCGATTGAAAGAACTGCTCGGCGAAGTTGGCTAATACCCAAACGCCCGCTCAAACAGTTCCCGCGTGTGCTCCCGAACCTCGTCCAGCGCCTCCAGAGGCATCTTCGTCCATCGCTTCATCAACTCAGCCAGCGCCACCCTCTGTGGACCCCCGGGGAGCTTTCCTTCGGCATGACCCGAGCGGACGCGCATACCGTGATCGAGCGCGCGATAGAAGGTCGCCGCGTCGCGAAGGAATTGCGCCTGCGCGCGATCCAGATACTGCATGTTTTCGAGCACATCGATCCGCTCCGGCGTATTCAGCGAACGGAAGAACACGCCCGCGGTTTTCAAGCGGAGATACATCAGCAGAAAATCGATGTCGTAGTAACCGCCGCGGCCCGCCTTCAACGGATGCGCCGCACCCTGTTCTTTTTCCAGGCGCTGCCGCATCGCCTTCAAATCGCTTCGAGACCGTCCGCTCTGCCCGTAACGCACCCAGTCGATCGCCTGCAGATGATGGAGGAACAGATCGGCGCTCATCTGGTCGCCCGCGACGGCGCGCGACTTCATATAAGTGATGCCTTCCCACGCTTCGGCGCTCCGGGTGAAATAGTCTTTTACCGCGCTTTCGGTCTGCACCAGTGGTCCGTCGCCGCCGTTCGGCCGCAGGCGCGTATCCACCGCGAACAGCATGCCTTCGCCCGTGTAGGCCGTCACCAGATCGATCAATCGCCCGGCCACGCGCGTCCACTTTTCGATTCGTCCCGCCATACGAGCCTCGGAATCGGCCAGCACAAAAACAAGGTCGGCGTCGGAGGCGAGGTCGAATTCGCGCATGCCCAGCCGGCCCAGCGCGATCACCCAAAGCTTCCGCTCCGGCATATCCTCGGCCCACACCTCGGCCACGGCGATCTCATAGGCGCGCGCAATCACGGCGTCAGCCAGCGCGGAGGTGCGCTCCAGCGTTTCGAAGATCGGCTGCGAATCGCAGACGCTGGCCGTTTGGATACGAAGCATCTCACGGCGATACCAGCGCCGCAGTTCCCGCGCGTCGCAGGTATGCGCGCCGGATTCTTCCGCTCCCTCCGCCGGATCCAGCACGTCGAGCAACTCCGGCCGTCGAATCAGCTCCTCGGCAAAGTACGGGCTCTGCTCGAACAGATCTAGCGTCCGCGCGCTGAGCGCTTCCTCCTCGTCCAAGCGCTTTAGTCTCGGGTCGTCGGGCGACAATTTTTCTAGAAAGTGCTCGAACGCTCGATAGCCCTGCTGCAATCCGGCCTCGGCCAGGGAGCGCGACAGTGACGGCGCGGTCTGTTCCAGAGCGCGTACAACGTTGCTCGGCTGAGGGCCGGAAACCTCGGGCACGGAACCCGCTCGGGCATGCACCACGCGTTCGTAAATTTCCATTACCTGCTCAAAATGCGACTTCACCTGCGCGATCAGCCACTTAGCCGAACCGCCGCCTGCCGGCATGCGACGCGCAATCCGCTCCAGCGCTTCGGAATCGGATGGCAGCGCGTGCGTTTGTCGGTCGTCGGCGAATTGGAGGCGATGCTCCAGGTGCCGCAGGAACTGGTAGGCGGCCGCTAATCCTCCATACTCGGCCCCGGACAAGAACCCTTTGTCCTGAAGCCGCGAAAGCGCGAGCAGCGTGCCGCCGTGCCGCACCCAAGGCTCCGCTCCGCCGTGCAGGCGTTGCATGCACTGCACCAGGAACTCGATGTCGCGGATGCCTCCGCGGTCCAGCTTAATGTCGACCTCGCCGGACTTGCGTTTGCGCGACAGCTTTTCATTGATTCGCTCCCGCGTGACGCTGAGCGCCTCGATGGCCGAAAAGTCGAGCGTCGTGGAATAGATCTTCGGCTCGACGAAATCGAGCAAGGCCGCACCCGTCGCGCGGTCGCCCGCCGCCACGCGAGCCTTGATCATCATCTGCAATTCCCAGTCGCGAGCCCGCAATTCGTAATAATGGCGCGCGCCGTCGAGCGAGATGCAAACTTCGCCCAGGCTGCCTTCGGGGCGCAGGCGAAGATCGACGCGGTAGCACATGCCCTCCGGCGTGTAGGCCGAAAGCAGAGCCGTCAGCTCATTCGCTGCCCGCTTAAAAAATTCCTTGTTTGTGATTGTCTGCGCGCCGTTGGTCGAGCCGTTGGCGGAGTAGAGGAACATCAAATCGATATCGGACGAGTAGTTCAGCTCCTCGCCGCCCAACTTGCCCAGCGCGATCACGGCGAATTGGGCGTTCGGCTCTCCATAGCGCGCCACCAGATCGCGATGGATGCGGCTGTAGGCAGTTTCGACAATGGCGTCCGCCAGCGCGGACAGCTCCGCGGTGACGTCGGAGAGCGTTCCAAACCCCAGCACATCGCGAATCAGGATGCGCAGAATCTGCTGGCGGCGGAAGCGCGCGAAGGGCAGCGGATTGAGCTCCGTCGCCTGTTCGTCGAGGCGCGCGCGGTATTCGTCGGTGGAGCGGACGCGATGCAGGTCGCCGTCCGAAAGAAGCTGTTCCAGCCAGTCGGGCGCGTCCAGAATTTCCTGCGTCAGAAAATGGCTCTGCGAAAAAACGGCAATCAGATACTGCAGCGCCGCGGGCGAGTGCACCATGCGCTGAAACGCCGCCGAGTGGCGCTCATCGAGGCTCGCCAAAGCCGCGCGCACCCCCGCCGGATCGGCAGACTGGGCCGCGAGCATTTCAATGCGGTCTAAAACCGCGGAAGGAAGAGACACGTTCCTCCTTTAGAGTAAGCTGAAGCCAAGATGCTCTCCAAGCATGGTGCCATCCTAGCCTTCGCGATCGTCGCCGAACTGGCGTCCGCGCAGATTCGGCTGCGGCCGTTTCTCGACCTACCGGGCGAAACGAGCGACGCCGCGATTTCGCCAGACGGCAAGACGCTGGTGTTCAATTGGTGGACCACCGACTACTCGAAATGGGCCATGTACACGCGGCCGATGGCCGGCGGCGAACCGCGTCTGTTCGCGAAGCCGGAATCCGGCCTCGCGACCGGGCCGATTTGGTCGCCCGACGGCAAGTGGATCGCATACCTCGTTGGGGGATCGCCGCGAACCGCGGGCGTTTTCATAAAGCCTTCCTCCGGAGGCAAGGAGCAATGGGTCGGTACGGCCTGCTATACCGTTGTGGCGTGGAGCGCTGACAGTCGCGCGCTGATCGCCGGGGACAATGGCAACGCCGACAGCATGGACTGCCGCGTCGTTGGCGTCCCGATCGACAAGCGCGAGCCGCCATGGGAGCTGGCGCATCGCGGCCTCTGGCCCGCGATTTCCCCCGACGGCTCGACGCTCGCTTTCAAGAACAACGGCGAAATCCACCTCCGGCCCGTAACGCCCGAAGGAAAGCCCGCGGGGCCGGACACGGTCCTGCTGCGCGAGCAACTCGGCATCTACACCCTGACCTGGTTATCCGGCTCGCGTGAGCTGATTTACACCACGCTGAAGGACGGTGCCACCATCCACCGGGTAGAGGCCCGCGCGGGTGCGGTGCCGCGCGACGCGGGCCATAATGACGGCGAATTCCTGGCCTTCGCGTTCACACGGGCAGCGCCCGCGCTGGCTGAGGTATACCAATACGATAATTCGCTGTGGCGCATTGACCTGCAGGCGGCCAATCCCCATTTTGAAAAACAGAGGGGGCTGGCCTGGAACGTTCACAATCTGGTGCTCTCGCCTGACGGCCAGAGCCTGCTCTACACCGAGTACACACGCGGCCAGACGGTTTTCTACGCATCGAAGATAGACGGGTCCGCGCCGCGCCGCCTGTTCGCGATTCCCTACGAGCGCATCAGCCGGCCAGCGTGGTCCCCGGATGTCAAGCAGATCGCGTTCACGGGCGAGCCGTACGTCGCGCAGATGTCGCCGTCGCATCTGCTGATCGCGCCGACCAACGGCCCCGCGCGACGTCTGCACCCAAAAAGAGACGACGTGTACGGAGATGTCGAATGGTCCTCCGATGGGAGGGCTCTGTTTATCGGCGAGACAACGGTGGAAGTGCTTCCACCAGCGCCACCGCCGCTCGGACGAAGGGAGAACGAGTTTGTTTACCGCGTCGCCAGACCTTTCAGGCTGATGCGTCGTCCAGCCGCGGGAGGGTCCGAAGAGCAGGTCGCCGATGGAGTCTTGCACTACGCGGTTACCCGCGACGCAGTGTTTTTCGTGCGCCAGGACGCGAAGCGGCCGACGCTTGAGGGTCTCAACTTGTACGGCCTCGACCTCGCCACGAACGCGGTGTCAAAAATCACGCATCTCGAAACCCCGCTAGACACCCTTTTCGCGGCGCCCGACGGACGATACGTCTACGCGGAAAAGCACGAGCCGCGGCGCAGGCAGATCATGGCCGTGGAAGGGCTTCGCTAGTGGCCCTTGCAGCCTGTCGTTTCTGACGTATAGACGATCGCCGCGATCTTCCAGCCGTCGGCGGTCTTGAACAGGCTCACCGAATCGACGCCGCAGTGGTCGAATTTGCCGTCTCGCAGGAAGTCGTACTCGCCCCAGACCTGAGCCATATTTGCGCGGATCAGCACCTTGGGTTTCTCGGTGAACTTTTCGAGCAGAGCGCCCTTCGCAGCTGCGATCCGCGCGGCGAAATCGTCGACCGAGGCCGTGCTGGTCGCGCCCGTATCGCGAATCGCATAGAGCTTCGCCTCCGGAAGAAAAGTCGAACGGATCATGGCTTCATCGTGGGCGGCCATACCGTCGAACGTCCGTTGCACGGTGGCGACGGCGTCCTTTTCGTCGCTCTGGGCGAGCGCGGTTTGAACAAACAGAGGTACGGCGGCAAGAAATAGCAGGGTTCTAATCTGGCGCATGGTTTACATCCTAGACGATTTGATCCAGTAACAGAATCGGGTCTCCCGGACGCACGATGCCCGGCTGCACCACGCTGGCGTAAAATCCGCTCATTGCCCACTTCGGAGACGACGTGTCGCCGGTCTTCACCCGCGCGTCGTGCACGGCCTCTTGAATACCCACGCCGTAAACATCGAGCTGATGGCACGGCGTGCGGGGCTTGGTGAATTCGATGACGGCCTGTCCCACGCGCCAGCGCTGGCCCGCGCGCCACTGCTTGTGATCGACGCCCTTCGTGGTGATGTTCTCGCCCAACGCGCCGGGGTATAAGGGAAAGCCAAGCCGGACCAGTTCGGCAATGGCTTCGGAGGAAATCAACAGGACGGCTTGGCGCGGCCCTCCGTGGAACTGCGGATGGGCGTGATCGTCTCCGGCGAGTCCAAGAGGGCCGATCTCGCTCTCCGGAACCGCGCGCTTCGGCAGTCCTCCGCGGGAAACGCTCACTTGCAAGACAGCACCGTGCATAAAAGAAAAACCGCTCCCAGTGGCCGCGAGCCGCGACCAGCGGGAGCGGTCAGAATCTACAGCTTGTTAAATGTCGTAATACAGAGCAAACTCGTACGGATGCGGCCGCAGGCGAACCGCGTCCGCTTCGCTCTTGCGCTTGTAGGCGATGAACGTCTCGATCAGCTCTTCGCTGAACACATCGCCCTTCAACAGGAACGCGTGATCGTCTTCCAGACAACCGAGCGCTTCTTCGAGCGACGCGGGCATCGACGGCACGGCCTTCATTTCTTCCGGCGTCAGATCGTAGATGTCCTTGTCAAGCGACTCGCCCGGATCGATCTTGTTCAGGATGCCGTCGAGGCCGGCCATCATCATCGCGGCGAATGCGAGGTACGGATTGGCCGACGGATCCGGCGGACGAAACTCCACGCGCTTGGCCTTAGGCGACGCCGAATACATCGGAATGCGGACGGCGGCCGAACGGTTGCGGCGCGAATACGCCAGGTTCACCGGCGCTTCGTAGCCTGGCACAAGACGCTTGTAGCTGTTGGTGGTCGGCGCGATGATCGCCGAAAGCGCCCGCGCGTGCTTCAGCAGGCCGCCGATATACCACAGGGCCATCTGGCTCAAGCCGGCGTACATGTCGCCCGCGAACAGCGGCGACTTGCCGTTCCACAGGCTCTGGTGGGTGTGCATACCGCTGCCGTTGTCGCCGAACAGAGGCTTCGGCATGAACGTCACGCTCTTGCCGTACTGATACGCGACATTGCGGATGACGTACTTGTAGAGCATCATGTTGTCGGCGGACTTCACCAGCGTGTCAAAGCGCTGGTCGATTTCGCACTGGCCGGCGGTAGCCACTTCGTGGTGATGGCACTCGATGTCGAGCCCCACCTTGATCATGGTTTCCACCATCTCCGCGCGCAGATCCTGGTAGTGATCGGTGGGCGGAACGGGGAAATACCCTTCCTTAAATCGCGGGCGGTAACCCAGGTTATTGTGCTCGCGCCCGGAATTCCAGCGGCCTTCCTCGGCGTCGATGAAGTAATACCCGGAGTGCGCATTCTGGTCGAAGCGGATGTTGTCGAAGATGAAGAACTCGGCTTCGGCGCCGAAGTAGGCGGTGTCGGCCAGGCCGGAATTCTTCAGATAGAGCTCGGCTTTTTGCGCGATCCAGCGCGGATCGCGATCGTAGTGCTGGCGCGTAATGGGGTCGATGACGTCGCACACCATTACCAGCGTCTTGGTCTCGTAGAAAGGATCGATCACCGCCGTGTTCGGGTCGGGAATCAACAGCATGTCGCTTTCATTGATGGCTGCCCAGCCGCGGATGCTGGAGCCGTCGATCCCGAAGCCCTCCTCGAAGGTGTCTTCCTTCAATTGGCTCATCGGGTAGGAAATGTGCTGCTGCAACCCTGGGAGGTCGGTAAAGCGCAAATCCAGCTGCTTGGCATCATGCTTTTTGGCATACTCCAAGACGTCTTTCGGGGTTCGTCCGGCTGTTGTCATCCCTACATAATACTTGAGCGCAAACTGCGCTGCCTGATAAATATTTTGAATGGGTGTAATAAGCTTGCCCGATGCGTTAGGGTAGTGACTTGGAGCAAATCGACATCAATTGGGGCCTGGCACCCGCCTTTTACTCGGTCAGCGAGCTTACCGGAGCGATCCGCGGCCTGCTGACCGAGCACTTCACCGACATCTGGGTGGCGGGCGAAATCTCCGGCACGCGAGTTCCCGCCAGCGGGCATTACTACTTCACGCTGAAAGACGAAGAAGCGCAGCTCAAGGCCGTCTGCTATAAAATGACCGCCCGCTATCTGAAGTTCAAGCCGCAGGACGGCATCGCGGTGCTGGCCAGAGGCCGCGTCGATATGTACGATGCCCGCGGCGAGGTGCAGTTCATCGTCGAGGCCATCGAACCGCAGGGCCACGGCGCGCTTCAGTTAGCCTTCGAGCAGTTGAAGAAGAAGCTAGCCGCCGAAGGCCTTTTCGAGGCGGATCGCAAGCGACCGCTGCCGCCCCTGCCCACGCGGATCGGCATCGTGACTTCGCCCACCGGCGCCGTGATCCGCGATATTCTCCACATCCTCGAGAGGCGCTTCCCCGGCCGCCATGTACGCATTTATCCGGCCCAAGTCCAGGGCGACGGCGCTGCGGAGCAGATCGCCGCCGGACTCGAATACTTCAGCGAATCGGGCTGGGCCGACGTGGTGATCGTGGCCCGCGGCGGCGGATCGCTCGAGGATCTGTGGGCGTTTAACGAAGAACGCGTGGCCAGGGCGATCGCGGCATGCTCCGTACCCGTCATTTCCGCGGTCGGGCATGAAACGGACTTTACCATCGCCGATTTCGTAGGAGATTTGCGCGCCCCGACGCCATCGGCCGCCGCGGAGCTGGTGGTCCCCACCCGTCAAAGCCTCCTGGATGCCCTCAATACGACCGATCGCCGCCTGATTCAGACCCTCCGGCTGAGGATCGCCACCCGGGCGCGTGCGCTTCACAGGATTCAGGTCGACCGCGCGGCGCTGCACCGGACGATCGGCCGCAGGATGCAGAGAATCGACGAACTGGAATACCATGCCCGCGATCTGGTCCACGCGGCAATCGAGCAGCGCAAACGGACCCTCCAGAGAGCTCGGTCCGGGCTGGCCCAACTTGACGTTCGCTTACGCTTCGCGGCCGCCCGCAGGCGGATCGAGGGGTCCGACGCGAAGCTCCGCCAGGCGATCCAGCTCCGGCTCGGGGCCGCCCAGGGTAGATTTGTCCCCCTCCAGGCCCACCTGGTCCAACTAAGCCCCCTGAAGATCCTCGACCGAGGTTACGCCATTGTCGAGAACAGGGGGAAGATCGTCAAATCGCCCCCCGACGCCCCGCCGGGTACAGAAGTGGACATTCGCGTTGCCCAAGGCCGCCTCCGCGGCAAAGTATTGTAACTTCCCGCCAGCCAGAAAATGTCTTGACAGACATCTCTCATAGAGCTAACATACTTGCCATTAAGAATAGCCTAGTGACGTTGTCTCCGTCCCAAGGTTAAGGTGCGTTAGGGGTGTAAACATAAGTTTTCAAAGAAGGTTGCTTCGCATTAAGGAGAAATATGCACAGCAGATTGTTGAAAATGCGTGCCGTCCTTTTGTCGGCGGCTCTAATGACCGTTTGCGTCGGTTTGTTTGGACAGGCAACGTCGTCAAGCTCGATTGTCGGACAGGTTACCGACAGCACGGCTGCCGCCATTCCCGCGGCAAAAGTCACGCTCACCGATCTTTCGACGAAGCAAGCGCGGGAGACCCAGACCAACGACCAGGGCCGCTACATTTTTGTCAACGTGGACCCGGGCAAGTACAGTGTCGTCGCCAGCAAGGAAGGCTTCGCCAAGTCCGAGGTCGCCTCGCAGGAAGTGGACGTCAGCACGACCCTGACCCTGAACTTCAAGATGGAGATCGGTACGGCGACAACTACTGTTGAGGTGCAGGCCGTCTCCGGCGCGGAGCTGCAAACTACAAACGCGATGGTGGGGAACACGATCGACCAGAATTCGATCATGCACCTGCCGAACCTCGGCCGTGACGTGCAAACGCTGGCTGTGCTGCAGCCTGGCGTGACTTCGAGCGGATACACCGCCGGTTCCTACATGGACCAAAACACCTATATGCTGGACGGCGGCAACACCAGCGACGATATGGCCGGCAACACGATCGGCTATCAGACGAACTTCACCGGGTTGGGCGGCGGCCAGACGAGCAACTTCGCCACTGGCGTGGTTCCGACTCCTGTAGAGAGCGTGGAAGAGGTTCGCGTCAGCGTGTTCGGACAAGGCGCGGACTTCAACAACAGCACGGGTGCCAATGTCCAGATGGTGACCAAACGCGGAACTAACCAGTATCACGGTGCTGGTTACGGCTTTTACTATGCGACCAACGTTGGCGCGGCTAATAGTTGGGCGAACAACCACACGCCCTCGAATCTGCCTGGATTCGGCCCGTTGTCCTACACACCGCTGATCTCCAACCACCGCTCTCGGTTTGGCGTGGCCATTGGCGGACCGATCGTGCCGAAGGATTTTCTCGGCAAGAAGTGGTATTTCTTCTTCAATTACGAAGGGTCGCGGTTCCCCAACGTCGGCACCACGGAGTACACGGTGCCTTCGCCGCTGATGCGCGCGGGCGTGATTCAAGTTCCGAACTCGTCCGGAACTTATGTTGCTTACAATCTGAACCCGAATCCGGTCACCGTGAACGGCGTGACTTATAGCCCGGCGACCTGCGGGACCGGCCTCTGTGATCCGCGCGGCATCGGCCTGAATCCGATTGCCAATCAGATCTGGTCGAAGTTCATGCCGTTGCCCAACGATCCGACGGCCGGCGACCAGTACAACACGCAGGGCTGGATTACGTCGATCCGCGCGCCGCTTACGCAGAACAACTATGTCGGGCGCATCGATCATGAGTTTCATGACAAGTGGCGCCTGATGACCAGCTACCGCTTCTCGAAAATCATCAACCTGACGACGAACCAGTATGATATCGGCGGCGCGCTGCCAGGAGACACGTTCGGTAACGCCGTGGCCAAAGCCCCCCGTCCGCAGCTTGACAGCTATTTCATCACTGGCCTGACCACCAACATCACGCCGTCGTTGACCAACGACTTCCGCTTTGCCTACCTGCGTCAATTCTGGCAGTGGACCGATTCGGGGGGACCGCCGCAGATTCCGGGCCTGGGCGGCGCGGTCGAATTCGGCGGCGAGTCGACCGCTGCTCTGGTTCCTTACAACGTCAACAGCCAGTCGATCCGCCAACGCTTCTGGGATGGGCATGACATGCAGTTCATCGACAACCTGACACAGATCAAGGGCAACCACCTGTTTCAATATGGCGGCAGCTACCAGCACAATTACGATTATCACGAGCGCTCGGACAACGGCGTCGGCGTGAACAATCAGATCACGTATTGGCTGAGCAACAGCGGTATTTTGAACTGGTCCAACTCGCCGTATATTCCGAGCACGGTTCCAAGCTCGCAGTACTCCAACTGGGAAACGCTCTATACTGAAGCTCTGGGTATCGTAAGCAACACCCAGGTGGCCTACATCCGCCAGGGAGGGACTCTGGCTCTGGAGCCGCTTGGCAGCTACGCCGCCAATCAGGCCACCATTCCCTATTACAACTTCTATTTCAGCGACACCTGGCACCTGAAGCCGTCGCTCACCATCACATACGGTCTTGCGTATGCTCTCGAAATGCCGCCTTACGAACGACTGGGCAGGCAGACGGAGCTTGTCGATGCGGCTGGCAACATCGTAACGAGTGAAGCCTTTCTGGCACAGCGCCAGAAAGCGGCATTGGCCGGCCAGATCTACAATCCGACCATTGGATTTGAGACGGTGCGGAATGTGGGTAACGGGTTGAAATATCCCTACAAACCGTTCTACGGCGAATTCAGCCCGCGCGCGTCCCTCGCCTGGAACCCGTCTCACGCCGACGGATTGCTCGGCAAAATCGTTGGCCAGCGCAAAAGCGTCCTCCGCGTGGGATATGGACGTATTTACGGTCGCATCAACGGCGTGAATCAGGTGTTGTCTCCCCTGCTGGCGCCCGGCGCAATTCAAGCGGTGCAGTGCCAGGGTGTCACCACCAGCGGACAGTGCCTGGGAGCGGGTGTGGTCACCGCGGCGAACGCCTTCCGAATCGGCACGGATGGGCTGACTGCTCCACTCCCCAGCGCTCTCCCGGTTTTGCCGCAGCCATATTTCACCGGTGGCACCAACGGCGCAGCTGCCGATCCCACCATCCTGGACTACAATTACCGGCCTAACCAGACCGACAATATTACGGTTTCCGTGCAGCGCCAGATATCATCCAAGTTGATGCTCGATACCGGCTACATGTTTCGTCATTCCCAACACGAAACCTCCGAACTCAACGTCGATGCTGTTCCGTACATGTTGACGCTCGGCAACCAGCAGTTTGCGCAGGCCTTCGCCAACCTCTACCAGGCGTTGTGCGGTGGCACCGCATATCCTTGCCCGGGAGGCGTTGCGCCCGCCAACGTTCCGGTGCAGCCGTTCTTCGAAGCCGCACTGGGCGGGGCTTCTTCGAGCTATTGCGCTGGATACACAAGCTGCACGGCGGCGCTAGCAGCAAACCAGACCTCGAATATCAAGAATCTCCTGGTGACCAACCTCTGGACGGCGATGAATAACGCCTCCTCCTGGCAGCTTGGCCGCACGATGATCAGCCAGCCGCTCAATGGAGGTTTCGGGCAGGCTACGTCGCTGATGATCAGCGGGAGCCAGGGCTACTCGAACTACAACGGCTTATATGTGACCTTCCGCGCCAGCGACTGGCATGGCTTAACCACCACGTCGAACTTTACCTGGAGCAAGGCCATCGGGACGGGGCAGATCGCGCAGTACAACAGCTCCTACACGCTGGTCAGTCCTTACAACCTAAGCGCCAGTAGCGGCATCAACGCTTACGACTACAAGTTCATCTATAACCAGGCGCTGTTCTACCAGCCGCCGTACTTTAAGGGCCAGAAGGGAGTGCTGGGCCACATACTGGGCGGTTGGAACGTGGCGCCGCTGTTAACGGCGCAGAGCGGCGCTGGAATGTCGGTCGGCTACGCTCCCAGCTCCATTTTGCAGGCATGGGGCGAATCGAACTCCTCCGGTTCGGGCGCTCTGACGGAGAACGCGGTCGCCCTCGCCCCATTCACCGGTGGCCATGCGGCTCACTCGGGCGTCGCGGGCTCCGGCGGAATCGGCACGAACAACCCATACGGCATGAACATGTTCACCAATCCGCAAAGCGTCTATGCGGAGTTCCGGCCTTGCGTTCTGGGATACGATACCAGCTGCGGCGGCTACTACAACCTGCGCGGCTTGCCGCGCTGGAACCTCGACGCGACCGTCACAAAGGATATCGGCATCTTCCGCGAGCGGATTGGCGCGGAGTTGCACTTCCAGATCACAAACATCATGAACCACACCGTGTTCTCGACTCCTGCGTCGCTCAGCTTGACCAGCCCAACGACCTTTGGCCGCTTCACGGGACAAGCCAATACTCCGCGCCAGATGGAGTTCGGCTTGCGCATCCACTTCTAGTATATTGATTAAGAGAGGGGTTACGAGCTGCCCGTAGCCCTCTTCGCCACAAGTTTATCGTAGAATATCAGTTGACAATTCCCTGCTAGAATGCGCTCATGTGTGCCATCGTCGAAAATCAGGGGAAACCGATTAAATCTCAATAAGATGCGCTAGCCCTGAAGTTCGCACCCGCGTAGCCCAAGGTCGGCTGCGTGGTCAGGCATTTCTTGTGAACTCAGCTTGACAGAATGTTTTTTTCAGCATACCATCTTTAAATTATTCTTCGTCGAATAATCCTTCGCTCCGAGTTCAAGCGATAGTGTTTTCGACAATCGTGCCTTCAGGGGAAACAAAAGAATTTTACTGGAATAGCTCTAGCTGTGGGGCCGCTATGTGGCCCTCTTAAGGCAAGACATTCCGAAGTCGAGAGGGGACCGGGAACCCGGTCCCCTTTTTTGTTTGCTCTCGGGGCAGTATGGTAGTATGGCCTCAGTATGGTAAAGGTCACCTTCACGCTCGACGAAGCCACGGTAGCCAAACTCGCAGACGCGGCCAAGCGCCTGTCCAAGCCCAAGAGCGAGGTCGTGCGGGAAGCGGTGCTCGATTACCACGCCCGCATCGGTCGTCTAAGCGAACGGGAGCGGCTGCGGATGCTGCGCGTGCTCGACGAGTACCTCGCCAAAGCGCCCACGCGGAGCCAGGCGGAAGTCGACCGCGAACTGAGAGAAATCAGGGCGGCGCGAAGAACAGGAGGAAGAAGAACTCCGGTCTGATGATCGTCCTCGATACCTCGCTGCTCATCGATAGCTTGACAGGGCCCAAGCATTCCGGTCCAGTCTTGTTGCGCGTGTTGGCCTCCGGCGAGCGGCTCATTCTTCCGTCGCAGGTCGTGTATGAATGGCTGCGGGGACCTCGGACGCCGCAGGAACTCACGGTGCGGGAGCGCCTGTTCCCCGCGGAGTTCACGATTCCCTTCGGCGAGGAAGAAGCCGCCATCGCGGCGATGCTTTACCGCACCCTCCGGCGTCCACGCGGGCGGGAAGCGGATCTTGCCATCGCCGCCTGCGCCATCCGTCAGGACGCGCCACTATGGACGCTGAATCCCGCGGATTTCCGCGACATTCCGGGCCTGGTTCTATTCAGTTGACCGACGAGTTAGGCCAGGTCGAATTTTTCGTGATGGAGCAGCGGATCGCTCTTTACCAGGACTGGTCTGCGGAGGGTCTCTTCCAACTCCTCCAGGAACTTGTTCTGATGCGACTTCAACACCTTGGCGACGTCGGGGTGCACCCTTAGCATTACATCTTTGCTGTCGACGCTGCGGGCCATTTTGCGCGCCTCTGTGAGAATCTCGCTGATCACGGTTTGCACGCTCTTTACGTACCCCGCGCCCTCGCAATGCGGACACGGCGAGCATAGCGTCCGCTCGAGCGATTGTTTCACGCGCTTGCGAGTGACGGCCACCAAGCCAAAATCATTGAACTGGAGAATTTTGTACGGCGCGCGGTCGGCGCGCATCGCCTCTTCGAGCGCCTGCATCACCTTCTGGCGATTCTTCCGCTCGTCCATGTCGATGAAGTCGATCACGATGATGCCACCCAGATCGCGCAGCCGGACCTGGCGCACAATCTCCTTCACCGCCTCGGTGTTGGTCTTGACGATCGTGTCTTCCAGGCGATTCGACTTGCCAACGTACTTACCTGTGTTCACGTCGATGGCCACCAACGCCTCGGTCTGGTTGATCACGATATAGCCGCCCGATTTCAGCCAAACCTTTGGACGCAAAGCCTTTTCGAGCTCCGCAGTCACGCCGAACGCGTCGAAAATCGGAGCCTCGCGCGTGTACAGCTTCACCTTGGGAACCAGCGCGGGCTGGAAGCGTTCGACGAAGCGCAGAACCCTTTCGTAATGCTCCTCGTTGTCGATCCAAATGGCTTTGAAACTATCGGCGAGTTGATCGCGAAGGATGCGCTGGACGATGTCGAGATCGTGGTGCAGCAACACCGGCGCGGGCTTGCGCTCGGCGCGCGTGCGAATGTCCTGCCACAGGTTGTAGAGGAACTGCATGTCGCCCGCGATGTCTTCTTCGCTACGGCCCTCGGCGGCGGTGCGCGTAATGAAGCCGCCCACAGGACCTGGACGGCGGCCCTGCAGAATCCGCTTCAGGCGCAGGCGCTCTTCGTCGCTGCCGATCTTCCGCGACACGCCCATATGCTCGAGCGTGGGCATATACACCACATAGCGCCCCGGAAGGGCGATATGCGACGTAATGCGCGCGCCCTTCTGGCCCAGAGGCTCCTTGGCGATCTGAACAATGATCTCCTGCCCTTCCTTGAGCAGATCGGTGATCGAGGGCTGACCCTGAACCGGCCTTGCGACGACTTGAACCTGCGCGCGCCCTTCCGGGCTCTCGCTCCGATTTTCCTGGCGTGGAGCCTCTGGGCCGCCGCGGCGGCGGCGGTTGCGGCGCGCGCCGCGATGCGGATAGCGGCCACTGCGGTCCCGAACCGCAGCCGATGCGGTCTCGCCCGCCACGGCCGCTTCCCCGACTTTTTCTTCGGACTTTTGGCCGGCCGCTGCTTCCTCGATCTCCTCGCCTTCCTCGTCCACCGTATCGAGGCCCTCGATATCACCAAGGATCATCGCTTGAATGTCGCGATCCTCGTCATCGTCAAGGCCTGGCACAGAGCCCTCTTCCTCTTCCTCATTTCCGGCGTCCGGGGCTTCCGGCTCGGCGGCCTGGGCCGCCTCCTTTTCTTCCAACTCATCCGGTTGATGATGAGCCGCAACGTACTCCTGCGGAAGTGGTGGTGGAATCACCGGCGGCTCCTGCGCTTCCACGGCAGCCTCACCCGCATGAACGGGCGCATCGGGTAACGCGTTCTCCGCCGGATAATGAATTGGCTCGTCGTATTCGCCGAGCGGCTCAGGCTCTTCGGCGATCGGCTCGATGGCCTCTTCAGCCTTCAGGGCGGGAGGCCCCTCGCGATATTTCTTCAGGGATTCGCCGGGCAGGATAAGTGGGGTGATTTCCTCAGATGCCGGCTCCGCCACGCTCTCCACCGCTTGGGCTGCTTCCGCTTCCTCGCCGGCCGGGGTGCGAAATGCCTCCTGCGGTCCGCCCTGCCTCTGCTCGGCTCCAGGCGAAGCGTACTTCGATTCGGGGAACCCGCGGCCACCGCCCCTGCGGCGGCGCGAGCGGCGTCCCCGCCGATCCCTGTCGCCACGATTCTCCCCGCCTCGATCATCCCGGCGCGATTCGGAAGGGGCAATCAGAGCTTCCGCCGGCATTGCACCCAACGCCTCGACCGGCGCTCCTTCAACCGGCTCCTGCGGAGCCGCCTGCGCGGGAGGGCCCTGCGGCGGACGACGCTCACGCTCGCGAGGCTCCCTGGCCGGACGCTCGTCGCCAGTCACCTTGTCGAAGTCTTCGTGCTCCTCCAGGAAGTCGGAGACGTAGAGGAACGTGTCCCGTTCCAGGCCCAGATCAACGAACGCCGACTGCATTCCGGGCAGCACACGCGTGACGCGGCCTTTATGGATGCTCCCGGCGAGGGAATATTCATTGGCGCGCTGGAAGTAGACTTCGCAGAGTTGATCGTCCTCGATCAGCGCCACCTTGGTCTCGTGCCGATTGGCCGAGATCACCAGTTCCTTGCTCATTACAGGCCTCCTGTCCCGCGGATTCCCGCGAGCCAATTGAGGACCTCGGCGACAATCAAGAGGCCGACTTGGGCGAAAGCGATTCGGGCCGGATGGCTGGTGCGTCCCGCCGGAGTGGAGCCGTCCTCATACACCCCGTCGATTGGACCCGAAACCTTACCAGCACTGCGGAAACCATCTCCCGGGAGGGCCAAAACGGGCGCTCAGGCGACCCATCTCTCCCAAAAAAGGCACCAAAAAACTTGTTGTTACCGAAATCCGCTTCACTTTAGCCGCGCCGGCTGATCCACGCCTGGCCCGGTCAATCCTAACTGACAAACCGCCGAAGCCGTACATTATTCACCAGCCCCAGCATTACAAATACCGACATCGTAATGGACCCGCCCGCGCTCATCAGCGGCAGCGGAATCCCGGTGAGCGGCATTTCGCCCGCCACCATCCCCACATTCACCAGCAGGTGGCACAACAGCAGAGCCGCCACCCCCATGCAAATATACATCCCAGCCCGATCCGGAGCCGTCTGCGCGTTCTGCACAATCTGCATCAACAGCAAGAAATACAAGCCCAGCGCCACGACTACGCCCACGAACCCGTGTTCTTCTGCAAACCCGGAGAAGATCAGGTCGTTGTGCGCGGCCGGAAGGAACCGCAACTGAGTCTGCGTGCCTTTCGTCAGGCCCGCTCCCCAGATTCCTCCCGCTCCAATCGCGATCTTGGATTGGATCACCTGATACCCCGCGCCTTTCGGGTCCAGGGACGGGTCGCGAAACGTCAAGAACCGCGCCCGCTGATAATCTTTAATAAAATACCAGCCCACCGGCATTGCCAGCGCGGCAATTAACGCAATCCCCGCGATGTACCGCCAGCGCAAACCCGCCAGCAGAATCCCGGCCGCCAGCACCGACACACAGGTAATCGCCGTGCCAAGGTCCGGTTGATAGTACACCAGAGCCACGGGCAGCGCGACCAATCCTCCTAATTTCAACAGGTCCCGCAGGTTCACCTCGTCGCTCTTCAGCTCCGAGAGATACCGTGCCACCATCAATATTATCACCAATTTAACAAATTCAGAGATCTGGAAGCTGACCCCAAAAATGTGAATCCATCGTCGGGCGTGAAACACCACGTTGCCAACCGCCACCGTCATCAGCAGGCCCAGTACGGAGGCAGTGTACAGAATCGGCACCTGGCCCAGCAGCGTGTGGTAGTCGATCGACGTCGTGAGCCACATCAGTCCCAGTCCTACACCAATGTAGATGATCTGCTTCCACCACGCGTTTCGCCACGGCGTGTCGCCATGGGTGGCCGAATATATCTGTAACACGCCCAGGGTGCAGATCACCAGGCTGATAATCAGCAGGGGCCAGTCGAGATCGCGGAGGCTGCGGTAGCGGGCCACGTTCTATTATTCCATCAATGCGCCGCGGTCGTCGCAGGCCCTTGTGTAAACAGGGAAAGCTGCGCCGGACCGGGCCGCGCCAGCCGGGCTTTCTTATCGAAATAGGCTTTGATCACGTCGCGCACGATCGGAGCGGAGAATGCTCCCTTGCCGCCGCCCTCCCATAACGCCACTACCACGATTTCCGGATTTTCCCGCGGCGCGAATCCCGTGAACCAGCCGTTATCCTTCATCGCCGCCGCCAGCGCCTTGTTCGATTTCGCGAGATCGTTGGAAATGCGTTGCGCGGTGCCCGTCTTGCCGCAGATTTCCAGGCCCGGAATCGCCGCCGACGCGCCCGTGCCGCCTTCGTTCACAACGCCGCACATGCCCGACACCACGGTTGCCACGTTCTCCGGACGAAACTCGGCGCGCCTTGGCGGATCGATACGCGCGCCTTTCACCAGATGAGGCTTGTACCACACTCCGCCCGAAACCAAGCCTCCGATGGCCGAGGCGAGTTGAATCGGCGTTACCGTCACCGCGCCCTGGCCGATCGCCACCGAAATGGTCTCGCCCGCATACCATTTTTCACGCAGCACCCGCAGCTTCCACTTGGGTGAAGGCATCAGGCCGTCCTTCTCATTGGGAAGGTCGATGCCCGTTTTCTTCCCGATCCCCGCCAGCTGTCCGTACTCGGCGATGCGGTCGATCCCCATCCGGTTTCCCACGGTGAAGAAGAAGACGTCGCACGAATGGACGATCGCGCGGTGCAGGTCCACCGTGCCATGAGTCTCGTCGCACTTGAACGTGTGGCCATAAAACGTCGCGCTGCCTGGGCAGTGGACGGTCGTCGCCGGCTCCAGCATCCCGTTCTCCAGGCCCGCCATGGACACAATCGGCTTGAACGTCGAGCCCGGCGCAAACTGCGCCTGAATCGCCCGGTTCATCAGGGGATTGTCGGGATTCTCCGTGAGCTCCTTCCAGTCCGCTCGGCTGATGCGGCGCGTGAACAGGTTCGGATCGAAGGCAGGCCGGCTCACCATGGCCAGCACGTCCCCGTTGCGCGGGTCCAATGCGACCACCGCGCCGCGCCGGCCTTCCATCGCCAGCTCCGCCACAGCCTGCAGATCCAGGTCGAGCGTCAGCTGTAGACTCTGGCCAGGCACGAAATCCTTGTTCTCCATCGGATCGCCGTGCTCACGGCCCATGCTGTCCACCACCACGCGGCGCTGTCCGTTTACGCCCATCAGGATTTCGTTGTACTGCCGCTCCAGCCCTTCCTTGCCGA